>Ga0193753_10001998_pt1 | contig 16702 bp, 18 predicted proteins | sample H1c2metaG_FD_144925 | JGI IMG/M metagenome (GOLD analysis project Ga0193753, IMG submission 144925) | Soil microbial communities from a riparian zone of the East river system, Colorado, United States - H1c2 | ecosystem: Environmental > Terrestrial > Soil > Riparian zone | place: USA: East... | reverse complement strand
CGGCGCTCCACAAACCACAGCTGCAGGTCGTCAAAGACACCCTTGATTGGCCGACGGCCAAAGAAGAGGCCCGAGGCATAACCCATCAGCCGCTTTGGCCAGTTGTCCCGGAACAGGTTCTGGGTCTTGATCCACACCTGATCCCACAGCGAAGCGTCCGACGGGACATTCAGGTGGGCGAAGGTTTGCTTGGGATCAAACACGGCAATGATGCCCTTGGCCAGCAAGAAGCCCGGGATGGCAAAGAAGGGAACGTAGAGCAACCCCAGCAACACCTGCCTGACTTTCAGACGGTGTGAGTCCTTCAGGCTGGCCAGCCGGAGCCACTTCATCTCGAACCGATCGAACCGGTTGATTGGCTTGCGCTTGGTGTAGGTGTTCCACCCCACTAGTACGCCCAGCAATGCACCGAACACGCCTTCTCCGACGTCGCGGATGTCGTGTCGGAGGCTGTCGTTGGGGACGGCCGCGTGCCAGGTGTCGTTCATGGTGTCGGTGGTCTGGGTCAGCAGGTAGTACACCGCTACGGCGATCAATACGCCGGCAAAGGTGCCAACCGCCCTGACAACCATCAGGTGGGTGTTGTTCAATAGCCACCGCAGTGGGTGGTTGAGCCGAACCAGAGGGCGCGGCAGGCGCGCTTTTCCCTCTGGCTCTTGGGTTACCGCCGCAGTCACTTGGTGAACCTCCGGGTTCTTGGTCGATGCTGCAGATGGTCAAGGGTCTGTCTTTGTGACACAAAGCCAGATGCAAGAGCAGGGTAGTGCGCTCACAACTGACTTTGTGTCTGTCTGCTTGTCAAAAAAACACCCCCGAAGCATTACAACGAAGGATAAAATAATTATATAATAAATACTTCATTAACACAATTATTCCCGGAGAGAGGGGATACTGGTTTAGTATGTGTCGGCAGAAATAAGGTCTGCCTCTTCTTTACGCCGAGGATTACTGGTGACGGTAACATCTAGCAAAAATGCTGGTAGTGCTGTGAGGGGTTGCTTAGGTTCGTGTTGATGGGCAAGGCGATAAGCCTCACGGGCCACATCCCACTGTTCTTGTGCAACTTCAAACCCAAGTGTTTGCCATAATTCCTGGGTCCTGGCTGCAATCTCCTCGTCATCAGCCCCCGGCCCTAGGCTCAGCTTCACTAACTGGACTAATGATCCATGTAGTTTTTCCCCTGGTTTGTAATTACCTGGCTGTTCTGCTTTCATGAATAAAAATTCGTCCTCAATACGATCAAAGGGGATGGCAAACGTGAGACATTTTTCTGGATCACTTCCACAGTTCACTGCAGCGTCTTGCAAAGTATCGGGAAGAGCGGGTGCTTTTTCAATCATCTCCTTAAACAAGGCAGCGTGGCCCTTGTCATGGTAGTGGTTTTGATTGTCAGAGGACGCTACGGGGAACTCCCTTCGTGCAAAGTAGCCCGTGTAATCGGTGGCAGGAACTAGTGCATCGGGTGGTCTCCCGGTATCAAGGACAAGCGTAAACTGTGCACCTAGTTCTGGCGACTCTCCGGCTGCTGCTTGTAGAGCGGCGGCATCTGCCCACGCATAGATTGCGTCATGGTCATCGGCAGATTGCTCTCCAGGAAGTCTTTGTGCGTCTGGTGCTCCCGCTTCGGCTCGAATCATTTACAGATTATAACATAAAATATATAAATTGTAAATAACATCACTCCGCTACGAGCTAGTAGGTACTCCTACTGGCTTGAAAGGATGAAGTTACCCCCTCTATCCATATCCAAAACTCTTTTGGGATCATCGTAGTCGACAATGCCCTTGAGCACCCCAAGAGAGCGAGGAGTAAATATATCAAGGTGTATGGTTCGCTCACGCCTGGGCAATCTTGCAGCTATCTTCATCCCATCTATGTGCTGGAAGGGATGTTCCATAACCCATGCACCAGCAAACTTGGCGGCCATTGATGCCTGACAAAATCCATACTGATTTGAAAAGCGGAACAGGGCTCGGACTGTTCGTGTGCCTACATCTCCAAAATTCTTACTCGCCAGCTCTTCCTCAAGTTCGTCACCCGAAAAGTCCCTCCTGTCAGGGTAGGCATATACTTCTCCGCCAGAGAAGGGGCGGGAGTCGCTGTCTAGAACAGTGAGCGCCGCACGCCCAAGAGATGTCCGTGGATCTTCATCGCTTGCAAAGACTTTTATTATTCTATCGCCGTGCGGGATGCCCTTGTCGCTCAAGCTTTCCAGAAGAGCCGGGTATGTCCAATCTTGAAAGTGAACGTACATATTCAAATTCGCCTGCCATTTCATGAATTATGCTGCCCACCACTTCGGCCATAAAGAAACAGTACAATCCTTAAAGTACGGCGTCAATTCGGCGACCCCTGTTAGGCCGCGATAACTGTATTGCGTAGGTCTAATGTCATGGTTTTTGGTGGGCAGCGGCTTCTTGGCTGACGTACAGTGGCGAAAGTGAAAGCTACTCTTGAGGCTAGGAGGCTGTAGCCACAGGAACCCGGAGCTATTCTGCGGACTCAGCAATAACAGAGGCTTTCTCAAGAGAAGTAGCGACTTGCCTCAGTCTCTCAAGTTCGCCAGCAGAGACTGGGGGCATAAAAGATGGTTCGACACCTCCTTTGAAGTAGCCCCCCAGAACCCCCAAGGATTTGACTGGCTTACCGACAGGCTCTTCCTGACCCGCTTCTCTCTGGTGGCTTCGGTCAATAAGGACCATAGGTGTATCCACGGATTCTGCTACCTGCTCATCAGTGTGTCTTTCTAGCCCAACAATTCTTACCTCTTGCACTCTGTCTGCATCGACGACGCCAACCAGTGTTGAGTAGCTACGCGCCGAGGCGGCAAATATTCGAGGAATCTGTCGCTTCTCCCAAAGATCCTTGATGTAGTGCTCCTGTTCTGTAGGGTCCAAGCCCTGCTGTCGTGCTGCGGCTAGAGCTGTGTTAAATGCTGCACAGCCGTTTTCTACAAGCGTGCCACACTGCTCGGTAAGAGCTATTTGTTCAGCCCGAGGATCGGCTTCCATCTGGTCGGGGCTGGGTTCATCTGGCGTAAACGCAGGCCTGAACTCGGTTGAATTGCTGGGGTTTTTGTTTTCTTCTTCAAGGGACATTGATTTTATAATAACATAATAGTAATTTTTAGTCAATTTGACCCAATCGGACTTCGCTTGAAATTGTAGACAATTTGTCCAATGTAAAAGCCTCCACCTAAAGATGACCGAGCCGGCAATTCGCATCTTGCCAAGGCAAGCTGCATCGCTTGCTTCAACCGCAACAGACCACACGCAAAATAAAACCACCCCAGAAGGGTTACATAATTCATCCATCCGATCTTGAAGAGCTGCTAAGATACCTTAAAAGGGGGTACTAGAATGAGTGAAGATCAGATGTTTATTTTAGGCGAGCAAACTTTTGGAAATGTTGTTCAGCAGATCAAGTCCGAGCAGTTGGAGCTGAGTTTGCCAGAGTGGTTTGAGCTAGGGCGATCACAAGATCGCGCCAAGCTCAAACTGAGGGATATACTCAATTATCATGCCTACGACACGGCTTGGGTGTCCGAAACATTTGCGGGCAAAACGGTAAAAGAGGTCGGCGACAAGTACGATGGCGATCTGCTAGGCAATGATCCGCTGGGAAAATATCAAGAGTATTCCCAGGCGGCGATCGCAGCGATCAAAAACAATTACGATCCGGACCGTACCGTGCACTTCAGCTACGGTGATTATCCTGCCAAAGAGGCTATCCTCCACGTTACAAGCTTCAGAATTTTCCGGGCCTATGATCTCGCCAAGCTTATCGGCGCCGAAACGGCTCTGCCGGCAGATTTGGCTGAGGCTGCTCACAAACTTATCGAACCGCACGCCGACGAGTGGCGTCAATACGGTATTTTCAAGCCGGCTCAACCAGTACCCGATGACGCGGACCCTCAAGCCAAGCTGTTCGCCATGGCCGGTCGTGACCCCAACTGGCGATAATACCCGCTGACTACTCGCTCCGATGGAGTAGATTGAACACTTATATACTATATGGTATAAAATATACTTGTCAGAGATCGTTTTTCGGGTGAGAGGAGCCCATGATGGGCCTTGGGAAGGTGCTCGTCATCATTGATGGGCCCGATCCAGACAACTACATCCTGGCTTTGGCCGCTAGTAGTCAGCTGCTAGATATGGATGTAGTTGCAGTCATCATGACCGGTCGACCAGTCAGTGCGGTGCACGGCCAGCCGCCATATGGATTCAATCCGCATGCCAGTCGGGCTGTCCGCCGCGACAACGCGTTGCACGTAAAGGGCATCTTTATGCGTCACGGGCGCGAACACATCCCCGTGTTCGAAGGCTTACGTGCACCATTCTCGACTGTGCCGCATAAGTTTCATATTCACGAGAGGGTGACCGATGTTTACGACGATGCACATGCTGGCCACCAGCTGGCTGGCGATATCGACGACGCGGTCGCCTATCTAGCGGGCTTGGAGGGGTCTATCCATGTGATCTGTGGTGGCCCGATGACCGACCTGGCATATCTGATGCAGCAACTGCTGCTCAGTGGAAAGCTCGGACTGGTCACTGCCCAGTTGGGCATGTTCGGCTTCGGTGGCGTCAAGACTATTGCTGGGGGGCGACGACAGTTCAACGCCCTGGCGGATCCAACCGCGGCGCACCTCGTACTCCAGGAGTATCCAGGGCCGTTTTACCTGTTGCCGACTGACATCACCAAGGATCCCGCACACGGTTTCGACCATCCGGACGAGTTAGCCGCCTTGCTGCGGTCTACGGCTGGCACGGAGGTGGTCGAGATGTACCGCGCGGCCTGGCCGATTATGTGGGAGCCTCGTGGCGAGCGGATCTTTGTCCACGATTTTCACCCGGCCGAGCTGATGCACCACTTACTGAGGCAGCAGGCGGCCCGGCACGAACAGCGTCAGTTTGGTCGCTATAGAGTTTCGCCAGTTGGGATCGCGCATGTGCCACACCTGGTACACGAGCAGGACCGCTGGGGCGAGATCGATCTCGGTCCGCCTGATCCATCTATGCCACCCCGGTTTCTTGTCGACGGCGTCGACACCTCAGGGCATCGCATCGCCTTGGCGACCTCCATCGACAGTGCTCCGTATCCGAGCGAAGCACACCACGGCGCAACAACAGTCGCCAACTAGCGGTCTTCTGTCCATCACGCGGACAGTGACGTGTCAACAACCCGACACGTCACTGTCCGCTTTACTATTGGTCATGTATATCGACGGGTCTACTCAAATAAAACAACCAGCTTGCGGTTATTTTATTTATGGCGGACCGTACCCACAATGCAAAGACAAAGAGGACAGACAAAGAGGACGTTCCTCTAGCAGTGTTTATTCGTGTTAGTTTGCTGTCCGACCGATGAAAGCACGTCCGCACCCGACATGAAGCTTCTGCTGGTGCTTGCATCTCCGATAAGGCGAGCCTACGATTGCTGGTCCGAACAGAGAGAACGCCATATGAAAGCCCCAGACCAGCTGAGACATTTTATATGGTGAACCGTAGCTTCGAGGTCTGAAATTACTTTAAAGGGACTGCTTCTGACAGCAACGTAAGGGGAGCGTTTGACATATGCAGGCACATTGCCTACAATATAGGCATGTCGACAATACAATACACAATCAGGGCAGTGCCAAAAAAGCTTGATAACTTTTTGCGGAGTCAGGCCCGTATGCAAGGTAAAAGCTTAAATCAGATCGTTCTAGATTATATTGAACAGGCTACTAGGCTTGATTTGCAGCAAACTGATGAGGATTTCGATTGGATTATTGGCGCAGACACATTAGATAGCGATTCTTTGCAGGCCATTTCAGAACTTAAGGCCACCGATAAGCTAAAGTCCCGTTTATGAAGTATTTGTTTGATACGACAACATATAGTCACTTACTAAAAGGCCATAAGGTTGTAGCTAATATACTAAAAGATGCTGAAACTATTTTCATGCCTAATGTTGTCATAGCTGAGCTAAGATACGGTTTTAGACTAGGCACAAAACAAGAAGAAAATGAACGACTTCTAGCTAGGTTTGTAGCTAATAAAAAGATACGTGTCATCCTGCAAGATAACGCAACGACCGATTACTTTGTGAATATAGCTATATTCGCCCGTAAAAAAGGCGTACAGCTTTCTACGCATGATATATGGATAGCTGCTCTGACTGAACAGTGGGATGCCACTTTAGTGACTTTTGACAATGACTTTAAACACCTAGATTACAAAGATATAAAACTAAATCTAGAAAGTTAAGTATAGGCTTGGCAGGCAGTAGCCAAGAAGTTTGGAACTATTTAAGTGAACGTTCGATAGCTACTAGCGCTACCATTACGCCGAGGTAAAAATCTGCTCGTACTCTTTCCTGAGGCATATTTTTTTCTAGTAGTGCCAATAGTTGTGCGTCAGCGGTATCTTTGAAACGATCATCCGTTGCCCTAAACACTCTGTCTTCGACAGTTTGTAGCGCTGCCACTTTTTCAAGTTCTGCAGAGTATCCGCTCGTTTCTTCTTGTGCTAAAACTTCTTCAAGAACAGTCTGAAAGGTATCTACAAAGGTATCTAAATCTAATGTTTCTGTTCTCGATTCGGGTTGCCCGGGAGTGCTCATATTCTGACAATAAAATTGCGTACCTAATATGTCAAACTTAAGCTTAACGAAGTGAGCTTAACGAAGACTGGAGCTTAACGAAGACTGTCTTCTAACAGAGTCAAAAATGTGTCAGATGAGTCCGGTTAGGCCCGACCGGATGCTTACTTCTTGCGGCGTGCTCGCTGCAAGCAGCTGTGCGCGTCCTCGAAGATCGAACCGACGATTCGCATCTTGCCAGGGCAAGCTGCATCACCTTGCTTCAAAGCTGACCGGACCCGGACCATATAAAAAGCCCCAGCAAGCTGAGGCGTTTTATATGGCGGGCCCGACCGGATTCGAACCGGCGATCTTCTCCGTGACAGGGAGACGTGATAGGCCAACTTCACTACGAGCCCGTATTTATTTGACCAGGGTATCCTATCAAATTATCTCTGTTTATGCAATGTATCTCAATCTGTTAAAATGATTTGGTCTAGGCGTGCCGAAGTAGCTCAGCTGGTAGAGCAGCTCATTCGTAACGAGCAGGTCGTGGGTTCGAGTCCCATCTTCGGCTCCACGACGCAAAGCCGTAGGCTTTGCCCCGATTCGAGAGAGGATTCTCGGATCGGAAGAGGAGGCGGCTTGGTAGGGTTGCCAGAAGTGCCGAGCAAACTTGTTTTGTCGGCAGTTCGGTAACCGTACCATCACACGGTGACGAGCGGGTATCGTATAGTGGCTAATATGTAACCTTCCCAAGGTTAAGAGGAGAGTTCGATTCTCTCTACCCGCACCACAACTGACGCATTGATTCCTTATTCAGGGCAGACTATTATTAGGGCTAAACATGCACATACCAAAAAATTATTTTCATGACCGAGTTGTGTTGCTGCTCTTGAGCATCAATACTTTTCTTGCACTGCTGAGTAGCATACTGGTGTTGCTCAGACTCGACACCGGTCGGCCAGATGGCTACATCGTGCAATACCGGGCCAACCTTGGGCTGAGTGCCTTCAAGAGCGGCGATGCCACCACCCTTATTAGCTTTATTCTTTTCGCTGGTCTGGTCTTGGCCTTCCACACTATTCTTAGCATGCGCGTCTACCAGATCCGCCGGAACGTCGCAGTCGCAATACTGGCCATGGGATTACTACTGCTCTGCATCTCTCTCATTGTAAGTAACGCACTCCTCGTACTTAGGTAGGCATGAAAAATATAGAAATTCCTTACGAAGAAGACCGGGGCAAACGCTATCGCTTCTTCGAGATGTTGCCTGGGCTTCTGACTTGGAGCATCTTGTTTCTTCCTCTGATACTCAGTCTGGTAAACCCTACGCTGTGCGTCATGCTCATACTGGGTTACTTACTTCTGTGGTTTGTGAAGTCTATGGGGCTGACTATTCGGTCCTTGCAGGGGTATCGGGTGATCGAGCAACACATGAAGATGCCATGGCCCCAGATGCTCCAAGAGGTAGAAGACCGCAAAATCAATCAGCCCGAAAAGCATATTCCTTCCTGGCACTACGAAAATGTTCGACGTCTGCAAGATAGTCCACCAGTGGTAGAACCCAGCCAGCTGTATCACGCCATTATCATTGCTGCCTACAACGAGTCGAAGGATGTTATCGAGCCCACGCTTCAGTCTGTGCTGGCTTCTGCCTATGACATGAAGAAGGTGATTGTTGTATTCGCCTACGAGGGTCGTGACGGCGCTCGCTCAGAGAGCGCAGTCAAAGAACTGGTGGCCGAATATGGTGACAGGTTTATGGCGACAATGGCCTTCAAGCATCCGCTAACAGATAAAGAAGTACGCGGAAAAGGCGGCAATATTACCTATGCGGGTAGGGAACTCCAGAAATACCTAGAAGCTCACAAGATTGACCCCATCCAAGTAGTAGTGACCACCTTGGACGCCGACAACCGCCCCCACAAGAACTATCTTGCCTGCCTGAGCTACCTCTATACGCTGGTGCCAGATCCTAAGGTGGTTTCGTTCCAGCCTGTCCCAATGTTTACCAACAACATCTGGGATGCACCGGCGCCTATGCGGGTGATAGCTACCGGTAACACTTTCTGGAATGTTGTCCTTTCGCTACGACCCCATATGATTCGTAATTTCTCTAGTCATGCCCAGAGTATGCAAACCATCATAGATACTGACTTTTGGAGCGTTCGTACCATCGTAGAGGATGGGCACCAGTTCTGGCGGACTTACTTTCGCTACGAGGGCAACCATGACGTGCTTCCCATATATCTACCCATTTACCAAGATGCCGTGCTGTCCAGCACGTTACGCAAGACGCTCAAGGCCCAGTTTATTCAGATCAGACGATGGGCCTGGGGTGCGTCAGATGTGGCCTATGTGGCCGAGATGGGATATTTCAAGCCCAACAAGGTGCCCAAACTGGATCTTACCTTTAAATTCTTGAGATTACTCGAGGGCCACGTCAGTTGGGCAACAGCTCCGTACCTGTTAACCTTTGCCGCCTTTATTCCAGCTCTTTTTAACGATATGGACTACGCTTCCAATCAGTTACCCATCGTGGCAAGCCGCATTCAGACCATTGCGCTCGTAGGCATCTTCTCTACGCTTTTCCTCAGTCTCAAGCTGTTGCCCCCCAAGCCGGCCCGCTACAAGAATCACCGTACTGTTTTTATGGTTCTGCAGTGGGTCATGCTCCCCGTAACCACCCTTGTTTATAATGCTACCGCCTCACTCTATTCTCAGACACGGCTGATGTTTGGCCGCTATATTGGCAGCTTCGACGTTACCGATAAAGCTGTCGTCAAAGAGAACAAAGAAAAAGTTATATAGCTACCCCAAGGGGTGAAATGCTTGGTAGTGGGTGGCCGCTACCTTATCGAAGCGTCCCAGTACATCGGTGCTGGTTTTTACTAAGATCTCTCTATCCAGGCTGGCATCTGTGATGTGAGGGTACAGGTGGCTCATGATTGTCCCTGTAAGCGCAGATGCGTCCTCTGTGGCGGTTTTTCGGTGCTTAAGGCTATCATGAACACTCAGCAGCAATCGGTCGCGTGAAAACGGCTCAAAATGCTTCCCCCGCCGTAATCGCAGTGCCTGACTGACGTCTACTGCCTCTAGGGTGGTAAAGACAGCGCCACAGGTCATACAGGCGCGTCTCCGCCATACCTGATTGGCGCGTTTCTGATGTCGAGAGTTAGTGGTTCTTGTGGAAGAGCCACAATAGATACATACCATTGTCTTTCCTTTCTCGGGAAGAGCGGCCCGATGAAGCAATTTATTTGCTTCCCGGCGCGATGAGAAACCCCGAAGGGGTGTCTCATAATTGCACACCATGACAACATATTGACATCACGCTAGTGTTTTTTCAAGTGGAAAACTTATGCAAAAGTGGGGGAAAACCGTGTAAACAAAAAGCCCTAGAGTTCTCTCGGACTCTAGGGCTGCTTCTCGCTCGGGTTACTTATTGCTAAGCACAACCCGCGCGCGTCGTATGCGACTTATTGATTTCGACGAGGCAGCCAACTCTTCATAGAACAGCTGAAAGCCCTCGAGCGAACTCGAAACGGTACTCAAAGTATGAGCGCCTCCCGTTTAACGATGGTTATGCTAACACAAGGTGCGGTTTTGGTCAATACTTCTGCTACAATTACAACGACATGCCAACAGATAAGACACCAGGGTACTTTACCCTCACAGCACAAGCAGGATCAGTTCGTTGTGGCAAAATCAGCACTCGGGCAGGTAAAGTGCTAACGCCTACATTCATGCCCGACGGTACACGCGGTGCAGTCAAAGGAGTGCGCCCCGAAGATGTTCGCGGTACAGGGGTAGGAGTCGTTCTGGCCAATACCTATCATCTCCATCTTCAGCCCGGAGAAGAGGTCATTGCAAAGTTAGGTGGCCTTCACGCTTTCACCAAGCAAACTTTGCCTATGCTCACTGATTCCGGAGGCTTCCAGGTGTTCTCACTGGCCCATATCCGTAAAATTACCGAAGACGGGGTAACTTTTAAAGATCCCAAAACAGGGGACACTATTTTCCTTTCTCCAGAGAAATCCATACAGATCCAGATGCAGCTCGGGGCAGATATGATGGTCGCCTTCGATGATGTGACTTCTCTGGACGATGCGGGAAGGGCACGCACTCAGGAGGCCTTCGACCGTACTCACCGGTGGCTTGAGCGGTCTTTGGCTGAATTCCAGAGGCTCACTAAAGACATGAATCCAGACGAACGACCCCTGTTGTTCGGAGTGGTCCAGGGTGGCCTGGACAAAGAATTGCGCAAAAAAAGTCTAGAGATCGTTCAGAGCTTGCCAGTAGATGGCATCGCTATTGGGGGACTTTCCGTAGGCGAATCCAGAGAGGAAATGCATGATATGTTGGCATATCTCGAGGGGTTTTACGATAACTCGCCGCGACCAAGATTCTTACTAGGAGTGGGTGACCCTATTGATCTGCGGTTTGCCATAGAACACGGAATCGACATGCTTGATTGTGTTTTACCAACTCGTAATGCCCGCCACGCCACGGTCTGGATTTCTGGTGATAAAAAAATTCACCTGACCAACGCTCAATATATAGTTGATCCCGCAGTCATAGATCCAGGTTGTGATTGTGCGACCTGCCAAGCAGGTTATAGCCGGGGCTTCTTACGTCACCAATTCAAGGTTGGCGAGAGCCTTGCCGGAACACTAGCCTCCGTTCACAATATTCGTTATTTGCAGCGCATATGCGAAGACTATAGAAATGCTCAATCCTGAGGCCGGGTACGCCTCGCCCGCACCTATGACTCTGCCTTGCTAGGTCTCATGAGTAGCTCTGGAAAATAAAAACAACCGCAAAGCAGTTGTCTCTGGTGGGCGATGCAGGATTCGAACCTGCCACCTCCTGAACGTCAATCAGGCGCTCTAGCCAAATGAGCTAATCGCCCCCATCTAAGATCGCTACTTTATCACAGAAGTGATTATAAAGGTAAGTAAGTTTTCTTTGAATAGCAATGCTTCCGCAGTAGAGCACGCATACTCCTTTATACCTGTCGTACGTTGGTCTGCCGGCTGAGCGTTGATCAAAGTAGGCTTTTCTAAAATTACTCAGGGGAACATTTAGCACTGACGACCAGTATTGTTTTAACTCCTCAGCGCCTTGGTCGGCGCGTAAGTGAAGCTCGCACTTAACCATACCCGAATTGACACCGTAGTTTTTTCTTAGTACTGCCAAAACAAACCTAAGTATTCTTGGGTCAGAGCTGGCAATGGAAGTTGTGCCATTTTTGCTGCCTTCACCCAAATAGAGCATGGCAAATGCTAGATCCAGGATTGCTCCATCAGTTATATCGATATGGGCTAAAGTTTTTTCTGCCTGTCTTTTGGCTTCAAGTAATCGGAGCGTTTTTTGGGCTTTGTGTGATTCAACTGCTTTTATGCGAGCCTTTGCCCAGCCATCTTGCTTACTTTTCATCAGGCTAAGTCGCTGATCTTCGGTGAGCTGTATATTCTTGAACCATCCGGATAGCGTGGAGCGAGGGATACCTAATCTGCGCTCTATAACAGTGATGGACATGCCAGTTTCTCGTAAGGCTACCGCCTCTTCTTTTAAATGGAACCACCTAGAATACATAATATAATTGTAGCATACATAGGTTCTGGTTGGCATTTTGTACGAGGAGGGCTTATTTTGTATATCAAATATGATATCGGCTCGGTTGAGTTATCCCCATGTGGAGATGTAAGAAAAACAGCATAAAAAGGCTAGCCGGATCATACCAGTATGGTATGATCTTTGTAGGCGAAGTTTTGCCGAGAGGTTTTGACCAGAAAAGAAAGTGATTGAATGCAGTTGCGAGAGCGTTCAATCACTTTTTCTTTTTATAACAGGGGTGTATAATAAGGCTTAAGTGTTGAAGTGGCCTCACCAACCACCGAGCTTCGTAGGAGTGGCAACAGAGGTACGATAACCAATGTCGCAAGAGCAAAAGTCGAGGTGGAACCTCCCGTAATCTGGGACCGAGACGCGCTATCAGAGAGTTTTAATCTCTAGGCGCGCTTTTTATTTCTCTAAACCAAGGAGCGGCTATGAGCCAACAAAACGACCAACTATATGCAATAAGACACAGTCTGGCGCATATCACCGCTACTGCAGTCCAACACCTGTGGCCTACGGCAAAGTTCGGAGTGGGTCCCGCAGTAGAGAGCGGCTTTTATTACGATATAGACCTCGGCGATACCAAGGTATCAGAGGAAGATTTCGAGCGCATTGAGACAGAAATGCGCAAGATCATCTCCGAGAATCAGCCTTTTGAACGTTTCGAGAAGCCCATAGATGATGCCATCTCTTGGGCCAAGGAGAGCAACCAGCCATATAAAGAAGAGCTGTTGAATGACCTCAAACGAGCCGGCACAACCGTAGCCAAAGATCTCAATGCCGAAGAGCTCGGAACCCTTGCGGAAGGGGACGCGGCACTGGACAAAGTGTCCTTTTATAAGAATGGGGACTTTACTGACTTATGTCGGGGTCCTCACGTCGAATCAACGAGCAAGGTGGGCGCGTTCAAGCTTATGCGTGTAGCGGGTGCTTACTGGCGTGGCAACGAGAAAAATCCACAGATGCAGCGCCTCTATGGCGTAGCCTTCGCAACAGAGAAGGATCTTCGAAAGCACCTGGACATGCTCGAAGAGGCCAAAAAGCGCGACCACCGCAAACTCGGACAGGAGCTGGACCTGTTTATCTTCTCCGATCTGGTCGGGAGCGGACTGCCCCTCTATACCCCTCGGGGCACGACCATTCGTAATGGTCTTATCGGTTTTTCTGAAGAAGTACGAGAGCAGTTGGGGTTTGAGCGGGTTTGGTCACCACACATTACCAAAAAAGAGCTTTACGAAAAGTCGGGACACTGGGCAAAATTTGGCGATGAATTATTCTTAGTCAAAAGCCAAGAAACGTCGGACGAGCTTGTCATGAAACCTATGAACTGCCCCCACCACACCCAGATATATGCTGCCCGCTCCCGGAGTTATCGGGACCTTCCCGTTAAGCTTATGGAGACAACCACTAACTACCGTGATGAGAAGACGGGGGAATTACATGGGCTGTCTCGAGTTAGGTCATTGACCCAAGATGATAGCCATACCTATTGCCGACCTGATCAAGTAGACGAAATCTTTGACCAGCTTATAGAAAAGGTACAAGAATTCTACGCTGCTGTAGATATGTCGCTCAAACTTCGGCTCTCATTTAGGGACGATAGCGAGTCATATCTTGGTTCCCAAGAACTCTGGGACTTTGGTCAGAAAAAGCTGACAGAGATTGCTGCACGAAATAATCTCGACTACTATGCCGAAGAAGGAGAGGCGGCGTTCTACGGTCCCAAGCTCGATTTCATGGCACAAGACGCCATAGGGCGAGTCTTGCAGGTTGCCACAGTACAGTTTGATTTTGTGCAGCCCGACCGCTTTGAGCTGACTTATATCAACGAGAAGGGTGAAAAGCAACAGCCCATCATGATTCACTGTGCAATCATGGGTAGCTTCGACCGCTTTTTCTCTGTGTACATAGAGCATACGGCTGGCAAATTTCCTGTATGGTTGGCCCCTGAACAGGTACGGTTGATAACCGTGAACCAAGAAGATGCTACAGTGGCTTTTGCCGAGAAGGTGAAGCAGCAGGCACGGGACTATGGGCTGCGAATACACTTGGACAATGACAATGAGTCTGTAGGTAAAAAAATTCGTAATGCCGAGCTTATGAAGGTTCCATACACTATTGTTGTTGGTGAAAAAGAGATAGACACCGGCCAGGTGATCCCTCGGGTTCGATCAGACATGGAAGTGCAGAAACCGCACCAAGCTCTCGGTATCGAGGAATTCCTCAAGACAGTTGCCAACGAAGCTAAGTCTCGAGTAAACAAGACTTCACTATAGCCATGGAAGCAGACGGGCAATTTCGCCAACTTGTAGAAGAAGTGGTAGCTCAGATACCTCGGGGCAGGGTGATGACCTATGGTCAGATAGCAGCCCTCTGTGGCAACGCTCGAGCTGCCCGAATCGTCGGTGGTATCGCCCATTTCGGCGATCCCAATCTGCCGTGGCAGCGTGTCGTTAACAGATCAGGTGGCTTAGCTTTGGGATATCCAGGAGGCAGGGAAGGCCACAAACAGGTCCTAGAGGCCGAGGGCGTACAAGTAAATGAAGACTTTCAAATAAACGTACAAGAGTTGTTATGGATGCCCGGGCAGGAACAAGGCCGCTTGTTGTAGTGGTCGGCGAGACCGCCAGTGGCAAGACTGCACTTGCCCTGGAGCTCGCGCGGCGGTTCAACGGCGAGGTTATTTGCGCTGACTCACGGACGGTCTATAAGAGTATGGATATCGGGACGGCCAAGCCATCCCCGCAAGAGCAGTCAGATATCAAGCATCATTTACTTGATATCGTTTCTCCGGACCAATCGTTTAACGCAGCCCAGTTCAAACAGCGAGCCCTAGATGCTATCAATGACATTGCGGACAGGGGCAAAGTATCAATCATGGTGGGTGGTACGGGCTTATATATAGATGCGGTCATATTTGATTTTCAGTTCCGGCAGCCGGCCGACCCAGTTATTCGGCAAGAGCTCTCGCAGTTATCGGTCCTCGAGACAGGTGGGGCTTCGGACTCCAAAAGTCCACTGCGGGCCAATACGCTGGTTATAGGTCTGCAGGTCGACCCTGCAGTACTGACAAAGCGTATCCAAGACAGGGTAGAGGCAATGGTGCGAGCTGGATTCGTAGACGAGCTGGAGTACATTAGCAGTACATATGGGTGGGGTGCGCCTGGTCTGCAGGCGCCAGGCTATAAAGCATTTCGTGGTTATGTGGACGGAACAATAAGCCTCGAACAGGCAAAGGCTTTGTTCGTCCAGAATGATCTGCATTTAGCCAAACGACAGCGCACTTGGTTTCGGCGAAATAATAGTATTCATTGGGTCTCTGACACCAAGGAGGCTGTTGATTTCGTCACAACGTTTTTGAGCAAAATACCCTTATAGCAGGGTATTTTTCTGATACAATACCAGTAATGAGAATGCATTATTGTCTTAGGGGAGAGCAGCCCGAAGAAGCGATTTATTCGCTTCCCGGCGCGCTGAGAGGGGATATTCCCCTCTCAGGGAGGCTTCATGGTTGAGCAATTGTTTGGATCAAAAACGAGGGTAAAGCTGCTTCAGCTTTTTTATAGTAATCCCAACCGATCTTTCTATGTTCGGGAAATCACTCGCAAGATAGACGAACAAATCAACTCGGTCCGCCGCGAGTTGGCCAACCTTTTGAGTATCGGTATTATCTCTTCAGACAACACTAGCAACAGTACCAGATTATATTACGAGGTAAACCAGACATACGAATACTACGAACCCTTAGCGGCAATCTTTGGGGATGGGGTTATGACCACCAAAAAAACAACCAAGAAGGACACGCCCGCGAGCGCTAAGAGTCAGGACTTTAAGGCACTGGGCAATGTCGACCTTATTCTCTATACCGGCCAGTTCACTCGGGACGAGGCCAGTGGCATAGATATTTTATTTGTTGGGGACATCAATCAGACGCAGTTGGCAAAGTTTGTGGCGGACCTGGAGAGTCAAGAGGGTAAAGAACTCCGTTATACTCATATGAGTCCCCAGGAGTTCCGGTATCGTCAAAGGATAAATGACCGCTTCCTGAGCATGGTTATCACGTCAAAAAAGCAGGTTTTGGTAGATAAGCACAATGTCGTTACCCCGCCAGCCGAATCCCCCGAGAAGAAGTCAAAATCAACAGAGACAGAGGAGAAATAATCAATGGAATTTCAATATTTTGGTGGCAACTGTATTCGTATAAGCTCCAAGAAAGCGGCGATTGTAATCGATGACAATCTGGCCGACCTTGGCCAAAAGTCAGTTACTAAAAGTGGTGACATAGCACTTTTCACCCAGGCACACGGTACCCCTTCGGCCGAAGCAAAGGTAGTCATTGATCAACCGGGTGAATACGAGGTGTCTGATATATCAATCCAAGGCATAGCCGCTCAGGCGCACATTGACGAGCCCAACCAACACAATGCCACCATATTTAGAGTTACGGCCGGAGATATTAAGGTTGCCGTGGTAGGGCATATATATCCTGAGCTCAGCGAAGCACAGCTAA
>Ga0193753_10001997_pt1 | contig 16703 bp, 8 predicted proteins | sample H1c2metaG_FD_144925 | JGI IMG/M metagenome (GOLD analysis project Ga0193753, IMG submission 144925) | Soil microbial communities from a riparian zone of the East river system, Colorado, United States - H1c2 | ecosystem: Environmental > Terrestrial > Soil > Riparian zone | place: USA: East River... | reverse complement strand
ATTTCCGAAGGGTCGATTCCCCTTTTTTTGCAGAGGTCTATTACCGCAGGCGCTCCGAGGTCGGAACTTCCTTTTCCTTCTCCCCTCAGGATCCTTCTTTCCGACACCCCGGTACGGGTGCGGATCCACTGGTCATTGGTGTCTACCATCTTTTCCAGGTCGGCATTTGTCAATTTATCATCGGGTACAAAACCACCAACGGCGGTGATGGCGGCTGTCAATTTTTGAATCATGGATCATTATTAGAGGCCGCAAAATACGGAAAACCCTAATTTTGAAGGCATGATCGCTTTTCTGAGAGGCAGCTTCGTGCGGAAAACTCCTGCCCTGGTACTTGTTGACGTGAATGGAGTGGGTTACGAAGTGCATATCAGTCTGAATACTTATTCAAGTATTGCGGATCTCGATCAGGGAATCCTGCACACCTACCTGCAGATCCGGGAAGATGCACACCTGTTATATGGTTTTTTTGAGGAGTCGGAGAAAGAGATGTTCATCCTGCTGATCGGAGTGTCGGGTGTAGGTTCATCCACTGCCAGGATGATGTTGTCGGCCATGAAGCCCGATGAAATTACAAGAGCCATCATCCAGGGCAATGCCAGGCAGCTCGAAAGCATCAAAGGCATCGGGAAAAAATCCGCCGAGCGAATCATTCTTGAACTGAGGGATAAAGTTGGTAAATCTGTATCGGGTGTAAATATTGGTGAGTTGACAGGCAATAGGTTGGATGAGGATGCGTTAAATGCACTCATCTCCCTGGGAATAGCCAGACCAACCGCCGAGCAGGCGATTTCCAGGGTTAGGAAATCCGACCCCGCCTTGTATAAGATAGAAGACCTGATTAAACAAGCCTTAAAAAACATCTAAGCCTATCAGAGGATCTATACCTAAATTCCTGCTTAAACCAATTGATCCGGAAACTAACTACTGTCGGGAAGACCATCCTGAAACTAACTGTCGCGTTCCTGCTATCCGCGTCGTCAGTGCATCTCTATGCCCAGCAAAGAGATTCTGTAGACGGTGTGCGGAGTGACGACACAATTGTCCTGAGCCCCCCGGATCGTAATGCCCCGCTCCCGCGGCCGACCGACACGAATGCCCGGCGCCCTCCTGTAGACACCTCGGTAAGCAAGATTCCGGATACGCTTAAATTTCCGCTAACCGACAGAAGAGCAGACAAGTACACCGGGGAACCAAAAAATACCTTCGACCTTGCTGATCCCTCCAACATATCCGATTCGGTTGTTTACGATCCGAAGACAAATCAATATTACATTATTGAGAAAGTTGGCAGCTTCTATTACAGAAAGCCAACCTACCTCACTTTTGATGAATTCCTGCGGGTCCGGTCGAGGATGCAGGAACGGGAATATTTCAGGAAGAGGTCAGATGTACTTTCTTCCCTGAACCGGAAAATGCTCAGACCCAAACTTTCTATCACGGACAACCTGTTCAACAGGATATTCGGCAATGGCAAGATCGAGATCCGGCCCCAGGGCGACATCAACCTGATCGCTGGCTACCAGGGCCAGAACATCAAGAATCCAGCGCTGCCGGAAAGGGCCCGCAAAAACGGGGGTTTCGATTTCGACATGAACGCCAACCTCAATGTCATTGGAAATATTGGCAATAAGCTCAAACTTCCGATCAGTTACAATACCCAGGCAAATTTTGATTTTGAGAACCAGCTCAAGCTCGACTACACGGGCACCGACGACGAGATCATCAAACGGATTGAGGCAGGTAACGTGTCATTCAGCTCCAAGGGTTCACTGATTCCGGGCGCACAGTCACTGTTTGGCTTAAAGACGCAGCTTCAGTTTGGAAAACTGTTTATCACCGGCGTCCTGGCCAACCAGCGAGCCCAGAAACAATCACTAGGTGTACAGGGAGGATCTACCAACACCTACTTTGAGTTCAAGGCAAACGACTACGAAGAAAACAGGCACTTCCTGCTCTCTCAATACTTCAGGGCGAATTACAAAAATGCCATGAAGAACCTGCCCGTTGTGAATTCACAGGTACAGATCCTCAGGATAGAAGTTTGGGTGACCAACCGGAACGGGTCAACTACTGAAACCCGGGATGTGGTAGGCTTGATGGACCTTGGTGAAGCACAGCCCTTCAACCCTGCCGTACTGCCAAATCCCGCAAAGCAACTGCCCAATGGCATTCCCGACAATGACGTAAACCAACTTTACCGCAACATCATCAATGACCCCAGCAGCCGGAATTCATCGACGATCACTTCCAAACTCGGATCGCTCGGACTGAGGGCCGTGCAGGATTTTGAAAAGACCTTTGCCCGGCAACTCGGGCCCTCCGATTTTTATTTCAACCCACAGGTTGGCTTCATATCCCTTACACAGCCCCTGCAACCCGATGAGGTGCTGGCTGTGGCATTTCAATACAGTTACAATGGAAAGTTCTACCAGGTCGGAGAGTTCTCGCAGGATGCCCCGCCTGACACCACAGCCACACAGGGTGGAACCCAGAAAGTGCTCTTCCTGAAATTACTGAAGGCGACATCTCAACGCACCAACCTTCCACTCTGGGACCTGATGATGAAAAACGTATATTCCCTTAAGACCAAGGACGGCAGTTATTTGTCCGCCATTCAGCCGGGTGATTTCAAGCTGAACATACTCTATGAAGAACCCAGCCTGGGTCAGAAAAGATTTCTGCCCGAAGAAACCCCTGCCGGCGGCGTTCCCCTGCTGAGCCTGCTCAACCTCGACAGGCTGAACACGCGCAATGACCCATTGCCGGATGGGGTATTTGATTACATCGAAGGATTCACAGTACTGTCGGCACAGGCGAAGATCATCTTTCCGCAGCTAGAGCCATTCGGTCGCGATCTTGACACTTCGGGATTCTCGGGAGCCTCCCAGGACCTTAAAAATAAATATGTCTATTACCCGCTCTATGACACGATCAAGGAGATAGCGAAAACCTATGCCAATCTGGACAGGTATATCATCAGTGGAACTGCCAAGGGGCAATCAACTTCGGAGATTCAGCTCGGAGCCTTCAATGTGCCACCGGGGTCGGTGACGGTTTCGGCGGGCGGACAGGTGCTCAAGGAAAACATCGATTACACGATCGATTACAACCTGGGTACAGTGAAAATAATCAACGCCGGAATCATAAGCTCTGGCATGCCCGTCAGCGTTCAGTTTGAAAATAACGCCGGCTTCGGCATCCAGCAACGAAACTTCCTGGGGTTGCGACTCGACTACCTGGCGAAATCAACGGCTTCGGAAGCGCTGACCATTGGCGGATCCATGGTAAGGCTCGGAGAACGCCCCTTCTTCACAAAAACGGGATACAATGAAGACCCTATCCGTAATACGATGTATGGTCTGGATTTTAATTATCGTACCGAACTCCCACAACTGACCAGGTGGCTGGACAAGCTGCCCTATTACAACACCACCGAAATGAGTACCGTTACTGCCTATGGTGAGGGCGCGGTACTCAAGCCTGGCCACCCCAAACAGATTGGCAAAGGAAGCAGCGGACTGATCTTCATCGACGACTTTGAAGGTTCCAGAAATGCCATCGACCTGCGCTTTCCTTTGGTGAGCTGGGGACTGGCCTCAACACCCGCAGGGAATGGCCTCTTTCCGGAAGCCGACCGGCGCGACACCCTTGAATATGGATTCAACAGGGCGAAACTATCCTGGTACAATATTGAACCGGTGTTGCAGGACCGAAGGAATTCAAATAATCCAATCGACGACGACCTGGTGAACAACCCCAGCGTGCGGCAGGTGAAGGTCACCGAAATCTACCCGAACAGAACACCAGACTTCGGCCAGGCCCAGCTGGTGACCTTCGACATGGCCTATTTTCCTACCGACATCGGCCCATACAACTACGACGCAAGACCAACCAGTGTAACTGCGGCAGGCAAGCTCCTCAATCCAAAAACCAGATGGGGCGGTATCATGCGTGGACTGGATCAGGTGGATTTTGAAACGGGCAATGTTGAATTCATCGAATTCTGGATGCAGGATCCTTTTCTCAACAATCCAACCAGCACCGGTGGTGAACTCTATTTCAATCTTGGCAATATTTCCGAGGACGTGCTCAAGGATGGTAAACGTTTTTTTGAAAATGGCATCAGTGGAGCAGTGACCAACGCCATCGAAGATTCTTCAACGGTTTGGGGCAAGGTGCCCGCCAATCCCATCCAGGTAACACAGGCCTTCAGCAATGACCCTGCTGACAGGCCCAGGCAGGACGCGGGTTTCGACGGTCTTGATGATGCGGGTGAGCAAAGGAAATTTCAACAATACCTGAGTGACCTGGCCTCATCTTTCGGCGTAAACTCTCCAATTTATCAGCAGGCGCTGGCGGATCCATCACGGGATGACTTCAAAAATTATCGCGACGAATCCTTCACCAACCGCGATGGTGTGCTTCAGAGGTATAAAAGCATCAACAGCCCGCAGGGAAATTCCCCGGTTGCGGCAAGTAACGATCAGTTCGTGAGCGCTTTTACGCTTTATCCCGACCAGGAAGAGTTCAATAAGGACAATACCCTCAATGAGCTGGAAGAATATTTTCAGTATAAGGTGGAACTAAAGACCCAGGACCTCGATGAAGTGGGACAGAATTTTATTACCGATGTGCGAACCTTTACTCCAAGTGGGGGCGCACCCGAAAAATGGTATCTCTTCCGTGTGCCGATAGCTGAGTATGAAAAGAAGGTGGGCAATATTCCTGATTTCAAATCTATTCGTTTTATCAGGATGTTCATGTCCGGCTTTGAAGACTCAGTAGTGCTTCGTTTTGCAAAGCTTGAACTGGTGAGGAACCAGTGGAGAAGATTCAATTATGAACTGGATACCACAGGACAGTACAAACTGATCCCGGCAAATGCTGCAGCCACTTTCAATCAGCTTGCCGTCAACATCGAAGAAAATAATTCGAGGGCACCGATACCATACAAGACGCCACCAAATGTTGTCCGTCAACAACAGCTTTCCAATAATAATGTCAACCTGCTTCTGAACGAGCAGTCGCTGAGTTTACAGTCCTGCAACCTGGCCCGTGGTGAAGTGAGAGGTGTTTTCAAAACGCTGAACCTTGATCTGCGTCAGTATGGAAAATTATTCATGTACACTCATATTGAATCCGGGGGCAGCTTCGATGACCTCCAGGACAATGACATGTACACAGTGATCCGGTTGGGCAATGACCTGATCAATAATTATTACGAAATCAGAATTCCGTTAAAGAAAACGGCCTGGGGTGCGACCGCTGAAAGTGATATCTGGCCTGAGGTCAACGACCTTGAACTGGACCTACAGCAACTGATCGGTCTGAAAGTGTTGCGCAACAATTCGGTGCCTCCGTCGGCATACTATAAAACTACCGGCCCTGACGGTAAGGAATATGCGATTCTGGGTAATCCCAATCTCGGTGAAGTAAGGATCTTCTTTCTGGGTGTTGAGAACAGGAAACGCGACAATGCCTGTACGGAAGTATGGTTCAATGAACTCAGACTGGGTGATCTGAACGAACATGGCGGATGGGCCGCCACGGGCAGGGTGGATTTCAAACTTGCGGATCTCGGAACCCTCTATGTCTCCGGCATGGCCAGGAGCAAGGGTTTTGGAACAATAGAACAAAGAGTGAACGAAAGGTCGAGGGAAGATTTCACACAGTTCGACCTCGCCACCAACCTTGAACTTGGCAAACTCATTCCCGAGAAAGCGGGCATCTCCATTCCATTCTATGGAGGCATTTCGCAAACGGTGGGAACACCCGAATATGACCCCTATGATTTGGATGTGAAGTTTAAGGACAAACTGAATGCGGCCCCCGCATCGATGCGGGATTCAATTAAGGAAAACGCGGTAGATGTGAAAACCATCAAGACATTCAACTTCACCAATGTAAAGAAGAACAATACCAGCGGAAAAAAACAACAGCTCTGGAGCATCGAGAATATCGACTTAAGTTATTCCTATTATAAAGAAGAGCAGAAGAATCCATTGATAGAAAGTAATGCGATCGTCCGGCACAGGGCGGGACTGGGATACAACTATGTGTCGACACCGAAATTCATTGAGCCGCTCAAGAGAACAATCAAGTCGAAGTCGCCCTGGTTCGACATCATCAAGGACCTCAACCTGAACCCCGTGCCGAGCCTCCTGGGATTCAGGGCCGATGTCAACCGGCAGTTTGGCGCCTACCGGCCGAGAAATGTCGGTGGTCCGAAATTTGGCCTCCCTGAGACCTATGATAAGTATTTCACTTTCGACCGAACTTATAATTTAAGGTGGGACCTGACCCGTTCGCTCAACCTGGATTTTTCCGCGATCAATAAATCCTGGATTGATGAGGATTCGGGAAGACTGAACAGTGATGGCAGGGCCCGCGTGAAAAGAAATTTCCTGAACGGAGGACGAACGATCTCTTATCAACAAAGCGCAAATCTGTCGTATGTGCTGCCCACCATGAAAGTGCCCGCGCTCGACTGGACCTCAGTGCGTGTGAACTATGTTGCCTCTTTCAACTGGCTGGCCGCTTCCCTGATCGCCAAAAGCCTTGGTAATACACTAGCGAATGAGCAACAAAAGAATGCAACCGCTGAATTCGACCTGACCAAATTGTACAGTAAATCAAGGTTCCTCAGGGCACTGGACGAAGGTCCGGCTCCGGCGGATCAGTCGAACAAAAAGACCGACTCGACAGCGCAAAAAGGGAAGAAGCCGAAAGATCCCTCTGAACCACTTCAACTCCCCGGTGTTGTGAAATTCGCCGGACGAATAATCACCGCGCTCAAACGAATCAGCATCAACTACACCGACAATGCAACGGCAAGCATTTATGGATATACCGACAGTACCAGGGCCCTGGGCATGAATTTCCGTTCCGGCGCTCCTGGTCTGGGATATGTATTCGGTCGCCAACCCGACACTAGTTTCATCAATTCGCTGGCGCGAAAAGGACTGATCACAGGTGACCCGAACTTCAACTACCAGAACCGCCAGGATATCAATCAGCAGTTGACGATCAGCGCCCAATTGATGCCGATACGTGATCTCACTATCGATATCAAACTCGATAAGACTTTTGGAAAGATGTACAGCGAATTGTACAAAGACACTACGCCAGCAGGATTCAGCGGACAGTTTGCCAGGCTCAATCCGTTTACCGAAGGTAGTTTCAGCGTCAGCTATATTTCCTACCAGACCATGTTTTCCAAAATCGACCCGAATGAAGTGACCCAGACCTTTCTCAAATTCCAGGATTATCGTAAGATCATCGCGGCACGGCTCAGTGCTGAGAATCCAAAATCCGGGGGGCAGCAGTTTACGGATGGATATTACCTGGGATATGGGAAATATTCGCAGGAGGTGCTCTTGCCAGCCTTTCTTGCTGCCTACACCAACAAAGACCCCAACTCCATTTCACTTGTAAAGAACAGCAACCCGAACATCAAGTCCAACCCCTTCTCGGGAATACTGCCCAAACCTAACTGGATCATCACTTACAACGGGTTGACCAAGATACCCGGAATGGAAAAAATATTCACCAGCTTCACCGTGACGCACGGTTACAACAGCCGGTTGAGTATGAATCGTTTTGAATCGGCGCTTTTGTTCCAGGACGAGAACCGGCTGGGCTATCCGAGTTTTATCGACACGCTTACAGGAAACTTCATTCCTTATTTCCTGGTTCCGAATATTACAATCAGTGAACAATTTTCTCCACTGATCGATCTGGATATGCAGTTTACCAATCAGGTGAATGCCAGGTTCGAATTCAAAAAGTCGAGACAGCTGAGTCTTAGCCTGGTCGATTTCCAGTTGAGTGAATCAAGGTCTACCGAATATACCATTGGTGCCGGATTCAGAAAGAGGGGCGCATTTTCATTCATCAAGTGGAAGGGCAAACCGCTGCAGAACGACGCTGCCTTCCGATTGGACCTTAAGTTCCAGGATGACGCCACGGCCAACTCGCGGCTGGATCAGTTGCAGGCCCTGCCCACTGCAGGTCAGCAAGTCATTACCATCAATCCGACTATTGACTACGTGATCAGTAACAGGATCAATCTGAAGTTTTATTTTGAACAGAGACGGGTTTCCCCGAAGATATCTACCGCCCCTCCGATCATCAATACCCGGGCGGGGATTGAGATAAAGTTGTCATTGACACAATAAAAAGTGTGGGGCTTAAACTCAATTATTAAACTGTCTTCCTCATCAACAACACATATCCGCACATCTTCTTTTTGTTCTTGTTGGTCTGAACAGGCTTGATCATGTAGTATTCGCTGTTATGGGGTATGAAATTAAAGCTGATGATGTTCCCATCGGGATCGCCCCAGATAGTTTTCCTGTAAACAACCTGCTTTTCGCTGTAATCGAACATACGCACTTCATAAAGTCTTGAAGTGGGATCACCGATAAAAATAAACTGGTAAGCTGTATCTGCGTTCATCGGCAGCACTATCGGCATCTCGTATTCACTCTCCATTGTCAACGAGGCTTCGCGCAATACGATGTAACCTTCCTGGGAATAAAATGCTTTCACACTGTCGGCCGTAACCTGGTAAGGGTTTACATCGCAGTTTTGTTGCCTGGTTACTTCGTTTTGTGCGTTTAGGCTTAGGGTCGAACTCAGGAACACGAACGCAACTACAAGCTTACATAGAAGTAGTAATTTCTTCATTATTAGCCGGATTAGTATAATAACGCCTGGAAACCGATAAAATTAATTCATTCGGCTCTAACTGCAAAGAATAGGTGTTTTTGCGTATTTATTGGCTTTTGTGGAAATAATAGGAGTTAGCCTGCGCAGTTCCGGTCACCACCAGGTCATTTATGCACACATGAGGAGGCAGGGATGAGCAATAAAACACCACATTTGCCACGTCCACGGCACTCAAAGGGGTAAATCCCTGGTAAACCGACCTGGCCATCTCCTCATCTCCCTTGAATCGCACCAGCGAGAATTCCGTTTCAGCCGCTCCGGGATGAACGGCGGTTACCTTTATCCCGTGCCTTAGCAGGTCAATCCGCATAGATTGCGACAAAGCATCTACTGCGTGTTTTGAAGTACAATACACATTGCCCTTTTCGTACACTTCCTTTGCGGCCGTGGATCCAATGTTAATGATCTGCGGATTGTCTGATTTTTTCAATTGCGGCAGCAAGGCCCTGGTAACGTAAATCAATCCTTTGAGGTTCGTATCGATCATGGTTTCCCAGTCGTCCATCTGCGCGTCATCAAAAAAATCCCGGCCGAGGGCCAGTCCCGCGTTGTTCACAAGCAGGGAAACCGGTGTCCATTCTGCGGGCAAATTTCCAATTTGCTCTTCCACTGCCTTCCTTTCCCTGACGTCAAAACACAAGGTCAGGACTTCCGCCTTGTATTTTTCGCGGAGGACTGCCGCTGTAGCCTCAAGCTTCTCTTTCCTTCTACCGGTTATGATCACCCGATAATTTTCCGCCGCGAATTTTTCTGCGATAGCTTTTCCAAAACCTGAAGTGGCGCCTGTAACCAGGGCAATTCTACTCATCATAAATAAATTTGTTAACGCACAAGTGTGGCCGTTCCTTTTCTTTGAACTGTTTTGCCAGTGTAATCTGTTCCTTTAATAATCCACACATAGGTGCCTGTAGGTTGTATCAATCCATTAATCATGCCGTTCCAGCCCTTCCCGATCTCGGAGGTCTGGTAAACCATCTGTCCCCACCGGTTAAAAACCCTGAAATAATCAAGGCTTGAAATGCCAACAGGTTTTGGCTCAAGCTTGCTGTTTAGGCTGTTAGGTACAAAGGCATTGGGTACAAATATATCAGGAAGTGTATTGAATACTTTTACGTTGATCGTGTCGAGCCCGAAGCACCCCTCTTCAGTAAAGGTACGCATGATATAACTCGCATCTGCGTCGAGTACCGCAATCGGGCTATTGTTAGATGTCTGATTCAACCCCGACTCGGGCGACCATTCGAAAAGAGGTGCGCCACTTCCATGCAACAACAACGGCTGTTGTTTTACCACCGCTGTGTCATTTCCCGCGAAGGCAATGATCTCATCCTTTACTTTCACGAAAACTTCATCGATCCCGGGCTTGGGACAACCCAGTGTGTCGTAAACAAGCAACCGGTATGTTCTTGACCTTAGCGGGTACACCTTTGGGTCGAGGCGGTCAGTACCGGACATCGCATTTAGAGGTTCCCACCGGAAGCTCGAGCCGTTCATCGATCCCATCAGCGTGGCTGTGTCCTCGAAGCAAATGGTAGTATCAGGGCCAGCGGCGGCGATGGGGTAGGGAACGGTGCGTACGCTTACCGAATCGTTGGCAAGGCAGGAGCCGATCCTGGCTTCCACGATATATTTTGTTTTTTCAAGGGGGACAGTTTTCGGATACTTGTCCGTTGTTTCAAAAAGCCTGGTCTGAGGAACACTGGTCCAGGTGTAACGAAGTCCGTCACTTACGGGATTAAGGGCAACGGTGTCGGTGGTGCAGATAGTTGTATCTGCTCCTGCATTGAGGGTAACATGATCAACTACTCTGACCAGTATATCTTCAGTGGCCACGCATCGGTTCTCCGTCATCGTTACGGTATAGGTAGTCGTTCTTTGCGGATTGACCACGGGAGTCCCAGAAGTCGGGTTGACCATTTGATCATTCGGGGTCCATTTAAAGACCCCATCTCCGATAGCCATCAGCTGCAGGCTGTCGACATTACACATCAGCGTGTCTTTGAAGGGTATGGTCAGATCAGGCTTGTCCTTGACTTCCACAGCCTGCGAGAGGGTGTCAATACAACCCTTGTCTGAACCGACGATCAGCTGAACTGTTTTGGTGCCGAGTGAATTGTATTTCCAGGTTGGGCTCTTGCTTTGCCGGACCGTGTCGGCGCTGGTGGTTTCATCACCAAATTCCCATCTCCTGAAATTCACCGAACCATAAGTGTATGTGCTTTCATCCAGAAAACGGAAGGGGGTGAAGATACAGGCGCCGTTGAAACTGAATTTTGGAAAGGATCCCGGCCAGACCTTCGCGATGGTTGAGGTTGAATCCAGGCACTGGCCGGCCAAAACCACTTTTAATTTTACTCTGTAATTATTGGGTGCCTGGTACTGATGCTGGATGGTGCCATCGGCCACGGTAGAGGTCTGTGCTTCTGTTCCGTCCCCAAAATCCCAGGTGTATACAGAACCAGTTGGATTCACCTGTTCATTGCGGAACACCACGTTGAAGTCATCACAATAGGCATAATCGGGTTTCAGGTTAGCCTTTAATGGAATACAATCCGACACCTTTATGTGAATGTCTTTTCGGTGGGTATTGATGGGCACATTGTTCCTGTATTCGGTCACACAAACCGTCACCACGTACTGACCGATATTTGAAGGTGCCGTGCCCGTCATGATGCCCTTGTTTCGATCGATCTTTACGTCGGGTCCCATAGGGGAAGCTCCGGAAAATGTGTTCTTATAACTCAGTGAACCAAATGGCGGAGGGGCAGAGGGAATGGGTGTGGGACAGCTTGCGCAATTCTGCCCATTGTTCGGGCCACCGCCAGCAAAAGCGTTACATAATTCGTAAACAAGTGAATCCCCATCGGTATCAGTAGCGGAAAAATTAAAACTCAGGTTGGAACTGCGGCAAACTGCAACGGCGTCACCGGCAGTGAATCGCGGGCTTGAATTCTTTGGTGCACTGGCAAGGCTGCCGGTTCCGGGGATTAAGCATTGGTAAGTGGCACCGAAATCGTTACTGGGGGGATTGATATTTCGAATTCCTTCGATCCTGCAGCAGCGCTGAAACGAAATCGTGTAACCAGAAGGCGTATCAGGAAGTTCGATGACTGCTTCGTAATAGCGCAGCCGGTAGCATACGTCCCTCGGAGGATTGGTGATGCAGGGATTGGAAGCGGGATCATAACGGATGAACTCTTCACTCACCATCGGCGCGTTCACGATGTCTCCATAGTAATCATTTGATGGGCGGGTGAATATGGTTAACACCGCATTCTCATCAAGCTGGCCTTCATTGTTCTGGCCACAGTCGATATATAATTTAAGCGTTACGCGGTACTTGCTGGTGTTGGAACCCAAACCCGGACCAAGGTATTGGTAGTATAGTTCACCTCCCCTGATATGGGCTGCGGACAGGGGGAGGATAAATCCTGTTATCAGCAGGACTACAATGCATAATCTCTTCATGAACAACGGGTTCTTAGCGCGGCATTGATCAACAAATTAAGGTCTGGAGAGAAAATCCAGGATTGATTTTACACAGAATTCAGGCTCTTCCAACATCCCGAGATGGCCAGAATTGGTACAGATATAAATATAGGATATTCCGGGAATATGGCTTTGTTTTAATCCCGCTTCAAGGGGTACCGCATTGTCCCATTCTCCCAGTAAAAACATCACCGGTCGCGGGAAGTCTTTCAGCACATCCAGTCGTTCAGGCCTGTTGATCATAGCCTTTGTATAATCAATGAGGCTGGTCGCGGTAAGGGTGGCATATTGCCGGACCATGCTATCCACCAGTGCCGGCTTTTCGGTTCTGGATTTCTCGGAAAAAAGTGTAGGCACTGACTGTTCGATATACTTTGCCGCACCATGCTTTGTGATAAAGTCTATGTTCTTTTGCCTGGCCACTTTTTTCTCCTCGTTGTCCGCCAGGGCTGATGAATGAAACAAACCCAGCCTCGACAGTTTTTCGGGGTAGATCCCTGCGAATGCCATTGAAATATAACCGCCCATACTGTGTCCAATCAGGTTGACGGTGGTAAGCTTTTCTTCCTCCATCATCCAATTAATCTGTTCGGCCATGCTTTCCATCGAACAGCCTTCAGTGCTGCCTTCCGATTTGCCGGTACCTACAAGGTCGGGTACGAATATCCTGAAACTGGTTTCCAGTGCGTTAACAAGATTGTTGAAGATCTCTCCGTCTTCACCAAAGCCGTGCAACAGCATTACCGGATCCCCTGATCCATAAATACGATAAAACAGAGAGCTGCGGTCATTTTTGATCGATTTATTTTCCATGGCTGGTGATTTTTCCCGAGCGGTAAAGACTTCTTACACCCGCGATGAGTGCCACCGGTATAAATGCCGGGTTCATGCCTTGTGGGATCAGCTGCCAGCCGAAAACCACTATGCCATACAGTATCGCGCAGCATGAAGAAGGCCACAAATACATGAGTCGGCAGGGCCCAGGCCAGGTTGAAATTTTCCACGCACCATTGGTGTTCGGTTCCAAACCACATGAACAGGATCAGGCATCCCAGCAAGCCAAGGCCAAGAAACAAGGCGACGTCAAAAATATCCGCCATTAATCTTGCCGGTTTAATTTTCAAAAACGGAAGCACCAGGCCCAGAATCATAATTACAATCGTGACCGGCAGTGGGGTGAACCATGATTTTTCAATCGAACGGGCAGCAGTAAATGGCACAATCACATGCATAGGTCCCGACAAGCGTTGGCCATCGATATGTCCACGGTCGATTCCCTTCATCAGGTAATCGGGAAGAAACATGGCTTCCCTGTTCCTGGAGGGCCTGTCAATCCTGCTGCCGAGTAACAGGTCTATGCCCAGTTTGCTCCAGAGCAGATCGCCCTTATCGAGATATTCATGTATCAGGTTTCTGAAGGTTGGTGCGGGCTGGGGTAATATAGTGTCGAAATTAATGTGGCCTATTTCCGCTTTGATGATCATGTCGCGCGGACGGGTAGAGCAGTTGTCAAACAGCCATTCATACTTGTAATACCTGTTGTTCTCCTGTGCGTTGCTATCGAGGGCCCTGGCAAGTTCCAGCGTTTTGTCGCAACTGAGGTTCAATCTTTGCTCGATTACCTGCCTGTTAAAAAGCTGGTATTCGTAAACAAAATCTGGATAGCGCTGAACCGAAAGTGCATAGATCGGCTTGCCCTTTACAAAATTGATGTAGAAGTCGGGATCCTCGAAATCAAAAGTGCCGTAGTTATAAATCAGGTCCCGGTGATTATGCTGGTCAACAATTCGGATGGCGCTGTGTCCAAATACGGAGTATAGGTCATCACCCGGGCTGCAGGTCAGCAGGCTGATACGAAGGTTGCAGGTATCCTGCTGCGCGATCAGGTTGTGAGTACTGAGGGTAACTAGAAAAAGAAAAAATAATTTCCTGAAACTCATAAGCGGGTAGCCATTTGCTTTTTTGAATCGCGAACAGGCTTACCTGCTGTAATTTGGTGCCTCCCTGGTTATCTCAATGTCGTGCGGATGACTTTCCCTCATGCCAGCGTTTGAGATCCTGATGAACTGAGCCTGTTGCAGTGAGGCGATGTCAGATGCGCCACAATAGCCCATTCCAGAGCGAAGCCCGCCCACATACTGGTAAACGATCTCTGAAAGATTTCCCTTGTAGGCAACACGTCCTTCGATGCCTTCGGGAACAAATTTTTTCACCTCATCTTCCACATCCTGAAAATAACGGTCGCCACTGCCCTGGCTCATGGCTCCGATGGATCCCATGCCCCGGTATTGCTTGAATTTCCTTCCTTCGTAGATAATGGTGTCTCCCGGGCTTTCTTCCGTGCCAGCAAAGATTCCACCCATCATCACGGCGCTGGCACCCGCTGCCAGGGCCTTTACCATGTCGCCGGTATAACGGATACCACCATCCGCAATCAGCGGAATGTTCAAACCGTGAAGTACGGAGGCGGCTTCCATGATCGCCGTGATCTGCGGAATCCCGGCCCCGGCCACTATCCTGGTAGTACAGATCGAACCTGGGCCTATTCCTACTTTCACCGCGTCGGCGCCCGCTTCTGCCAACGCCTTTGCACCCGCTGCAGTTCCAACGTTTCCCGCGATAATTTCGAGTTTCTTAAAGTTTTTCTTCACGGCTTTCAGTGCTTCGATCACTCCCTTGCTGTGGCCATGAGCGCTGTCCAGGCAAACCACGTCTACTCCGATCTGCTGCAGTGCGCTTGCCCTGTCGAGCAGGTCCCTGGTGATTCCCAGAGCGGCGCCTGTGAGCAGGCGGCCATAGGCGTCTTTGACGGCGTTTGGATAACTCGTGAGTTGGAGAATGTCGCGGTAAGTGATGAGGCCGATGAGTTCTCCTGCTTTATTCACGACGGGCAATTTCTCGATCCTGTACCGGCTTAAAATATTTTTTGCTTTTTTTAGATCTGTTCCCTCGGGGGCGGTGATCAGGTTTTCTTTTGTCATCACTTCACTCACCTTACGGTGTGTGTCCGTTTCGAAACGCAGGTCCCTGTTCGTGAGGATGCCTACCAGCTTTTTATTTTTATCGGTGATAGGAATGCCGCCGATTTTATTTTCTTTCATCAGCCTTAGGGCATCGCCGATCGTTTCATCAATGTTCAGCGTGATAGGATCTATGATCAGGCCGCTTTCACTTCTTTTCACTTTACGCACCTGTTCAACCTGTTTTTCGATGCTCATATTCTTGTGGAGCATTCCAATGCCACCCTCACGCGCCAGGGCAATGGCAAGATTGGCTTCTGTTACAGTATCCATGGCTGCGGACAGCATAGGAACATTGAGTGTAATTTGCGGGGTAAGTTTTGTCCGGATACTGACCTCACGGGGAAGCACAGCCGAATATCCCGGAACCAGGAGCACATCGTCAAAGGTGACTCCGTCGCCAAAAAATTTATTTAAGAGAGGGGAATTTGTTTTGCGAGCGCTGATTCTTGTTGCCATTTGCAAAGATAATGCAGCATCTGGATGCACTCCAAATGTATTTCTGAAAGCCTTGAAACTCAGGCTGAAAGCCCCTGACAAGGGGTTTGAGTAATATTTACGCTGCAGTTGTTAGCAAAATGCTAATACCTGATCCGGTACATTTTTCCGGGCAGGCGTTCGGTGATAAAATTGAGTTCAAGCTTTAGCAAGGCCGCGGCGAGGTGCGATAAACTTACTCCGCTGTGCATGTTCAGTTCGTCGATAGCCATCGGGCCCTTTGACTGCAGCAGTGTAACCAGGTTTTTCTCCGTGTGACTGAGGTCTGTGAATATGTCCTTCTGAATAGTATGATGCCGAATCTCCGGTGCATCCCAACCCAGGGTCAGGGCGAGCTCTGCTACGTCCTCGTATATGATGGCCTTATTCTTACTGATGAGGTGGTTGCACCCGCTGCTTTTCCTGTCTGTCAATCTGCCGGGCACGGCAAAGACGTCCTTGTCATAGCCGGATGCCATCTCAGCGGTAATCATACTGCCTCCTTTAATGCCGCTCTCGATGACGATGGTTGCATTCGTCATCCCGGCTACTATCCGGTTCCTGCTTGGAAAATTATATTTTTCGGGTAAGGTTTGGCTCCTGAATTCTGTGAGTATTCCACCAGTTTGCATCATTGACCTGGCCAGCGATGCATGTTCGGGTGGATATATGGTATCAAGTCCATGAGCCATCACGCCAATTGTAGGGAGATTGTTTTTTATCGCGGCGTTGTGGGCGATGGCATCGATTCCAAAAGCGAGACCGCTTACGATGGTGACATCATAGGCTGCCAGTTGCTGAACAATTTTTTCAGTAACCTGCTTGCCGTATGACGAATTATTTCTTGTTCCTACAATCGCAATTGCCCTTGCCGGATTAACCGAGGCTGTGCCTTTATAAAATAACAGGGCAGGAGGGTCATAACAGTGCAGCAGGCGCGCCGGATAACGGGGATCATTCAGGAATAAAGTATCGATTCCATAC
>Ga0193753_10001996_pt1 | contig 16708 bp, 14 predicted proteins | sample H1c2metaG_FD_144925 | JGI IMG/M metagenome (GOLD analysis project Ga0193753, IMG submission 144925) | Soil microbial communities from a riparian zone of the East river system, Colorado, United States - H1c2 | ecosystem: Environmental > Terrestrial > Soil > Riparian zone | place: USA: East... | reverse complement strand
CCGGTAGTCAGATCGATCTGGTAGGACGTGGGCACTCCACCCACCACCAGCACCGCGTAGCCGCTGTTCGTACCGTCAGCCGCAGTTGCGATCTCGAAGTCGCCGACGGCGGTGGTATCGACACCGAGAGCGCCGACCACCGTGACCGCGCCGGAATTCGGATCGGTCGTGGTCAGCAGCTGATCGGTGGTCGCGTCGATGTAGTACAGCGACGTGCGGCAAGCCGCGGCGAATGCGTTGGAATACGCCGCACCGTTTATCCCCGCGCGCGGAGCGGCGGCGCTCCCCAGCGGCAAATCGGTGATTGTCGCGCCGCTGTCGGCGTCGATGCGCAGGTTCTGACCAGTGTCGCTGACCACGCGCAGCCGGTCGGAAACCGGATTGAAGTCGACACCGAATTCCGTGCCCGACAACGCAGTGAAGGGCTCGTCGTCGCCCGCGGCCGCAGTCAGGGTCGACTTGAGCGTGGCGGCGCCCGTGGTGGTGTTGATCGTGTAGAGGTGGCCCGCGCTGCCGAGCGCGTACAACTCGCCCGGGGTTGTGCCACCGGCGCGTACGTCGAGTCCTACTACCGTCTCACTTGCCGCGAGGCCCGAGATGGCGATAGCCGTATCGAGCGCCGGTGCGGCGCGATCGAACGTCACGAGACGTCCCGTGCTGGTTACGCCGTAGGTGTCACCCGACGTGACACCGGCGCCTGGGGCCGGAACTCCAGCGGGCGGCGGCGGCGGCGGTGGTGGCGGGGGCGGCGGGGGCGCGGGAGCGGGAGGGGGCGGTGATGGTGCTGGCGACGAACCACCGCCGCCGCCACCTCCGCAACCTGTGAGTGCTGTAAGGATGAGACCGGCCGCCAGCAGGCCGCGGCCAACGCGATTCGTAGTCATAAATTCCCTCGGGGTGAAAGATTCCGTTCACAGGGAGAGTACGAACACGCGAAGTCTGCGAATGCCGACAGGAGGCGCGATGCGAAAGGGAAATGATTTCCGTCGGTCGTCAGTTCGCGCCTACGAAATGCGGTATGGCTGACGCACTTCGGTAACTAACTAACGCGCAGATGCCTATACGGCCTTCACGCCCGCAACGAGAAGCCGCTGCGTGCAGCCGGCGAGGGCGAGGCGCTGGGATTCCTGCAGGCATAAGTAACCTCGCCATGCGGAACGCGAGCCGGACGCGCGAGCGGCACTCACCTGCTGTCAGACAACAGGAAACCGGCAGGCTGGCAGCCTCATTTCAGGTGTTGTGAGGCCTTCGCTGGAATACGCGGGGGTGCCGATGTATAGTCGCGCCCGCTTATCCAGGGTCGCGCGGTCATCGCCCCCTAAAGCAGCTAGTCAAATGTCCCATCTCGTACGCGAGGGCGGACGCCGATTCGCAAACTCTCTCTCGCTAATGACCGCTTCAAACGCCTTGTGCGTTATGAACTGCGAGTCTTTCAAGCTTCCTTTCAAGGTATCCAAATAAATGTCATTTGAAACTCTCGGGCTCAAGCCCGAGTTGCTCCGTGCCGTGGCCGACAAGGGCTATACGGTTCCCACTCCCATTCAGCTCCAGGCCATTCCGGCCGTTCTCGCCGGCGGCGACGTGCTCGCGGGCGCGCAGACCGGCACCGGCAAGACGGCCGGCTTCACGCTGCCGCTGCTGCAGAAGCTCGGCGCCCGCGGCGGACGCAATCCGCGCGCACTGGTGCTGACACCCACGCGTGAGCTTGCCGCCCAGGTTGCGCAAAGCATCCAGGACTACGGCAAGTACGGCGACCTGCGTACGCAGGTCATCTTCGGCGGCGTGTCCGAGAAACCGCAGATCGACAAGGCGCGGCACGGCTGCGACATCCTGGTCGCGACGCCGGGCCGCCTGCTCGACCTGTGCGAACAGCGCGCCGTGTCGCTCTCCGAAGTGCAGATCTTCATCCTCGACGAAGCGGACCGCATGCTCGACATGGGCTTCATCCGCGACATCAAGCGCATCCTCAAGATGTTGCCGCAGCAGCGCCAGAACCTCATGTTCTCGGCTACCTACTCGGACGACATCCGCCAGCTCGCCGGCGGGTTCCTGCGCAAGCCGACCTTCCTGCAGGTCACGCCCAGCAATGCCACGGCCGACAAGGTCGAGCAGAGCGCGTACCGCGTGCCGAAGGATCACAAGCGTCATCTGCTCGCGCATCTCATCAATGAGGGCAACTGGCACCAGGTGCTGATTTTCTGCCGCACCAAGCACGGCGCCAACCGTCTCACGCAGCAGCTCGAGCGCTCCGGCATCAACGCCATGGCCATCCATGGCAACAAGAGCCAGAACGCGCGCATCAAGGCGCTGCAGGACTTCAAGGAAAACCGCATCACTGCACTGGTGGCCACCGAAGTCGCCGCGCGCGGCCTCGACATCAAGGAGCTGCCGCACGTCGTGAACTACGAGCTGCCGAACGTGCCGGAAGATTACGTGCATCGCATCGGCCGCACGGCGCGTGCGGGCTCGACGGGCGCGGCGATCTCGCTGGTTTCGCCGGACGAGCTCAGCTACCTGCGCGACATCGAGAAGCTGCTCAAGCGCAAGATCGATTTCATCGAAGCGCCGAAGTTCGAGATCAAAGAGGGCACGCACGTGCCGCAGAATTCAACCGGCGAACACCAGCCGCACCAGGATCCGCGGCGTCGCCCGGAACATCGCCGAAGCGGCGGTGGCGGCCGGCCTAACCACTCAGGTGGTGGCGGACGCTCCGGCGGTGGACGCCAGGGTGGCGGAAATCGCGGCGCGGGACGCGCCGATCACGCGGCGTACATTCAGGGCGGCGATGCTCCGCGCGCCGCGGGCGCGGGCTCCGAGGCTCCGCGCAGCGATGCGGGCGGCGCTCGCCCGCACGGCGGCGGTCATCACGGTGGCGGCCAGCGCAGTGGCGGTGGCGGTCAGCGTGCGGGCGGTGGCGGTGGCGGCGCACGCCGCGGCGGTCACGGTGGCGCTCCTCGCGGGAATGGTGGCGGCAGTCGCGGCGGATTTGTGCGCGGCGCGCGTTCCAGCGGTGGCCGCAGTGGTGGTGGCTCGAGCGGTAGCTCGGGCGGCGGCTCCGGCGGCAGTAGTTCGGGTGGCGGCTTCTCGCGTATTACCTGACGCGGACGGCCTGACGCGGACGGCCTGACGCGGACGGCCTGACGCGGACGGCCTGACGCGGATGGCCTGACGCGGATGGCCTGATCCAGAGGGCCTGATCCGCCGATAGCCTGTTCAGGCTACGGCGGATTCGCTCTCGGCATCGCCGAGCGGCAGGCGCACGTTGAACGTCGTGCCCTTGCCGAGCTCGGTCACGAAATCCAGCTTGCCGCCGTGAGCCTTGATCACGTTGTGGGCGATCGACAGGCCCTGGCCGGTCCCTCGCCCCACTTCCTTGGTCGTGAAGAACGGCTCGAAGATCCGCTTGCGGATCGCTTCTGGAATACCACCGCCGGTGTCGCTGATGCTGATGACCGCGAAGCCCGCTTCGATGCGCGACGTCACGGTGATCAGGCCCTTTTCGGCGGAGGCCTTGCCCTTGTTCTTGTCGGCGATCGCGTGCGCCGCGTTGACCACGAGATTCAGGACCACCTGGTTGACCTGCCCGCCGTGGCACAGCACCAGCGGCAGATCGGCGAACTCGGTCTGCAGTTCGGCGACGTACTTGTATTCGCTGCGCGCGATGATCAACGTGCTGTTGATCGCGCGGTTCAGGTCGACGCGGCTCATTTCGCGTTGATCGACATGTGAGAATTCCTTCATCGACCGCACGATTTCCGCGATGCGCGCCAGTCCATCGACCACGCGGTCGAGCGCCGGCGGCAGTTCGCGCTTGAGGTCTTCGATTTCCTCGTCCACTTCGGGCGGCACCGGCAGTGCCGCGGCGAGTTTGGCGTTTTGCGCCAGCAGATCCTGCATGGCGTCGCGAATGAAATAGACGCTGTCGTTCAGGTACTGGATAGGCGTGTTGATTTCATGCGCCACGCCGGCCGCGAGACGGCCGATGGATTCGAGATGTTCGCCCGCCGCCAGCCGTTGCTCGGCAAGCTTGCGTTCGGTGATGTCGAAGCCGACGCCGATGATGCCGATCACTTCGCCGTTTTCGTCGCGCAGTGGAACCTTCGAGGTGCAGACCGTGCGCGGCATGCCCGTGACTGCATCGAATCCCGGCTCTTCCAGATCGATGATCGCTGCGCCGGATTTGAGCAGTGCCTGTTCATCGGAATAGAACTTTTTCGCGAGTTCCGGCGCGAAGAAATCGAAGTCTGTCTTGCCGATCGCGTCCGCCGCTGCGGTGCCCATGTTGCGGGCCAGCGCCGTGTTCATGGCGATGAAACGACTGCCCACGTCTTTCGCATAGATGAACGCGGGGATCAGGTCGATCATCGTACGCAACAGCGTTCGCTCGTGCGCCAGCGCCGTCGCCAGGTCCTGGCGTTGCGAATCCGCAGCCTCGAGGGCAGCGCTGATGCGGATCAGCGCCGTGCCGTCTTCGGCACGATCTTTGGGTTTGTCAGCCACCGGGAACTCCAATTACTCCAGTCTGGCGTAACGGCGAACCTGCACGAAACTGAAGCGGCGGCCGGGGTTGTGAGACGGTCGTCACGTCGCCGGGGTGAAAAGCAGGCCTCGAAACGGCAACGCCAGGAAAATCCGCGCGACCCTGAGGGCGTCGCGCGGATCGGCCGATGCAGCGGCTCCCGGGCGGCAAATAGTTGCCGCGGGGTTTATTGCCGCGGAGTTTCCGTATCGGGCATCGGCTCGCTAGCGGACTGGTCGGCTGGAGGTACAGCCGGATCAGTCGTGGGCTCCGGGCTCGACTGCGGTGCCGGGGTGGTGGCCTTGGTGCGACTCTTCCACTCGGCCTTGTCGAGGTAGCCATCGCCATTGGCGTCAGCGCTCGAGAACACGATGGTGGTGTCCACACCTGCTTCGGCCTGGGAGATCTTGCCGTCGCGATTGGTATCGAGCGTGTCGAAGCTCGCGCCGTAACCGGACTTGTCCTTGTCCTTGTCACCCGCAACGGCCGCTGCCATCGGGATCAGCGATGCGATTGCAACTGCAATCAGAGTTCTGGATGTCTTCATGATTTCTCCTGTGAGCTCAATGGAAGGTTTGAGCGGCGGCGACGCCCGAGGGGTTAATTCGGCGTCGTGCCACGCCAGAAGTAGGTTGCAATCGACGTGCCACTCGTAAATCGAGCAGCGCGGCGCGCGCATGGCCAATAACGGCCGGGCACGGTCGCCGCACCACGACAATCGCCATTGCGGGCGACGCCGATCTGCGACCGCGGGACGCGACCTAACTACAAACAGTCACTTGCGAGTCGGCGCATGGGGACGTCGGACGGACACCGACGCGCCGCGTTGCGTTCGCTCAGAGCAGCATCGTCTGCGCGCCGATCACGCAGGCGTTGTAGACCGCGTGCACGATCATGGGCGCCAGCAGGCTGCGGCTGCGTTCGTAGGCCAACGCCGCACAGACGCCGAGCGCGAAGACCGGGATGATCGAAAACGCCGGGTGCACGATCGCGAAGAGGGCGGCGCTCGCCAGCGTGGCGGGCCACACGCCGAAACTGCGCCGCAGGCCGCCGAAGATGAGCCCGCGAAAAATGAATTCCTCGAAAAGCGGCGCCGCGATGAGCGCCAGCGGCAGCGTCCACAGTCCCAGTGAGGCATACGACTTGTTCGCGCGGACCGCGCTCTCGAGCAGGTCGAGCGCATCGAGCCCGGATAGATAGAGCACGCCCACCGCGCCGGCGGCGAGCCCGGCTCCCACGCCGAGCAGGGGCTGGTTGGTGCTGCCGAGGATTCGCGGCACGCCTTCGGTCTTGGCGCGGGCGTAGGCGTAACGGATCAGTGCATACGTGAGCGCGCCGCCGATGGAAAACGCGACGAGCACCGCTGCGCCGGTGACCGGACCGCTGCCGATGATGACGGCGGCCGTCACTCCCTGGGCGATGAAGAACAGCATGACGGCGATCAGACCGTCCGAAGTGGAGACGCGCGGCGGCGGCGAGGCGTCGGGGTCGAGCAGGTAGCCCAGCTGGTCGCGCGCCTTCTGCCACAGTGCGGCAGCCAGCAGCATCGACAACACCATGAAGATGAGTCGCTGCGCGGGCTGCGGCGTGATGATGGCGTAGATGTACAGCCCGGACAGCGCCATGTAGAGGTAGACGTAGGCCGGCTTCACCTTCTGGTTCGGCTGCTGTTCGAGCGGATTGCTGCCGAACACGCCGAGCGCCACGGCGATGAACGCGTAGATGGGAATGCCGAGCAGCGCCGTCAGCATGGCGCCGAGGAAGTTCCAGTCGAGCGTGGGCGCAACCACGGCGCCAATGGCGAACATCACGAGTGGATAGGCCAGCGTGAGCACGCCCCAGAGCTTCGCCTTGTCCTTGAGGACTTCTTCGATGGAGCACGGGAACGTGTACAGCAGCCACAACGCCTGGCCTTCGCTGTTCAGCGTCTGGAACGCCGACATGCTGAGCGAATAGGCCGCGAGTCCGAAGGCCACCGAGGCAAGCACGTTGGCATTCGTCCACATGGTGCTGGCGACGCCCGAGGTGCCCAGCAGCACCTGCCCGCCCACGATGAGCAGCGGCAACACCAGGCTTTGCACGAGGAAATTCCGGTCGCGCCGCAGCAGTGCCAACTCGCGCCGCTGAACCGCGCTCAAGATCACGAGGCCGTTGCCGGAGTGGGATTCCGGTTCTTGTCTGGCGATGCTGCGTTCGGCATCGCGGGCGCCGCCCGCGACCACGCCGTTCCTGAGCTGATGCCGCAACAGCTGCAGCCCGAGCCAGAGGAGGACGCCTACCTCGGCGAGCAACCCCAGCGTGAGCAGGGCCGCATCGGAGAAAGTGCGTTCGTTGATGGCGCGCACGGTGAGGCCCATGGGCGTGTACAGCAGCCATTCGGGCAGCGACGCCGCGATTCCCAGCATGAAATCGGACTTGCCCTTGAGCCCGATGGAAACCGCGAGATACATCGTGATGATGGAGAGCACGGAGATGACCGCATGCAGGTTGCGCAATTGCGCGGCCGACATTCGCAGGCGAAGCCCGGTGTCGATCAGCGTGCGCACCAGCGCCGCGAGCAACAGCAGCGGCCAGGCGGCCAGTACGCCGATGAGAGGCGCCGACCAGCGAAGGCCGGAAAACCACGCGATGGCGGCGCACGTGGGAATCAGCGCAATCGCGCCGGAAGGATTCACGATGCTGCGCTCGGCGAGGCGCGCCCACAGCAGCGTGTCGGAGCGGATCGGCAGCGTGATGAGCCACTCGAGATCCCATTCGGTTTTGGCGAGCTCACCGGACCCGACGGTGACGAGCAGCGACGCCAGCCACAACACGAACAGCAGGAACGCGATGCCGATGACGAGGGCGGTGCTGAACTCGACGGTGACCCAGAAAGCGCCCGGCGGATCGAGCGCGCCATGGAGATTCATCACCGAGTTGGCCGAGATGGCGCCGAACATGAACAGCATCATTGGCCAGGCCAGGTAGAGCACGATCTTGCTGCTCTTCTTTCCCGGATTGCCCTGGCGCGCCTTGTCGCCGGGCTTTTTCTTTCCTTGCGACCCGGCGGCGAACAGGTTCGCCAGCCGGCGCAGCCGCAACCGGATCAAGACCCAGGTGCTGTGCAACAGCGGCGCCGGGCCGGTGCGGCTTTGCCAGCTCACGGGGTAACGGCGCCTTCGTCGGTGACCTTCAGGAACACTTCCTCGAGCGATACGTTCTCATTCACGCGTTCGCGCAGCTCGGCCAGCGTGCCGGTGGCGGTGAGCTCCCCGCGATGGATGATGCCGACGCGCGTGCAGACCTTCTCCGCCATGTCGAGCAGGTGCGTGGACATGAAGATGGTCTTGCCGGAAGCCGCCGCCTGCCGCAGCCGGTCCTGCACTTCGCGCGCGGCGCGCGGATCGAGGCCATTGATAGGCTCGTCGAGGATCAGTACCTGCGGGTCGTGGATCAGCGCGCAGGCCAGACCCAGCTTCTTCTTCATGCCCATGGAGTAGTTGACCGCGAATTCGTCCACCACGTCCGTGAGGCCGAACTCCTCGAGCATGCGCACCGCCTGCTGGCCGGCCTCGCGGCGGCCCATGCCATGCATCTCGGCGACGAACTGCAGGATCTCGCGGCCGCGCAGGAAGTCGTAGTAGATGGGATTGTCGGGTAGATAGCCAACGTGGCGCTGCACCTCGGCCCGTTGCGAGTGGCAATCGAGGCCGTTGATCAACGCGCGACCGCCGCTCGGCACCAGGATGCCCATCATCATGCGGATGGTCGTGGTCTTGCCGGCCCCGTTGGGCCCGAGAAACCCGAACACCTCGCCGCTCCGGATCTCCAGCGACAGGGGATGCACGGCGGTGAAATCGCCGTAGATTCGCGTGAGCTTGAGGAATTCGATCATGCGCCGCAGTGTATGCTGAGGCGCAGGAGGGGGTCGATGAAGAACAACAACGACTTGGCGCCGTGGGAAAAGGCAGATCTACCCGAGCCGCCGAGGCCGCGCGGGCTGTCGTGGATCGGCGTGTGCGGGCCGGGCGTCATCGTGCTCGGCGTCTCGATCGGCAGCGGCGAGTTCCTGTTAGGCCCGGCGACGTTCGTCAAGCACGGGCTGTCGCTGCTCTGGGTGACGCTGGTCGCCGTGTTCTTCCAGACGGTTTTCAACACCGAGCTCATGCGCTACACGCTGGCCACCGGCGAGCCCGTCGTGACGGGCTTCATGCGCACGCGGCCGGGCAAGACCTTCTGGGCCTGGTTTTACGCCTTGCTGTATTTCCTGCAGATCGGCTGGCCGGCCTGGGCCGCGACCGCCGCCGGCGCCATCTTCTTCCTGTTCGCGGACCGGCTGGCCGCGCCGCCGGCCGATTCGACCACTATCTACCTGGTCGGCGTCGGGACGTTCCTGGCGTGCATTGCCGTGCTCATGGTTGGCAAACGCATCGCCCGCACGCTCGAGATCCTCAACTGGGCGCTGGTAGCCTGCATCCTCGGCAGTTTCCTGGTGTTGGGTGTCATCTACGTGCCCGTCTCCACGTGGTTTTCAGCGTTCGCCGGTTTCACGGGCTTCGATACCGTGCATGGGGTGTTCAACTTCATCCCGGAGCATGTCGACATCCTGCTGCTGGGGGCGCTGGTCGGATACTCGGGTGGCGGTGGCGTTCTCAACCTCACGCTGTCGAACTGGGCGCGCGACAAGGGTTACGGCATGGGCAGCCGCGTGGGCCACATCGCGGGCGCGGTGGGTGGCGAGAAGGTGCAGCTCGCGAGCACCGGGTTCATGTTCGAGCCCAGTGCGGCCAACGATTCGCACTGGCGCGGCTGGTGGCGCATCGTGCGGGTCGACCAGTGGGGCATCTTCTTCGTCGGTGCCTTGTTAGGCATGATGCTGCCGGCGCTGCTGTACGTGACGTTCATCGCGCCTGGCACCGACATCAAGGGGCTGGCCATCAGCGCCGTGCTCGCCCAGACCATCGGCGCTGCCGCGGGCCCCTGGCTGGGAGTCGGCGTGGCACTGCTCGGCGTGTGGATATTGTTCAAGACCCAGCTCGATTGCGTCGAAGGGATGACGCGTTCCATCACCGACATCCTGTGGACCGGCAGCGCGCGCGTGCGTGCCTGGCGCGGTGGCGATGTGCGCGCGGTGTACTACACCGTGCTGGCCTTCGTCGTGGTCTGGGGAATCATCGCGCTCAGGCTGGCGGCGCCGGTGATGCTGCTGCAGATCGGCGCCAATATCGCCGGCGTGGTCTTCGTGATCTCGGCGTTGCACCTGCTGTATCTCAACACGCACGTTCTGCCGGTGGCGCTGCGGCCGCCGCTGTGGCGCCGCCTGGCGCTCGTCGGCATGGTGCTGTTCTACGGATTCTTCGTGGCGCTGGTGGCCCGGTCGTTCCTGTAACGCTCAGCGCTTGCGGCTGATCTCGATGCCATTGCCGACCTCGATCAGCACCGAATCCATGTCGCCCGCGGCGCGCACGCGCGCACGGTAGGCATCGGCGTGCGGCCGCGCGCTTTCCGGAAACAACATGTTGTCGGCGGCGATGATGCCGCCGGGCTTCAGCTTCGGGTGCACGAGCTCGAAGCACGGCAGATACAGGTCCTTCCACACATCGAGCAGCACGAAATCGAAAGGACCGGGCAGCGTGCGCAGTGAGTCGAGACAGTCGCCGGCATAGAACTCGACGCGGCTCGACAGGCCGGCGCGCGTCAGCGCCTGGCGCGCCTGTTCGATCTTGTGCTCCTTGAGCTCGAGCGACTGGACCTTGCCGCCGGTGGTCCGCGCCGCGGCGCCGAGCCACACGGTGGAGTAGCCATACGACGACCCGAGCTCGAGGATGCGCTTGGATTGGGCCCCGGTCGCCAGTAGATAGATGAGGGTGCCGGCCTCGCGTCCGATCGACAGCAGCAGGTCGTCGAGATTGGTGCCGGGCGCCGTGATGCGGCGCTGTTCTTCTTCGGCGCGGCGCTCGAATTCGGCGAGTACGCGTTCGATGACGGGATCGACCAGGGGCATGGGAGTCTTTGTTTCGCGGGCCTTAAGCTCGACGGCCAAATAGTGCATGGTTGCCCGCGGGTTGGCGACCCTTCCGCGAAAATCCTTGCTAGCCAGCGCGGGCAACGAAAATTTCTGCGTGGATCCCCGGGGTTTGTAGGACGTCTTGAAGGTGTCACGCGCGTTCGCTGTCGATGCTGCACTGGCGCACTCCCGAAACGCGTGCTAGCCCGTGGCTGGCGGGTGTCCGCGGGGCCACCGTTGCACTGCCGGAAAATCGCCCGCACTATCGCCGTCCGGATGAACGGCCGCGTGCGATTGCGCATTCGACTTTCGTCTCATCAACACGCAAGGAACGGAACATGCGCAACGGGTTCGCCAGAGTAGCTAGTGTCGTCGGCATGGGCTGCGCCATGGTCGCCGGTGGCGCGGAATTGGCCGCCGACAACGACGGCCTCACCCTGGCGGAAGGATTTTCCGCGGTGGTGGTGCACGAGGGCCAGGGCACGGCCCGCCACCTCGACGTGGCCGCCAACGGCGACATCTACGTGGCCGGTCGCAACGGCCTCTCCGCGATGCGCGACACCAATCGCGATGGCAAGGCGGACATCGTTTCGACTTTCGGCGACGTGAAGGGCACGGAAGTGCGCCTGTTCAAGAACTGGCTGTACGTGTCCGACGATGTCGGCGTGTACCGCTACGCGCTAAAGAAGGGCCAGCTCGCGCCCGCCGGTGCGCGCGAGACCGTGGTCGGCGAATTTCCGAAAGAGCGGCAGCATTCGGACAAGACTTTCGCGCTGGATGCGAAGGGCACTCTTTATATCAACGTGGGTGCGCCTTCGAATTCCTGCCAGGAGAACGATCGGAAAGAGGGGTCGCTGGGTCTGAATCCCTGTCCCATCCTCGAGAACTACGGCGGTGTTTGGGTGTTCGACGGCACGAAGCTCAACCAGATCCCCGCGAATGGCCGGCGCTTCGCAACCGGCATGCGCAATGCGGTGGCCATCGAGTGGAACGCGAAGCAGAACGCACTGTTCGCCGTGATTCACGGCCGCGACGCGATCGACACCCTGTTCCCCGCGCTCTACAACGCCGAAGACAACGCCACGCGCCAGGCCGAGGAGTTCCACCAGATCGTCGATGGTGGAGACTACGGCTGGCCCTACACTTTCTTCGACACCCAGCTCGGCAAGCGAGTGCTCGCGCCGGAGTACGGCGGCGACAAGACGAAGGAGCCCGAGGCCGGCAAATATCCGGATCCGCTGGTCGCGTTCCCCGCGCACTGGGCGCCTAACGACCTGTTGTTCTATTCGGGCAAGAGCTTCCCCGCGAAGTACCGGCAAGGCGCTTTCATTGCATTCCACGGCAGCTGGAACCGCGCACCCGAGCCACAGGCCGGTTACAAGGTGGTGTTCCAGCCGATGAAGGACGGCAAGCCGAACGGACCGTACGAGGTTTTCGCCGATGGATTCGCCGGCGACATGAAGGACAACAGCCCGCGCAATGCGCAGTACCGTCCCGTCGGTCTCGCGGTGGGGCCGGATGGCTCGCTGTTCGTTGCAGACTCGCAAAAGGGCCGCGTGTGGCGGATCTCGCCCAGCAAAAAATGAAGGTGCGATTGGCGCGCCGGGCAGCCGTGTCGGCGGCGGCATGGCTTGCCGTCGCGCCGTGTGTCGCGGATGAGCCCGCGCCGGGCCAGTTGCTCTACAACAAGCACTGCCTGACTTGCCACCAGGCCGATGGTGGGGGTGTGCCCAACATGCAGCCGGCCATTGCCGGTGGCACCTGGGTCAAGGGTGATGCACGCGCGCTGGCCTTGTTCGTGATGTCGGGCGGTTTCGATTCCGCCTCGCGCAAGGACAGCGACGTCGGCAACGTGATGCCGCCGTTTCGCCAGCTCGCGGATGCGGACCTCGCCGCCATCCTCACCTTCATTCGCCAGAAATTCGGCGACGGCGGCTCATCCGTGAGCGCCGCGGATGTGGCGGCGGTTCGGCCTAGCTTGCCGGCGGAAACTTCGTGATCTGCACGCTCACGATCTTCCAGGTGCCTTTCGTCCGCACATAGATGTCGATGTAGCGGTAGTTGGACTCGAATGGCTTGCCGTCGTGCTTCCCGGTCATGTGCGTGCGGCCGCTGAGCAACGCGGTGTCGCCGTACAGCCGCACGCTGAATTCCTCGACGGTGTAGGGGTCGATCGTGAGCTTGGGATCGACGATGTCGGCGACGAACTGCGCCTTGCCTTCCACGGATCCGTAGCCGTCGATGATGCGGAAGTCTTCCGCCATGTTGGAGGCCACGGCCTTTTCGTCCTTGCGCACGATGGCCTTGTCCCAGTCATCCGACAGCCGCGTGAGCGTCGCCACCTCGGCGGCGTCGCCGGCAATTGCCTGCGAGCCGCCACCGGAGCACCACAGCCACGCGAGCCCGACCAACGCCAGCGTCGTGAGCGCGACCTGATCGCCCGTGGAACGCGCCATGCTCACTTCACCTTGTAGAGGTGCACGTAACGGTCGGTCTTGCCGCGCACGGCCGCGTCGAACACCAGCTTGTCGAGCTGATCGTCCTTGTTGCGCAGGCCGTCATAGGTCTTCTCGAGCACGAAGCCGCGTGAGGTCAGGCTCTTTTTCGCGAAGTCTTCGTTGAGGCGATGCGCTTTGCCGGCCATCTCGCGGCCCGTTCCGGCCGGCGCGTTGTGGTCGACGATGAGCAGCCTGCCGCCGGGCTTCAGCATGCGCTTCATCGAATCGACGAACCCGTCGATGCTGATCTCCGGCCAGCCTTCCTTCTCGTCGATCCAGAATGCATCGTGATAGGACATGCAGATGACGATGAGATCCACGCTCTTCGGCGGAAAGTTGATGTAGCTGGCTTCGACGAGGCGCTGCTCGACGTTCTTCAGCCGGCCCTCGGTAAACCGCGCCTTGACGGCGTCCTTGCTGTATTGCGCATAGGGCACGTTGTTGACCGACAGCACCTTGCCCGTGGGCCCGACCACGCCGGCTAACAACTCGGTGTAGTAGCCGCCGCCGGCAAACATGTCGACCACGGTCATGCCCGGTTTCACGCCGGCAAATGCCAGGACCTCGGCGGGCTTCTCGCGCGCATCGCGCTCGCGATCCTTGTCGGTACGTTCGGTACTGGCAATCGAGGATTCGATCGGTGTGGCGTCGGCGGCGAAGGCGGGCATGGCGAGGCAGAGCAGGGCACTTGCGAGCAGGGTTTTCATGTAGTTCTCCTTGCGCGCATTATGCGAAAGCCGGGGCCTGCAAAGGAACCTCGTCCATCGCGCCGGTTACTCATTCTGGCGAACCGCTGACAATATTTCGGGGGCTCCCATGCGCAATTCCTTGAGACCATTGGCCTTGATCCTGCTTCTCGTCACCACCTGTACCGCATTCGGGGCGGGCGGCGGTCCGGCGCCGAGTCCGTCGCCGATGCAAACCCGCGAGCCGCTGACGCCCGAAGACCAGGCGCGCAACGACTACAACGCCGGAGTTCGCCTGGTCGAGAAGGCGGACAAGCTCACCGCTGATGCGATGCATCAGGCCGACGAGCGCAAGAAGGCGAAGGGCCGAGCCAAGGCGGAGCAGGCCTACGCCACGGCCATGAAGAAATTCGCGAACGCCACGCAGCTGCAGCCGTCGAACTACCAGGCCTGGAACTACGTCGGATATACCAACCGCAAACTCGGCAAGTACGATGCCGCGCTCGCGGCCTACGATCGCGCGCTCAAGCTCAAGCCGGACTACGTGGAGGCCATCGAGTACCGCGGCCACGCCTACCTCGGTCTCAATCGACTTGGGGAAGCGAAGGCTGCGTACCTCGCGTTGTTTGCGGGCAACCGTCAGCTCGCCGCCACGTTGCTTGGCGCCATGCAGGAGTGGGTGGGTGAACACCGTGGAAATGCCGAGGGCGTCGACGGCCCGACGCTCGAGTCATTTGCATCCTGGGTGAGTGAGCGCAGCACCATCGCCAGTCAGACCGCGTCGCTCACGCGCGAAGGCGCCGTATCCGCCTGGCATTGAGCATGCGAGCCGCGGGGCGCACTTCCGTCATTGTTGTTGCCATGGCCACCAGCGTCTTGCTGGCGGCCATGGCAACAACTACGGCGCGTGCGGGCGAATTCCGCTGGCAACTGCCGGCGGGATTTCCCGAGCCCGCGGTCCCGGCTCACAACCCCATGAGTGCGGCCAAGGTCGCGCTGGGCGCCAGGTTGTTTGCCGACCCGCGCCTCTCGATCAACGGCCAGTATTCCTGCCAGAGCTGCCATTCGCCCGAGCGCGCGTTTACCGATGGCCTCGCCCGTTCGCGCGGCGCGTTGGGCGACGAGCTGCCGCTCAATGCGCCCACCTTGCTCAATGTGGCCTACAACTCCTCGCTTGGCTGGCGCGATGCAAACCTGCGAACGCTGGAGCAGCAGATGCACGGCCCCATGTTCAACAAGGATCCGCGCGAGCTCGGGCTGGCTGGGCGCGAGGCCCTCGTCGAAAGCGCTTTGCTCGCCGACGGCGACATGGTGCGCGCGTTTGGCGCCGCCTTTCCCGGGCTTTCTCAACCCGTGAGCATGGACAACGTGATTCGCGCCATTGCCGCCTACGAACGCACGCTATTCGCCGGCAATTCCGCTTTCGACCGCTACGTTTACGGTGGCGACCACCACGCGCTCAGCGAACGGCAGAAGGCCGGCATGCAGCTGTTCTACTCCGCCCGCACGGGCTGTGCGGCCTGCCATGGCGGTGTGAATTTCGCCGGCGCCTGGGTCGATCGCGACCACCCGGAGGCCGAGCCCGTCTTTGCCGACACGGGCACGGGCGTGGCGGTGCGTGTGCCCACGCTGCGCAACCTGCCCGTGACGGCGCCTTACATGCACGATGGCCGCTTCCCGGGGTTGGACCAGGTGCTCGATCACTACGAGAGCCTGGCGGCGGACCCGGCCGCCGATCCACGCCTCAGGCGCGCGCCACTAACTACCGCCGAGCGCGCGCAGCTTCGCGAGTTCCTGCTGTCCCTGGCGGATGGGCTGGGGGACGGGTCCTAGCGTATGCTTCCGCGCCAGCATGAATCCCGACATCACTCTTGGCCGTCACATACTGTTGCCGCACCCGGTTTCCATGCCCGGCGCCCTGCAGGATGTGGTGCATGAGCTGTCGGTACTCGTCGCCCGTCCGGAAGCCGATCTACTCACGCTGAGCTATCGCCTCTCGGGCGATCTCGATGCACTGCAGCTCCCGGAGTCCAAGGCTTCCGTGCGTACCGACGGATTGTGGCGGCGCAGCTGCTTCGAGGCCTTCATCGGGCACGGTGGCGCGCCCGACTACTGGGAATACAACTTCTCGCCGTCAGGCGCCTGGGCCGCCTATCACTTCAGCGCTTATCGCGAAGGCATGGCGCCGCTGCTGAAGGGCGCCGCACCCATGGTCACGCCGCGCATCCGCACCGATGCCATCGAAGTTTCCGTGCGGCTCGACCTTTCCTGGCTGGCGCGTGCCGGAGCAGTGGGACTGCGTCTCGGTCTGGCGGCCGTCGTCGAAGACAAAGCGCGAGTGCTGTCATACTGGGCACTCAAACATCCCGCGGAGAAACCCGATTTCCACCACCGTGACAGCTTTGTGGTCGAGCTCGATTAGTCGTTACCCGCATCCGCCAAGGGACCGCTCGTGATCCAGTTCGGAATCGACCGCCTGTTGGGCGACATGAAACTGCAGCGCGAGCTCGAGGGCCGGCGCGTTGCGCTGCTGGCGCATCCGGCGTCCATGACAGCGGACTTCGAACATTCGCTCGACGCGCTGCGCACCATCCGTGGTCTCGACATCACCGCGGCTTTCGGTCCGCAGCATGGGCTGCGCGGCGACAAGCAGGACAACATGGTCGAGTCGCCGGATTTCCGCGACCCGGTGCACGGCATCCCGGTGTTCAGCCTGTACGGTGAAGTTCGCAGGCCCACCAATGACATGCTCGATCACTTCGACGTGCTGCTCGTGGACCTGCAGGATGTCGGCTGCCGCATCTACACCTTCATCACTACTCTTCTATATGTGCTCGAAGCGGCCGCCAAGCATGGCAAGACGGTGTGGGTGCTCGACCGGCCCAATCCGGCGGGCCGTCCGGTCGAAGGCCTGAGCCTTCGGCAAGGATGGGAGAGCTTCGTCGGCGCGGGTCCGATCCCGATGCGCCACGGCCTCACGCTCGGCGAACTCGGCATGTGGTTCGTCAGTCACTTTCAC
>Ga0193753_10001994_pt1 | contig 16714 bp, 22 predicted proteins | sample H1c2metaG_FD_144925 | JGI IMG/M metagenome (GOLD analysis project Ga0193753, IMG submission 144925) | Soil microbial communities from a riparian zone of the East river system, Colorado, United States - H1c2 | ecosystem: Environmental > Terrestrial > Soil > Riparian zone | place: USA: East... | reverse complement strand
TTTTTCCCTGCGAAGAAAGATACGGCTATCCATCCGGGGCTATTAAACATAAATCCTGAAAAGTCCTGCACAACTAAATCATTGTCCTATCATGCTAGCTGCCGGTGAAATTACTTTTACACAAATAAACTCTTAAAAATTTACAAAAAATGAAAATTATCATTGTAGGTGCATCCGGTACTATGGGAAAGTACTTAACAAGCGCATTTGAAAAAGAACATGAAATAGTAAAAGCTGCTTCCAAAGGAGGCGACATCCGGGTAGATATTACGGCTGCCGAATCCATAGAAAATATGTACAGGCAAGTGGGCGCTTTTGATTCGTTGATTTGTACTGCAGGCCCAACTTATGTCGGTCCCTGGAAAAAAATGACAGATAAGGAATTTCGAAAAGGTATAGAGGGTAAATTAATGGGCCAGGTTAATTTGGTGCTTATTGGGCAACACTACATCAATCCAAAAGGTTCGTTCTCGTTAATAACCGGCGAGTTGACCAATGAACCGCAACTGAACTTCGCAAATGCATCCGCGGCCAATGGAGCAATTGAAGCATTTGTGCGGGCCGCAGCAATCGAATTGGAAAATGGTATTCGCATCAATGCGGTGAGCCCCACGGTTATTGAAAATTCACCCCAATATTTTCCTTTTTTCCCGGGAGATATTCCGGTTACCATGCAACAACTGGAATACGGTTTTCGCAAAAGTATTTTTGGTGCTAATACAGGGCAGGTAATAAAACCGTATTGATTTTTATTCGCAAGGCGAATTTTAAATTAATCCTGCACAACTAAATAATTGTCCTGTGATGAAGATAGCAGCTGACAGTAGTTTTGTTGTAAATAAGAATTTACTACTTCACAGAAAATAATGAGTATGAAAACGAATATGAAACTGATTGCTTCATTAAAAATTTGGGTTGTCATTTATCCATCTATTACGCTTCTTTTTTACCTGTTTGGGAACCAATTATCTGTTTTGCCATTGTATCTAAGAACATTTTTACTGACCGTTTCATTGGTTCCCTGGATAGTATTTGCAGGTATGCCATTTGTTGACTTAATTATCAGCATAATTTCAACCAGGACCAGCAAGACTAAATAATGAAATTTATATAAGTATCGATGACTGTATTACCGGTGCGTGAATATATCAGGCAAGGCGGATTCAGGATAGCGGCACCCGCTTTACTATTTCCTTCAAAATTTTCAAAACACAATAGAATGACAGATAATGAACAATTTGATGTAATAATAGTTGGAGGCAGCTATTCAGGTCTTGCAGCCGGTATGGCTCTTGGCAGAGCATTGAGAAAAGTAGTGATAATTGATGATGTGAAACCATGTAACAGGCAAACGCCATTTTCGCATAACTTTCTTACAAATGACGGTAAATCCCCGGCGGAAATTGCTGCAGTAGCAAACCTGCAGGTTAAAAGGTATGATACGATAAAGCTCTTCAATGGTCTGGCTACAGGTGGAATCAGCAACGAAAATGGTTTTGAAATCCGGGTATCATCGGGTGAAACATTCGCGGCAAAGAAAATAATTTTTGCTACAGGTATAAGAGATATGCTGCCTGGTATTGACGGGCTGGCAGCATGTTGGGGCATTTCAGTACTTCACTGTCCTTATTGCCATGGCTACGAAATCAAAAATGAAAAAACCGGCATTATAAGCAATGGGGATGGGGGGTTTGACTTTGCCAGGCTTATTTTAAACTGGACAAAGAATGTAATCATATTTACCAACGGGGTTTCTAAGTTTAGTACTGAACAAATTAAGCAACTTGAAAATCACAAAATTAAAATTGTAGAAAAGGAAATTGAAAGATTGGAACACAACAATGGATACCTGCAGCATATCATTTTCAGAGACGGCACAAATGAATCCGCAAAGGCGTTATATGCACCTGTAACTTTTGAGCAACATTGTGCGATTCCGGAATCCATGGGATGCCAATTAACCGATGATGGCTATATTAAGGTTGACCCTTTCCTGGAAACCACGGTTAAAGATATGTATGCCTGTGGAGACAATGCCGCGCGCATTCGAACAGTGGCAAATGCAGTAGCAATGGGAACAATGGCTGGGATGGCAGTAAGCAAGAAAATGATTTTAAATGAATTTTAAAACTAACATGTGTGAATAAAACCGTCTCTTTTAGAATCAACACTTTTAAATTCCCAATATTAATGCTGGTTTCTTACATCACATGAGAGATGAAGCGCTGAGAGTTGAAATCCGCTTTTCAGATACAACTTTTGTGCTGTATTATTATTAAAATTTGTGTCAAGCACCACTGCATCTTTATTATTTGATATGGCGATAGCTTTCACATGTCTTAATAGTTGAGACGCCAGGCCTTTCCCTCTATAAGATTCCAGGGTGCAGAGATCATCAATATAAATTATATTACCACTGTGCAACGAAGTCAGGATGCGGTATCCTGCAAATGCAACAAATTTGTCATTATCCATAATTCCGGAAATGCAGTAGTTTTCATTTTGCATCATTCCTGAAATCATGGAAGACCAGTTATTTTTATTCAGATGCGGCCTTAACAAAAAAGCAACTTCCCAACATTGTTGAATTTCAAAATCTGTCCTGATTATTTTAACCTGATATGTATTATTCATAATTGTTTGCCACAAAATTAGAGCAATGACATTGATGCTATATATCCCAATTATATGATAAGGGGTGGCCCAGCGAACTTAATGCACTATCTTTTTCAGCATCCTGAGTGCCTTCACTATTTCATTTTCCTCAAGTGAAGCAAAGCCCATTCTCATAGCATTGGTAACAAAGGACTCGTTCTTATAAAAATTTCCATTCCCGATATAAAGCCCTTTTTTTTGTGCTTCTTCAGACATTTTGATTAAATCGATCTTTTTATCAAAATCCGCCCACACCGCAAGACCTCCCTCCGGGATTCTGAATGCTATCTGGTCATTGAAGTCAGATTTGAGTATATGACAAAAAAAGTTCCTGCGCTGCTTATAAATTTTTAATGACTTCCGGAAATGCCTTTCCATCTCACCATTGTCAAACAGCACAGCAAATGCCTCTTCCAATAATGTGTCACCCTGTTTGTCTATCAGCTGTCTTAATGAAGATGCAGCTTCAATAAATGCTGAAGGTCCTGTCATAAACCCAATTCGCCAGGCAGGGGCAAAAGTTTTCGAGATCGAACCAATATAAATTACATTATGATTGTGGTCAATGCTTGCCAATGGCAGATAGGGTTTATTATCATAATGAAAATCAAAATCATAATCGTCTTCGACAATCGCAAAACGGTATTTTTTAGCGAGATCTAATAGCTTTAACCTCCGCTCCATACTCATGGTTACCGTTGTTGGAAAATGATGATGCGGGATAATATATATCGCTTTTATTTTCTTAAGCAGTAACATTTCTTCGAGATAATCTACATCCATACCATTGTAATCAATGGGAATCCGCACAAGGTTCGCCGAAGCATGTCTGAAAGTGTCATCCGCAGAAATGTAATTTGAAATTCCAACTGCTATATTATCGGAAGGGCTTAGAAGCAACTGCGCTGCTAAATAGATTCCCATCTGGCTGCCTTTTGTAATGAGTATATTTTCAGGAGAAACAATTAACCCCCTGCTATTGGAAAGGTAGTTGCAAATAGCAACGCGAAGATGTTCTGATCCCCTGGCGCTGCCATATTTCAGAAATTTTTTGCCATATACTTTCCTTGAAATACTCCGGTATTCGCGCATTAGCTGATCGACCGGCGCCAGACGCACATCAGGAAAGCCATCATCAATAGTGAGCATTGTTTTCTGTAAATTTTCGCCGGGTATCGCATTTTCAAAACGATTTGTCCATATAAAAGCTTCCTGAAGACTATTGTTTTTGTTGGCTTTAGGGCGTAGCGTTCTGGAAAGTACAGGCAGCCTGGAAAGTACAAACACGCCTTTGCGCTCAATAGATTCAGCCCAACCCTGGCTAATTAATTCTTCATATGCCAGTTTTACTGTGTTTCTGTTAATACCGATCAGTGCTGCCAGTATACGGGAACTGGGCAACATATCCGACGGCCGTAACGTACCATTTGTGATCAATGATATAAAGATGTTGCACACCTGAATATAAAGTGTGACTGAAGCATTCCGATCAACCTGGATCAATGATTTATATGGTAACACCTGGGCTGTATTTTTTATAATAAATGATACACAAATGTAATCCAGTATCCGTTGCACTTTTATATAAAAGATCAAACCGGATAAAAGTATCCGTCATTCATTCATGTGCAGGAACGCCGCTCGCGGGTAAGCTGATCCTTGTATGAATACCGTCTCCGATCTCCCAATCAAATCCTGTCAATCCCTGCGGGAACCTGGGCCAGTTGTTTTCTTAAATCTGGTCTATAAATGCAGCCCAACAAGTTGCTAGTTTTACACTATAAATAATTAACAATAAAAATAAAGATTATGAAAAATTCATCTAAACTACCGCAACTTCTTTTACGCATCGCATTAGGCATAGGCTTCATCGTAACTGTATTGGACAGGCTCGGTTTCCTGGGTCCGCTTGGAACTAACAATATTGAATGGGGTAACTGGGATAATTTCATCAATTATACAGGAACCTTACTGCCTTTTCTGCGTAGACCAGCTGTCAGCATAATGGGCAGTATCGCCACTTTAAGTGAATCCGTTATTGGCGTACTGCTCATTATTGGATTTAAAACAAGACCAGCCGCAATTGGCAGTTGCATACTGACACTCAGTTTTGCATTAGCCATGACCTTATTTTTAGGGATAAAAGCGCCCATTAACTTTGCAGTATTTCCATTTTGCGCCGCCAGCCTCTTACTTGCGACAATTCCGGTTTACGAATGGAGTATTGATAATTTTCTTACAAGCAGTGCTGAATAAAATATTGGTTTCGCTTATTATATAACAGCACAGAGATAACAGCATTTGCCAAAATACCATGCTGTGTTTAAAAAACGCGCGGTAATCAACCAGCCAATTTGTCTATCATTTATTCCGAAGTGATGCTTTGTTTCGTCCTGGACAAAGCACCTTTTTTTCATTCATTCAATCACATAAAAAATGGAGTGATTTGATGAGTAGGGATGGCCATTGCTTATTTCAAACTTATTCAGCGATATAACCTTATAACATGAAAAGGAAACTTGTTCTTTTATTTATCTCTTTGCCATTTTTGGCACAAGCCCAACTGGAGACATACGGGAAATATACTGCTGGTGGCTCAGTTGAACCAAATATCAATTACTTTGGGTCAAAAAAAATTACAGAGAAAATCTCTTTGACTTTCTTTGGCCTCATTGAGCAAAAATGGAGTGAAGCACTTATTGGTGCTGGCTATTCTCCCTCAAACTCATTTAGCATTGGTGCAAGTATTGGTATTGAACATGGAACAAACAGTCCCCGGTTCGGTGCTGGTATACGGACAGGAAAAGGAAAAACATCATTTTCGGTTTTAGGAGAATTGGGTAACGGAAAAGATAATTATTTGTATAAGGCTAATTTGTTTTATAAATACGCAGACCAGTTCACCCTCGGTGTTACCGCCTGGAGATTCCATGGTGCAGGACCCAACTTCCGGTTCACTATCCCAAAGCTCGCATCAACTATTTGGACAATGCCGGCTTACGACTTTGAAGCAAATAAATCAAAACTTATGATTGGTGTCAATGTGAACATGTAGCAAGAAACTATCCGGACAGGAGGGCTCATCAGATTTTGATTGGCTTTTTGTTTAGCTTATTTAGCAACCTGTTTTATAACAGTGATGGCTAAATAAAGCAGGTAAGTTGGCAAAAAGTGAATATTATTTGCATCTATGCCTGCATAAGATATAAATATATAATAATAAAAGCCCCCGCTCAGAGGGCTTTCATTATTTATTTCCTGTAGCAACGCTAGGCCGGGCTGAGGTTGGTGGCAATGCCAATCCTGTTCCATACATTAATAGTAATAATTGCCAGGATCACCTGTGCCAGGTATATCTCCTCCAGCACTTTAGCTGCTTGCTCATATGTTTCATCTGTTACATGATTACTAATTAAAGTAACTTCTTCGGTCAGGGCCAATATTGCCCGTTCTTCTTCTGAAAAAAACGGCGTTTCACGCCAGGCATTGAGGGCATAAATACGCTGTTCTGTTTCGCCAGCTTTGCGGGCTTCTTTAGTGTGCATATCAATACAAAAAGCACATCCGTTTATTTGGGAAGATCTGATTTTAATAAGGTCTTTATGCTTTCTTGTCAGCGGTGTGCTTTCAAGGAATTTTTCCAGTCCAAGAACGGCTTTGTATCCTGCTGGCTCTGCTTTTTCAATGTTAATCCGTGTTTTCATTTCTTTAAAATTATTTGTTTGCCACAAAATTAGATCAATGGTATTGATGCTATATACCCCAATTACAAGATAAAGGGTAGCCCAGTGAATTTGATGCGTTATCTTTTTTAGAATCCTGTGTGCTTATTTATTGTCCCATAATTTCCAGGTAGCAAGGATGCGACCTATATTTGGCACACTCATAAAACGAGGGAGTCTTTACTAAAATATGCTTAATGATATAGAAAATGTTCTCAGAGAAATAAAACAGAATGGCCGGCAAATCTTTTTGGAAAAGGAAAGGGATGCTGGAGAAAATATTGGGACAGGAATACAATCTTCCCTTGCCAATAACGAAATAAACTGGATCAGGTTAAAGCACATTGTACCAAAAACGCACAACTGTCATAACAAAAACGAACAGCTTTGTATATCAGTGCTAAATGGCATTTATATTCAGCATTTAAGAACGGAGTAAATGCGCTTTCATTCCGCCCGGCCCATTGCACAAAACCCCTGGTGGCGACAACTTTTTTATTCGAATAGTTTTATTGTGTAATCAAATAATTCAGCCCCACCCGGTTTGCCATGCCCGGGAATTACAATTTGCGCCTGTGGATATTTTTGCCTGAGTTTACTAACTGTCTCCGGCCATTCAATTACATTTGCATCCTCCAGGTTACCTTTGTTTGCACCTGCTGCTTTAATCAGGCAACCGCCAAAAACCGCCTTATCTTCCGGGAAATAACCAATGATATTATCTTTCGTATGTCCTTCACCGAAATATGCTGCATATACTTTTTTATTTCCTGCATGCAGCGTAAGCGTATTGTCAAAGCCTTTTAATATTTTAGAAAACTTACTTTCTTTATTTTTCAACAGTTCAATTGTCTGGTTAGATGCGTAGCAGGGGATCTTATATTTATTAAAAGTTTCCAAACCACCCACACAATCTTCGTGGAAATGAGTAGCAATCACAGCTTTTATGCTCCATGTAAGTTTATTCGCATATTTTATCAATTCTTCTGAACTTTCATCGTTTGCCGGCGAATCAAAAATAATTGCTTCATTTTCATTTATGACAAGCATTCCATTGCAGTCAACTTTACCAAAATCATTTGTAGTTAAAAATGAAATGTGTTCGTACACGTGATTTGAAAGCCTGCGAATAATTAAATTGTCTGTTTTATATACAATTGAATCCTTATTTAAAACTGAACCTGTTTTGGAAATTGTTTTTCCGTTAGCCTGGTTTTGTTTGTTTGAAGACGCTTGGAAGGAAATTAACAGCCATCCGGCGAGTATAAATATTGTTAAGATCCCTTTTAATGAATTTGTTCGTGTTGTCATAATCTGTATGGTATCGCCTATTGCTCCTGAAAAGCATTCTCATTTCAAACATGAGAAAAATAATTTATTTATTTATTGTAAGCTACTATTTGCTATCTTATTTTCTTTGTAACAATACAACCCTATTTTTATTATTGCAGTTTCTCTTTGAAAAAATCAATGGTACGTTGCCAGGCAAGCGCAGCCGCGGCTTTGTCGTAACGGGGCGTAGTATCGTTATTAAAGCCATGATTTACATTTGGATAGATATACGCTGTGTAGGCTTTGTTGTTGGCTTTTAACGCAGCTTCATAGGCCGGCCAGCCTTCATTAACACGGGTATCAAGCCCTGCATAATGCAAGAGCAGGGGTGCTTTTATTTTGGGTACATCTTCGGCTGCCGGCTGGCCTCCATAAAATGGCACGGCTGCTGCCAGGCCGGGAATGCGTACTGCCATCATATTGGCAATTCCACCACCAAAGCAAAAACCCACCACACCCACTTTGCCATTACAGTCCTTGTGTTTTACCAGGTAATCGTAGGCGGCTATAAAGTCTTCCAGCATTTCATTCTTGTCACGTTTGCTTTGCATTTCACGTCCTTTGTCGTCATCACCCGGGTAACCGCCCAATGGTGTTAAAGCATCAGGGGCAAGGGATATAAATCCTGCGAGGGCAGCCCTTCTTGCCACATCTTCAATATGCGGGTTCAGGCCACGGTTTTCATGCACTACTACAACACCTCCCCATTTTGGTTGTGAACCGGCAGGCATTGTCAACAGGGCCTTAATATTTCCACCACCTTTCGGAGATGGGTAAGTGATATATGTTGATTGTACTCGGGGATCATCGGGTTTGACCTGGATGGCGCCCAGGTAATCGGGCATCAGGAAACTCATGAGGGAGCTTACGGTAATACCACCCACTGCATAAGCGGTTAGCTTTTGCATAAAATCGCGCCTGTTTACACGGTTGTGTGCATAGTCGTCGTACAAATCAAACACTTCCTGTTTGATGTCTTCTTTACGGATGTCTTGCATGGTAAGTTGTGTTGCTGTCTGATAAAGTTAAACAATTACCCTGCAATAAAAAAAGAGGCCATCAGGCGGCAAATGCATCCGTTCAAATGCTGGCAAGTGGTAACCACCAGGCGTTCATTGTGAATTCCCCGAGCTAAGATCGTCGTTGTTAATGCCTCTTTTATTTTTCTCGATTTGTTTGGTTAGTTTGCCAAAACGATAATTGATGCTAACTGCTATCGTCCTGTAAAAATAACGGTAATGAATAAGCTGGTTAAAATTGGTTCCGGCCGTTTTCGTGTCATAATCAAAATATGTGCTGAAGTAATTAATGGCCGATGCAGAAAAACTAAACTGTTTGATCTCTTTGCTGATGGACAGCGAAGGATTTAAATAATGGCTGGTAGTACCCTGCAAGTTAATAAAGGGAGTATAATAATTGAGGTTTTCGCTGATCCGCCACCCTTTGTTAAAAGTATATGTTATCCCCGTTCTTATTGAACCTTTGATACCGCTGTTACGAACCGGCTGGCCGTCAATGTTTCCCTGCAACCATACATATCCAAGCACCCCAGCAATGGTAATATTGCATTTTGCGGATACCGGCCAGGTAATATTGACATTGCCTGCGAGTGTTTTGTCTCTGCCGATATTGTCATAAAAACTTCGCGTTATTTTACTGTCGCCCTGGTAGATCACTGCCTGCTGTATGTTATTGTTGACAAATGAATAAGAAAGGCTGGTGACGACGGTGGTCTTTTTGATACGGCTGAAACTGATTTCAATATTGTTGCTGAGTACCGGACGCAACCCGGGGTTGCCGGTGGATTCAAAATTAGGTACGGACCGGTCTACAAAGGGATTGAGCTGGTTGATACCGGGCCGCTGGATGCGTTGGGTATACCCGATATTCAGGCTGCTGCTGCCGGATTTTCTTTGCACGGAAAGGCTGGGAATTACATTGAAATACTGTTGTCTTGCGCCGGAAGCCGTTGATATAAAATTGGCATCTACAACCGTTCTTTCCGTCCTTAGCCCTGCTTTAAGATTCCAGTTATTAAAAACATATTGCAAAGAAGCATAACCTCCCCATACAGATTGGGTATTATTGAAAGAATTTGTATAGGCCGGTATTTCGGTAAACGCTCCCGTGCTGCTGTCTTTTGACAAGTACCTGAAATCGCTTTTATTGTTACGCATGATTCCTTTGACTCCTGCTTCTATGGTACCATTTGTGCTGAGTGGTTGTGTATAATCTAACTGCAGGGTCTGTTCTGTAAAATCACTTTGATTGCGCTGCTGGTAATCGGGTACCGGATAATTAAACACATCGGAGATATGTATACCATTTTGTTGCCCGTTGCCAGAATGATTGTATTTATAGGAAAAAGTGAGCAAACGTTTTTTTTGCTTTTTAAAGCCCAACTGGTAGTTGATACCTATTCCTGAACTGTTCCAGGTATTGCCGCCCTGGTTGGTAAGCCGGTAAGTTTGCAATGGCTGTTCTTGTTCACCGGTCAACCCCGAAACCTGCCGGTTGCTGAAATCCTGCTTACTGTCATTGAAATTGAATTCTGCAGCAATAAGTTGGAGGCTGTCAATGGTATAACTCAGTTCAGTTCCACCATAGGCGTAGCTGCCATCAAAGACACGGTTGTTATTGATTAGCAATACCGTTGCCGGCTGGCCACTTGTTTCCCGGTAAGTACTGCTTTGTTGTTCAGGCCCATGGTAACGGCTGATACCCCCGGAAAAATTAACACCCCATTTCCCTTTTTTAATAGAAAAACTGCTGCCTGCACCGGGTCCGGCTACTGGTAACCGGTAGTTCACATTAACCGTGCCCTTGTACCCATCATCTATTTTTTTATTGGTGATGATATTGATAATACCGGCCAGGCCTTCGGCTTCATATTTTGCAGGGGGGATGGTGATGACTTCTATTTTTTCGATGGTTGAGGCAGGCATGGTTCGCAATACCTCTTTGGGATTGCCGGACACCAAAGCAGAGGGTTTGCCATTGATGAGGATCCTGAAATTTGAATTACCTTTTAACTGGATATTGTCTTCTGCATCAACGGTGACAAGCGGCACTTTTCGCAGCATTTCAAGCACACTGTTTATTTTGTTTTCGGGATCTGCCTGTACATCATAAGCCAGCCGATCAATTTCCTGTTTAATAAGTGGCGGCTGCGCGGTTACTGTTACCCCAGCCAGTGTTTTGCTTTGCGTGATCATCAAAATAGTTCCCATGTCAACAGGCAGGGTACTGTCACTGATGCCAAGCGAAATTATTTTAGTGGCATAACCAACAGCGGATATGTTTACCAGGTATTGACCGGGTGGCGGTAATGGAAAACTGAATAAACCGCTATCGCTGGTTACAATGCTTTTGACAACCTGGTCCGGTACTTTTTTTATAATTACGGTTCCGTACCTGATGGGTTGTAAACCGGCTGAGTCCTGCAGTTTCCCCGACAATGCAGGTGAGGCACTTTGGCAAAGCAAGCATGCATGTGCAAATAAAAATAATGAAAATAAGATATATCGTTTACTGTTCATGGCCTGGTTGCTAATGTTACAAAAAGGTAGCACCTATACCGGCCAGCAAAAAATTGTTAGGATGAAAAGTAATCTTTGCTTGACAAAGCGGATTTTTCCGGATAAAATAACGCAGTGGAAAATTTGTATGGGGAGCTGCCAGCAATAAACCAAACGGTTTTCATTTCGACCAGCGATGCATTGTGGTAATACGGCCAGAGCAATCTGCACATGATAATGTTAACCAGGCTTCCTTCGATTGACCGGACTTTTGCAATGCTTGCTAAAGTCCGGTCAATCGAAGGTCAGGCAGATAATATACACCTGCGGATAATGCTTTACCATATATTTGGTTGCTTCTATACCGTCCATTCCGGGCATGCGTAAATCCATGAGTACAACTTCTGGTACAGTCTCGCCGTGAATCTGCTCAATGAGTTCCTTCCCGTTGCCTGCTTCTATCATAAAATTGATATGGGGGTAAGGCTGCATAGAAAGAATAATTCCTTTGCGGAATATACGGTGATCTTCTGCTATTGCTACTTTGATGGGGTTCATATAAGGTAAACGCCTGTTTGGCTGTTTCATTTTCCAGGGAACCCTGATCTGTAAAATATATTTTCGGCTGCTAATGGTATCAGGGGAATATTTGCAACTTATTACATAATTACCATTACTGCTGGCGGGCACAATTGCTATGGCGTACATGGGCAGGGTCTTTCACAAATATTTTTACCTTTTCAATAGCTTATTTGAAAGAATAACATTTAAAATCTCATTCTTCCATTTTCTGATGATTGGAATAACATGCACGTCAATACGGATGGTGTTCCCGTCAACAGTATCAATCTTATCCCTGGAAAGCACGCATGTACTGGATTAAAAAAAGCCACCTTACGGGATGGCTTCAAAACATGCTTGTTTTATCGGACAAGGTTTTAAGAAAGATAAGGTTAAAAGAGGCGGATAAGGTTTACAATATATAGTGAGTTGTTGTAGCAGTGGTTTCAACAGCTTTTTTTACTGTATTATTTTTTCCATTCATTTTAGCTGCTATTAAAATCTGCAGGGTGATGTAGGTGCGTTTCATAAAAAATGTTTTTGAGGTTTATAATTGATTGTCGTTTTTTTATTTCATCATCTGTTACAATAAATAAGACGCAGGTTGCTGAAACACGTTACAGGTTGTAAGAAAGAAAATGGGTCTGTATGAAAAGTGGCGGATGGAACTGATAAGCGGTAAATATAAAGGCGTAAGGTTCAACTGATAATAAAAGCAGGAAGGTGCAGGGAAATACCTGTTGAAACTGACCGGGAACTTACTATTACTCAAACTGATACCAGTACCCGCATAAGCCGCCTTGTTTTACGTGAGCTTTATTCAGCAGTTGAATAAAGGAATGGCTTAAATGCTTGCTAAAGCTGCACTACAGCCTCAAAGTAAAAAACAACGACGTTGCGGGTACGAGCGCCCGGCCAGCCCTGAGGCCAACGAATTTAAAAGCGATAAAAAGTTTTAGCGGACAACAATGTTTTCAAAACCTTAAACGATTCATTCATACCTGAAAAAAGACTGCAAATGGCCTTAGTCGCCTGTTTGTTTTATTCCCGGAATGCAAGTCAGGCCTGAATGTAAAAGCAGTTATCATTTTTTCCCCGGACAACAATGTTTTGAGGGCTACCGTAAAAAAAGATCAAGTTTGAATGATTTGATACAAATCATTGCGAAGCGTGACGCGGGTCATCATAAAACAGCTATTCTATGAATACTTTGCATCTAAATAATAACAGAAAAACATGAAAAAGATAATGAGCGTACTCCTGGCATTTTTCATTACTGCTACAGCGCTGTTCGCTCAGACCAAAGCTGGCAAAACAGATACCACACAGCATGCCGCTTTCTATAGTTGTCCTCATCATCCGGGTGTCATAAGCCACCACCCAGGCAAATGCTCTATATGCGGAATGCATTTAAGTCTTTCCGGCAAAGAGCAAATGAAAGCCAGTCAATCTAAAAATTATACTTGCCCGGTACATCTTGATGTTGCAAGCCATAATGCGGGCCAGTGCCCTAAATGCGGGAAAAAAATGAACCTTTCACAAAAAGAGCAAATGAAAGCGGAAGTGACAAAATTTTATACCTGTCCCATGCACCCGCTGGTTGCGCTTGACAAAGATGGTTTTTGTCCTACCTGCGGAAAAGCACTGGTTGAAAAGAAACAATCAGAATAGGTTCAGGAGTATACAGCCTTACGGCAAAAAAAACAGGCCTGTATTTGCACAGGTATATTTAAAAAAATTGAAGAACAAATTGAAATCAGGAATATCCATGTAAACCAATCCGAATGCATTGCAATTTAAAAGAGTGTGTGTATGTTACCCTCTCTTTTTATGATCACATCATCCTTCCCGGCAATAAACAATACAAAGTGTACAGTTATTATAACCAGTTAATATGGTGCTACGAAAAACAGGCACCAAAAAACGTTGGGTAATAAATATGAATTCATAACAGCTTTAACAGTAGCTATACCAGGTTTATTTTCCTGTGCAGTGCGGGTGGGTAGTTATGAATGAACATATTGCCTGTTGGCGAAATATTAATGGTGCCGGCGGTTACGGGCAAAATTTCATTTTCAAGATGCTGCAGTTTTGCAATCAGCTTTTCTACTACCTTCCTGTCTTTCTCTTCTGTCAATGCAGGATAGTGCTGGTGGTTATAGGTGACAATATTATAAAGCGTTTGCATAGATCAATCTTTAATAAACTGTAAGGTAGCCATATTAAGAGTGTCGGGGATATTTATATTCTTAGCGCCATGCTGGCAAAAGAAATGGGGCACATTCCCCAATGTAGAATTATATTACAATGCCTCAGGCAGAAATAATTGACACAGCTTTTTACTACGGTTATTCAAGCGTTTCCGGCGGAAGTGGTCAGTTGAAAAAGAAATCTTAGAACATACAATCCCTTGAATTTAATCTAATGGTAAACGCTTGCCCAATATTGCCATTTGCCCTTATCAGCAGACGGCAGGGTCTGTGGTACTGCTCTAAGTTGTATTGCAAACGTTCCATAAAAGTCATTGCGCCCGGTAGAGTGAAGCATTCAACAATTTTATTTGCGTAAAAGCACAGGTGAGTCCATTCAGTTGGTTGCGTAGTAAATTCCTGAGGTTCTGGTTCAATACAGGTTCGTTTAAAATAATCCTGTATGCAACTATCATTTTCTTTTCACTTATCTGGCAGTAATGCAGGATATCACCTTCTTTTGATAACAATACATTGTCCTGTAAATTTTTTGTTTCTTCGTAAGCTTCAACACGGCCAGTCATTGTTTCCAGCTGACCCAATAGTTCGTGGGCATACTGGTTGCATTCCTGCGCAAGGCTTAATACCGTTCTCCGTAATGACTTGTTTTTTATATTGCCTGCAAATGACTCAAATTCCTGTTTTCTTTCTTTTAGAAGTTCTAAAAGAAAACTTAATTTATCCAGCATATAAGCCGGGATATTATTAGGGGTGGCGAATATCATGGCAAGCTTTTTAACCGTTACCCAAATCAGCACAAAAATACCGTTATTATTACAAATTTCCGTGCTGTAACAGGTACAAAACACATGCTTGAATTCCTGCAGGCAGGGCACCTGGGCCCATGCTATTTATTGTGGAAAACTTTCCGCGTTGTTAAATGGGTAAGGGAATTGCATACCGGCAAGTGCGGATGTTCAGGTTCTTTTACTTAAAACTATCTCAATTGTATCGCACCCTGAAAACCAGGAAAAAAAACCTACCCGTTCATTATATTTTTTGGCTTTCAGTCTTATAATCCATGCGCTGGCAGGAAAAGAGCGTAGATGGAGGCGAACCGTATACTTACGAAATCATTCTTTTTTCTGAAACAATGATCCAACAACTTCGTATGGCCCTTTCACCTCACCCCAGCCCCATTTTGGAATATGCTCTTCAGGGGTGGTTGGATTTTCATCGAGTTGGGAATTCATCAGCGCCACCCGGCTGCCCCATTCAAGATGCGCAATAAAAGTAGACCGGAATTCAGGATCATCCGGAAGTCCTGTTTCATCTGCACTTTGCAATAATAACTCCACCCAACGCCTGCGCTGCTGTTCCTGCAATTTTTTTCCAATGTGCTTACCCACCATCCGGTGCAGTCCCTCTTTGCCAAATTCTTCTGTATACAGTTGCGGGCCCATCAATACTTCTACCAAAAAATGCGCAACATGTTTTCTGTGTGATTCGGGCATACCCCTGAACACGGGTTCCAGTACCGGGTCTGCCAGCACTTTATCATAAAATAATTCCGTCAGTTGTTCAAATTTCTTTACACCTCCTGCCCATTGCGCAGGAGAGGGTATTTGTTTATTGTTCTCCATCATTGAATTTAAATAAATATTCCTTACAATCAGCGGCAATTAAAATTTATTAACTGACATGAATATTTCATTTGCAGGATGAAGGATATAGCCTGTTTATTGAAATTAATAAAACAAACAAACAGCCGGGTGATTTTAAGGGGCAGGGAAGAGGGCCGGGCGGTGGTGCCAGCCTGGCGCAGTTCCGGTTTGTACAATTTGCTTATTTTAAAAAGTAGTTAACTTTGGTACCAGGCAGAAAAGGTTTAATGACAATTAAATTGATTGAATCATGGATTTCAAAAAATTCTCTCCATCAGATTCGTTAAAACAATATGTAAGGTATTATTATGTATTCAGGTCTGATTCAGGTATTGCATTCGGGGATACCGTATTTCCCTGCGGGGACATGGAGATGATTTTTAATCTTGGGGAAGGCACCTGGGAAACAGCGGTTGAAAATAGGTTTCTTAAAACACCGCAAATCGAACTTTGGGGACAGATTACCCAGCCCCTGCAGGTAAAATCAAGCGGCAAACATACCATGCTTGGTGTCAGGTTTCGCACCCATGCTGCGGGTTATTTTTTAAATGACGGGATTGGAAAATTTAATAACCTGGTATCTGATGCGGCCGATATCATAGGGCAACCCGTTACAGTTTTGCATGCACAGCTCCTGGAAGCAAAAGAGCATAACGTGAGAATAGAACTGCTTGAAAGATTTTTACTGAAAAGACTGTCCGGGAATCAAAAAAAATCTTACCAGATCGATCGGGTAGCAGGCATACTTACAACAATTAACAATGCGCCTGGGGAAAATAATATCAATGAGATAGCGTCTACACATAATATGACAAGCCGCAATCTTAACAAGCTCCTTACCCGTTACACCGGACTTTCTCCCAAACTGGTCAATAAGATAAACCGGTTTCAGCAGAGTCTGCGGCTTATCGCTCAAAAAGATCAGACGCTTACCGGCATCGCCTATGACTGCGGTTATTTTGACCAGTCGCATTTCATCAGGGACTTTAAATCTTTCACCGGTATCACTCCTTCAGCCTATTTGGAAAATACATTCACGGTTAACCAGGTATTCCAGGAATAACTAAACTGTT
>Ga0193753_10001993_pt1 | contig 16723 bp, 15 predicted proteins | sample H1c2metaG_FD_144925 | JGI IMG/M metagenome (GOLD analysis project Ga0193753, IMG submission 144925) | Soil microbial communities from a riparian zone of the East river system, Colorado, United States - H1c2 | ecosystem: Environmental > Terrestrial > Soil > Riparian zone | place: USA: East... | reverse complement strand
GAGCAGTTGCCATTTTTTTTCTCTTGATGCATAGACAGTTGGTGAATTCCTGTTGATCAGCTCAGCATAAATCGGTGCAAATGCAGAGCCTATATCCTTGATGAATGCAAACCGGGATGCCTTTGTAAATCCTTCATCGTCTTTTAAATAATCAAAGAAGACTCCTCCTATGCCCCGCGTTTCATTCCTGTGCTTAATAAAGAAATAATCATCAGCCCATTTTTTGAATTTGTCATAATAGGAGGGGTGATGCCGGTCGCACACGTCTTTCAACTGTTGATGGAAATACTTTGCATCATCAACGGAAACGTAATGCGGGGTAAGGTCCATTCCGCCGCCAAACCACCAGGCGCCAGTACTCAATTCAAAATACCTCACATTCATGTGGATGATGGGTATTGCAGGATTAAATGGATGAATGACGATAGAAACCCCAGAAGCAAAAAAATCTGTATCGGTATCTTCGGGCAGTCCCAGGAAATGAAGTATAGTCTTAGGCGCCTTACCCCAAACGGCGGAGAAGTTAACCCCACCTTTTTCAATGATATTCCCACTGGTTATAATTCGCGTGATCCCGCCACCTCCTCCGGGCCGATCCCAATTGTCTGTCTGGAATCTTCCAGTCCCATCCACATGCTCTAAACTCCGGCATATTGTATCCTGCAGTTCTTTGAACCAATCGCTGATAATTTCCTTTGAGATCATTTTATAAAAGTGCCCAGCTTCCTGGTTATCGGAATTGTTCACAAGCGTTCAAAAATAGTTTATAAATGTTGGCTTTGCACTCCATGGAGCTCACGTCCATTAAATAATCTAGAAATCATATTAAACCATGGATCGTCGCAGTCCGCGCACTTTCAGAAGGGAAAGCCAATTCCAACATTGTAAATAACGGGCTCACGAAAGTTGTAGAACGAATCGTCCTCAGCTTTTGATGCATAGGGTTGCCAGAAGCGCGCCTTGCCAAGCACGAACTTATCTCCTTTATCCCGCGCTGGGTCGTACACTTTCATTCCGACATCAAACCGCAGGATGAGGAAGTTGAAATCAAATCGCAGTCCGAATCCCGTTCCAACACCGATCTCTTTGTAAAAGCGGTCCAGGTTGAACTGCGAACTTTTATCCTGGACGATGGAGCCATCATCACTTTTAACGTTTAGCGGCCGAAAGTTCCAAACATTCCCAGCGTCCAGGAACACGGCACCATTGACGAAACCAAATAACTTCTGTCGCAATTCTATGCTAGCCTCCAGCAAGATATCGGAAGGTTTTTCAATGCTATAGTCAAAGTAGCCGTCCTTATCCGGCGCGGCTGAGAGACTGGGTTTAGCAGATCCGGGTCCCAGGCGGCGCGGTCGCCATGCCCTGATGCTATTGCTTCCTCCTGCGAAAAAGAATTTCTCATAGGGTAAGCTCTCATTCTCCGAATATGAATAGGCAAATCCAGAATTGAATCTATACGCTAGCACTGTGTTCTTATCCACAGGATCAACTTTGCGCAAGTCTAGCCCTACCCTGATATATTTATAGTATTGTAATCCCAGGTCATTGATGAATTTTGGATCAACGAAATTCCAGATTGTTCCGCCACTTTCCAGCTGTACGCGTATGAAGCTCGAGTTATGTTCGATATTGCCGTAGTTATTAAGGTTCCAGGTAACTCCAAAAATAATGCTGTTAACAAAAGATGGCCTGAATGAATTGATCAAGGCATTGTTTCCCAGTGCATTTTGGTCGACCAGCAGTTGCTTGAAGGCGTCCGACAGGTTGGCCGTGTCAATAACGCTCAGGCTGACCGGAGTGAGTGAATAAGTAGTCTTCTTTTCATTTTGCCAGGTATAGCTACCGTTGATGCTGTAAAGAGCCCTCCTGTATTCGGGCCTGTCGTTGTAAGTATAGCTTGCTGAGAATCTTGTTTTAGGATTGTATCCCGCAAACTTGATCCGCTTCCTTTCCTTAAAAAACCAAATGAACTGCGGAAAGGTCAGTGATGCGTTTAGGCCCGCCGCCGTGCTTTTGTAAACGTTCTGGCTCTGTGTGGCAGACGCAACGCCTTCAAATCCAAACCGGCCGGTCATCTCAAAGGTCTCCATACCCCTGAATACATTTCGCTTTTTGAAAGAGATCGAATAAAATGGCCCGGGGAATCCCTGCGTCACATTCACGCCAGCCTCATTGGTCCATTCGTACCTGGAGAGCGGACTGGCAAAAATGTTGGCGATGAATTTTCCATCTGAAGTGTCGTAGTTGATGTTGATAAACTTGAAAGCGTCAACGTTGCCGAGCTGCCTTTGCGTCTTTAGCGTTTTGGTCCGGCTATACAGTTCTTCGGGCCTGATGAACACTCGCTGGTTAAGTATCTTGAGATTGTAGCTGTCTTTGTAGTATTTGTACCGGATATCGCGATAAGACCGCTCGTTCCGTTCGATGCCGGGAAAATTGGCGCCTACATCCGTTGTGAACGTGATCGTATCGATCTTGAATTTTTTATGATAGCCTAGCTTGGCAGGCTCCTTGATCGAAATGATAACAGCAACCCGGCGTTCGGGTGACATAAACGTTGTGTCGATGTCATAGTCGATGTACTGGCGGCTAAAATCATAATAGCCGTAATCCTTTAGCAGCAGGTCAATCCGTTCGCGCTCTTTTGTAAAATTATCCTGATCATACCGTGTTCCTTTCTTGAGGTAGCTGTCCTTAACATTGTTATTGATGAGCCGGAAAATCGCAGTATCCTGCACATCATAGAAGATCGAATCAACGAAGTATGCCTTGCCGGGGTTCAATATGTACTTTACGCGCACGAGCTGCGGATGTGGCGTTACTTTGTCCGCTACTGTATTCTTGAAGTATCCTTTGGAAAAGAGATAGCTTTTAAACTTTGCCTTCGTCAACGTCACCTGGGCACTGTCATAGATGGCCAGCGGCTCTCCCCATTGCATCCAAAGGTTTCCGTTTTCTATGTAGGAATTAATTTTGGTAACTTTCTTCTGCTTCTTAAACAGATATTTATTGATCTTCTTTGTTGACGTCTCAGCAGCAATTTTTTGATCGTATTTTTTCTCAGCTGCCTCCTTTCGATGGATAAATTTCTCCCGATCATATCTTCTATATCCAAAATAATAGATGCCAACCAGGGGCGAAATTGGGAGGCCCAGGATCTTCCGGTTTGGTCGCTGCGTGTAGAGGCTGCGCAGCTCTTCCTCGTTAATATACTTAGGCGCCTCAATGCCCTGGCGGTATAGCAGTTTTTCATCTTCTTTAAGATGCTTCGTCCCCACGCACCCGCATACGGCCACGATAAGCGAAAGAATCAAAAGAAAATATTTACTTTTCGAGGTACTCAAGCGTTAAAGAATGCTATCCAAAGCAAAAATCAAGTTTGTCAAATCCCTGCAAATAAAGAAATACCGTAAACAGGAACAATTGTTTGTCATTGAGGGAGCCAAAGGTGTAACGGAATTGCTTAGAGGATCATTTGAGATAACGACGATTATCGGTACCTCCGACTATCTTGCCACGATCAATCCACCCGTGGCCACCGAGGTACTCGAGGCATCGATAGATGAACTGGAGGCGTTGGGAGAATTTCAATCGAATGAGACAGTTTTGGCGATAGCGCGAATGAAGCCCAATCTTCCATTGACTATTGATCCTGGTGAATTCGCGCTCTTATTGGACGATATCCGAGACCCTGGGAATTTAGGCACCATCATCAGAACAGCCGATTGGTACGGCATCACAAAGATCATTGCATCACCGGAAACGACTGACTGCTACAACGCTAAAGTGATAACAGCGACCATGGGATCGTTCACCAGGGTGTCCATATTCTATACCAGCTTAGAAACCTATTTAAGTGAAAACTCATTCCGCGTATTCGGGGCTTACCTGGAAGGGGAGGACGTTCACACGATGACTTTCGGAAACGGCGGACTTGTACTGATAGGCAATGAATCTCACGGTATTTCTGAATCGCTGCACGCCTTTGTAACCGATAAGATAACGATCCCGCGCTATGGTCAGGCCGAATCGCTAAACGCTGCAATCGCGACAGCCATTATATGCGATAACATCCGGCGACATTGAGCTAGAAAAATCCCCTGCTCTCGGTCGCTGCCTGCTGAGACATTGTTTCCGCGTATTCTTTACCAAGGTATCGGTCAATCCACGAATGCCCCAGGTAGATCAATGGTGTTAACGCTATGGCTATGACGAATTTATACATGTAGTTGGTAATGCCGATAGCAAGTATTTGATCATTCGGATAGACACCGGCAAATGCAATGTATAACACGACGAAGCTGTCAACGCCCTGTGAGACCAGGGTCGAACCTGTGGAGCGGAGCCACAAGAACTTACTGCCGGTCATTTGCCTAAGTTTCTGAAAGATGAATACGTCGACCAATTGTCCTATCAGAAAGGCGGAAAGCGATCCGATGATGATCCGTTGACCCTGTCCAAATATCTTGTTGAATGCCAAGTCCATGTTAACGATATTTCCATTGGCGTCCTTGCCTTCGATCCAGAAATCAGCAGGTGAAAGCCTGATGGTAATGAAGATAACAACGAATGCATACACAATCAACCCGGCCGTGAAGTAGCTGATCCTTTTCACGCCGGGCTTCCCGAAATATTCATTGATCAGGTCGGTCGTGATGAATACGACAGGCCAGATGACTGCCCCCGCAGTGAGGTTAAAATCCATGGTAAATCCAAGGATATTGAGGTGAGCAGGATCCCAGCCAAAGGTCTTTTCACCTGAAAATATTTTTACGCCGATCATTTCGGCAAGCAGGGCATTCGTTATGAAGATGCCTGCAAGAATGATGAACAGGTTGTTGCGCTTGTGGATTAAATTATTTTCCATGGGTCGTTAATCGTCAATCACAAACTCTTCACCTTCTACAGCTAGTTTGCAATTTGGGAACACTGTCCTGGCCTCTTCCAGGATTGGACTCAAATCTTTGTAGCGGGCTGAAAAATGGCCAATCAAAAGGGTTTTCACCCCTGCAAGTTCAGCAACGGTGGCTGCCTGCCTGGCAGTGCTGTGCTTCGTTTCAGTCGCCTTGACTTCATCACTATCCATAAACGTAGATTCATGGTAAAGCATGTCAATGAACTTGATCTGTTCAATGAAACTCGTTTCAAAGGCCGTGTCCGAACAGTAAGCATAGCTTCTGGATTTGCGCGGGTTGAAGGTAAGGTCTTCGTTCCTGAAGATAACATTGCCATGTTCGTCTGTGACGTCATCACCCTTCTTCAGGTTTGCAATTTGTTGTAGTAACAAGCCATCCGGAAGTTTCATCTTGTCGATCCGTCGTGGCTTTAACTTTTCCTTAAAGAGAAATCCTGAGCATCTGATCTTGTGTGATAATGGTATTGTTTCAACAGTGAGGGCTTCATCCTCAAATATGATCTCCCGCAATCCCTTCTCGAGGCGATGAAAGATTATCTTGAAGGCAGGCGCCGAACGCGAGTACCTCAGCTGTGTCGTGATGATCTCGTCCAGGCCACGGTGACTGTATACGTGAAGGTCGGTCACCCGCTTTTGCAAGTGCATCGTGAAGATCAACCCCATCAATCCCAGGTAATGATCTCCGTGCAGATGACTTATGAAGATGTGGTTAACGCGGTGAAAATTCACCTGAAGTCTCATCAGTTGCATTTGCGTAGCCTCCCCGCAGTCAACCAGGAAAGAGCGACTCTGAATTTCCACCAGCTGTGCAGATGGGTGTCTGCCATATGCGGGCAACGCACCACTCGAACCCAGGATGGTAATTTTGAAACTCAAGCAGCAGTATTTGTGGAGGTTAAACAAAAAACCAAAGCTTGCTTGGCTTTGGTTTGCAGGTTATGAAATCCGTTGCTAATTGCCGTCAGAATCTTTCAGGTCTTTTTCAATTTCATGCATAAAGACAGCATCAATGGCTTCTTCCACTTTAGGAAGTATGTTCAACACGCTATCGAGTTGGGATATCTTGATAAGTTTCATGGTGTGATCTGACAAGGTGGTTAGGATGAATATGCCGCCTTCCTCCTGAACGATCCTGTTACCCACAAGCAACGCGCTTAGACCTGATGAATCTGTATATTTCACTTCCGCGAGATCGAGGACTATGTTCCTTACGCCTTCAGCATGGAGGGTAATAAGTTCAGATTTAAGCCCAGGAGCAACGCTAGAGTCCAACTTCTCTTCATGCAACCGCAGCAGACTGTATTTCTCCTGTTTATCAATGGTATACTTCATATCCTCAGTTTTTCTTGGTTTCTAAGTTAGCGGAATTTATCGAATTCAAGATGATTTGTTCAATTCTTTGGGTAATGCCACCGTAATCAACAACGGGTAGCGATTCGCCTCTTACTTGCTGATAAAGTTCTTTGTAACGGCTGGAAATGTTTGTGACAATTTCGTCTGTCATTTCCGGTATTTGCTGCCCGTCTTTACCTTGAAATCCATTTTCTATCAACCATTGTCTGACAAACTCTTTGCTGAGCTGCTTTTGCGGTTGATTGGCATCCTGCCTTGCCTGGAATCCATTTGCATAGAAGTATCGCGATGAGTCGGGCGTGTGGACCTCATCAATGAGGTAGATCTTTCCATTGTGCTTGCCAAACTCGTATTTGGTATCAACTAGAATAAGGTCGCGCTCCGCAGCGAGTTCTGTTCCTTTCTTAAATAGCAGGTGGGTATAAGTCTCGAGAAGCGTATAGTCGGCCGGTGACACTATACCACGACGGAGTATGTCTTCTTTTGAAATGTCTTCATCGTGTCCAACATGGGCCTTTGTGGTAGGCGTGATAATTGGCTCGGGAAGGCGGTCATTTTCACGAAGGCCATCCGGCAAGGAAACTCCGCACAACAATCGTTTACCTGCTTTGTACTCCCGCCAGGCATGGCCGGCAAGGTAGCCTCTAATCACCATCTCTACCCGAAAAGGCTCACACTTGAAACCTATCGTGACATTCTGATCAGGAGTCGATATCACCCAGTTAGGGACTAGGTCTTTGGTCGCTTGAAGATTAAAAGCAGCGATCTGGTTCAATACCCTCCCTTTGTCGGGGATTGCCCGCGGCAATATGACGTCAAAAGCTGAAATCCGGTCCGTTGCCACCATGGCCATCAGGTCGCCAAAATAGTAGACATCCCTGACCTTTCCACTGTAAAATCCTGTTTGACCAGGGAAATTGTAACGGGTTTCCTTGATTGCCTTCATTGGAACAAGCATTAAGCCCGTAATTTATAGTTAATGGTGTTAACTGGAAACTTTTCGTAAGTAAATCAAGCCCTGGATTTTTGCTTAGCGGAGGCCTCGTGCTTCATGGTTTTACGGGCTCGCCGGCTTTGAATGTAGTTGAGGTTTCCAACTTGCCCTGATCACTATAAACCTTCCATTCCCCATGCTTTTTGTCAGCGAGGTATTCGCCTTGCTCCTTGATCTTTGCGTTAGGATGATAGGCCATAAACGGGCCGTGTTTTCTGCCAGAACGAAAGGTGGTCACGGTTTCTGGCTGCCCATTTTCAAAAAAGGTGCTGACCGGGCCTGTTAACATACTCGCCTTGAATGTTTCTTCGCGTTGAATTTTTCCGGAAGGATAGTAGGTATAACGAATGCCATTGCGCTTGTCGTTCTCATACGTTTCTTTCATCGTTATCTTTCCGCCATCATCGTATTTTATGGACACGCCGTGGAGTTTTCCATTGCGCAGCTTCTTTTCAGTGACGATCTGTCCCATCTCTGTATATTCAATCACACTGGCATCAAGTCCATTCGATGCCACTTGCTCTTTTATTTTCACCTTACCGGAAGGGTAGTAGTCGTGGTTCAAGCCCGACTTTTTGCCATTTGCATATTGATATTTGTGTTGTACAACCCCATCAGCAAAATATCCTGTATTAGGACCCTGAAGTTGTCCACTCATAAATCCGCCTTCGAGAATAAGGTGCCCATCGCGATCGTACGTTTTGAATTGGCCATTTCGCGTTCCCTTTTCCATCGTTGAAACGGTTTCAAGCTGGCCGTTGGTGAAATAGGTCTTATAAAATCCCGAGAGAATGCCATCGTCATAATTAGCCTCCGACTCGACTTTACCATCATCATAAAACGTGCGTGCGATGCCATTGGGTTTACCGCGTAGGTAGGTCGTTTCTTTTTTAACTCTTCCATTGGGGAAATATTCTTTAACAGGACCTTCAGGTTTTCCCTTGACGAAAAAACTGGACCGCTTCACATTGCCATTATCAAAATAAAGCTGGATGCTGTCTGTTAAGATGTCGTTCTGGTAGTAGGCTTTCTGAAAAGGCAGCCCGTCTTCATTATATATCTCTACTGTTCCATGGCGCAGGCCATTCACGTAATTCACTTTGCGTGCAACCTTACCGTTGTCATGGTATTCGGTGAACAAGCCTGATTTCTGGCCATCGTCAAAATTGCCATCGACCATCACGTTTCCATTTTCATAAAATCGCTTGTAGGGACCAACATACTTCTGTTCGTCGTCGGGAGCCGTGAAATACTTTTCCTGTGGATGTTGTTTTGCCTGGTCATAATAAGTGCGAACTTCCTTCTGACCATAGGCGCAATAGCTAAGGACCAGCACCAGTTGAAGCACGATGGCAATGCGGATTGTTGACAAGGAAAAGAAGTTTTTACGATAACGCGTCATGACACGCAATGTTGTCCGGCTTTACTTTAAAGCTTTTCAATGACGATTGCGGAAGCGCCACCGCCTCCGTTACATATACCAGCGACGCCGACGGCACCACCGTTTTGTTTTAATACCTGGATCAATGTTCCAATTATCCGTGACCCTGACGCTCCCAGAGGATGACCCAGTGCGACAGCTCCTCCGTTAACATTCACTTTCGCGGGATCAAGTTCCAACTTTCTGTTATTGGCGATCGCCACGGCTGAAAAGGCTTCGTTGATCTCATAGTAGTGAACATCTTTTGGTTGCATGCCTGCCTGGCGGATGGCTTTGGGTATGGCTATCGATGGGGTAGTGGTGAACCACATGGGATCCTGGGCAGCATCGGCAAACCCAAGAATTCTGGCCAGTGGTTTTATACCCATTGCAGTAGCTTTTTCTTTGCTCATCAGCACAATTGCGGAAGCGCCATCATTCAGTGTCGATGCGTTCGCTGCCGTGACCGTGCCGTCTTTTCCAAATGCGGGCTTTAGTCCTGGTATCTTATCGAAATTGACGTTCTGGTATTCCTCGTCCTGATCGAAGATCGTAACCTTGCCCTTTCTGTCGATAACTTCCACGGGAACGACCTCATCCTTGAATTTGCCCGACGACCAAGCAGCGGCAGATCTTTGATAAGATGAAATGGCGTACTGATCCTGTTCTTCGCGACTAATATTCATTTCGCGTGCCGTGTTGTCGGCACAAACGCCCATAGCGCAATGGTTGTAGACGTCAGTGAGGCCATCATACTGGAGTCCATCGATGAGCTCACCGTGTCCGTATTTGTATCCTGTCCTGGCCTTAAGCAAATAGTAGGGGATGTTGCTCATGCTTTCCATACCCCCTGCAATCACGACATCCTGATGTCCGAGCATAATGGATTGAGCACCTATCATAACCGCCTTCATGCCTGATGCACAAACCTTGTTAACGAGCGTACAGGGGATCTCGAAACCCAGGCCTGCACCTGCCGCAACCTGCGTGGCTGGGGCCTGTCCTAGTCCGGCTGAAATGACGTTACCGACAATCAGCTCCTGTATGGTTTTAGGATCGACCCCTGCTCGTGCTATCGCCGCCTTATAGGCAATACCACCCAATTGGATGGCCGTCATACTGGAAAGCGCACCGCCGAAGCTTCCAATCGGAGTTCGAACTGCTGAAACGATGAAAACTTCTTTCATAACCTTATCGATTATCAATGGTTTAAGCCGACAAGCATCTGTTATTTTACTGGGCGCGCTTTAGTTACCAATCCGGTTTGCTCTTTTCTCTCGGCTTGGTAGCCTTTCGTTTGTTTTGCTGTAGGTATTGGATCTCCTGGTTCTTCATTGCTTCCAGGATCATCTTAGCCTTCTCTTCACTGATCTTCATTTGCTGCAACTTTTCAGCCAGTTCGGGCGAGCCTTTTTGTTTGTCCTTGTTATCCCGCTCGTCTTTTTGCCCTGAGTCCTTCTTATCCTTCTCCTTTTGGTCTTTGCTTTCCTGATCCTTTTGTTGCTGCTCTTTCTGTTGTTGCTCTTTTTCCTGTTTTTCTTTCTGCTGCTGGTCTTTCTGCTCTTGCTCTTTTTTCTGTTGGTCTTTTTGTTCCTGGTCTTTCTTCTGTTGGTCCTTATTCTGTTGCTGGTCTTTATTTTCCTTCTTGTCCTTTGGGTTTTCTTTATTTTGCTTATCGCGATTCTGTTGGTCCTGCTCTTGTTTCTTCTTTTGTTCGTCGAGTTTCTTCTTCAACATTTCATAGTTGATCCGCGCATCCCGGTTGTTAGCATCCGCCTTGATCGCTTGTTTGAAGTTCTCAAGAGCTTCATCCAGTTTTCCCTGCATGTGATTGAGTACGCCCAACTGCTGTTGTGCCTTCGACCGGATCTCTCCTTTGATACTTCCTGTAACGGATGAATAGGTATTCATAGCATTAGCTGTATCCTTTGTTTGAAAATATGCGTTGGCGAGATTCAGCATGATTTCATCTTCCCTGACATTAAGTGAATCGGCGAGATAACGATATTTCTGAACGGCCATTTTGTAGTCACCCGATGTGTAAGCTTTTCTCGCCTCCGATTTTAAGGTATTTATTTTGCCGATGCTTACCGGGTCTATAATGGCAAGAAGCGTAAGGAGAGAAAAAAAAGCGACCTTCATATTCTTACGGTTGGGATATTAGCCAAAATGTCAAGCAGGAACAGGAGGGAAGCGATCAGCAGGAAATAAAAATATTTATTAGCAGTGACGTCGACGTAGCGGGCACCGCGCAATTCCCCTTCGATCTTGCTTATCGTATTGATTAATCGCGAAACGTCATTTTTAGTTTCATTGATCTCAAAATACTGTCCACCAGTCTTGTCTGCCAATGAAATAAGCTTTTCAGGTTTTAGTTTGGTAAGGACGATCAGTCCTTGCTGATTTGTTTTCAACGTATTGCCATTGTAAATATTACCGCCCTTTTCGGTACCGACGCCCAGTGTGAATAGTTTAATGTTGTTCTTTTCAATCTCGCGCGATACATCATCGGTTTCTTCTCCAAAATCCTCGCCATCGCTGATCAGGATAATAACCTTGGATTTTGCTCCCGCGTTGGGCCCAGTCTTCTCCTGCTCTCCTAATTTTTTCAGCGCCATCCGCAGGGCAGGTCCAAAGTCGGTGCCTGAAGAGGGTACAAGTCCGGAATTCATGGTTTCGATAAAGAGATTGAGCGCATTCTGATCGTAGGTCAGCGGACATTGCATGAAGGCTTCAGAAGAAAAAATGATGATCCCTATTCGGTCAGAATTGAATGCCTCGACGACTTTTTTTAACTCAAATTTTACTTTTTCCAGGCGTGACGGTTGAATATCAAACGCATCCATCGACCTCGAGAGGTCGACACAGATCATAATGTCCTTTCCGACCGACTTGACTTCCTTTTTTGAACCTCCAAAGGAGGGGCCCAGGGCAGCAATAATAAACAGCCCAAAGTATGCTGAACGGAGTACCAGTTTTACGAACACATTGAAGAATGATGTCTTCAGACGGCGGGCTATGCGGATCACGCGTACGACGTAAAATCCATACAGAAGGATAAATCCAGCGACAAAAACGATCTCCGTGATACTGAAACCTCTATACCAAAGCACATTAAATTCTTTACAACTGGCAATTTGCACTTACCATTCTGTTTATGCAAGGCCTGATACGAATTCACCGGGCCTTAACTCACGTCCAGTTATTGGTCCTCAACAAAAGCCATTCGAAGAAATCCACAAATTCGAAAATCCACATTTAATGGGAATTTCTTATTTTTTCATCTCGATTTGAGTGATACGTTGATTATTTCTTCGATCTTTCAGGATACCCAAGCTCAAATAGTACGCAAGGAAAATAAATCAATTGTGAAATGGATAACAACAACTAGTATGAAACGATTACATCTACTGCTCTTCGTCTTTGGCTCCGTTGCGACATCCGCGCAGAGCATCGACTACAATAAGATCATTGTTACCGAACAGGTGTCTGCAATTTCTTTTGAAGAAAAACTTGTCCAAATGGCATGGAGAAATCATCCATCAAACAAAGTTGCCGTACAAAAGGTTGAACAGGCGCAAACACTTCGATCGAAAGCAAGGTGGTCATGGCTCGACAACATCTATGTTGAGGGCAATTACAATGAATTCACCGGAAAGGATGAGATCGATGCTGTGGCCCGAGCCTTCTATCCCCGCTACAACATTGGCGTCAGGCTTCCGCTGGGAACTTTTGTTCAGACGCCATTAAGTGCTCAGGCGGCGAATGATCAGGTTCTCATTAGCGAATACAATGTGAATTCGAAAAAACTCGAGGTTCGTGAAAATATTATGATGGCAGTTGAGAGGCTGAAGGAAAAATTTAAGATCGTAAAATTGAGGGAGCGTATTCAGGAAGATTATTTCCTGATGTTTCAAAGCGCCGAGAAGAAATTCAAAGCGGGAGAAGTAACACTTGAATCATACAGGCAAACTTCACAGGCTTACTACCTGAAGGAAGAAGAGATTATTCAGGCGAGGTCATCATTCAATCAACAGCGAATTGAGATTGAAGCCATGATTGGCGTTGAGCTGAAGGATGTTGAAGGATACGTGAAGTTCATTGACCGCCTGACAACCGAAACTCAGGAAAGGTAGTTGCAACGGAGGAGATAGGGGTGACCTGTTACTGATCAGGGATTATTGGCCAGGATATCTTCGTTGCGCGACTCGATGGCTCTTTTCACCTCGTAGACAAAATATTCAGGTTCGAAGGGCTTGACCAGATAAGAGAACGCTCCAAGGTCCAGGCATTGTTTCCGTTTGCTTGAATCCTCGTATCCGGAGTGTATGATCACGGGAATGTGCTTTAGGGCACCATCGTTGTTTATGTTAGCCAGCAGTTCAAGGCCGCCAAGGGAAGGCATCTTCAAATCCGATACGATAAGGTCCGGCATTTTTTCACTACTGCAAAGCCATGTCCAGGCTTGCATGCCATCATTCATCACAATAACGTCGAACTTATCTTTTAGAATTTTTTCTAAAAGCCAGCACAGCAACGCATCGTCTTCAATTAGCAATACTCTCCTCATGGTATCAAGTTTAGAATACCGGTAAATGCTGCTTTAAAGATCAGTAATTAGTGTGTCGGCAGGATCTTTAAAACCAACTATGATAGACATTCAAAATTAATGAAAAAAACGGTACCGATGTAACCTCTAAAATTCAAAATAATGCCCAAATCGACACTTATATACTCGGCAATGGCAATTTTGAACCTGATTTAAGTGTTTTCCCGTATTTGGACATGTCGTTAAACAAACATTTATACCGACAGATCGCCGTCGGATGATGTAAGGTTCATGGTTGCAATGCGATTAATCTTGCCGGTTTGCGTTTCGACAAACCGTGATCTGAATAAGATTGTTCTGGGCACTTCATAACGGCTGACCATTTCGCGAAGCCGCTGACTCACCTGAAGCATCAGCTCGTTCGCTATCGGGCCCTCGATGAATAGTGCTACTTTGTTCTCGAGTATTGCATCCGCCACACTTCCGATGAAGAACCTGTTGGTCACATTGAGCTCTTTGAACAGATCAGTCAGGACACGCTCAACAGCCTCTGGAACAACCTTGTATCCGCCACTGTTGATAACGTTATCCCAACGGCCAGTCCAAATGAAGGAACGTTTATCAATAAGCGTTGCCATGTCGTTGGTGACTACGTCATGGTGTAAAATTTCCCAATGAATGACCAGGCATCCCCGGTCGTCGAGCGTAACCTCAACGCCAGGCATCGTAGTAAAATGAGGTGATGCTCCCCGTCCATTCAATTTTCTCAAAGCTACATGCGATATGGTTTCCGTCATGCCATACGTTGCGTAACAGCTGCAAGGTAAATTCTGTAACAGGTCATGTGATTGCTGATCAATCACGCCGCCGCCGATGATGAGCGTTGCATCGCTGTGCAATTTCTTCGCATGGGGCGACCGTAATACGGTAAAGGCCTGCATCGGGACCATCGCACAAAAGTCGATGGGCATCTCGTCGATGCTGGCCAGTGGATTGGATACAGGGTCAATAAAGTGAATGTGCAAACCTAGTTCGAAGCTCCGCACCAACATCATTTTTCCCGCGATGTAAGCGGGATCCAGGCATACCAAGGCGTGAGCGCCGGACCGTAAATCCAACACCTTCGCGGAAAGTCGGGCGCTCGCCCTCATTTGCTGCCGCGTGATGCTAATCGGCTTTGGCGCGCCTGTCGAACCACTCGTGTGGAGCTGAAACTCGGTCAAACCATCAAACCATTGACGCACAAACCCAAACAATGTAGCCTCAAACGGCGATGCTTCGGCGCAATTGTGGGACAAAATATCGTGTATCAGGATGACCCGCCCATTAACCGTGATGTCGTCGTAAGGGTAAAGATCCATAGAATTTCCGGAGGGTGAGAATGACAGACTCCGTCTAAAACGTCGCCAGATCTTTTCTGAAGCGATCAAGTATAAACGCTTCATTGGCGGTCAATCCATTGCAACAGGCTGCAACTTTTTGAAGCACCGTCAGGGCCTTTTCCTTGAGGTCTGCGCTGAAATAGGCCTTATACTTTCGGAGTTCGTGGAGCGCTTCATTGTAAGCCTTCTCAATGGACGGTTGAACCTGCTCGTCGAGCAATTCAAAACGGCTTTGTGCAGCCCAGGATTCATAATCCAGATCAGCCTGCGCAATGTCATAAAATGCAGCCTTCTCCTCGGCGCTTAATCCTTTGTCGGCTTTTGCTACGACATACGCAAGCTCACCAATGGCCCTGTATATTTCCCGACGCTCGATGTCCATAATTAAAGATAACGCACGGTCATAATTTATGTTAGGGGAAACGCGGATATTTTGACCAGTCAGGATCACGTTTCTCAAGGAAGGCATTCTTGCCTTCTTTGGCTTCGTCGCTTAAATAGTACAACAGCGTTGCATTTCCAGCCAGCTCCTGAATTCCTGCCTGACCATCAAGCTCAGCGTTGAATGCACTTTTCAACATGCGGATGGCGAGGGGACTCTTTGCCATGATCTTGCGCGCCCACTCAACGCTGGTCTCCTCCAGCATTTCCAGTGGCACGACCTTGTTAACGAGACCCATATCAAGTGCCTCTTTGGCGTCATACTGATCACAGAGGAACCAGATTTCTCTTGCTTTTTTCTGCCCAACGATGCGGGCGAGGTATGACGCTCCGAATCCGCCGTCAAAGCTTCCGACCTTAGGTCCGGTTTGCCCAAACCGCGCGTTCTCAGCAGCAATTGTGAGATCGCAGACCACGTGAAGCACATGCCCGCCACCGATGGCCCAGCCAGCTACCGCGGCTATGACGGGTTTTGGAATGGACCGTATGATCTTCTGCAGGTCAAGGACGTTTAGCCGCGGCGTTGCATCCGCGCCGACATAACCTCCGTGACCTCTGACACTTTGATCACCACCACTGCAAAAAGCTTTTCCGCCCTCGCCGGTAAGGATAATGACGCGCACGTCCGCGTCTTCCCTGCAATGATTCATGGCATCGATCATTTCACTAACCGTCAGTGGTGTGAACGCGTTGTGAACATGAGGTCGGTTAATACTGATGCGCGCGATCCCTTCAAACTTATGAAACAGTATGTCCTTATACTCCTTGATCGCCGTCCAGGCAAATTTATTACTCATAGGATTTCTTGATTATAATCTTTAGCTCGTCAAAAATGGATTTGTTTAATTCGAGGGATGATTCCAGTTCGAGTACCTTGGTGGTCTCACCTGGTTCCAGGAAGTCCTTGACCAGATTTTTCATTTTCCGTTTGGTATCAAGCTTTAAATACTCAAAGCCAAATTCCTCGCAAAGCTTTTTCGCGTTGAGTTTTTGATTTGTGATCTGGTATTCATCCGCTTCAGGCAGTGAAGCGGGACCCTCTATTATTTTAAAAATTATTCCGCCATGGTTGTTGAGCAGCACGATCCGCAGATTGGCAAGGGCGTAGTTATGCCAGAAAGCATTGCGGTCATAGAAGAACGCCATGTCTCCTGTGATCAGTATGTTAGGAATCCCGCTGGCCATGGCGTGGCCTACGGCGGTGCTTGTGCACCCATCGATCCCGCTCGTACCACGGTTGGCATATACATCAACATGCTTGTGGACATCTGTTAGTCCAATGCAGTTGGCATATCGAACGCTCATGCTATTGGACAGGTGCAGGTTGCTGGCAGGGGGAAGGCTATTGATTACTTCATTCACAAGTTCAAGTTCCGCAAGCTCCTTTTGTGGGAAAAATTCCGTGAGAATGCGCGCTGCACGCCTTTCCTCGACCTCCCATAGGTTTGTATAATTGTGTTGCTTCTGCGTTTCAAAGTCTTCAATTCTTGGAATGCTGCCTATGAAATCAAAAAAAGCTTGCGGCGAGATGTTGAATATATTGGTGATGCTTTGATACGGGTCAGCGACCATAGCCGAACTTTGAATGTGCCAGTGCACACGCGCAGGAAACTCGCGAAGGAATATTTTTAGATTCTTGGCGATAAGGCTGTTCCCGAATGTAATT
>Ga0193753_10001992_pt1 | contig 16724 bp, 12 predicted proteins | sample H1c2metaG_FD_144925 | JGI IMG/M metagenome (GOLD analysis project Ga0193753, IMG submission 144925) | Soil microbial communities from a riparian zone of the East river system, Colorado, United States - H1c2 | ecosystem: Environmental > Terrestrial > Soil > Riparian zone | place: USA: East... | reverse complement strand
CCGTGCCTGGCGCCCGCGAGGTGGGCGTCGAGGAAGGCGAGGGTGGCGCGGTTCCACACGTCGAAGGCGGTCCGCACCGAGCGCGCGCGGTCGGCGCGGCTGCCGACCAGCGTCATGGCCAGCCCGACCGACTGGAAGTCGAGGTGGTGGAGGGCCGGATCGTCGAACCGGAGCGTGGTCCGATCGGCGTGGCGCATGGCCCGCCACATCCCCGGGTCCTCGCGCGGGACCCACTCGGCGCGGATGGCGTGCAGCACCGGCACCCGCACCGCCTCGAGGTCGAAGGCCGGGTACCGGCGCCAGGCGTGCCCGCCGTCGTCGTCGAACAGCATCACCGTGTCGAGGGAGACGACCGCGCGCACGTGCGGGTTGCTCATCGCCGCCTGTAGCGCCCACCGCCCACCGGCGGAGAAGCCGATCGCCGCCAGGGCGTCCGGATCGGCCTGGGGGAGCGCGCCGACCGCCGCGACCACGCGGTCGAGGTCGGCCATCCTGGTCAGGAGCTCGAGCTCGTCGCGCCAGTCGGTCGGCATGCCGGCGGTCGCGCCCAGCCGCGGCGCCTGGGCCACGAGGTAGCCGTGGCTGGCCAGGTACTCGGGGGTGATCGGGCCGAGCGCGGCGGAGCCGAGGCTGTAAAGGACGATCGGGAAGCGGCCGGGCGCGGCCGGCGCGCCGCGCCGCGCGATGCCGGCGAGCCGGAGCAGCGCCTGGCGCTGACCGGGGTCGAGGTCGCGCAGGAGCTCGGCGGCGAAGAAGGTGCGCTCGCCGATGCGAGCGCGCTCGCGGGTCACCGGGCCGAGCCGGTCCTCGACGCCCATGAGCGCGGCATAGTCACCGACGGTGAGAGGCTCGCCGCTCGCGGCGGTGGCCGGGTACCACAGGCTGATGCGGATGGGGCGGGCCTGGTCGCCGCGGCGCGCCCGGCCGTCGAGGGTGCGGGCGGCGCGGAACGGTCGGGCCGGGTCGCGGACCTCGAGCTGGCGGAAGCCGACCGGGTAGGGCCCGGGCACCAGGCCACCCCAGGTGGCTGGAGCGGCGACCGCGACCGGGGCGACGGCGACCAGCGCCGCGGTGCCAGCGACAACGGAGGCGATGACGGCGACGATGCCGCCGAGCGAGGTGGACCGGCGAGGACGGGTGAGCACGGGCCGACGCTCGCGCGCCGGGTCTCGCCGGCCAAGCGCGGCGGGGCGAACGCCGCCAGGCCGGGGCGAACGGCGCGGCCAGCCGGGCGGTGCTCGGCGGCGCGGCTCAGCGCCCCGCGCGCCAGATCGCGTGGCCGGCGCGCATCGTCATCCGCACCCGCGACAGCGCGACCGGGTCGGCGGTCGGGTCGCCCTCGACGATGACCAGGTCGGCGTCGAGGCCGGGCTCGACCCGGCCGGTGCGCGCCGCGCCGAACCGCGCGGCCGGCGCGGTGGTGAGGCTGGTCAGGATCGCGGTGAAGTCGAGCCCGGCGGCGGCCATCAGGCGCAGCTCGTCGGCGGTGTCCGGATCCGGCATGTAGCCGACGTCGGTGCCGAACAGCACCTGACCGCCGGCCGCGGCGAACGCGCGCAGCTGGTCGCGCGCGGTGCGCTGGAAGCTCTCGATCAGCGCCGGCGGCGCACCGCTCCGGGTCAGCTCCACCTTCCACAGCTTGAGGGTCGGCACCAGCGCGATCCGGCGCGCGACGATCCGCTCGGCGGTGCCCGGCGGCCACGGCCCACCGTCGGGCGAGGTGTGGAGCAGGACATCGACGCCCCCGTCGACCGCCGCGCGCACGCCCTCGGTGTTCTGCGGGTGGGCGAAGACCGGGAGGTGGCGGCGATGGGCCTCGGCCACCACCGCCGCCACGATCTCGACCGGCATCACCGGCTGGGCCCGGCCGGGGCCCATGAACGAGCCGGAGAAGATCTTGATCGCGTGCACGCCCCGGGCGGCCGCGGCCGCGACCGCCGCGCGAGCCTGCTCCGTCGAGGCGAGCTCCGGCAGCTCGAACCCGGCCTCGCGCACGTAGATCGGCGTGCCGCCGACCGGCGCGAGCGGGATGCCGGAGGCCAGGATGGTCGGGCCGGCCAGCTCGCCGGCCAGGATGCGGCGGCGGATCGCGAGCGTGACTTCGGGGGTGGAGCCGGTGTCGACCACGTGGACGGCGCCCCAGCGGGTGAAGGTCGCGGCCAGGTCGCGGTCGAGCTGCGCGGCGGGCCCGTCGGCGGTCCAGCTCGGCGCCATGAAGTGGACGTGGCAGTTCCAGAACCCGGCCAGGACGGTGCCGCCGGCCGCGTCGATGACCGTCGCCCCGTCGGGCACCCGCACCGCGCTGGCCGGGCCGACCTCGGTGATGCGGTCGCCGCGCACGATCACGACCCCGTCCGGGATCGGCGCGCGACCGGGCGCGGCGATGATCGTCCCGCCGGTGATGGCGATCGTCTCGCTGGCCGGGCCACCGCGTCCCGCCGTCGGGCCAGGGCCAGCCGCTGGAGCCGCGCGGTCGGCACCGCCACAGGCGGCGAGCGTGGTCGCAGCGGCCGCGATCACGGCGATCGCCGCGACGGCCGCGATCGCCGCGCGACGGCCCACGAGTGAAGTACGAGTCATCGGGTCCTTCCTTTCCGGCGCGGCGTCTCGATCCCGTCGAGCAGCCGCGCGATCGATCGGCGGTAGATGGCGCGGAGCTGGTCATCCGCGACCGAGAACCGCCCGGTGCGGTGGAGCACGACCAGGCCGTGCGCGTGGCTCCACAGGCTCATCGCGATCTCGAGCGGTGGCCCGGCGCGGAACCGCCCGCTCGCGACGCACGCCTCGATCCGCGGGATCGCCATCGCGAACGCCGGCGACTTGCCGGCCGCGAAGTCGTCGGGGAAGCGGCGGATGTGCGGGGAGCGGAGCAGGAACGCGGCCTCGAACCGGCGCGGATCGTCGAGCGCGAAGTCGACGTACTCGTCGCCCCAGCGGACCAGCCACGCCCGCGGGTCCGGCTCGGCGATGGCGGCGACCCGCGCCTCCCAGCCGGCGAAGGCCTCGTCGATGAGCGCGTCGACCAGCGCCTCCTTCGACGGATAGTGCCGGTAGAGCGCCATCGGGGTGACCCGGTTGCGCTCGGCGATCCGCCGCATGGTGATCCCGGCCAGCCCCTGCCGGGCGAACAGGCGCCAGGCGGTGGTCAGGATCGCGGAGCGGCTGGTCGGCATCGGTCCGCGTGTATACAACGTATACGTATACATTGTAAACATCGGGCCACGAGCCGGTCCCCGCGGCATCACCGGCGCAAACGGGCTGGTTCTCGCCGCTTGCGGGGCCGGGCCCGGCGCCGTCCGTCCCTCGCTGGGGCGAGCGCGGGCACATCTCCGCGCGACGAGCTGAGTATACTGGCCGGCCATGCTCGTACCCCGGTGCGCGGCGGCGCTCTCCATCCTCTGTGCCGTGTGGCTGTTTCCCCATCGATCGAGTCGGGCGCAATCGCCGGATCGAGATCAGGACCAGGAAGAGGCTCGCGATGGCGATCGCGATCGCGAGCCCGCGGCCGACGCGGACGCCGACGCCGAGGTGGACGCGGCGCGGCCGCGGTCGCCGGCTCCGGCCGCCTCGCCCAGCGATCGCGCCCCGCCGCTGGCCCAGCCGGCCCCGGCCGCCGACCTGCCCGACTTCGCGCTCCTGCCGTTCGGCTACATCCGCGTGCAGGGCTCGGTGGTGCAGGACGACCCCAACGTCGCCTTCGTCGGCCGCGCCGACGGGATCGAGCTCATGAACGCGCGCGCCGGGGTGGACGGCCGCCTGGGCGAGCGGGTCGGCTTCCGCCTGTCGATCGACGGCGCGGTGGACGAGCGCGACCAGGTGAACGACCCGAACGGGACCCTGCGGGTGGCGCTGCGCGACGCCTTTGTCGACCTCCACGTCCTGCCACGGGTCGACCTCCGCGCCGGGCGGGCCGAGCCGATGTTCGATCCGGAGGAGATCGTCGGCGACACCCGCCGCCAGTTCATCGAGCGCGCGCTGCCCAGCCGCGGCGTGCGGCCCACCGACGGGTGGGAGACTCGCTCGCTCTCGCCCGGCCGCTCGCTCGGCGTGGCGGTGCGCAGCGACCCGGGCCCGCCGGCCTCCGGCGTCGCGATCGGCTACGAGATCGCCGCGCAGAACGGCGCCGACGAGTTCGCCACCGACAACGACAACGACGCGCTGGCGGTCTCGGCCGGGCTGCTCGTGCGCCTGCCGGCCGACGGCTTCGTCCTGGTCGCCGGCCGCTACAACCCGCGCACCGAGGGCGAGCTGCCGTTCCAGCAGGACGAGACCGACCTGCAGGGCTCGGCCGGGCTCGGCATCCAGGTCGGGCCGCTCTCGCTCGGCGGCGGGCTCATGGTCGAGCGCACCTCGTTCGAGGACACCGGCGGGCCGGCCGAGCAGAGCCTGGGCGCGTGGGGGCAGGGGCTCGTCCGCCTGCCGCTGTCGCCCGACGCGCCGTTCGCGCTCGGCTATCGCTTCGGCTACCTCGAGCCATCCGACCTCATCAGCACCGATCGGATCATGGAGCACACCGGGGGCGCGGTGTGGCAACTGCCGGCCTGGCACCTGCGCGCGCTCCTCAACGCCACCCTGGTGGTCGAGCAGGCCGCGCGCGACCTCAGCAACAACCGGGTGGAGGCGGCGCTCGAGGTGTCGCTGTGATCCGCCGCGGCGCGCTGCCGGCGCTGGCCGGGCCGGTCGCGCTGTCCGTCCTGGCCGTGGCCGCCTGCTCCACCGACGTGGCCCCGCGCGCGCGCGCCGATCGCATCTCCACCCGCGAGCAGCTCATCGGCGGGCCCAAGGCGCTGGGCGAGATCGGCGACTTCCTGCTCGAGAACGACCGCATCCACGTCATCATCGAGGACAAGGGGCCCGGGCGCGGCACCACGCTGTTCGGCGGCTCGCTGCTCGACGCCGATCTGGTCCGCCCCAACGCCGACGGCGTGCGCGGCAACGATCAGCTGAGCGAGCTCCTGCCCACGTTCCTGTTCGAGGTGATCGAGCCGACCCAGGTCACCGTCGTGTCCGACGGCAGCGACGGCGGCCCGGCCAGCGTGGCGGTGCGCGGCGTCGGCGGCGACCTGATCCAGTCGCTGGCGGTGCTCAACACCGGTCTGGTCTTCCCGCCCGCGCTCGAGTTCGAGCAGCTCTACTCGCTGGCGCCGGGCAAGAGCTACGTCGAGATCACCACGACGATCACCAACACCTCCGACGGCCAGCACCCGCTGCCGTTCGTCGATCCGCCCGCGCTGGCCGACCTCGGTCTCGACGTCCCCGGCCTCGATCAGCTCGAGCTGTCGGTGCCGTTCGGTCACCTCCTGCTGTTCGGCCAGGAACAGACCGCCTTCGCCCCGGGCAAGGCCGGCTTCAACCTGCGCTTCGCGGTCGAGGACAGCTACGCCGAGTCGAGCGGCTTCCCCGCGTTCCCCGGCATCGTGGCCGATTTCCTGGCCTCGCGCGGCAGCGGGGTCTCGTACGGCGTCACCGTCCCGCCCCAGCCGTCCAACTACCCGAGCGCGTTCCGCGAGCTCTACCAGCCGCAGGCGGTGAAGCCGACGTCGGTGCTGCTGCCGTTCGTCTACTCGGCGCTGACCGGGGTCTACACCGCGAAGCCACCGTCGGTGCTCGAGCCCGGCGCGTCGTTCTCCTACACGACCTTCTTCATCATCGGGCGCGGCGACGTCGCCTCGGTCGCCGACGTGGTCTACCGGCTGCAGAGCACGCCGACCGGCGTCCTGGCCGGCCGCCTGCTCGACGCGCAGAGCGAGCAGGGCGTGGCCACCTCCCTGCTCATCCTGGCCGCCACTGGCGACGACATCGTCTCCCAGGTGCAGAGCGACGACCGCGGCGCCTTCCACATGACGCTGCCGCCGGGCGACTACCGCTATCGCGTGATCGACGACGATCGCCCGCCGGCCGGCCCGGTCGGGTTCACCGTGCGCGAGGGGCAGACCACCTCGGTGCAGATCCAGGTCGCCGCGCCCGCCCGCCTCGCGGTGATCGCGCGCGACGAGACCGGCCAGCCGGTTCCGGCCCGGGTGACCGTGGTCGGCGACTTCGATCCGGCCGACGCCGGCCGCGACCCGCGCGACTTCCTCTACTCGCTGGCCGCCGGCGAGCGCACCCGCGCGACCGCGTTCGATTCGACCTCCACCCGCTACATCGAGCGGATGGTCCCGGCGCCGACCGGCCGGGTCGAGGCCGAGATCCGCCCCGGCCACTGGGACGTGGTGGTGACCCGCGGCCCGGAGTACCAGGCCGCGACTCGCAGCATCGACGTCGCCTCCGGCGCCTTTGCCGCGCTCGACGTCACCCTCGAGCGGGCCTACGCCACCGACGGGTGGATCGCCGGCGACTTCCACCTCCACTCGATCAACTCGCCCGACTCCGAGCTGGCGCTGCCCGACCGGGTGGCCAGCCTGGCCGCCGAGGGGCTCGAGTTCGCCGCCGCCACCGATCACAACTTCATCACCGACTACGGCCCGACCATCGCGCGGCTCGGCCTCGAGCGGTTCATCAGCGCGGTGCCCGGCCTGGAGATGACCACCTTCGAGATGGGCCACTTCAACGGCTACCCGCTCCGCTTCGATCCCGGCCGCACCCGCGGCGGCGTGTTCGACTGGACCGGGCGCACGCCGCAGGAGCTGTTCGACCAGCTGCGCGTCGACCTGGCCCCGACCGAGGAGGGCGCCGAGCAGCCGATCGTCCAGGTCAACCACCCGCGCGACGGCTTCCTCGGCTACTTCAACGCCTACGCGGTGGACCCGGACACCGGCGATCCGGGCATCCCGCCCGGGCTGCGCGGCGTCTTCACCCCGTACGGCGACGAGTTCCAGCCCGACGCGTTCTCGTGGGACTTCGACGCCTACGAGCTGGCCAACGGCAAGCGGCTCGAGATCCTCCACACCTTCCGCGCGCCGGATCCGCTTCCACCGGGCGACTACCCCGACCCGCAGCCGGTGGCGGGCGAGATCGTGGTCGACGCCGAGGGCAAGGCCCTGTTCCCGGGTCAGGTCGAGGACTGGTTCGTCCTGCTCGACCGCGGCCTGCGCCCGACCGCGATGGGCAACTCCGACAGCCACGGCATCCTGTTCGAGGAGCCCGGCTTCGCGCGCAGCATGGTGTGGGTCGGGGAGGGCAAGGACGCGCAGGGCGCGTTCACCACGCACGACGTCATGGCCGGCATCCGCGCCCATCACGTCATCGTCACCAACGGCCCGTTCATCGAGCTCACCGTCGAGGACCAGCCGGCCGGCAGCGACGTCAGCGGCGGCGCGCCGATCGCCAAGGTCCGCGTGCGCGCGCCCGACTGGGCCAAGGTCGATCGCCTGCGCCTCTACCTGGGCGGCCAGATCGTCTCCGACGAGCCGATCCCGCCGGAGAGCGCGACCGACTACGAGGTCGTCTTCACCCTCACGCCCGATCGCGACGACTGGGTGGTGGCCGAGGCGACCGGCTCGGCCAGCATGTTCCCGGTCCTCAGCATGCGCGAGTTCGAGTCGCTCGACGCCGACGTCATCCTGCGCGCGCTCGGCGCGGGCATCGATCTCTCGGCGCTCAACCCGTCGGGTGGGCTGAAGCCGGCCAAGACCTTCGTGGTCACGCCGTACGCGATCACCAACCCGGTCTGGATCGACGCCGACGGTGACGGCAACTGGGAGCCGCGCCTGCCGCCGCCGCCGGCCCGGTCGCGCGCCCATCGCGATCACGCCGCGCCACCCGACGTGCGCGCCGTGTTCGATCGGCTGAAGGAGGACGTCCAGTGACCGGCGCGACCCGGCTCGCGGCGCTCGCGCTTGTGGGGACATGTGTGTGCGCTCCGGGCGCTGTCTTGGGGCATCGAGCCCCAGGCGGCCGCTCCGTGGTCGCGCAGGTCGAGCCGTGCCAGCTGGTCCTCCTGGTCGCGTGGTTCCCGCCGGCCGGCGACGAGGCCGACGCGCTCATGACCTACGCGACGATGGGCAACCTGGCGGCGCCGGGGACGCGCGGGGCCGCGGCGGACCCGACCGCGCGGCTCCGGACCCTCTACGCCGCGCGCGCCCTCGCTCCGCTATCGATCCGCGTAGATGGCCAGTCGATGGCGGCCACCTCGCTCGAGGTCAAGCTGGTCCACGATCCGCCCAGCTCAACTCGAGTAGCCGCCGTCGTGCTGGTGACCTTCGACCTGCCGCCGGGCGGAAGGGGCGTCGAGATCGCCAACGCCGACTCGCACCGCACGCGTTTCTCGTGGGTTGACCGGTCCAGGGGACGCTTCGTGGTGCCCGGCATGCACGCGGGTAAGTGGTCGAGCGGCGTGGCGTCCATCTTGCTTCAGTCTCGAAGCGGAGATTCATGGCCTTCCTGTCACGCCGCATCCACCGCCGCCTCGCGCTGATTTCCCTCTGCGCCGCCGCGCTCGCGATCGGCGCTTGCAAGGATCGCGGTCTCGAGGAGGACGAGACCCCCGACGACAGTGAGTCGCCAACGCTGGCGATCGAGACGCCAGAGCGCGGCAGCCTCATCGAGGGGAGCGGCGGCGGCAGCGTGCACGTCAGCGGCCGCGCCACCGACGCGGGCGGCGATCTCGATCGCGTCGAGATCAACGGGGTCGAGGCGGAGCTCGGCGCCGACGGCTCCTTCAGCGCCGACGTCGAGGTCGGCAACGGCATCACGCTGCTCAGCACCGTCGTGCGCGACGCGGCCGGCAACCAGGCCACCGACACGCGCGCGGTGCTGGCCGGTCAGTTCGCGCCGCTGTCGCAGCCGGTCGACCGCGCGTTCGGCGCGTGGCTCTCGGCCAGCGCGCTCGACGCGGTCGGCGACACCGCCGCCGCCTTCGTCACCGGCCAGGACCTCGGCGCGCTGATCGCGCCGTTCAACCCGGTCCTGACCGCCGGTGGGAGCTGTCTTGGCGCGCGGGTCAACGTCGAGGACATCAACCTCAGCGAGAGCCGGGTGACCCTGGTCCCGCGGGCGGGCTCGCTCGGCCTGGTCGTGGAGCTCGACAACCTCGACGTCCCGCTCGACGTCGACTACGACGTCGCCTGCCTCGGCAGCGACGTCGGCGCCAGCCTCACCGCCAGCCGCTTCACCTTCGAGGGCGAGCTGTCCGCGCAGGTGACCGACGGCCAGCTGTCGGTCGAGATCATCTCGTCGACCGCGCACTTCGACGGCTTCGCGCTCGACGTCGGGCTGGTGCCGAGCCAGATCGTCAACCTCATCGCCTCGGATCTCGACCAGACCATCGCCGATCAGCTGACCGCGCGCATCGACGACCTGGTGGTGCCGCAGCTGGACGGCGCGCTGGCCGGCCTCGCCGCAGGCCGCACCTTCGAGCTGCTCGGCAAGCAGGTCACCGTCGCAGTGTCGCCGCGCGAGCTCACCATCGAGGAGGGCGGGGCCCGCATCGTCCTCGACGCGACCCTCGGGGTCGACGGGGCAGACGGCGGCGCGCTGCCCGGCTACCTGGTCTCGCCCGGCCCGCTCCCCGCGCTCGACTCCACCGACGGGTTCGACCTGGCCATCGCCGACGACGCGGCCAACCAGGCGCTGGCGGCGTTCACCGCGGCCGGCGGCATCGATCAGAACATCGCGATCGGCGGCGGCGACTACGGCCAGGTCGGCGAGCTGTTCGATCGCATCCACATCTCCGCGCTGCTGCCGCCGGTGGTCACCGCCGGACCCGACGGCCTGGTTCTCTCGGTCGGCGATCTGCGCTGCGACTTCGAGAAGGACGAGGCCGGCGGGACCGTCGCCACCACGTCGATCGCCCTGTCGGCCTCGGCCCGCGTGACCCTCATCGCGACCGAGTCCGGCGCGGTGCGAATGGCCGTCTCCGAGCCCGAGGTCCACGCCGACTTCGAGGAGGCATCCGGCGCCAACTCGCTGGCCGAGCCGGAGATCGAGCAGCTCGGCTCCTTTGCCGGCACCCGCGTGGTCGGTACCCTCGGCTCGCTCATCGGCGAGGTCCCCATCCCGAGCGTCCTCGGCCTCTCGGTCACCGACCTCCAGGTCGAGACCGCCGCCAGCGAAGCCGGCTACCTGGTCGCCACCGGCCGCCTGCTGGCCGCGCCGCCGCCCTGAGCTAACCTCGCGCTATCCTCGGCCCCATGAGGATCGCGCTCTGCGCCGACGAGCCCTACCCGGTCCACCAGACCCTGCGGCGGGCCATCGAGGAGCGCGGCCACACCGTCGAGCCGTTCGGAGCCGCCGCCGACGGCCGAGAAGCGCCGTGGGTCGAGGTGGCCGAGCGAGCCGCGGTCGCCGTCGCCAGCGGAGCCTGCGACGAGGGCATCTTCCTCTGCTGGTCCGGCACCGGCATCTCCATGGCAGCCAACAAGGTCCACGGCATCCGGGCCGCCCTGGTCTGGGACCCGGGCGGAGCCGCCGCGGCCCGCGAATGGAACCACGCCAACGTCCTCTGCCTCTCCCACCGTCACCTCTCCGACGACATGGCCCGGGAGATCCTCACCGCCTGGTTCGAGACATCCCCGGCAGACCGGGCCCGGGACGGAGTCGACCGGATGCGCGACCTCGACGATCGCCACCGCCGCTGAGGAGCCCGGCTCGGCGTCGCCCGGCTCAGCCCGGCTCGCCCGTGTGCGGCAGCGGGAAGAGCTTCAGGAAGCGGGCCGCGGCTCGCCGGTCGCCGGCGATGCGCAGCTCGCCGGCCTCCTCGGCGTCGCGCATGCGGCGCCCGCCGAAGAGGAGGCGACGGAGGGCGGCGGTGTCGCAGGCCAGGGTGGTGTCGGCGTCGGGGGCGCGGCCGCGCTCGATCGTGAGGCGGCCGTCCTCGACACGGGCGCGGAAGCGGTCCTCGTCGACCCGTAGGCCGAAGGTGGCCTCCAGGCCCTCCGCTGCGGCCGGATCGAAGGTGGTCTTCAGCGCGATCATCATCGCGTCCACGCCCAGCTGGCCTTCCGCGGGCCGCGGGGTCCGGCTGCCCCATCTCCCGAGTGCCAGCACGACCTCTTCCAGCTCCTGGCCCCGGGTGGTCAGCGCGTAGACCCAGATGCCGGCCGGTGGATCGAGACGGCGTCGCTCCACCACCCCGGCATCCTCGAGCTGGCGCAGGCGCTGGGACAGGACGTTGGGGCTGGCGCCGGGCAGGCCGCGGCGCAGGTCGGTGAACCGCTTGGGGCCCAGCAGGAGCTCTCGGACCAGGAGCAGGGCCCATCGCTCGCCGACCAGGTCGAGGGCGCGCGCGATCCCGCACGGATCGCCGTAGCGTCGCATCCCGCTCACTCCTGAAGATTAACCTATCAGTCCTGAATAGCAACTCTGTGGTTGTTATTCAGGACCTCTCGATCCAGGCTCCCGGTCGAAGGGAGCCTCCATGCCCGAGATCCACGACCCCTGCCAGCTCACCGCCCGCGCCCTCGCCGACCGCCTCCGCCGCGGCCAGCTCAGCGCCGTCGACGCCCTCGCCGCCCACCTGGCCCGGATCGACCGCGACAACCCGGCCCTCGGCGCGGTGGTCTCGATCGACCGGGACCGGGCCCACCAGCAGGCCGTCGCCGCCGACGCCGCCCTGCGCCGCGGCGAGCCGCTCGGCCCGCTCCACGGCGTGCCGATGACCCTCGACGACGCCCACGACGTGGCCGGCCTGCGCACCACCGTCGGCGCGGCCGCGCTCGATCGCCTGGCCAGCGAGGATGGCGCCGTCGCCGCCCGCCTGCGCGCGGCCGGCGCGAACCTGTTCGGTCACACCAACGTCGCCGCCTACCTGGCCGACTACCAGAGCGCGAACGATCTGTTCGGGCGCACCGCCAACCCCTGGGACCCGGCTCGCACCGCGGGCGGCTCGAGCGGGGGCGCGGCCGCCGCGCTCGCCGCCGGGATGACGCCGCTCGAGGTCGGCTCCGACATGGCCGGCTCGATCCGCCTGCCGGCCCACTTCTGCGGGGTCTACGGGCTGAAGACGACCGAGCACCGCGTCCCGCTGACCGGCTTCTTCCGCCCGCCGCCCGGCACCCCGCGCCCGGTCCGCATCATGTCCTGCCTCGGCCCGATGGCCCGCGACCTCGGCGACCTCGAGCTGGCCCTCTCGATCATCGCGGGTCCGGACCGGGTCGATGCCGACGTGGCGCCGGTCCCGCTCTCACCACCGATTCCCCGCCACCTGGGCGACCTGCGCCTGGCGGTCGCCACCAGCCTGCCCGGCGTGCCGGTGGCTCGCGAGGTGCGGGAGGAGATCGAGCGCGTGGCGGCCCGCGCCTCCGACGCCGGCGCGGAGATCGTCGAGCGGCTTCCGGAGCTCGACTGGGCGGCGATCGGCGAGCTGTTCGGCGGCCTGGTCTCGGCGCTGACCGGCCAGTTCGATCCGACCGCGGACCTGCCCGATCACCAGCGCTCGCTCGCCTGGTACCTGGAGGCCCTCGACCGTCGCGATCACCTGGCCGCCGCCTGGGACGCCTTCTTCGACGACATCGACGCGCTGCTGCTTCCGCCCGCCATGACGACCGCCTTTCCCCACGCCGAGCAGTACGCTGACATCGACGTGGACGGCGAGCCGCGCACCTACGCCGACCACGGTCGCCTGCTCGTCTTCGCCAACGTGACCGGCGCCCCCGCGCTGGTCGCGCCGGCCGGCTCGAGCGGCGACGGCCTGCCGATCGGCGTCCAGATCGTCGGCCCGCGCTGGTCCGAGATCCACCTCATCGAGATCGCCCGCGCCCTGGAGGAGGCCGGCGTCCTGCCCGGATTCCAGCGCCCGCCCGACCCGGCCAGGATCGCGTAGTTCCAGCCGTCCAGGCCGCGCAGGGCGAGAATTTTCGCGAAATCTGGCGCCCCGGTGTCGATCTGGCGGGGCTTGCTTCGTCGTCATCACAGAGCCGCGGTGATGTACCGGATGGCTCCGGAAGGAGACACGGCGATGCGCGACACGATGCTGCTGGAGAACGGAACGGGGCCGCGAAGCTTCGCCGCCCTCGCCGCCCTCGCCCGCGCCGTCGCCGCCGCGGTGGCCGCGGCCCTGTGGACCGCGTTCGCCACCCTCGCCGCGATCCCCGCCGCCATCCGCCGCCGCCGCGACGGCGACTGCGACGCGTGCCGCCTCGGCCAGTACACGCTGGTCGAGAAGCTGGGCGAGGGCGGGATGGGCGCGGTCTATCTCGCACGTCACTCCATGCTGCGCCGGCCGACCGCGATCAAGCTGCTTCCGCCCGAGCGCCTCGGCGCCGAGAGCGCGGCCCGCTTCGAGCGCGAGGTCCAGCTGACCGCGCGCCTCACCCACCCCAACACCGTCCGCGTGTTCGACTACGGCTGCACCGACGAGATCCTCTACTACGCGATGGAGTACCTCGACGGCGCCAGCCTGGCCGAGGTCGTCGGCGCCAGCGGACCGATGCCGGCCGCGCGCGTCATCCACATCCTCGAGCAGATCTCCGGCGCGCTGGTCGAGGCGCACGGGGTCGGCCTCATCCACCGCGACATCAAGCCGGCCAACATCATCCTGACCGAGCAGGGCGGCGTCGCCGACGTCCCCAAGCTCCTCGACTTCGGCCTGGTCAAGCAGCTGGACGGCGACGACGACGCGATCGAGCCGCACCTGACCCGCGCCAACAGCATCCCCGGTACACCGCTCTACATGGCGCCCGAGGCGATCCAGAACCCGGAGCAGCTGGACGCGCGCGCCGACCTGTACGCGCTCGCCGCGGTCGGCTACTTCCTCCTGACCGGGCAGCACGTCTTCGTCGGCCGCAACGCGCTCGAGCTGTGCAGCCACCACATCCACTCGGCGCCGGTCGCGCCGTCGCTCCGGCTCGGCGCCGCGGTCCCCGCCGACCTCGAGGCGCTCCTCCTGTCCTGCCTGGAGAAGGATCCGGCCAGGCGCCCGGCCAGCGCGCGCGCCCTGCAGTCGGCCCTGCGCGCCTGCCGCGACGCCCGCACCTGGACCGAGGACGACGCGCGCCGCTGCCGGCTCGATCGCTCGATCGCGGCCGGGTCGGGCTCCCACGTCGAGCTCGCGCTCGACGTCACCGCGGCGAGGACGACCGGCATCTCGCTCGATCGCCTGGCGGCTGGATCGAGCCCGCGCGCCCGCCGCCGATCGCGTCCGGGCGGCGGCCGGCCGGCCGTCGAGCTGGTCGCTCGCTGAGATGGCCGCGGGTCAGACTCGCTGCGTCTTCCACGCGCCGCGCCGGAAGACCACCACCGACATCACGGCCAGCGTCGAGAACGCCACCGCGATGGCGATGATGACGCCCTTCGGCCCGAGCCCGAGCGGCCGCGCCAGCGCCCACGCGAGCGGGATCTCCCACACCCAGAAGCAGAAGAAGTTCATGAGCGTCGGCGTCCGCGTGTCACCCGCCCCGTTGAACGCCGATGACAGCACCAGGCCGTAGGCATAGAGCGGGAACCCGAGGCCGATGATGCGGAGCGCGGTGGCCCCGAACTCGTGCATGCCGGGCTCGCCCGGGAACAGCCGCACGATCGGCCCCGCCAGCACGACGAACAGGATCCCGACCCCACCCAGGAAGTAGAAGTTGTAGCGGGCCGCGGTCCACACCGCCTGCTCCGCCCGGGCCGGGTGCTTCGCGCCCAGGTTCTGCCCGACCAGGGTCGCCGCGGCGTTCGAGAGCCCCCAGGCCGGCAGGATGGCGAACATCACCAGCCGCATCGCGACCGCGTAACCGGCCAGCGCCATGCTGCCGAACGGCGCCATCAGCCGGGTCATCCCGACCCAGCTGGTGGTGCCGATCAGCATCTGTCCGACGCCGGTCACCGCGATCCGCACCACGCTGCCCAGCACCTGCGGCTCGAAGCGGAGGTGCCTGCGCCGGACCGTGAGCTGTCCGGATCGGCGGATGAGGCACGTGAGCTGGTAGAGCACGCCGATCCCGCGACCGACGCTGGTCGCCACCGCCGCGCCCGCGACCCCGAGCTCGGGAAACGGCCCCCACCCGAAGATGAAGCACGGCCCGAGCGCGATGTTGAGGATGTTGGCCAGCCACAGCGTGCGCATCGCGATCGCCGCGTCGCCCGCGCCGCGAAACACCGCGTTGATGAGGAAGATCAGGAACACCGTGATGTTCCCGCCCAGCATCACGCGAGTGAACGAGCCCCCCTTGGCGATCGCCTCCGGCGAGGCCCCCATCGCGGCCAGGAGGTGCGGAGCCAGCACCCCGCCGATGAGCCCGAGCACCAGCGACAGCACCACGCCGAGCCCGATCACCTGCACGGCGGCGCGCGCCGCGCCGTCGGGGTCCTTCTCTCCGATCCGGCGCGCCACCACCGCCGTCCCCGCCATCGACAGCCCCATGGCCACCGCATAGATGATGGCCATCATCGATTCCGTGATCCCGACCACCGCCACCGCGTCCGAGCCGAGGTGGGAGACCCAGAAGATGTCGACCACCGCGAAGATCGACTCCATCACCATCTCGAGCACCATCGGGATGGCGAGGAGGAAGATGGCCCGGTTCAGCCGCTCCGACGTGTAGTCGTGGCTGCCGCCGGTCAGAGCCGCGAGGACCTCGCGAAAAAGCGATCGAACGCCCGGGGGCGAAGCCGAAACGGCCGGCCCGTCCCCGAGCGGCCCCCGAGGCGAGCTGCTCGAGCCATCACTGGTCATGAAAACCCTCCATGAAAACAACGGCACCGGCCGGCGCCCACCCCGGGCCGGCCGATCGAGCCAGACCACATAGCCGAAGCCGACCCCCCGTACAACACCGACCTGCGGCCGAAGCACACACAGCAGATGACCGCAGCTCCTCGGGACGCGCGCCCGCGAGGCACGGCGACCTCGGCGACCGCGTCTACCGTGCGGCGGCGAGCTCGACCGTCAACACCGCGTTGGTCGCGGTGCAGGACTCGTCGGGGTGATTCGGCGTGCCGGTCGAGTAGGTCGTGGTGCCGGTGCCCTTGCCGGCGACGAAGGTGATGCGGGTCGGCATGGGCGGCGCGGTGATCTCGAGCTGGCAGTCGCCGGTCATGGTCAGTGACTTGCTACCGGACCAGTCGACCTCGGGGCGGCCGTCGGTGTAGCGGATCGTCATCGAGGCCATCATCTGGGCCGGGACGGCCTCGAGGATCGACTTGCACCAGACGGTGTCGCCCATGCCGGTGTTCTGCTGGGTGATGGTCGCCGACGAGAGATCGACATGGACGGCGTAGGTACCGGCCGGGATGCAGCGAGATGCCGGCGCGGTCGACGCGGCGTCGTGCTCGATCAGGGGAGCGTGGGCAGCCGGCGGTCGCGGCTGGCGATCGGCCTGGTTCGGTGACGAGCAGCCAAGGGCGGCGGCCGCGGCGACGGCGATCAGGCGCAGGCTCATGAGCAGGAAATACGCGCGGCCGCGGCGGTGTATTCCGCCGCCGCGGCCTGGCGATCCCGCTACTCGAGCTCCAGTTGCCGGCTGATCGCGGCGCTGCCGGCCGGGCCGTCGGCATAGACCGAGTTCACGACCCCGTACATGCTGAACCGCGACAGCACGGTGTCGCAGTCGAGGTCGCCGATCGCGATGGCGGTGAACTCGGAGCCCGGGCCGGCGGCCACGTTGGTGACGTCGTACTGATAGGCGTAGTAGTGCGGATCGTCCATCGAGAACTTGAGCGCCGCCCAGGCCAGCCCGCCCGAGCCTCCGGTCTCCCAGATGGTGGCGTCGGGCGCGCACTTCTCGTTCGTGCCCCCCCTCGCGCAGCAGTTCAGATCGCCGGTAGCCCCGGCGCCGGCTCCGGCCGCGCTGCCGTCGAAGGTCGGAAACTGCGGCGAGTCGGCCGCGATCGCCCCCTCCGCCGTGTTGCGATCCATCCAGTAGGCT
>Ga0193753_10001990_pt1 | contig 16730 bp, 17 predicted proteins | sample H1c2metaG_FD_144925 | JGI IMG/M metagenome (GOLD analysis project Ga0193753, IMG submission 144925) | Soil microbial communities from a riparian zone of the East river system, Colorado, United States - H1c2 | ecosystem: Environmental > Terrestrial > Soil > Riparian zone | place: USA: East... | reverse complement strand
GGCGTCGCGGACCGTGGGCACGATCGGCCGCGCGCTGCTCGACAACCTGGTCGCCTGCGGGTTCACCGGCCGCATCCACCCGGTCCACCCGATCGCGACCGAGATCGCCGGGATCCCGTGCGTGTCCCGGGTCAGCGAGATCGAGGGCGGCGTCGATCTCGCGGTCATCGCGGTCCCGGCCGCGGCGGTGCCGGCCGTGCTCGAGGACTGCGCGCGCGCCGGCGTGCGTGGCGCGGTGGTCATCAGCTCGGGGTTCGCGGAGGCGACCCCCGAGGGCCGCGCGGCCGAGCATCGCCTGCGCGAGATCGCGCGCGGCGCCGGCATGCGCATGGTCGGCCCCAACTGCATGGGCGTCCTGACCACCGACCCGGCCGTGCGGCTGAACGCGACCTTCAGCCCGGTGTTCCCGCCGGCCGGCAACGTGTCGATGCTGACCCAGAGCGGCGCGCTCGGCCTGGCGATGCTCGACTACGCCGAGAAGCTGCGCATCGGGATCGCCGACTTCGTCTCGGTCGGCAACAAGGCCGACGTGTCCGGCAACGACCTTCTGTCCTACTGGCAGGACGATCCTCGCACCAAGGTGGTGGTGCTCTACCTCGAGTCGCTCGGCAACCCGCGCAAGTTCGCCCGGCTGGCCCCGGCGGTGGCGCGGGTGAAGCCGATCGTGGCGGTCAAGTCCGGCCGGTCGGCGGCCGGCACCCGGGCCGCCTCGAGCCACTCGGCCGCGCTGGCCAGCCTCGACGTCGGCGTCGACGCGCTGTTCGCCCAGGCCGGTGTCATCCGCACCAGCACGCTCGAGGAGATGTTCGACGTGGTCGCGCTGCTGTCGAGCCAGCCGGTGCCGAAGGGGCCGCGCATCGGCGTGGTCACCAACGCGGGCGGGCCGGGCATCCTCCTGGCCGACGCGTGCGAGGCGCACGGGCTGTCGCTGCCGCCGATGTCGGAGGAGACGCTGGACCGGCTGCGCGCGATCCTGCCGGCCCAGGCCGGCCTGTCCAACCCGATCGACATGATCGCCTCGGCCTCGGCGGCCACCTACGAGCAGGTGATCGGGCTGGTCGGCGCCGACGACGCGGTGGACGCGGTCGTCTCCATCTACGTGCCGCCGCTGGTCACGCGCCCCGAGGAGATCGCGGCCGCGATCGCGCGCGCGGCCGGCGCGCTGCCCGCCCACAAGCCGATCGCCACGGTCTACATGTCGTCGCGCGGGATCCCGGCCGAGCTGTCGCGCGGCCCGCGCGGGGCGATCCCGTCCTACAGCTTCCCGGAGAACGCCGCGATCGCGCTGGCCGCCGCGGTGCGCTACGGGCGCTGGCGGGCCCGGCCGGTGTCCCCGCGGGCCACGCTCGACCCCGATCAAGAGCAGGCGGTGCGGCTCATCGTCGATCGCCTGCGCCGCGACATGCCGGGCGGCGGCTGGATCGCGTCGACCGACCTCTTCGCGCTGCTCGCCGCGGTCGGCGTGGCGATGGCGCCGTTCCGGTCGACCGGGATCGATCTGGACGAGGTCCTGGTCGCCGGCGAGGAGATCGGCTATCCGGTCGCGCTGAAGGCGGTCGCGCCCGGGCTGCTCCACAAGAGCGACGCCGGCGGGGTCGCGCTCTCGCTCGAGTCGCCGGCCGCGCTGCGCCGGGCGGCGGAGGAGATGGCGCGGCGGCTTCGCGCGGCCGGCTTCGCGCCGGGCGGCTACCTGGTCCAGAAGCAGATCGCGCGCGGCGTGGAGGCGCTGGTCGGCGTCACCACCGATCCGTCGCTCGGGCCGCTCCTGGTGGCCGGGTTCGGCGGCGTCGAGGTCGAGCTGTTCCGCGACGTGGCCTTTCGCCTGACGCCGATCTCCCGGCTCGACGCGCGCGAGATGCTGGACGAGCTGAAGGGGCGCGCCCTCCTCGACGGCTACCGCGGCTCCCCGCCCGCCGATCGGGACGCCCTCATCGAGACCATCCTGCGCATCGGCGCGCTGGTCGAGGCGATGCCGGAGCTGGCCGAGCTCGACCTCAACCCGGTCGTGGTCCACCAGCCGGGGCAGGGCGCCATCGCGGTGGACGGCCGCCTGCGCCTGGCGCCCGCGCCTTCCGGCTGACCCGCTTCGGCTCCTACTGGAGGAACAACGGGTAGGTGGCGTCGGTGTAGGCGAGCCCGCCGACGCGGATCGCCCTGACCGCCGGCGTGAGCTGGTCCTCGGCCACGTAGCCGATCGCCCCGGGCAGCCTGGCGACCAGCTTGACCACGTAGGCGGCGGGCAGGGAGCGGGGAGCCCCGCTCTGGCCGCGGATCTTGCGATCCATCCAGAACCGGCCGACCTCGGCCGGCGACATGCCGAGCATGGTTCCGTCGAAGCTCGTCCGCTCGCGCGAAGCGGGCGGGAAGTTGAACGGGACCAGCCGGAGCTTGGCGACGTACACGACCGAGCCGGTGAACATGCGGTTGAGCTCGATCCGGCTCAGATCGGTCACCGGCGAGTCCCGGCCCACGATGACGACGAGCCGCTTCTTGGTCGCCGGCTCCGCCTCGGCCGCCCGCGGGCCGATCGGCTCGACCGCGACGGCGATCGACAGGAGGAGCCCGACGAGGAGCGGGCCGATGCGGATGGGTCGACGCATGGCTAGAAGATGCACGCGACCTGGAAGACCATCGTCCGGAGGTGGACATCGGCGAGCAGGTCGGGGGCGCCCGGAAACCAGCCCTCGCCGTACATCGCCTTCAGCACCACGCTGGGCAGCGGCCTGAAGTTCAGGCCGGCAGCCACCGTGGCGATGGTGTCGAGGTACTGGCTCGCGATCGGCCGGTAGTAGTCGACCATGATGAACGGGGTGATGTTCCAGTAGCGCTCGAAGCGGTACGCGCCCAGGCCATAGGTGCCGTAGGTGAACGAATCGGGCGCGAAGCCCTCGCCGAACCCGGAGACGCCGCGGGCGCCGTTCCGGTAGGCGATGTGTCGGGTGATGATCTCCGTCTGCAGATGGAACCTGCCGTGGGTCCACAGGGCGTCGGCGGCGAAGGCCCGCTCGTCGTAGCTGACCCCCTTCGGGGTGGTGTTGACCAGCTTGCCGTCCTCGATGACGGAGATGTCGGAGTCGCGATCGGTGAATCGCCCGCCGTAGGCCGACGCGCCCAGCTTCAAGGTCCCCGCCCACGGCGCTTCGAGGGTCAAGCGACCGCCGACCGCCTTGTTCTGGTCCAGGTCGCGGAACGTCTCGTACGGTCCGCGGCCGTTGGACAGGGTGGCGTGATAGCCGACCGTGTACTCGCCGACATTCAGGGTGCCGTACGCGTGCAGCCCCGTCTGGCGCTCGGGGAACAGCGCCTCGCCGATGGCGTACGGACGCGAGGTCCCGATGATCGCCGGCGAGCCGTGGTCGACGTTCCAGATGCCGTAGGGGGTGAGGAAGCTGCCGACCTGGATCGTGACCCGCGGGTGGACGTCGTACTCGATGTAGACCCGCTCGATCTCGATGCCACCCCAGTTGAGCGGCCGATCGAAGTCGGCCGGGTCGTTCGTGCTCGTCTGATCGATGGTGCCGTCGTCGTGGGTCGCCCCGTTGGGGGCATACAGGAAGCGGACCTCGGCCAGGAGGCGCCAGCTGTCCGACAGCGCCCTCCTGGCGTAGAGGTTGAGGTTGCCGACCGCGAAGCGATTCTCCTTGGGGAAGAGCGCCGCGGCGGCGGCGTCGTCGTGCAGGAAGTACATCATGTAGGTCACGTCCGCGAAGCCGTAGATCGTGAGCGCCTCGTCCTCGGCGGGCAGCGCCTGTTCGAGGCCGAGGTCGCCGAGGCCATCGAGGCCATCATCCGCGGCGACCGGCGGCGGCGGTGAAGGTGACGGCGCGACGGCGGGCTGCGGCAGCGGCGCCGGCGGCTGGGCGGCGGCGGTGCCGGCGAGCAGCGAGGCCAGCAGCGCCTCGAGCCCGATGAGGGCGAGCGGCGGCGAACGGGTCATGTCGGGCAATCCTCGGGCGACGAGCACAGCGTCCCGAGGCCGTAGCTGGACAGATCGCAGCAAATGTTGTCCCGCGGGCACTCGTCGATGCCGACCGTGCAGGTGGCGATCTGGCAGGTGTGGCTCTGGAGGGTCTCGCAGAACCCGGCGTCGTTGCCGGCGCAGTCGTCGCTCGATTCACAGGCCTGGCCGACGCCGGTGAAGGTCCGGCAGTAGGGCTCGTCCTCCCAGACCGCGCAGGTGTACGCGGCCTCGCACCCGCTATCGTCGACGCAGCTGCTCGTGCAGTACCCGGTGGTCGCGTCCACCGCCACGGCGCAGCGGTTGAAGAGCGGATCGTCGCACGTCAGATCGTCGCCGTTGCACGGGTCGCCCAGGCCGGCCACCTCGCGGCAGGTCCCGCCGCCGTCGCGAGTCTGACCGGCGGGGCACACGCACGCCTGGTTCATCTCGTCGACCACGTCGCCGGGGGCGCACGGCTCGCATCCGCCGGTCACCTCGACCGCGTTCTCGACGCAGGTGCAGACCTGGCTGTCCGAGAACTCCATGTGGGGGCCGCACTTGTCGGCGTCGTCGAGGGCGCACCCGCCCTGTGCGCCCGCCACGAAGGCCCCCAGCAGGCCCGCCAGGATCTTCTCGGTCATCGTCTCCCCCTCTCGGTCACCCGGCAGCGTCCGGGCGCGGCGAGGAGGAGCGCTGCCTGTCTCCCGACAGGGGTTCGGCGCATCTGGCCTGCGGCTTGAGTCCCCCGGGCGGGTCGCGCGCGCGGACGCCGGGCTCAGCGAGCGGTGCGGATGCGGCCCGAGCCCTCGGCGGTCGCGGCGACCGCCCCGGACGGGCTCGCCTCGTCCGACGAGGCGCTCTCGTCGAGCGGGGCGGCGGCCTCGTCCTCGTCCTCGCGCACGGTCTTGACGTCGGCGGGCGAGGAGCGGGGCGGCGAGATGGCGGCGGCCACCGCCTCGTCGAGCGGGATCCGGGCGCGGAGGTCGGCCAGGGTGGCCTCGTCGGTGAGGTCGAGGCGGAGCGGGGTCAGCGAGATCCAGCCCTGCTCGACCGCCCAGCGGTCGGTGCCCTCCTCGGCTCCCTCGATCGGCTTCACCGTGAACCAGTACAGCTCGCGCCCGAGCGGGTCCTTGGTCGGCACGATGCGGCCGTCGTACAGGCGGACCGAGGTCTTGGTCCAGACCACGCCGCGCGGCTGACGGGGGAAGTTGACGTTGGCGAGCCTCATGGACGTGTCGGCCAGGAGGATCTTCAGCACCTTCCGGATCCACGGCTTGTAGGGCTGATAATCTGGCTCCATGCCGCTCGGCGCGCTCATGGCGAAGCCGCGCAGGCCGAGCAGGGCGGCCTGCTTGGCCGCGGCGAGGGTGCCGGAGTGCCAGGTCGAGTTGCCCAGGTTGAGGCCGATGTTGAGACCGGACAGGACGACGTCGACCTTGTCCCAGAGGTGCGCGCCCAGCGCCACGCAGTCGGCGGGCGTTCCGTTGACCCGGTACGCGGTCAGGTCCTTCACGCCCTGGAGGCCGGGCAGGTTGGTCTGTCGGTACGAGAGCGGCCGCGAGGCGGTGATCGAGTGACCCGCGGAGGAGCGCTCGACGTCAGGAGCCACGACGCGCACGGTGCCGAACTCGGAGGCCACCTCGGCCAGGATCGCGATGCCAGGGCTGTAGATGCCGTCGTCGTTCGACACGAGAATGCGCATGGCAGACATTCCTGCAACACGCTGGCCAGATCGGCCGGGCGGACGGTCCGCTCGCGGTCAAGATCGGCCTGACTCTTGAATTGGGCAGGGTCCGATGAACCACAGGTGCTCGACGTGAAGCTCTCTCTCCTCTACAGCGCCGATGCGGGCGACGGCGTCTCGGTCGCGCACCTGCGAGGGGTGTTCGAGAAGGCGGGCCACCAGCTGGTCCATATCTTCGAGAATGAAAAGGACTTCGAGCACGTGCTGGAGGACCAGCTGGACCTGGTCGTCGCCGCCGGCGGCGACGGGACGGTGTGGCGGGTGGTCAAATCGGTCCTCGGCCAGAGCATCCCGTTCGCGGTGCTGCCGCTCGGGACCGCCAACAACATCGCGAGCTGTCTCGGTGTGGTCGGCTCCGTCGACGAGGTCGTCGAGGGGTGGAGCGGCTCGCGCCTGCGCCCGTTCGACCTCGGCGTGGCGCGAGGGGAGTGGGGGACCAGCCGGTTCATCGAGGGAATCGGCAGCGGGCTCATCACCAGCGGGATCCTGTCGATGGACCGCGATCCGCCCCATGACGAGACCACCGAGGCGGATTCGAAGCTCGCGCTCGCTGTGCGCCGCTACCGTGACGTTCTTTCACGCCTGAAGCCGCGTCGCTGGAAGCTGTCGGTCGACGGGGAGCCGCTCGACGACGAGTACCTCCTCCTCGAGGTGCTCAACATCTGCTCGGTGGGCGCCAACATGGTGCTGGCGCCGGCCGCCGACCCGTCGGACGGCATGTTCGACGTGGTCACCGCGACCGAGGACCACCGCGACGAGATCCTCGCCTACCTCGACCGCCGCATCGCCGGCGAGGAGGCCGCCCTGTCGCTGCCGGTGCGGCGCGCTCGCCGGATCCAGATCAGCGGCTGGGACCAGATGCACGTGGACGACGTGGTGGTCGCCGGCGATCCGATCGGCACCGTCGACGTTCACTGCGAGGCCGGCGCGCTCGAGATTCTCGGCCGCTGAGCGCGCCGCCGCGCGTCACAGGAGCGAGCGAATCCACCCGCCGTCGACCGGGATCGACGTGCCGGTGATGTAGCTGGCCCGCTCGGATGCGAGGAACGCGACCATCGCGCCCAGCTCGGCCGGCTCGCCCAGCCGCCCGGCCGGCACCTGCGAGGTCCAGCCCTCCACCACCTCCGAGGGCGCGCACCCGCGCGCCGCGGCCAGGTTCTCCGCCAGGGTCTCCACCCGCCGGGTGCGGGTGTAGCCGGGCAGGACCGTGTTGACCGTGATCCCGTGCGCGGCCACCTCGTTGGCCAGGGTGCGGGCGAACCCGGTCACCGCCGCGCGCGACGCGTTCGACAGGATGAGCCCGTCCACCGGCTGCTTGGCCGCGATCGAGGTGATCGCGATGATCCGCCCCCAGCCGCGCTGCTTCATCCCGGGCAGCGCCGCGCGCACCAGCTCGACCGCGCTCTCGAAGTTCGAGGCCAGCGCGGCCCGCCACGCGCCCCGGTCGTGGGCCTCGAACGGCCCGGCGGGCGGGCCGCCCGAGTTGAGGACCAGCACGTCGATCCGCCCGAGCGACTCGAGCGCGGCGCGCACCACCTCGCCCGGGCCCGCCTCGGTCGACAGATCGCCGGCGATCGCGACCACCCGCCCGCCGGTCGACGCGACCATCTCGTCGCGCGCCCGATCGAGGTCGGCGGCGGTGCGCGCGGAGATCGCCACGTCGACGCCCTCGGCCAGGAGCGCCTCGGCGACGGCGCGGCCCAGCCCCCGGCTCGCGCCGGTCACCAGCGCGGCCTTGCCCCGGATTCCCAGGTCCATCGCTCGTCTACTTGCGCCGGAAGTAGTCGTCGGTGCCGTCCAGCCAGTCCTGGCGGGGCGGGCTGAACACGTCGACGTCGAGGGTGTCCTCGAGCGCCTCGGCCTCGTGCGGCACGTTGGACGGGATGTGCAGCACCTCGCCGGCGCGGACCACGATCTCCTGGGCGCCGTCCTCGCCGATGGTGAAGCGAAGCGCACCCTCGAGGATGTACGTGATCTGCTCGTTCTCGTGCGAGTGGCGCGGGACCACGCTGCCCCTGGCCAGGTACACGTGGGCCAGCATGATCCGCTGCCCGGTGACCAGGCGTCGGTCGATGCTGTCGGTGACGCGCTCCTTGGGCATCTCTTCCCAGCGGTAATGCGTGACGTCGGTGCTCGATCTCATGGCGCCTCCTCGGAGCGAGAGTGCCGGGTGGGCCCCGTCGAGGTCAACCGGCCGCGGCCCCCCGGCTTGTGCCGGCCAGGGCGCTCGGGTAGAGTGGCCGGAAGCAACTGCTCTCTGGGGGAGACGGTGACGCTGAAGCGAGAGCAGTGGCTCGACCTCGCTCGCAAGCTGGACTGGGAGTACTCCTACGTCGGTGAGCGAGAAGTGTTTCCAGAGGTGACCAGCGGCGAGCCGTGGCTGCCGCACGCCGCCTGGGCCGCGTGGGACGAGCCGTATCGAACCTCGTACAGCGAGTACGTGGCCGGCCAGCACACCAAGGAGACGTCGGTGCGCGCGATCCGCGAGGCGGTCGGCCGACCCGAGGACTACGCGAAGCTGGATCCGTCGTGGCTGAACGTGCTCAAGCTGCATGGCGCCACCCTGCCGCTGGCCGAGTTCGCCGCGGTCATCGGCAACCTCCGCGCCGCCCGGTTCGGCCGCGACAGCGCGTGGCGGACCATGGCCACCTTCGGCGCGCTCGACGAGCTCCGCCACACCCAGCTGCCGCTGCTGGTGTTCCACGACCTGGTCGCCTGGGACGAGCAGTTCGACTGGACCCACCGGTTCTTCCACACCAACGACTGGATCGCGATCGCCGCCCGCCACATGGTCGACGAGCTCCTGATCGCGGCCAACCCGATCGAGTTCGCGATCGGCACCAACTTCGTGTTCGAGACCGGCTTCACCAACCTGCAGTTCATCGGTCTCACCACGATGGCGCGCAAGGTCGGCGACCGCATGTTCGAGCGGATGCTCCGCAGCATCCAGACCGACGAGGCCCGCCACTCGCAGATCGGCCCGGCGGTGCTGTCGATCCTGGTCCAGCACGACCGCGAGTACGCCCAGGCGCTGCTCGACAAGTGGTTCTGGCGCAGCTGGCGGTTCTTCGCGGTGGTGACCGGCTTCGCGATGGACTACCTGACCCCGGTCGCCCACCGCAGCCAGTCGTTCAAGCAGTTCATCGACGAGTGGGTGATCGACCAGTTCCAGCGGATGGTCGACGAGCTCGGCCTCCGCCGGCCCTGGTACTGGGACCTGTTCCTGGCCGAGACCGAGACCTACCACCACATGGTCTACGCCAGCGCCTACACCTACCGCGCGACCGCCTGGTTCGACTTCGCCCTGCCCGGGCCGGAGGATCGGGCCTGGCTGGCCGATCACTACCCGAGCACCTGGCCGGCGCTCGATCCGGTGTGGCAGCGCATCACCGAGCGCTGGGCTCGCTCGGGCCCGGGCGTGGAGTGGTACAGCCACGGCGCGACCCCGGTCGGCTTCTGCAACCTCTGCCAGCTGGTGCTGTGCGGCGGGACGCCCGAGGCGAACACCGCGCGGACCGCCGTGCGCGACGGGCGCAAGTACGTCTTCTGCTCCGAGCCGTGCGCGCGCATCTTCGACGCCGAGCCGGACCGCTACGCCGGGCACAAGGACGTGGTGGCGCGCATCCTGACCGGTGAGGCGCCGGGCAACCTCATCGAGCTGCTCCACTACTTCGGGCTGAACGAGGAGAGCTGGGGCAAGGACGTGGCCGGCGGGCGCTACCCATGGCTGTCGCCGGCGCGGCGCCCGGCGGAGGACTGACCTTGTTGATGCCGCTCTTCGGTTTCCTGCGCGGCGACACGATCGGGCTCGTGGTGCTGGTCCACGACCATCAGGCGGTCTCCGACATCGCCGAGAGCCTGCAGGAGGCGGCGTGCATGCGGGTCGCGCCCAGCGCCCGGGCGGGCGTCTACTTCAACGGACTGCGGCTCGATCCGGACCTCACGATCGCCGCCGCCGGGCTCGGCCCGCTCGACCGGGTCGACGTCATCGCCGAGGAAGACGAGTAGTCGTGGCGTTCGAGCCGGCCGGCGCGGTGGACGAGCTCTGGGACGGCGAGATGGCGTCCTGCACCGTGGGCGGGCGCAAGGTCCTCCTGGTCCGGATCGGCGAGGCGATCTGCGCCTACGAGGACCGCTGCGCGCACCTCGGGGTGGCGCTGAGCGAGGGCCAGCTCGATGATCGGGTCATCACCTGCGCCGCGCATCAATATCAGTACGACGCCCTGACCGGGCGCGGCATCAACCCGCGGGCGGTCTGCCTGGTGCGATTCCCGGTCCGGATCGACGCCGGGACGATCTCGGTCGACGTCGCCGCCGGGTTCCGCGACCTGGACCGCGCCGCCAGCCTGGGAGGCCGCGATGAAGGACAGGGATGAAGGACAGGGATGAAGGACAGGGATGACCGACAGGAGTGAGCACGCCGAGTGGGTCGGCCCGGTGCTCGAGGCCGGCGAGCTGGCCGACGCGATCATCGAGTCGATCCGCGACACCCATCCGACGGTGGTGGTGGAGGACCGCGAGTCGTACCTGCGCGTGCTGGTCAGGTCGCCCTGCGTGCTCCGCCGGGCCGAGGTCGAGCGCAGGACCGGGCGGCCATTCACGCTGCCGGTCGATCTCGAGCAGATCATGCCCTCGTTCAAGGGTCGCCTGGCGATCGGCGCCGACGAGGTGGTGTGGGCCATGGGCCCGCCCGGGGGGCGGCGGTGAAGGGGCAAAAGACCTACTGGCACCTGCTCGGGGCGCGGCGCAAGCCGTCCGAGTACGAGATCGGATCCAGCCGCCTCCTCTACTACCCGGAGCGCGGCGGCTTCGAGACCAACGTGCCGCTGTCCGCCTGGTACGCGACTCACCAGCAGGGCTCGCCGCTCCGCTCGGACGACTGGGACGGGTTCCGCGACCCACGCGAGACCACCTACGCCCGCTACGTCGAGCTGCAGTCGCGCAAGGAGACGTTCGTGGCCGGGCTGCTCGACGCGCTCGACATCACCGGCTACGACCGCGACCTGTCGCCGGCGTGGGTGGCGGTGCTCGAGCGGGTGATCGCGCCGCTGCGCTACCCGGCCCACGGGCTGCAGATGCTGGCCGCGTACGTGGCCCACATGGCGCCGAGCGGGCGCATCACCATCGCGGCGGCGCTGCAGACCGCCGACGAGATGCGGCGAGTCCACCTCCTGGCCTATCGCCTGCGCCAGCTGCAGGAGACCCATCCCGAGCTCGGCAAGCACGCCCGGGAGGTGTGGCAGGAGGACCCGCTGTGGCAGCCGCTGCGCCAGCTCATCGAGCACCTGCTGGTCACCTACGACTGGGGTGAGGCGTTCACCGCGCTCAACCTGGTGGCCAAGCCGGCCATCGACGAGCTGTTCGTCACCCACTTCGCCCGGCTCGCCGCCAGCCAGGGTGACGAGATCCTGTGCAAGCTGTGCATGTCCCTGGCCGAGGACTGCACCTGGCACCGCGCGTGGAGCGCGGCTCTGGTCGATCACGCGGTGGCCGGCGATCCGCGCAACCGCGCCTGCGTGGACGCCTGGGTCGACCGCTGGCAGCCGGCGACCGCGCGGGCGGTCGACGCGTTCGCGCCGGTGTGGGACGACCTGGCCGGGCACTCGCCGCGGCCGAGCTTCGCCGAGGTGCGCGCGGCGATCGAGGCGAACGGGTGGCATCGGCGCGCCGCCGCCCGGCCAGAGGCGCAATGAAGAACCCGCTGTCGCCGCCGAGCCCGTCGGACGTGGCGCTCGACCTGGTCTCGGTCCCGCTGGTCACGGTCGGCCTGGGCGGCGGCGGGCACGTCGAGCTGCTCGACGCCAACCGGGCCGCGCTCGACCTGGTGCGGGCCGAGAGCGCCGACCAGCTGCGCGGGCAGATCGACCGGGTGCTCCTGCCCGACGCGGTGCGCGAGCTCTGCCGCCTGCTGTCGATCCTGTCCAGCGGCGGCGGCGCGGCGGCCGGCGAGCTCGAGGTCGGCACCCTGGCCGACGAGCGGATCCCGGTCGCGGCCACCTGCCGCGCCGATCTGGACGGGTCGCCGCCGGTGGCGGTGGTGACCCTGGTCGACCTGCGCCACAGCCGTCGGCTCGAGCGTGAGCTCGGCGAGCACGCGGTCCGCCAGCGCGCGCTGCTCGACGGCATCCCGGACGTGGTGCTCGAGATCGACGCCGACGGGGTCTACTGCGGCTTCGCCGGGCCGCGCTCGGCCTGCTCGACCTCGCCGGCGCTGTTCCTCGGCAAGCGCACCGACGAGATCGCCCTGCGCGAGATCGCGCCGCCCGCGCTCGAGGCGATCGCGCGGGTGTGCCGCACCGGCCGGGCCGAGACGGTCGAGTACAGCCTGCCGTTCGAGGGCGCGATGCGCGCGCTCGAGGTCAGGGTCGCGCCGATCTCGGGTGGGGGCGCGGTGGTGGTGGTGCGCGACGCGACCGAGCGGCGACGCACCGAGGAGCGCCTGCAGGAGAGCGAGGCCCGCTTCCGCATCATGGCCGACTACGCGCCGGTGCTGCTGTGGATGGCGGCCACCAACGGCCTGTGCACCTTCTTCAACCGGCGGTGGCTCGAGTTCCGCGGGCGCACCCAGGAGGAGGAGTACGGGACCGCCTGGGCCGGCGGCGTGCACCCGGAGGACTTCCAGCGCTGCATGCACGTGTACATGGAGGCGTTCGTGAGCCGGCAGCCGTTCCGCATGGAGTACCGGCTGCGCCGCGCCGACGGCGAGTACCGCTGGATCCTGGACACCGGCATGCCGCGCCACGCCACCGACGGCTCGTTCGCCGGGTTCATCGGGTCGTGCATCGACATCACCGAGCTGCGCGAGCTGCGCAACGACCTCGACCTGCGCGTGCGCGAGCGCACCGACGAGCTGGCCGCGACGGTGCAGGAGCTCGAGGCGTTCTGCTACTCGGTGTCGCACGACCTGCGCGCGCCGCTGCGCGCCATCGACGGGTTCTCCCAGGCGCTGCTCGAGGAGTACGGCGACGTGATCGACCAGCAGGGACAGGACTACCTGCGCCGGGCCCGCTCGGGGGCCTCTCGCATGGGCGAGCTCATCGACGCGCTGCTCAAGCTGTCGCGCATCGGCCGGGCCGCGCTGCGCCAGGTCGACATCGATCTGTCAGGACTGGCCCGGCAGGTGGCCTCCGATCTCGAGCGGGCGTACCCGGACCGGCGCGTGCAGTTCACCATCCAGGACGGGCTGGTCGCGCGCGGCGACCCGCTGCTCCGCACCGTGCTGGAGAACCTGCTCGACAACGCGGTCAAGTTCACGACCCGCAGCACCGACCCGGTCGTCGAGTTCGGCGCGACCCGGGTGGGCGGCCAGCTGGCCTACTTCGTGCGCGACAACGGGGTCGGCTTCGACATGGCGTACAGCAAGCGCCTGTTCGGCGCGTTCCAGCGCCTGCACTCGGCCGCCGACTTCCCCGGCACCGGGGTCGGGCTGGCCAGCGTGCAGCGGGTCATCCACCGCCACGGCGGCCGGGTGTGGGTCGAGGCGACCGAAGGGACCGGCGCGACCTTCTACTGGACGCTGCCGGAGATGGCGATCGCCTGAGTCGGCCGGCGGTGGCGCTGCTCAGCCGTCGGTGGTGATCACGACCGACGCGGCCGAGCGGCGGTGCGGACCGTGGTGGACCGCCTCGATGTTGTTGCCGTCCGGATCGAGCAGGAAGGCGCCGTAGTAGCCGGGGTGATAGGGGCGCTCGCCGGGCGCGCCGTTGTCGCGCCCGCCGGCGGCCAGCCCGGCCCGGTGGAAGCGCTGGACCGCGTCGCGGTCGGCGGCCTGGAAGGCGAGGTGGATCCGGTGGGGCCCGGTATTGTCGCCACCGACGGACCCGGTGTCGGACACGAACAGCTCGTCGCTCGAAAAGGCGTGCTCGCTGTCCATGTAGAGCTGGCGGCCCAGTGAGTCCAGCACCGCGACGTAGAAGCGGCGGCTGGCGGCCAGATCCGCGACCACGATGTGCACGTGATCGATGAGTCGTCCGATGTGGAGCTCCATGCCAGGAGCATAGCCGACTGGCCTCATCGATCCGCGCCGCTCTGGCCCCCTGCCCGGGACGGACCGGGTGCTACTGCTGCAGCATGGAGAACTGCTGTCCAGTCGTCGAGCTGCGCGACTACCACATGCGCCCGGGGCGGCGCGACGAGCTCGTCGCCCTGTTCGAGGAGCACTTCGTCGAGGGGCAGGAGCGGTGCGGGATGCGCATCCTCGGCCAGTTCCGCAACCGCCGCGATCCGGACCGGTTCGTGTGGATGCGCGGATTCCCGGACATGGAGGCGCGGCTCCGCGCACTGGAGGAGTTCTACGGTGGACCGACCTGGGCCGCGCACCGGGACGCGGCCAACCAGACGATGATCGACTCGTCCGACGTGCTGCTGCTGCGCCCGGGCGACGGGCGGGGGCTGTCGCTGGTCGGGGAGCGGCCCGGGCCGGACGCCCCGGAGACACAAGGCGGGCTGCTCGGCGCGGTGATCCACCCGCTGCGCGCCGAGGTCGACGTCGATCAAGCCCGCTCGCTCGCGCGCGCCCTGGCCGAGGCGGCCGCCCCGGCGCTCGGCGACGGCGTGTTCATCGGTGCGCTGGTCACCGAGCGGAGCGCGAACACGTTTCCGCGCCTGCCGGTGCGCGAGGGCGAGAACTTGCTGGTGTGGCTGGCCTCGTTCCCCGACCTCGAGGCGTACCAGGCCGCGCGCGGACGTGTGCGTTCCGCATGGACCGCGCGGCTGGCCCCGGCGCTGCGGCCGCACCTGGCCGGGGACGAGCGCGTCCTCGAGCTGATTCCGACCCGGCGCTCGCTCCTGCGCCACGTCGCGCGCGCCCAGGACGCGGCCCCGGCGATGAGGACGGCGCGGTAGAGGACGGCGCGGTAGAGGACGGAGCGGTAGAGGACGGAGCCCCGCTGCGTGGGACTGCCCCCCTCACGCTCGCGGTGATCCGGGCGATCGCGATCCGGCGCGCGATTGCATAGAGTGGAGGGGATGGTCGGCAGAACCGCCGCGGTGATCGCGCTGGTCCTCGCGATCGGCGCGCCCGCCACCGCGCGCGCGGAGCGGCTGCTGGCCGTGGTGCTGGTCTCCGCCGACGCCGACGCGGAGCTGGCCGGACGCGTCGAGGGGCAGACCTCGGACCTCGACGTCGCGCTGGTGATCGAGCGGCGCCCGGCCGGGGCGACCGGATCTCCCGCGCTGGGCGAGGCGACCGCGGCGGCCCGCCGGCGCGGCGCCCGCGTGGTGGTGTGGTTCGAGCGCGACGCCGCGTCGTGGCTGGTGCACGTGGCCGAGCCGGACGAGGAGCGCGAGTTCGTGCGCCGGGTGGCGGCGCGAGGTGACCTGGCCAGCTCGGCCACCGCCGAGGGCGTCGCCCTGGTCGTGCGCGGGGCGCTGCGCGCGCTGGCCGCCGGCGGGACGATCGGGGTGGCGGAGCCGTCGCCGTCGGTGGACGAGGTGCGGCGCGGGTTCGCCGGGCTCGGCTGGCGCGCGGTGTCGGCCGGAGGACCGCTGCTCCACCACGGGGTGTCGGCGCGCGCCGGGGTCAGAGCCGGGCGCTGGCACGGCGTCCTCACCACCAGCTACTCCCCGGCGGTGTCGATCGAGCAGGCCGGCGCGACGATCGAGCTGGAGCGGTGGTCGTTCGCGGGCGGGGTCGGCGTCGAGCTCGGCACCGCGCCGACCTCCGGCGAGACTCGCTGGCGGCTCGGCTTCGCCGTCGACGGCGGGGCCACCCGCTTCGAGCGGGTGACCACCAGCGCGTCCGGCACGTTGAACGCCACGCCACCCGGGTCGATCTGGTCCCCGACGGTGTCGGGCCGGGCCCAGCTGGCCCGCCGGCTCGGCGGGCGGGTCTGGCTCGAGCTCGCCGTCGGCGCGGAAGTGCTCCTGCGCGCGCCGGAGTTCGGGGTAGCCTCGGGGAGCACCTTCTCCGTCCACACCCGGCTTCGCCCGATCGAGCCCCTCGGGGCGCTGGGGCTGGTGATCGACCTGGGCTGACCATGGCAACCCCCCGAAAAGCCATCACCCGTCACGTCCATGACCCGTTCTCGCGGCCCCGCTCCTCTTTCCGGGGTGGATGCCCGTGTTCCGCCCGGAGGGAGGTCTGCCCGTGAGCGCGCTCGACGCCAGCGTCGCCGCCGCCATCGCCGGGGATCGCCGGGCGCTCGAGGTGGTGGTGACTCGCCTCCTGCCCCGGCTGCGCAACCTGGTCCGCTACCTGGTCCGCGGCGACTCCGACGCCGACGACATCGCGCAGGAGGCGATGGTCGCGGTGGTGCGCGGGCTGCCCGGCTTCCGCGGCGAGGGCGCGCTGGAATCGTGGGCCGACCGGGTGGTGGTGCGCGAGACGTTCGCCTGCCTGCGGCGGGCGCGGCGAGCGCGCGACCGGATCGACCGCGGCGCCGACCTCAGCATGGTGCCGCACCCCGAGGGCGGGCCGGACACGTACGCGGAGCGGCGGCGGGTGGCGCGGCTGCTGGATGACTTGCCCGACGATCAGCGCCACGCGCTGGTCCTCCACCACGTGCTGGGGCTGTCGGTGCCGGAGATCGCCGCCGAGGTGAGCGCGCCGGTCGAGACGGTGCGGAGCCGGCTGCGGCTCGGCATGGGGCGGCTGCGCGCGCTGCACGCGGCCGGCGACGGAGGCGCGCGATGAGCGAGCGCGGGGGAGGGCCGCCGGGCGACGAGCGCGACCGGTCGCGGGGCTGGCTCGACGACGATGACGACGACATGGACGCCATGGGCGCCGAGCGGCTCCTGCCGCGGCTCGACGGAGTGCCCGGGCCGGCCCAGCGCATCTCCTCCGCGCGCACCGCGGGGATGGTGGCGTCGATCCTCGACGCGGCGTCGGTCGCGGCGGCCGGGACGGGCCCGGGTGCCGGTTCGATCCCGGGGAGCGACCTTCGGCCCGGGGCCGGGTCGACCTGGATGCGCGGCGCGACCTCGGGCGCCATCTCGGACGCGATCTCGGGCGCGGCGCCGACCGGGCGAGCGGGCTCGATCGCCGACGCGGGCCCGCCGCCGCTGTCTCCGTTCGACGTCACCCGGACGATCGTCTTCGACCCGCCG
>Ga0193753_10001989_pt1 | contig 16737 bp, 12 predicted proteins | sample H1c2metaG_FD_144925 | JGI IMG/M metagenome (GOLD analysis project Ga0193753, IMG submission 144925) | Soil microbial communities from a riparian zone of the East river system, Colorado, United States - H1c2 | ecosystem: Environmental > Terrestrial > Soil > Riparian zone | place: USA: East... | reverse complement strand
CGTCTCGGACTTCAGTGGCGAGCCGGTGATGTTCCACACGCCGCGGACCGCCTTGCGGAGGCCGTTGCTCGCCTCGCCCGAGGCGTTGCTCGCGCCGGGTCCCTGGCCGTTGCTGAGGTCCGCGTAGTACTCGAACATGCCCTCCTGGACGATGCCGTGGAGCATCGCGCCCGGCTCGTACTGGGGCGCGAATTCACCGGAGGCCACGGAGCGGTCCACCAGCGACAGCCCGAAGCTCGAGATCAGCTCCTCGCGGCCGAACGGCACCTTGAACTGGCCGAAGCGCAGGGCCGCGAGCGGTCCGAAGGCCCAGTTGATGTAGGCGTCGCGGATCTGCGGGTTCTTGGTGGTGGAGGTGGTGGTGAAGGCGCCCTGCGTCGGGAAGTCGAACTCGAACTTGTACGTGGCCTGCGGCGCGCCGGCGGCGCCCTCGAAGCCCAGGTAGGCGCGCGCGACGCTGAAATTGGTGCCGTCGCCGGTGTCCACGTCGGAGTTGTAGTTCTCCGCGCGGGCCTGCATGCGGCCCTTGATCGCCATGGACCACTTGCCGTCCGCCGAGCGGAAGTCCAGCTTTCCGGGCGCGCCGCCCTTGGCCTGCATGTCCGGCGCCTGCAGGCGCTGCAGGCTGGCCTCGATGAGCGTCACCTCGTTCGCGTGCGCCTCGGCGCGCTGCTGGGCGAGCTGGCGCATCTCGGCGTACTGCGCGTCGGTGATGATCCCGCGCGCCTTCAGCACGTCGAGGATGGCGACATCGACGGGGTCGCCCTGGGCTTGCGCCGAGACGAACGCCGGGAAGGCGAGGAGTGATGCGGCGACGAGGACACGGGAAGAGCGCTGCAACATGGAGACTTCCGGAATGGAAACGGTGCGCGCGTCGGAGACGCGCATGCGTCCCGGATCGTCGTGCGCACCCATGGCGAATCGGAATGCAGGAGAAAAAATCGTGCCGCACACCGAGGCGCGCCAGCAACGGCGGACGGAGCCGGGGCCGGACACTCGGCCAGCATGCGCGGCGCGCCTCGCTGGTGTCCAGCCGTTGCCTATACTGGCGCGCCCGTGACCGCGCCGCGTCCGGGCACGGCGCGCGGCACGGTCTTTGCAAACTCTTCACACATGGCCGGACTCCCGATGGCATTCCTGATCGAGGCGTGGCGCCAGGCCTGCCGGCACAGCGAGGCCGGCGACTCGGTGGTCAGCCTCGCGCCGCTCATCGCCAGCCAGATCCCGCTGCAGTCGCTGCTCGTGCAGCGCTTCGATGCGACGCCCGGCCGCCTGCACGTCGTCGCGGCCGTCGGGCGCGGGTTGCCCGCCCTGGGCACGCGGGCCGAACTCCCGGCGGAGGCGAGCGCCGCCCTGCTGGACTGGTCGCGGGCCGGCGCGATCCTGCACGCCTCCACGCAAGGGCCCTCGCCGCTGCTCGCGCTGCTGGTGCCGGCGGGCCTGAGCGGGGACGTGCTGGCCGGGCCGCTGCGCGAGGGCGAGCAGCCCGTCGGCGTGGTGGTGCTGGTCGGCCAGCCGGGCGCGGGCTTCGGCACGGAGCACGAGGAGGTGCTCGCCTCGCTCCTCGAGCCGATCGCGGTGGCATTGCAGAACGACCGTCGCGTGCTGGAGCTGGTGCGCCTGCGCGAGGCCGTGGAGGCCGACAACCGCGCCCTGCTCACGCGCTTGCAGCGCGATGACATCAGCGACTCCATCGTGGGCGCGGAGGCCGGCCTCGCCGGGGTCATGGAGCAGGTGGGCCAGGTCGCGCCGACCGAGGCGCCGGTGCTCATCCTCGGAGAGACGGGCTCCGGCAAGGAGGTCATCGCGCGCTCGATCCACGAGCGCAGCCGGCGCGCCGCGGGGCCCGTCGTGCGCGTGAACTGCGGCGCCATCCCGCCGGAGCTGGTGGACAGCGAGCTCTTCGGCCACGAGCGCGGCAGCTTCACGGGCGCCGTGAACGCCCGCAAGGGCTGGTTCGAGCGCGCCGACGGCGGCACGCTCTTCCTCGACGAGATCGGCGAGCTGCCGCTCGCGGCTCAGGTGCGCCTGCTGCGCATCCTGCAGGACGGCAGCTTCGAGCGCGTCGGCGGGCAGCGCACCCAGACCGTGGACGTGCGCCTCGTCGCGGCGACGCACCGCGAGCTGCAGGACATGGTGGCGCAGGGCGGCTTCCGGCAGGACCTGTGGTACCGCATCAGCGTGTTTCCGATCCGGCTGCCGGCGTTGCGCGAGCGGCGCGGCGACATCGCGGCGCTCGCGCGGCACTTCGCGCAGCGCGCGGGACTGCGCCTCGGCGGCGTGGCGCTGCAGCTCTCGCCCGACGAGCTCGCGCAGCTCGCCGCCTACGACTGGCCCGGCAACGTGCGCGAGCTGGCCTCGGTGATCGAGCGCGCGACGATCCTCGGTGGCGGCAGGCGCCTGGACATCGCGGCCGCGCTCGGCGGCGGCACGCGGACGCCGGCGCAGTCGGCGCGCGGCTCGGTGGAGGGTGCGTCCGTCGGCGCCGCGGGCCTGCAGCCTGGCGTCGCAGGCCTGCAGCCTGGTGTTGCTGGCCAGCAACCCGGAGCGACGAGCGGCCTGCCGGCGCTGGCGGGCGCGGGCTCGGGCAGCGTGGGCTCTGCCGGTGCCGGTGCCGGCGCGGGCGCGGGCTCGGGCGCTGCAGCGGCTGCGCCCCCGGGTGTGGCCACCGCGGCGGCCTCGCTGGACGCGGCGATGATCGGCCACATCGAGTCGGTCCTCGCGGCGACGGGCGGACGGATCGAGGGGCCTTCCGGAACGGCCGCGCGTCTCGGCATCAACCCGCACACGCTGCGGGCACGGATGCGCAAGCTGGGCATCGACTGGAGCCGCTTCCGCGCCTGAGGCCTCCGCGCGCCGGCTCGCGGAGCACGGCTGGCCCCGTGCGTCACGACGATCCTCGTGCGAGCGGCAGGCTAGAGGCGGAAGACGCCCTCGATGACCGTGCGCGCGCGGCCGATCAGCTTCACGCGGTCTCCCTCCATGCGCGTGGCGATGTCCGCGCCGCGGCCGGGATAGGCCTGGAAGCACGTCAGCTCGGGACGGCCCAGGCGCTCGGAGAAGAGCGGCGCGATCGCGCAGTGCGCCGAGCCGGTCGCCGGGTCTTCCGGGATGCCCGAGCCGGGAGCGAAGAAGCGCGAGACCACGTCGTAGCGGCCGTCACCGTCGGCCGCTCCGGGTGCGGCGCAGATGAGATGGCCGCGGCCCTGCGTGGCCGTGCCGGCGATGGACCTGATCCGCTCGAGGTCGGGAGCCAGCGCGCGGATCTGCGCCGGCGTGTCGAACACGGCGAGCAGGTACTGCGCCGCCCAGACTTCGCTCGGCGCGGCGCCGAGCGCCTCGGCCAGGCCCGGCGGCGCCTCGATGCGCGTCGAGCGCTGCGCGGGGAAGTCCATCTCGATCCGGCCGCCGTCCAGCCGCCTGGCGGTGAGCCGGCCGGAGGCCGTGTCGAAGCCGATCTCCGCACCTGCGAAGCCGAGGTGCACGAACACGGCGTGCGCGGAGGCGAGCGTCGCGTGGCCGCACAGCGGCACCTCGAGCAGCGGCGTGAACCAGCGCAGGCGCCAGAGGCCCGCGCCCGTCGCGACGAGGAAGGCCGTCTCGGCGAGATTGTTCTCGGCGGCGATGGCCTGCATCACCGCGGGCTCCGGGAACGCGTCCATCGGCATCACCGCGGCGGGGCCGCCGGTCATCGGCCGCTCGGCGAAGGCATCGATCTGGAAGAAGCGGTGCTCGGGCATGTCGTCCTCTCCTTCAGGCGGGTTGACCGGCCAGCATCGTCGCCGGTGCCGCGGCCAGCGCCGCGGCCTGCGCCGCGCCGACTTCCGCGAGCGCCTGCTTGAGGATCGCGAAAGTCAGGTACCAGCCGATCACGAACAGGCCCGCGTACTGCAGCAGCGGCGCCTTCGGCAGCAGCGCGGTGTCCCACAGGCCGTGCAGCACCACCGCGAAGACCCAGCGGCGCACGACCAGCGGATGGCGCAGCAGCTCCCACGAGAACGGCTTGCTGCCGCGCGCCTGCCAGAGCGCGGCGCCGATCATCGCGGTCCAGATGACGTGCCCGCCCGGCGAGAGCAGCCCGCGCCACAGGATGGAGCCGAACACGCCCTCGCTCTGCCAGGCGTAGCCGGCGGACTCGAAGCCCGCGAAGCCCGCGCCCACCGCCGCGCCGAACAGCAGCCCGTTGAGCTGCCAGCGCCAGCGCAGCTCGCGCAGCACGAGCAGCAGCGCGAGCGCCTTGGCGCTCTCCTCGATGACGCCGGTGAGCAGCGCCGGCAGCAGCTTGGACGAGCCCGAGCCGGGGATGACCTCCGCGAGCAGCATCGTGATGAGCAGCCCCGCCGCGCCGCCGAGCAGCATCATCTTGCCGACCTGGTAGATGGAGACGTTGGCCGGCGTGTTCATCTCGAAGAAGAACACGACCACGGACATCGGCACGACGAAGGAGCCGATGACGATGAGCCCCGGCAGGAAGTTCGGGTTGTGGAACTCCGTGATGCCGACGCGCAGCAGCAGGTACGTGAGGATCGCGCCGAGCAGGATGCGCCACCACACGCGCGGGCGCGGCCAGCCCGCCGGCACCTCCGACAGCGGCGGCGTGGTGGCCGCCGTGCCGACGGCGAAGATGTCCTCGTTCGCGCCGGCGACGGACAGGCCGCCGGTGAGCACGTGGCCCACCGGCACGTCGCCGATCTCCGGCACGCCGGCCATCTCGCTGAGCTTGCCGCCGAGCGAGCCGAGCAGGCCGCGCTGCGGCGGCGGTGCGGCGGCCGGCGCGCCGGCCAGCAGGTCCAGCACCTCGCCGAGCGGCATCGAGGTCTGCCGGCCCTCGCGCCAGACCGGCGTCGCGGAGGCGAGCGTGCCGGCATCGCGCAGCCGTCCCAGCGTGGCGAGGTCCACGGGCCCCTTGCGCTCGGTCCCGTCGCCGTAGAACCACATGTCGGCCATCGCGGCATCCCTCCGGCGCTCGCGGCGCCAGGAGGCACACTCTCCCGGCCGTGACCCGGAGTCAAGCCGACCGATGCGCGCCGGGCCAAGCCTCGCGATGACGGCGTCGAGTCCAGCGCAGCGACGGCACCGCGGCGTCCAGCCGGGACGACCAGACCGCGGTCCGCGCGCAGGCGACGGGCATCCGGTAGATTCCCGCCTCATGCGGAACGACCGGAGCCGAGCGGAGGCGTGGCAGACGGGGGTGCGCGCCGCGCTGCTGACCGGCCTTCTGCTCCTGACCGCCTGCGCGGTGGCCGACAAGCGCAACCGGCTCACGCTCAACGCGATGGATGAGCACCTCGCGCCGGAGTCGGCCGCGGGGCGCTGGGCCGCGGCGCCCGTCGCCTTTCCCGCGGCGCTGCTGGGCCTCGCCATGGACGCGCTGGTCGTGCACCCGGCCTCCGTGCTCGACGACGCATGGCGCGACACGCAGGACTGGCTGTGGACGCCCAGGCCCTCCGAGTCGCGCTTCCGCCGTGCCGTGCTGTTGCCGCTGGTCGTCCTCGCGACGCCGTTGGTCTACGCGGGCGACTGGCTCCGCCACGCGCTCTTCCGCGTGGACCCGCATCCGGCCGCGCCCGAGCCGCCGCCGGTCGCGGCGGAGCCGCAGCCGGTCCCGCCGGACCACGCTGCGGCCGACGGAGGTTCGCCTTGAGGCGCCGCGCACTCCCGTTCGCGCTCATCGTGCTCGGCCTGCTCACGTCGGGCTGCGCGTGGTCCAACCGCGCCAACCGGCCGGTGTGGAACGCCTTCGAGGCGCACCTCGTGCCGGAGGAGGACACGGCCTTCTACGCGTCGCTGCCGCTCACCGTGCCCGCGGGACTGCTGTCCATCCTCGCGGACACCTTCGTCGTGCACCCCGCGCAGGTCGCGGACGACGCGTGGGAGGACGCCGGCAGACCCTGGCGCAAGCTCGACTGGCAGCACGAGTACCACACCGAGCTCGCGCTGATCCCGTTCCGCATGCTCGGCTCGCCGCTGATCTTCCTCGGCTCCTTCCTCGGGCGCAGCCTCTTCGACATGCGCCCGTCGGCGGACGCGCCCTCACCGGAGGCCGTGGAGGAGGAGGCGCGCGCGCTGCTCGAGCGGATGGCGGCGCGCGATGACGGAGACGAGGTCCTCGCCGCGCTGCAGCGCCTGGACTGGCCGGCCTGGAGTCCGGCGCTCGAGGTCGCCTGGGAGCACGCGCTCACGCGCGGCGCCGCCGCGACGCGCCAGTCACTCCTCGCTCTCGCCCGCTGGAAGCAGCTCCCGCCCTGGCGCGCGGATCCGTGGCGCGGGCTGCGGGACCCGAGCGCCGTCGTGCGGCACGACGCGCTCGTGTCGCTGGACGCGTCCGTCCGACCGCCCCCCGAGCTCGTCGAGGCGCTGCGGAACGATCCCGAGGAAGCCGTGCGCGATCAGGCCCGGCGGCTGTGGCCCGCGCCCGAGTGAGCGGCGCCGCGGCGCGCCGCGGCGGACTCGCTACTCGTCCACGTCCATGCCGAGCTTCTTGCGGCCGGTGGGGGAGATCATCTCGGCGCCCCATGGCGGGTCCCAGACCACGTTCACGTTGCAGCCCTTCACCCCGGGCACGGCGAGGATCTTGGTCTCGCACTCCTTCGGGATGGACGCGGCCGACGGGCAGCTCGGCGAGGTGAGGCTCATGGTGAGGTTCACCTGGCCGTCCGGCGCGATGTCCAGGCCGTAGACCAGCCCGAACTCCACGATGTTCACCGGGACCTCGGGGTCATAGACGGTGGAGAGCGCGGCCATGATCGGCTCGCGCAGCTCCTTGGGGTCCTTGGCTGTATCGATCTCGGCCATGTCGATCTCCGTGCATCCGCAGATGCGTCGGCGCGCCGGAGGGCGAGCCGACGGCCGGAAGCACCGGGCGATCGCGGGCTTCCATCGGCGAACGGCGACACCATAGCGAATGAATGCCCGTCCGCTACACCGGCGTGCGTGAAGGCTCGCAGCTCGAACCGGACGCCAACCGCGATTCGCCCGTCAGGGGAGCGGCTGCATGGGACCGAAGGGGCCGGATGGGGCCATGAGCCGCTTCACGGCGCTGTTCGAGGCGCTGGTGATCGACTGGCTCAAGGAGGCCTCGATCACCGCCGTGGCGTGCCAGCTCCGGATGGGCTGGGACCAGGTCGATGGCGTGATGCAGCGCGCCGTGACCCGCGGGCTTGCGCGCCGCGCGCGCAAGCCCGCGGCGCCGCGTCGGCGTGGACGAGACCTCCTTCGCGCTTCGCGCGGCGGCACGAGTACGTGACGTCGTGGACGATCACATTCTCTTGTAGACCTTGATGCCGTCGAGGCCGGGATCGAAGCCCCTTACTTCTTCGAAATCGCGCCAGAACAATTCGGGGCGGTAGGCCCAGAGGGCATAGACATTCAGCACCTGCACGAGGCCGTAGCGGATGTTGGAGAGATGAAGTTCGCGCTTCGGCTGCACGGTTCGGCCGAATCCGATGATGTAATCGGGCGGATGCCGGTCGCGAAAGTCGATGGGTGGCAGCGATGCGTAGGCGGGGTCCTTCGCCGGGTCAGAGAGTTGCCAGGCGTAAATCGCCCCTGGGGCGTGGAAGATCAGCGGATACCGCGCGTACTCAGGCAGAACCAGAATGGATTCGCCGGCGATGACGTTCTGATTTATCCAATCGGCGGTGACCGTGTACGGATCGGCGGGGGGGGTCACGAGTTCTCTGACGAATCGCCAGGGCGTCGAGCCCACCGGCACGCGAACGGAAGGATCCAGCAGCAATCCTCCCTGAAGAAGATTGCTGTAGAACAGCAACGCCGCGGGAACGACGCCGGTGATCGCCCAAGTCGAACCAGCCAGCGCCCGCAGCGTCAGCGTTTCCACCACCAGACAGAAGGGGATGAAGGCACACAGGTAACGGACATCCGCCTGCATCGCCGTGTGAAACGTCGCCGATTGCGGTGAGATGATGACCGTCACGAGCACGCCGACGATCAGCGCAGTGAATGACCGGACGATCCATGGTCGTTTCATGAAGAACCCGACGAACGGAGCGGCGATGAGCAGGATGCCGACGCCGTATTCGCAGCTGTTCAGATCACGAAGGGTCCACCACAGCAGCGTGAGCCGATCGGGCAGCCATGGCCCACGCATTTCGCCGGCGTCGATGGAAGACGGGTTCCAGATCCACAGGACGATCCCGCCCACGACGACTTGAGGCAGCAGCACGATCGCCCAGTCGGCCAGCGAGAGCCTGCGGCGCTTGCGGCCCCAGAAAATGTAATCAACGCCTGCCATCCCCATCGCGGCGGCCCAGGTCATGTAATTGGCGGTGAGCAGCAGCAGGCAGAGCAGCGCGGTGAGAATGATGCCGCGACGTGTTTCTGCATGGAGATAGCAATACGCTGTCGCCACGAGCAGAAACGAGGCCGGCGCGTAGTACCGGCACTGGCGGAAATAGAGAAAGAACGACACGTTTCCAAGGAGCGCCATGGAAAACAGGATCCACGTTCCCGGATCCGCGCCGTCGCGATGCATCCACCACATCATCAGAGCCACGCAGCCGAATCCCAGCATCGCCATCGGCAAGCGCGCGGCCCAGGCATTCTCGCCAATGACCCCGACGAACGGCGCAACGATGTAGTACTGCAGCGGAGGGCTGCTGCGGTCCTTGAGTCCCTTGATGAGCAAGCCATCGCGGTAGGCAACAATGTTCTGGCCGTGAACTGCGCTGGTATCGCCCGTATGCCAGACGCCATCGCCGATGAGGGCCGCGAGAGACTCATCGTCCCACAGTGCGTAATGACCCAGATGGGTGAACAGAAGCAGTGCGGAGAGCAGCAGCGTGATCGATGCAACGATGAACTGACAGCGGATCCCGGCGGGAGGTGGAAGGATGGTCACGGCGTGTGGCGCCAGCCGCGCGCATGCTCCAGGACGACGGGCGGGGCGGTGGTCGCTTCCGGTGAAGATTCGGAGTCGAATGGAACCGCAGCTGCCGCCGGGTAAAACGCCGCGATGACGGCTGATCGACGCGGGCGACAGGAACGGGGACTTTTCATCTAAAGCAGACTTGTACCAAGTCCGGGCGTGATTGGCGGCGGTTGGTCCGTGGGCGCTTCCGGCATTCGTGTGGGCGCGTGGAATGAGACATGTGGTGGCTGAGTCGCGATCGGCGGGCCACAGCGGCGTGACCAATGCATTGACCGAATCGGTCAACGCCAGGATCCGGAGAGATGAAGCGCATGGCCCACGACATTCGCCACAGCGAGCGCTTCCGGCCCACGATCTACTCTCACCTCGGTGGCCTCGAGCTCTGCCCCGCGTCAGCGGTTGTTACTCACACAGATGCCTGAGGACCCAGGAAGGTGACTGCGCTGTCGTCGCCGGGCGCCTCGGGAGAGGCGCTCCGGGGGCCGGATGGCCGGCCCCCGGAGCATGTTCAGCCCCTCATCACGGGCCGTACTCGTCCGCGCCCATGTCGACGACGGCCCCGCTGCCACCTGGGTGGGCTACGGCACGCCGTACCAGATGCAGGTCACCCATTCGGCCACCAAGGCGCACCTGCAGTCCAGCCTCACCGCGCCGAGCAACCGGATGAACTCCCGGAGCATGTTCTTCGTGCACACCAACAATCACGGCTGCCGAGTGGCCTGTGCGTTGACAACTCCAGCGTCGTCACGCCCACCGAGTGGCGGACGACCCTCAGGGGCTGAAGTGGTTCGAGGACGTCAATGGCGCGACCCCGTGCGGCAGCAGCCTCGGCACCACCCCGACTCGAGCGGCGATCCGCGCTGGCCACTTGTCACACGTCGCGCCGCGGCGGGATCCTGCAGGCGACGATGGAACCCAGGGACGACACGCTCCGGTCCGATGAGCTGCTGGCGCAGCTCGGGTGGGTGCGCGCACTCGCCCGGCGGCTCGTGGCCGATCCCGAGGTGACGGACGACGTGCTCCAGCAGGTCTGCCTGCTCGCGCTGCAGCGGGCGCCGGGCGAGGCCCGCACCGGGCCGCGGCTGCGTGCGTGGCTCGCGACCGTCACGCGGCACCTGGCGGGTCACGTCGCCCGCTCGGAGTTTCGCAGGGTGCGTCGCGAGCAAGCCGCCGCGCAGCGGGAAGCGCTGCCCTCGACGGTCGACATCGCCGCGCACCGCGAGGCGCTGCGGCACCTCGTCGGCGCGGTGACGGCGCTCGAGGAGCCCTACTATTCGGTGATCGTCGCGCGCTACTTCGACGGACGCCCGGTGGCGGAGATCGCGGCGCTGAGCGGCGCCTCGAACGCCGCCGTCCGGCAGCAGCTCTCGCGAGCGCGGCACAAGCTGCGCGCGCGGCTGCAGTCGCTGCTCGCCGGCGATCAGCAGGGCTGGCTCGCGGCGGCGCTGCCGCTCGCGCCGGTCGCGGCCCCGCTGAAGCACGCCGCGGCGCTGAGGGCGGCGCCGACCAGATCCCTTTTCCCGCACTTTGGAGGATCGCTCGTGGCGAAGACGGCACCCGCGCTGGTGGCGGCGATCGGCGTCGGCCTCGTCGTCGCCGGAGGCATCCTGTTCCTCAGGGCCCAGGACAGCGCCGAGGCTCCGGAGCCGGTCGTCGTTCGTGCGCCACCGGCCGCATCGACGCCAGCAGGCACGGACCTCCAGGCGCTGCCCGCGCGCGCCCGCGCCGAGCCGAGCGTGCTCGAGGTCGCGCCCAAGGTCGCCACCGCCGAGCAGCCCGCGACGGCTCCGGCCGCGGATCCTCTCGCGCTGCCGCCAGTGCCCGCAGGCAAGGCGTGGGACGGGCTCTTCAAGCTGGCTGATGACCTGGCCTTCGGCACCATCACGCAGGAACGGGTCGTCGATCTGTCCTTTGACCTGCTCGCGCAGCTTCCAGCCGATGCCATGCCGCAGCTCGCCAACGGCTATGCCACCTACGACCTGCTCGACACGCCCGGGCTGGGCAAGGTCCAGCTCTCCGTGGACCTCCAGCCTCCCAGAGATGATGCGACCTCCGGCCGAGCGGCCACGTTCACGATCGGGGCGACGCTCGACATGCAGCCGGGGGCCTACACGGGCAACTCGGCGGACCGCGCGGAGTCCACGACGCTGCAGATCGCCGTCAGCACGGATGACCGCGACGGACTGAAGTTCATCTCGGCCGTGAGCCAGAACATGGTGGTCGGGAACCGGGAGCTGTGGTCGAAGATGCAGTCGGTCGGGAGCATCTTCCCGATCGGCGGCACCTTTCAGATCGCGAGCGGGTCGAGCACGTGGCGCCCCATCACCGTCGAGGCGAGCGGCACCGGGGACACAGCGGGCTTCCTGCACAAGTTCGGCGAGCCGGTGGAGAAGGCCGGCAAGCTCGGCGACCCGCGCACGCAGCTCCTCGGCGACGTGCTGACCAGCCGGCGCCGGAACGTGCCGCACTGAACGCGGACACCGCTCACCGCCGCCCCAGCTCGCGGGCCAGGTAGCGCGCGGTGCGGCTGGCCTTCGCGCGCGCGATGTCGGCCGGCGGGCCTGCAGCGACGATCGTGCCGCCTTCGTCGCCGGCGCCGGGGCCCACGTCGATGACCCAGTCGGCCGCGGCGATGAGGGCCAGGTCGTGCTCCACGACGATCACGCTGTGGCCGGCGGCGACGAGCGCGTCGAGCTGCAGCACGAGCTTGTCCACGTCGGAGGGGTGCAGGCCGGTGGTGGGCTCGTCGAGCACGTACAGGTTGGAGCCGCGCTGGCTGCGCTGCAGCTCCGCGGCCAGCTTGATGCGCTGCGCCTCGCCTCCCGAGAGCTCCGTCGCAGGCTGTCCGAGGCGCAGGTAGCCGACGCCGACCTGCCGCAGCACCTCCAGCGCGCGCACGACGGCGGAGACATCCGTCTGCGCTTCACCGGGCGCGCCGAAGAAGCTCCATGCCGCATCGACGCTGAGCGCGAGCACGTCGGCGATGGACTTGCCCTGGTACTGCACCTCGAGCGTCTTTCCGTTGTAGCGCGAGCCGCCGCACGCGGGGCACGGCGCGTAGACGCTGGGCAGGAAGAGCATCTCGATGAAGACGGAGCCCTCGCCCTGGCAGTTGCCGCAGCGGCCCTTCGCGACATTGAACGAGAAGCGGCCGGCGTCGTAGCGCCGCGCGCGCGCCAGCTTCGTCCCCGCGAAGAGCCGGCGCACGTGGTCGAAGAGCCCGGTGTAGGTGGCGAGGTTGGAGCGCGGCGTGCGGCCGATGGGGCGCTGGTCCACGCGCACGAGGCGCGTGATGCGATCGAGCCCGGCGACGAGGCGGCCCTCGCCGCCGCGCTCCGGCGCGCGCAGCAGGTCCAGCTCCGCGGCGGCAGCATCGTCGACGCTGTCGACCGCAGGCTCCGGCGGCAGCTCGTGCCCGAGCCCGGCGGCGACCAGCTCGACGAGCGCCTGGCTCACGAGGCTGGACTTGCCCGAGCCCGACACGCCGGTGACGGCGGTGAGCACGCCGAGCGGAAAGGCCGCCTCCACGCGCCGCAGGTTGTTGCGCGTCACGCCCGACACCTGCAGCCAGCCTTGGGGCTCGCGCGGCGTGCGGGCCGGCCGCGCGCCTGCGGGGAACAGGTAGCGCCGCGTCGCGGACGCTTCGATCGCCGCGAGCCCCGCGGGCGGTCCGCTGTAGAGCACGTGCCCGCCGTCCTCGCCGGCGGCGGGACCCACGTCCACGATCCAGTCGGCGCGCCGGATGACGTCCAGCTCGTGCTCGACCACGAAGAGCGAATTGCCCTGCGCCTTCAGCCGGTCCAGCGCCGCGAGCAGCGCCTCGGTGTCCGACGGGTGCAGGCCCGCCGACGGCTCATCCAGCACGTAGACCACGCCGAAGAGATTGGAGCGCACCTGCGTCGCGAGGCGCAGGCGCTCCAGCTCGCCCGGCGAGAGCGTCGGCGTGCTGCGCTCCAGCGTGAGGTAGCCGAGCCCGAGGTCGAGCAGCACCGCGAGCCGCGCCGCCGCGTCCTCCGCGATGCGCTGCGCGACGACGGCCTTCTCCGGATGGCCCGCGGCCGTCTCGATGGCGCGGCTGCCGTCCGCATACGGCGCGACGATCGCCGCGAGGCGCTTCAGCGGCACGCGCGACAGCTCCATGATGTCGAGGCCCGCGAAGGTCACGGCGAGCGACGCGCGCTTGAGCCGCTTGCCGCCGCAGGTCGCGCACTCTCCGGCGAGCATGAACTGCAGCGCGCGGCGCTTCATCATCGCGCTCTGCGTGGTCGCGAAGCTGTGCAGCACGTGGCGGCGCGCGCTGGAGAAGGTGCCGAGGTAGCTCGGCTCCTCGCCGCGCTTCTGCGCGCGCCGCGTTTCGGCCGGCGTGAGCCCCGCGTAGACCGCCACCTCCGGCTGCTCGTCGGTGAACAGGATCCAGTCGCGCGTCCTGCGCGGCAGCTCGCGCCACGGGACGTCCACGTCGACGTGCAGCGCGACCAGGATGTCGCGCAGATTCTGGCCGCCCCAGGCGAGCGGCCAGGCCGCGACGGCGCGCTCGCGGATGGTGAGCGACGGATCGGGCACCAGCGACCGCTCGGTCACCGAGTAGACGCGCCCGAGGCCGCTGCACGTGGGGCACGCGCCATCCGGCGTGTTCGGCGAGAAGGCATCCGCGTAGAGGATGCCCTGGCCCTTCGGGTACTTTCCGGCGCGCGAGTACAGCATCCGGAACAGGTTGGACAGCGTCGTCACCGTGCCCACGGACGAGCGCGTCGTCGGCGAGCCGCGCTGCTGCTGCAGCGCGATCGCGGGCGGCAGCCCCTCGATCTCGTCCACTTCCGGCACGGGCATCTGGTCGAACAGCCGCCGCGCGTACGGCGAGACCGACTCCAGGTAGCGGCGCTGCGCCTCGGCGTAGAGCGTGCCGAAGGCGAGCGAGGACTTCCCGGAGCCGGAGATGCCGGTGAACACGACCAGCGCATCGCGCGGGATCGCGACCGACACATCCTTCAGATTGTGCTCGCGCGCCCCGCGCACGCGGACGAAGCCGTCAGTCGGTCTCGGTCCCGCGGGGGGCATCGCCGCTGCATAACACGGGAGCGCTGCCACAGGATCGCAAGCCCGCCGCGGCCCCGTCGTCGCCGCGGATCTCACACCGCGCGCGGATCCCCCGGGGCCTTCCCCCGTGCGCGTCAGAGCGCCTTGACGTTGCGCGCAGAGCCGGCGTCCCGCGCCGGTCGCTGAACTACGGCGCGACGCCCTTCACCGCGTTCGACAGCGCGACGCCCTGCACCGCGGCCGCGTCTTGGATGGCCCACTGGCACACCAGCGGCGTGCCGCCCGGCAGGCCCGCGGGCATCAGGAACGGGAGCTGCAGCGTGCCCGACGCGCTCGTCGCGAGGATCACAGGCGCGAGGAAGGGGAATGGCACGAGCGTGCCACCCTTGAACGGGACCGAGCCGGCGGACAGCGCGATGAAGAGCCCCGCGGCCGCGCTCGGCCTGGCGAGCGAGAGGTCGAGGTGGTCGAGGCTTCCCGCCGCGAGCGTGCCGGTGCCGATGAGCAGCGGGTTGCCGGCGATCCCGGCCAGCGCGCTGCCGAGGAAGCTCCACTGGCCCGAGACGATCTGCACCGTGTCCGTCGTGATGAGGGAGACGAAGAGGTCACAGGACGGGCCGACGGCGAGGTCGCGGATGGCGAGTCCCGTGGGGAAGCCGGTGCCCACCGTGGTCTTGACGCCCGCAGAGCTCACGCGCACCAGCGTCCCGGCGACCGAGTCCAGCGCGTACACGTCGGTCCCGAACGCGCCGCCGCGGCCGCATTCCAGGCCGGCGAGCTTGCCGAAGGTCGCGAGCGATCCGTTCGCGAGCGAGCCGTCGGCGTTGTAGATGCGGATCGTGCCGTCGCTCGCGCCGATGATGATGCGGTTGCCGGCGTCGATGGTGATGAAGTGCGGATAGGCGGAGCCGGCGAGCGTCGCGAGGATCGTCGGCTCGCCGCCGGTGGAAACCCAGATGCTGCGCGACGGGACCGATGTGAGCAGCAGGCGCCCCGCGAGATCGAACGTCATCTCGGCGATGTTCGACCAGGCACCGCCCTCGAACAGGGTGACCACGCTGCCGTCGGGATGGATCGCGCTGATGCGGCCGACGCTGGAGGTGCCGAGGACGCCGGACACGAGCACCGAGCCGGGGATGCCGGAGATCGTGCCGGCGCCGTCGACGACGCACGTGTCCGGATCGGAGGTCGGCACGTCGCCGAACAGCGACACCGGCGAGCCGCCGACGCCGATCCGGTTGAGCTTCACCGGCGTCGAGCCGCCCGCGGCGATCGTGTCGCCGCCGGTGTAGAGCGTGCCGTCGGGCGCGAAGGCGAGCAGCGCCGGATCCGGCACCGTGGCGTAGGTGCTCACCTGGAAGCCCGGGACCGTCTGCGCGCGGAGCGTGTCCGGCGCCGCGAGCGATGCCAGCAGCGCCGCGACGAGAGCCGCGGTCCGGGCGGCGGATCGCGGGGAGAACGAGACGAGCGGGCGAGGAGTCGTGTCGGACATGGGAGCAGGTCCAGGAGTGGGAGAGCCGTGCGGTGCGGCGGGTGCGGACGCAGCGGCCACGCGACCGCGCGCCGGCGTCGCACGACGGCACCTCCGCCGATGTCGAATCGGGATCGCCGCGAGGCCGTGACAGTCCCGAGTACGATGGAAGGCGCTTGGTTGAACTCGACGAGCGCCGAGCGCGGATCCGCGAGCGGCTGATCACGAGGGTGACCATGGACGAGGCCGAACGCAGAGCACGGGTGCGCGAACAGCTGTCGATCATCGGCGCGCGCTGGGCTCTCGCGCTCGTCGTGGCCGGGCTGGTGGCCTTCGTCGCGCTGGTCGTGAAGGCCGCGAGCCTGGCCGACCAAGCCATCGAGGCGGGCCCGCAGCTCAACGCGAGCGACCGGGTGAACGCCGAGGAGCAGGACAACCGGCTCCGTGAGCAGGGCCATCGGCTCCGCGACGCGGTCGAGGCGTTTCGGACCGAGCACGGCAGGAATCCCGTCTCCCTGGCCGAAGTGGGAGTCGCGCCTGCCAACATGTCGACCGAGTTCGGCGAGTGGCGGCTGAATCCCGGCGATCCGGCGGGGTACGAGCTCAGCCTCGGCGACCATGCTCGCAACGGCTTCGTGCTCTCGTGGAGGCAGGGCGCGCAGGAGTGGCACATGGACGTCAGCCGCTGAGCCACCGGCGCGCGCCCCGCGCGTGCTCGCGTCCGCGGAATGGCGCCGTCCTTGCCGCGCCCTCACCAGCAGACTAGTCTCCCCGGCCGGCAGGGTCCGGCACCGCGGATCCGGCGCTCGCCGCTCGCCACCGGCTCGCGTCCGACTTCGACAACGGCCCGCATTCTGCCCGCCCTCTGGATCACCGATGCCCAGCAAGACACCCTTCCTGCAGACCCTCTCCGAGCGCGTGATCCTCGGGGACGGCGGGATGGGCAGCGAGATCTACGCGCGCGGCGTGTTCATCAACCGCTGCTACGACGAGCTGAACCTGTCCGGCGCCGCGCTCGTGCGCGGCATCCATCACGACTACGTGAAGGCCGGCAGCGAGCTCATCGAGACCAACACCTACGGCGCCAACCGCCCCAAGCTCGCGGCGCACGGCCTGGAGGCGCGCATGTCGGACATCCTGCGCGCCGGCGTGGCTCTGGCGCAGGAGGAGGCCGGCAGCCGCGCCTACGTCGCGGGCAGCATCGGGCCGCTCGGGCCCGCGGCCAAGGAGGCCGGGCTCGGGGACCGCGCGCAGCAGGACGCCTACGCGGAGGTCGCCGTCGTGCTCGCCGACGCGGGCGCGGACCTGCTCTTCCTGGACACGTTCACGAGCCTGCCCG
>Ga0193753_10001988_pt1 | contig 16742 bp, 19 predicted proteins | sample H1c2metaG_FD_144925 | JGI IMG/M metagenome (GOLD analysis project Ga0193753, IMG submission 144925) | Soil microbial communities from a riparian zone of the East river system, Colorado, United States - H1c2 | ecosystem: Environmental > Terrestrial > Soil > Riparian zone | place: USA: East... | reverse complement strand
GTGCGACGTGCCGGTCAGTCGTGCTGCGCGCTCGCGTCGGCTTCTGCGGTGCTCCCGAACTGGACTTGGCAGCGCTTCGTCATGGAGTTGCAGACGTCAAAACCAAATAGAGATGTCGGAGTCCTCGCCCAAGTAGAGATGTCGGGTAGCCACCGAGCCTCCCGGGCGATTGCAGAGAACTCCCGTCTCTTCGAGCAACACGGCGGCATCCGGCGGCACCGCAAGCGGCGCTTCTAGAGAATTCGCTCATGCCGGCAGTTCGCGAAGACGCCCGACGCGTGATCGCGAGCTTGGCGCTCGTGGATCTGGGCAGCGCGCCTTCAAGCCTATGCGCCGGTGAGCTCTGACTCTGGACCGCGACCGCGTGCACCGCGACCAGCAGCGTTCTGAAACGCAGTCGGGGGTGGGTTTCGATTCGGCCCACAGCTGTCGCAGAAGCGCGGGGCCAAAGGATGTGGTCACGATCGAGGCTCGCTGCCGCCGACAGCGGCAACGCGCCAACGCATCGCTGTAGCACTGGCTGGACACGCGGTCGTGAACTCCACAGAGGCCGCGATGCTTGGCGGTATCTGCGCGCGATCGACGCGTTCGAACCCATGCTTCGAAAAGAAGGCTACGGCGGTCGTCGTCAACAGATACACGTCCACGATACCGCGGTCGAGTGCGTGCTCGAGCGCGCACAACGTGAGGCTCGATCCGACGCCGCTTCCGCGGGCGCTTTCGTGAACGACAACTGACCGCAGGAGTGCGCTGCTTTCGTAGATTTCAAGGCCGGCGCTGCCGAGGAGGTGCGCTCGGGCCTCAGCAACGATGAATGTGTTGAAGTGAGCGCCGACGCCATCGAGCGGGAGCGCAGATACGCGCAGCAATTCCTCGACCGCAGCAAAGTCGGCCGAGAGCGCCGGGCGAATCAACCAGTCCATTTGCCGCTCGTTGTTTGCTTCACAGGGTTCTCTTCGCACGAAGTTACGACGCAATTCGGTCGGCGAGGTTTGCACTCCAGTACTCGACCGCGGCAGTCGAGAGATATCTCACAACATGCTTCGAACATCGCGCGCATCTTCTGCCGGCCGCGCTGAACCCGCGACTTCAATCCGGACAAGGACAAGCCAAGTAGTTCCGCTGCGTCTTTTTGCGACAGGCCTTCGAGCTCGGTCAGCGTCACGGCTTCGCGATAGGGTGACGGCAATCCCGCGACGAAGAGCGCTACGCATTGTGTAAGCTCTGGCAACAGTGCGTCGGCGTCGCTCGATTCATTGTCGCGTTCCGGAGCTGGTTCGGCGGAAGAAACCGGGATCACCGGATGGCGAGCTCGCATTCGCGAGTTGTCGATAATGGCGTGCTCTGCAATGCGGAACACCCAACTACCAAACCGTTCATGCTCGCGTAGCTGGCCCAGGCTCCGATGCATGCGCACCAGCACCTCCTGCAACACGTCGTCTGCGTCGCTTGCCGAAGCGACCCGGCGCGCGACATAGGGCTGTAGCCGTGCCCTAAGCTCACGCCACACGCCGAGTGCTTCGGGCGGTGTCATGTGTTGGGCTCGCTGTTGGCGCAGCATGACGGCGCGCAGCACGCAGCCTTGGGCTTGACCGCTTCGATCGTCGCCGATGCGACGTAGTGTTCGGCGCCGGGCATGCAGCTCCCGATGATCCCCGCGCTATCGCTTCGCACTTGGATGTCGGCATCGCGAAAACCTGCATCCGCCAGCATTGCGCGAATCGATTCGACGCTCGCCGCACCCGCGATGCAACCCGTCAGAGCGACCATGCTTTCGGTGAGCTCGGCCGGCATCGGTGCGGTCGCTAGCACGTCCGAAATCGCAATTCTGCCACCAGGCTTCAAAACGCGATGCGCTTCGCGGAAGACCGCAGCCTTGTCTGGAGAGAGGTTGATCACGCAGTTCGAAATCACGACATCCGCGGACGCATCCGCTACCGGCAAGCGCTCGATTTCGCCGAGACGAAACTCCACGTTCGAGACTGCAACGCGCCTGGCGTTATCGCGCGCTTTGGCGACCATCTCGGGCGTCATGTCGACACCGATCACGCGTCCGTGTGGACCGACGCGACGCGCAGCCAGAAAACAGTCGAAGCCTGCCCCGCTGCCGAGATCCAAGACCGTTTCCCCGGGCAGTAGTGCCGCGATTGCCTGCGGATTGCCGCAGCCGAGGCCGAGATCCGCGCCTTCCGGAACACTCGCGAGCTCCTCGCTCGAGTAACCGAGCGCGAGACTTCCGCCTTGCTGCGTCCCACAGCAGCCGACGCTGCACCCGTCTGCACCTTTCGCTACTTTGCCGTAGGCGGTGCGTACCTGATTCCTCGTCCGGTCGTTACTTTCGCTTTCCATCAGAATCCTCCTGTTTAGAAGACGACGACTCGGCGAAAAGGACGCAAGGTTTCGCACTCACTGCGTCTGGCGCATGGCTTCGGCAGCGAGTCGCGCTGCCTCGCTCTTCGCGGCGCTCTCGGCCCGCTCGCTGTAGCGATCAGTGAGATAGTCTGTGCGATCACGTAGCAGCAGCGTGAACTTGACCAACTCCTCCATCACATCGACGACGCGATCATAGTACTGCGACGGCTTCATCCGATCATCTTCGCCGAATTCCTGAAAAGCTTTCGCGACTGAAGACTGGTTGGGAATCGTGAACATGCGCATCCATCGTCCGAGCAGGCGCAATCCGTTGACCGCGTTGAACGATTGCGATCCACCACTCACCTGCATGACAGCGAGCGTCCGGCCTTGGGTCGGTCGCAAGCTTCCCACCGCGAGCGGAATCCAGTCGATCTGGCTTTTCATGACGCCAGTCACCGAGCCATGCCGCTCTGGGCTGCACCACACTTGACCTTCCGACCAGGCGGAGAGCTCGCGGAGCTCAGCGACTTTCGGGTGCGACGCCGGGGCGCCGTCGGGCATCGGAAGTCCACGCGGATCGAAAACGCGCGTCTCGGCACCAAACTGCTGCAGAATGCGCTCCGCTTCGAGCGTCAGTAGTCGGCTGAAAGAGCGTTCGCGCAACGAGCCGTACAGCAACAGAATCCGCGGCGGGTGCGGCGACACACGCGCTGGCGTCAGCTTCTCGATCGTTGGAACGTGCAAATGCTCGGCGTCGATGTTTGGTACCGCGGTCGTCATGAGGCATCGGCTTTGTTCGACGCCCAACCGTGTTGCTCGAGCAAGCGCTGCACGCGCTGTTTCACTTCGTCGCGTATCTCACGCACGCGCGTGAGCTGTTTGCCCTTCGGGTCTTCGAGCGGCCAGTCATCGCGTTGTACGCCCGGTACGACCGGGCATTGTTCTCCGCAACCCACGGTTACGAGCATCTGCGCGCCTCGCGCGAGCTCGTCGGTCAGCAGCTGCGGTGTTTGGCGCGACAGATCGATGCCGACTTCGTTCATCGCCTGGAGCACCTCGGGATGCACGCTCGGACCAGGCTCGGTGCCTGCAGAAATCGCGCGCGCTTCATCTGGATTCGCGAGCGCATTGAACCAAGCGGCAGCCATTTGCGAGCGGCCAGCGTTGTGGACGCATGCAAAGATCACGGTCTTCATGTGAACTCCTCTGCATTCTTCGCGTTGTGAGAGCCTCGATCGACGACGCGATCAGCGACGGCCGGCAGCGCAGGTACAAGCCAACGAAAGAGGAGCGTCGCCGCTGCACCGCCGAGTAGCTGCGCGACTATGAAACCTGGCGCGTCCATCGGTCGTATGCCGGCAAATGTGTCACTCGCAGCGCGGGCAAGCGTCACCGCGGGATTGGCGAACGAGGTCGAGGACGTGAACCAGTACGCCGCCGTGATGTAGCTGCCGACGGCAAAGGGCACGATCCCGGGCCTGCGACGCATGCAACCCCAGATGACTGCCATTAGGCCGAACGTCGCGACGAACTCGCTCAGGAGTTGCGACCCGCCGGAACGTACGTGTTGCGAAGCGAAGAACAGGGCAGGCTCCTCGAACATCAAGTGTACGACGGCCGCGCCGGCGAATGCACCGAACACTTGCGCGAGCACGTACGCGGGAACCAGGCTCCAGGACATCCCGCCTTGGCTTGCTTCTGCAAGCGTCACGACAGGATTGAAGTGCGCGCCGGAAATCGGTCCGAACGTTAGAAGGAGCGCGACGAGGCCAGCGCCGGTTGCGAGAGTGTTGGCAAGGAGGGCGATCGCAACATTTCCACCCGCGAGTCGCTCGCCCATGATTCCGGATCCGACTACGGTCGCGAGAAGAAACGCCGTGCCGATGGCCTCCGCCGCCACCTTGCGATAGACGTCAGCGCGCATCAAAGCGCTCCGATCAACATACAGCGCTTCACGAAATCGTCCATCAGCAACATTTGCCCTCGCCCCCCTTGCAGCAGTCTTCCCAGAGGTAGTCCGTCAGCGCACGCAATACGTCGTAGTCAGCCGCGTAGTAGTGAAACGTGCCTTCGCCGCGTGTCGTGAGTAGCCCCGCCTGAAGCAAACGACTCAAGTGATGACTCAGCGTGGACGCCGGCATGTCGACTCGCGTTTGAATGTCGCCGGCGCTCGTTCCATCCGGCCCGCCTTGCACAACAATCCTCAGAATCGACAGGCGTATCGGGTGGCCCAGCGCGCTGAGCTGGGCGGCGTGACGCTCGAGTTTCGTGTTCACCCATTACTTCTAGTATATTCGAAGTAGAAGTCAACGCGGTGGGCCGTCTGGAGACTCGCGATCAGCGGATCCCTCGACCTCGCTCCGCTTGACGCGCATATCCGTTAGTGGCAGCTTGCGTTAGTGGCGGCTAACGCAGCGCGAGTATTCGATGCACTCGGAGACCCAACGCGGCGTGCCGTGTTCCAGCGTCTACGGTCTGGACCCCGCTCGGTCGGTGACCTTGCACAAGGCCTGGACGTCACACGTTCGGCGGTATCCCAGCACCTCAAAGTACTCAAAGGCGCTCGTCTCGTCGTGGCCAAAGCCAACGGCACGCGCAGATTCTACGCCGTGGACCGGCGAGGCTTAGCAGAGCTCCGGCACTGGGTGGATGGGTTTTGGGGTGACGCGCTCGACGCTTTCAAACACGCAGTCGAAGCGGAAGCAGCGAAAGAAAGGAAAGGGCGATGAGCGATGACACGCGGTCTGCGCAGGTTGATCCAAACAGCGTGCGCAAGTTCAGGATCGTCGAGGCTCCGCAAGCGTTAGCATGGCGCGTTTTCACCGAGCGGATGAGCACGTGGTGGCCGCTGGCACACTACAAAATAGGAAAGGTTACGGCGGTCGAGGCCGTGATCGAGCCGCGTGTCGGTGGCCGTTGGTTCGAGCGCGGCGAGGACGGAAGCACGTGTGATTGGGGAGAAGTATTGATCTGGGAGCCTCCATCTCGACTCGTTCTGGCTTGGGACATCACCGCCGATTGGCAGTACGACCCGAAGCTCAAGACCGAAGTCGAAGTGCGTTTCATCCCCGACGGCGAAGCTCGCACCCGCGTAGAGCTCGAGCATCGCCGACTGGATCGATTCGGCGCGCGGCGTGATGAAATGCGTCGGATTTTTGATACCGAAGGCGATTGGGGGCGACTCCTCGAATCGTTCGCAGCAGCGGCTGTATCCGAGCGGAGGAAATGATGTCGGATATCTCAAACGCTCGGCGAGCGTTGCTCGCACGCATTTTGGATGGCGAAGGAAGAACGCCGTCTACACAGCGTCGAGCAGCCTTCGAGAATTCGAGCTCAAGTATGATCGAGCCTCTGCGTTCGCTCATCGATAAAGTCGCGAGCGGCGCCTCTGCCGTCACGGATGACGACGTCGCGGACGCAGTCGCCACCGGTTTGAGTGAAGACGAAGTATTCGAGCTCGTGGTTTGCGCGGCGGTGGGCGAAGCAGAGCGTCAGTACGATGCCGCGCGGACCGCGCTCGAAGCAGCGCTTGGAGGAGGGTGACGCATGCGACTCACGATTCTCGAGCGCGGACACAGCCTCGGAACGAAGCTTCTCTTTGCGATCATTCGCGCTGCATCGCGCCAGCCAGTCCTCGATATCATCAAGCTTGTCCGCTATCGCCCCGATTTTTACGGGAAGCCGATGGGCGCGGTCACTCACGAAGTCATGCGCGGAGCCTCGACATGGTCAGTCGGCGACCGCGAGCTGATGGCCGCTGTGATAGCGAAAGCCAATCATTGTGCGTTTTGCACGGAGGCGCACGCTGCAGTTGCGAGAGGCGCCTATCGGTCTGATGAGAAAGTCGCAGCGGGGCTTTCCGACGATGCTGCGACGCTCGATGAGCCGCTGCGCGCCACGCTCCAGATGCTTCGTAAGTTGGCGACGCATCGCCAAGTGGACGCGAGCGACATGCGCGCGGTGCTCGACGCGGGTGCCACGCGCGAGCAGATTCTCGACGCACTTGCCGTCAGTTTTGCGTTCAACACCGTCGCGCGGCTGGCGGATGCGTTCGAGTTCTCCGTGCCGACAGCGGACTCGCACGTGGCTATCGCTAGTTCGGTTGCGAGCTAGAGCCCGCTGAAAGCGCACAAACACAGAACGTTGCTCATTCTCGCTCGGCGCAACGTGAATGTGCGGCCGCAGGCGAATCATACAATCATACCGCGACGATCCGACACCTTGTAACCGAGCAGCAGCGAGCCGCTGCTGAGTCTGCGGCTACTCAATCCCGGTCGGCGGCGCCGCCATGGTGAGGTTCGGGATGATCCTGGCGACGAGGCGGCGTGCGGTGGCCAACTCGCCTGTCGATTGCTCTCGCATCTCTGATCTGAGTTCGCGAGAAAAGTCAGGCGGCTTCGACTCGCTCGCGGTACGCGTCGAGCGTCTTCTTCCAAGCCGGGCGGCCAGTGCAACGCGCGCGGTAAGCAAGGAGATTCGGGTGCGGCTTCAGCATCTCCTGAGGGGTTCCAGCGTCTAGCACATGGGTCATGAGAATATCGGCGACGGTGAAGTCCTCGGTCGCGATGAACTGGCGATTTGTGAGCCAACCATTGAGTTGCTTCAAGCGCATCTCGGCCCAGTCATGCAACGCCGCGCTCGGCTTGGTGTCCTTTCCTCCGCTCAAGTTAACAAACCATAGCGATAGCAGCGGTAGCTCGATGGTGTTCAGCGCGGCGACGGACCAGCGAAGCACCTGCGCCTCCCCCGCGAGATCGTGGGGCATCAGCTTGCCGCTCTTGCGGGCAAGGTAAAGCACTATCGCGCCGGACTCGGAGACCACGACGCCGTCGTCGTCGATCACCGGAATCTGACCAAACGGGTTAAGCGCGCGGTACGCAGGTGAATCGAGATCGTGCTTCGGGTGGTCCATCCCGACGATCTCGTAGGGCAGTCCGATCTCTTCGAGCGTCCACAGCACACGCAAATCGCGAGTGTTGCCGCGCGCGCCTTTATTCACTCGAGCAAAGCCGTACAGCTTGAGCATGCGCGCAGCCTACCGCGATCGTTTGCGGATGTCCCGTAAGGCCTAGGATCCCACGAACGTCGCAGCCGCCGTTCTCGCGGCACGCGGCGAGGTGCTGTCTGGGTTCATCGCAGCTATCGCGCGGCGCCGGACTGCTGACCCGTGAGGTAGGCCCGGACGAGTACCATCGTCGCCCAAGGCATCGCAACACGGGGTAGCGCGAGGACTAACCACCGTGTTTGTGGTGAACTTGTGCGCTTGCACGCGCAGCGCCTAGCGCACGGCGCGCACAACGTCAGTGATCGCTGCTAGTACGAGGTCGGGATTCGTTTGCTGAATGTAGTGCCCGCTCTGCGGTGAGATCTTGTGCGTGCTGCGAGACGACAGCGTAGCAAGATCAACTTGCAGCTCTTGCCACAGCTGCTCCCAGACGACGTGGCCCTCAGCAGTCAGACAATCGTCCCCACTGCACTCGGATTCAATCGTCGGGTCGTGCGATAGAACCCGGAGGGGCAGGTCGCCGAAGTGGCCTGCTTGAAGGGCAAGCTGACGACTGCGCTCCCAGTCGAACGGCTCCTTAGATGGATCGCGATAAGCTTGCTCGACGGATTTCTCCATCCATGTCCAATCGCGCGCACTAAGCCGCTCGCGCGCACGGACGTATTGTGCTGGATGAGAGGAATCGATCAATACCAGCGCGGCCACCTCGTCCGGATATGCATGGGTATACACGCGCACGTGCATGCCCCCGAGTGAGTGGCCCACGAATACGAACGGCGGCCGAACATTTGCGCCGCGAAGCAGTGCGTGCAGATCGGCGGTGACCTTGCCACTATCTGTGCGATCGGGCCGGTGCGAGCTCAGACCGAGGCCAGCGCGGTCGTATACACAGACGCGACTCACTCCTGCGATCCCGAGGATGAGTTGGTCGCTCCAGCTCGCAGCCGAGTCGTCGAAGCCTGTCTCCATGACGACAGTAGGGCGACCGACTCCTGTGCATGCGATCGCCAACGAATAGCCGCCGACATCCACGCGCTCGGTAAGGTCCGCGTTCTCCGCCCCGGAGTCGCGGCCGATCGGCTGCTTTGTCTGTGGCGTTCGTTCGCCCATCGCGCACCCCGCGAGGCAGAGTAGACCCACAACTGCACGGTGCGCGCGTGCGTGTTTCCCCCCGGACATGCGAGGAACACTAGCACCAAACTTCTTTCGCCTTCGCACGCACTCCCTTGCGGCCTTTGGCGGACTCACGTCTCTTACCTTTGGCGCTTCGCCCAGTCGAGCACATCTGCCAGTGCGGCGGGCACTTGCTGCGCTGACAGATTCAGCGGCGGGTAGGTTGGGCCTCTCGGCCTGCGCTTGCGGTGCGCGTTGAGCTCGCCCGTCGCACCGAGTGCCTTGCGCAGCTGAGATCTTTCCTCCGCAGGGTGATGCCCTTCTGACGTACGCGTACGGTCGACTGCGTTGGTGCGAAGCGTCTGCTCAGGCTCTAGCTTCTGATGCATGGACGTCGTGGAATCGCCCGAGCAGACGCGCAGCGGCGAGCCGCTGCTGAGTCTGCGGCTGCTCTCGGGTCTGCTTCCAGAACTTGGGCGCGAGCTCGAGGACGGCGTGCTTCGGCCAGTTCGGCAAGAGTGCCAGGACGTCGCGCAGATACGCCCATGGCTCAATGTCGTGGAGCTTGCAGCTAGCGATGAGACTGGTCGCAATGGCATTCCATTCGGCGCCGTCGTCACTTCCGCAGAAGTTCCCATTCGCCCGCCCGACCACCTGCCGGCGCAGCTCGAGCTCACTCAAATTGTTGTGTGTGTCCTGATAAGTCGCGGACGCCTCCCTGGTGGGAGTCCAGGCCGGTCAGCTGTCGCTCCGACCGGAAGCACCCGAGGCGGCTCTGGAGGTGACGAATGAGCTGAAGCACTTCGGGAAACGGCCCTCATGGAGGGTCAGCGCGTCGTGCGGGCCGTAACGCGAGTGAACGCTAAGCAGGCCTCGAAAAGCTAACGTGGGCGGCGACCCGCCATAATAACGGGGAAGCCCGCTGTCATCGGTGAAGAGAGCGATGCCAATCGATGAGCCCACCGGGGTAGTGGCGACAGCACGCACGACAAGGGCAAACGCGGAACAGGAGAAGCCTGCGATGGTGGGTCGAGCGCGTGGCGGCGGTCGATTCAACGGCGAACCCGCGAGGGAGATCGCCGGCCACCGCAGGTGGCGGATGGGCTCGTAGTACCCGTGAGGTCGGGTAACGCCGAAAGAGGGAAGGAGCCCTGATCGAATCGGAGCGGAACACGTGACAAGATCCAGGGAGATTGGCGTGAGCCTAATAACCCCATCAATGGTTCAGACGTTACAGACGACGCTGCACGCGAAAGCTAAAGCCGAACCGAGCTACCGCTTCTACAGCCTTTGGGACAAGGTATGCCGAGCTGACGTACTTCGGGAAGCCTGGCAACGCTGCCGACGAAACGGCGGCGCTGCAGGATCCGACCGCGTCAGCTTCAAGGATATCGAGTCCGCGGGGATGGAGCAGTGGCTTGGCCGTCTGCAGCACGAGCTTCGACTCAAGCAATACGAGCCGGGGCCCCTGCTGCGAGTGTGGATTCCAAAGAGCAACGGTGGACGGCGCGGACTCGGGATACCGACTGTTCGGGATCGCGTGGTTCAGGCGGCCGTCGTTGTTGTGCTCACTCCAATCTTCGAAGCCGATTTGAGGCCCGAACAGTACGGGTTTCGACCTCGACTTGATGCAAAGACCGCGCTGCGCCAGGTGCACCAGCACCTGACGCTGCATGGACGTACCCATGTTGTCGATGCGGATCTGACTGACTACTTCAACACGATCCCTCACGGGGCGCTGATGAAGTGCGTCGCTCGTCGCGTCGCCGATGGCACGTTGCTGTCAACGATCAAGGCGTGGCTTGAGGCGGCGGTCGTCGAACGTGAGGGTAATCGCGAGCGACGCAGCACGGAAGCACGAGACCGAAGTCGTGGAACGCCACAAGGTGGAGTCGTCTCTCCATTGTTGGCGAACCTATACTTTCGCCGTTTCGTGCTCGCTTGGCAGCGTAGTCGTGAAGCACAGATGTGCAGAGGCGCGATCGTCAACTACGCGGATGATCTGGTTATCTGCTGTGCACCGGGAACCGGTGGCGTGGCGATGAACAAAATGCGCGAGCTGATGCAGCGTCTTGGCCTGAGCGTAAATGACAAGAAGACGCGCTTGGTGGATGCGTCCACTGAGCAGTTCGACTTCCTCGGTTACACTGTCGGCCAGTTCTATGGCAGACACGGCAAGCAGTTCCTAGGAACGGCACCGTCGAAGAAGTCGATCAAGCGAGTGCGCAAAGCAATCCACGATGAGACGTCGTCCCGGTGGAACACGACGACAGTTGAGGAGCGAGTGCGGTGGATCAATCAGATCCTTCGTGGCTGGTGCGGGTACTTCAACCAAGGACCTGTGCAGACAACTTACACGCTTCTGAGCAGCTACACCGAGCGACGACTTCGACGATGGCTCATGCGCAAGCACAAACGGCGAGGCACGGGGTACCGCCAGTATTCCGACGAGATGCTGTATGAGCAACTCGGCCTCTATAAGCCGGTGGCGCCTGGCAGGAGACAGCTGAGCGCGAAGGCGTGATCGATTCGATGAGAGCCGGATGCGGGAGAACTGCACGTCCGGTTCGACGAGAGCCCGCTGGAGACGGAGTCACGGCAAGCCGGACTGAGGCGCGCGTACCGAAAGGGCGCGCAGATGCCACCGGAAGTCTACAACCACCGCGCCAGCGGGCTACTCTACCGAGACGCAGTCGACCGTCTTCGAGAAATCGACTCAGCGACTCGCGGTGGTTGACCAAATAGTTCATCGCTTTCGCGACCGGCGATTCATCGACCAGCTTGGGTCGCTCTTGCTCGACCCATCGATAGAGTCGCTTCAGAATCGGTTCGGCGGCGACACGGCGCTTCTGCGTGTCGGTGATTCCGGTGCTCAGATCCGTCGCGGCGTCATGCGCGTCATAGAGCAAACCGATGAAGCCGATCCCGACCAGCGCGCGCTCACGATCGGCGGCAAGCGCTTCGTACAGATACCGGCGCGCATGCGCCCAGCACGACACTTCGATGATGCCCGGCTCGTTGCGATACAGCTCGTGGTAAACGCTCGAGGCATCCGCGATCACGTAGCCGGTTACGCTCAAAGCCCAAGCTTCGCGCTCGCCGGCTTCTGCCACTTCTTCTTCGTGCGGTTGTATCCATGCACCGTCTCGAGCTTCGTGTGCTCGGTCTGATCCATGATGGCTGGCGGCCCCGTTCTTTTTCGCTTCGGTTACGAATCCGGAACGCAGCGAATGGCCCGAGAGCTGGGGCGTTGGCAAGCCTGCTTTCTTGGTGAGGCGTTTGATGATGACGGCCACCGCGAAGGCGGTGAGGCTCGAGGATGCGAGCGCAGAAGCAACAGCTCCCCGACATCTTGTTCTTACGCGAGCCCGTACGCAGGATAGAGCGGCCCAACCCCAACCGTACGGCTTGCTCGCAGGCTGAACCACTCCGCGAGGATCATCGGGCACGTCGGACGACACCCGGTCTATTCTGAGCTAAAGCTGCTTCTTCGTAGAGGCCACAACGATGTGGCAAACGTGCAAGGGCTCCAATGAATACTTCAGCGCAGTCAGGTCCGAAGCTTTCGTCCGGTATCGACGGGCTTGACAATGTACTCGAAGGCGGCTTTTTGCAGCGGGGCTTTTACCTGATCCAGGGAGACCCGGGGTCAGGCAAGACCACACTCGCGCTCCAGTACATCCTGTCACGGCTACGGCTTGGTGAGCGGTGCCTCTACGTCACGCTCACGGAATCACGCCGCGACCTCGAGGGCGCGTGTGCATCCCACGGCTGGTCGCTCGGAGGCTTGGAGCTCGTTGACTTGACCCGTTCCGCCACGCTCGACGCGGACAGTCATACCTCGGTCTTCCACCCTGCCGACACGGAGTTGACGGAACTCACGAACGTCATTCTGGCCGCGGTCGCGCGCGTCAAACCGCAGCAGGTCGTGTTCGATGGGCTCGCGGAGCTTCGTCTCTTGTCGGGCGACCCGTTACGATATCGGCGGCAGCTTTTGTCGCTCAAAGAGTTCTTCGCTCGCCAGCAGGCGACGGTTCTATTGCTGGACGATCGCAGCGGCAAAACGAGCGAGATGCAGCCCGAGAGCCTCGTCGGCGGCAACATCGTGCTGGAGTATTCCTTACCGGCGTATGGTCGGGCACGGCGACGCCTGTTCGTTTCCAAGGTGCGTGGTTCACGTTTTCGCGAGGGCTACCATGACTACGACATCGTCAGGGGCGGTGTTCAGGTGCATCCGCGGCTCGTAGCGGCCGAGCACCACACCCTCTTCGAAAAATCCCTTCATTCGAGCGGAATCCCCAACCTCGACGCCATGCTGCATGGCGGGCTCCATGACGGCTCGACCACGCTTTTGGTGGGCCCTGCGGGGGTCGGCAAGTCCACGCTCAGCATGCAGTTCGTAGTCGAAGCGATGAAGCGAGGTAAGAAGGCAGCGGTCTACGCATTCGACGAGGTCCTCCACATCCTCATCGAACGCAGCGAGAAGCTCTGCATCGGAAAAGCTGGGGGGTTCCAGTCGTATGTGGACGACAGCCTGCTTCATGCGCAACAGGTGGATCCCGCGGAACTTTCACCCGGAGCGTTCGCGCAGGAGGTGCGTCGCGCGGTCGACGCCGGCGCCTCCGTCGTCGTCATCGACAGCCTGAATGGTTATTTGAGTGCGATGCCAGAAGAGGGTGTTCTCACCACCCATCTGCATGAACTTTTCGCGTACTTGAACCAGCAAGGTGTGCTGACGATCATCGTGGTCGCGCAGCATGGGATGATCCCGGGCCCAAGCTCGCTGCAAGGGATCCACGTCAGCTACCTAGCGGACACAGTACTTCTGTTCCGATACTACGAAGCGCCCGGTGAGATCTGCCAAGCGGTGGGCGTCTCCAAGAAGCGCACAGGTTCCCACGAACGCGCGCTTCGCCAGCTCTGGATCGATGCTTCTGGTGTCCACGTCGGAGAGCCTTTACGCCACATGCTCGGAATTAGCGGGGTGCCTCAGTATGCGAGTGGGGCGTACAGCCCTGAATGACTGGACGCGCGTCCAAGCGTGGGCATGATCAGTACTCGTGACGCAGGCTGGAAATGACGACTGGAGAGACCAGCGCGTACTGGTTTTGATGCCAACCACGCGTGATGCGGAGCGTGCGACGGCGCTCCTCGGCGAGGTTGGTGTGCACAGCTCGGTTTGCGCGGACCTGGCAGCCATCTGTCGTGAGCTAAATGTCGGCGCCGGTGCCGTGCTGCTGACGGAAGACGCGTTGCTCAATGATGCGGTGGGCCAGATGGCGGAGGCGCTGCGCGCTCAACCAGCGTGGTCCGCGATCCCGATCCTCGTGATCGCGCGTGAGGGCGCGCGTGATCCGGGCGCGCGGTTGCTCCTCGAGCAGTTTACCCATGCAATCGTGATCGAGCGGCCGGTGCGAACCCGCACACTCGTGAGCGTCGTGCACTCCGCGCTGCGCAGCCGGCGGCAGCAGCACGAAGTACGCGATGCGGTCGCGGGCCGCGAGCGTCAGACCGCTGCGCTGCTCGCGCATGACGCGAGCATGCGTTTCGCGCTTTCGGCCGGCAAGCTCGGTTCCTGGGAGCTCGACCTCGCCACCCAGACACTGCAGTCGTCCGCCATCTTCAAGGCGAACTATGGGCGAGGCGCTGACGAGTCTCTGTCGTACGTCGAGCTCCGCGAGTCCGTGCTCCCGCAGGACGAAGCGAGAGTGCTGGCGGCGCTGGAGCACAGCCTGACGACCGGCGCGGACTATGATCAAGAGCATGGCATTCGATGGCCGGACGCGTCGGAGCACTGGGTGCTCATTCGGGGTCGGGTCGCCTACAACGACGCCGGAACGCCCGTTCGCATGATCGGTATCTCGCTCGATGTGACGGATCGCAAGCGCATGGTCGCGGCGCTCGAAGAGTCTCGCCAGGAGCTTGCACGCCAGGCGAAGCAGCTGCGCGCCGCGGACCTGCGCAAGGATGAGTTCTTGGCCACGCTCGCGCACGAGCTGCGGAACCCGCTCGCGCCGATTCGCACCGGGCTCGAGCTCTTGAGCGTCAGTCCGCCGGTCGAGGTGGCCGCGCGAACGCAGGCGGTCATGCGCCGCCAACTGCGTCACATGGTGCGCCTGATCGACGACCTGCTCGATGTTTCGCGCATCACACGCGGCAAGCTCGGGCTCAAGCGAACGCCGGTCACCCTGCGCGAGGTCGTGGACGCTGCCATCGAAGCGAGCCGGCCTCTGATCGAGGAGGGTGGCCACCTGTTGCACGTATCTCTTCCCGACGAGCCGGCTTGGCTCGACGCTGATCTCACACGGCTCGCGCAGGTCGTCAGCAACCTGCTGAACAATTCCAGCAAATACACGCCGCACGGCGGTCGCATCGAGCTGTCGGCTCACCGCGATGGGAGCCTGATCGAGGTTCAAGTCCGAGACAACGGCCGGGGTATCCCGCCGGAGCGTCTAGAGGACGTGTTTGAGATGTTCAGTCAGGTCAGTCGTACGCTCGATCGTTCGGCCCAAGGCGGTCTCGGAATTGGGCTCGCTCTCGTGCGCCGCTTGGTCGAAATGCACGGTGGGACGGTCAGAGCCTGGAGCAGCGGCCTAGGGACCGGAAGCACGTTCACGGTGCGGCTACCGGAGGTCGCGAGAGAGAACGTCGCGCTGTCGCTCCCGGCGGCGCAGCCCACGGCCGCGCCGCGGCAACGAATCCTGGTGGTCGACGATAACGAAGATGCGGCCGAGCTTCTTTCCGCGATGCTGCGGCGCGCGGGGCACGAGGTCTCGACTGCCGCCGATGGGCCGCAGGCCCTCACAGAAGCCGCAGCCGTTCGCCCCGAGGTGATCATCCTCGACATCGGTATGCCTCTTATGAGTGGTTACGAGGTCGCTCGCGCCTTGCGCCAACAGCCTCGCTTTGCCGATACCACACTGATCGCGCTGACCGGTTGGGGGTCGAAGCAAGACAAGAGCAAGGCGCTGGACGCGGGCTTCGACCATCACCTCACGAAGCCAGTCAGCACGACGGAGCTTGAACGGGTCCTGGGGTTACTCGCGGATCGTGTCGGAAACGGCCGGGCCGCGCTGTCTTGATCCCGTCGCGGAGCGGACACGCCGCCGGGGGCCCCTGCCTGGTCGGACTCGCGTGGACGCGCTACCCCTTACCGCGACTTTTCGCAGCCAGGGAGCCGGTACCCCGGTTCGGTCCTGCAGCGTTTGATGCGCCCGCTCAACACGTCCTTTGGCCGCCGGCGTGTTCGCGCAAATCACATCGATATTGAGCTCCTGCATCGCGCGACCGAACTGCGTGTAGAGCGACGGGCTTGCCATGCCGTTGCAGGTATCGTTCTGTTGCCGCGAAATAATCGAATGTCGATTCGGAACGTGCAAAGCGCAGCTCCATCAATTGCCCGGTCGCATCATCGACAAAAACAGGAGCGTGCAACGCGGCCCACGGTCCTCAAACCATTCATGATCGCAACCGTCGATTTGGATCAGCTCACCAAGGCAATCGCGCCGATGCCGAGGCGTACATCCGTTCGACCTGGCGCAAGCTGAGCCCGAGAAGTCTTGCGACCTCAGCCTGCGTCGTGCGGCGTTCTGCGATGCGCTGCATGTGAGCGGCGCGATCAAGTTCTGTCGTGCTCATGGTTACCAAGCGCTGTTCCATGTCGGGGGCGCGAGGTTGCTCGACCCGACATTTCTACTTTGGTAAAACCCGACATTTGCATTTTGCGCTTACAGTCCTACTTCGCAGAAGAAGGATTATGTAAACTCAACGGGGGGAGTGGCTCTAAATATGCGCAATGATTGATGAAAACGGCGATTTCACGTGTTGCGGAAGAGCCGCTCGTCGCGAAATCATTACGAGAAACGAGCCTCGCGTGCTCGTTGGGCTCACGGCCGCATCAGCTCTCGGCAGACTGCCGCCTCTGCGCTGTCGATCGCCCAGCGCGCCCGCCAGGTTCGTACGGGGCGACGGCGATGTGACCTGCGCCGAGTGTCGGACGACGCAACGGCTTGCGTGAGTTGAGCCTGAGCCGACGGGTGCGAAGCCGCTATGCGGCGCGACCGTAGGCTTCGCTTCGAGTCGCTACATGCACGCGCTTGCGAAGCGAGCTCAGCACGCGTGGCATCGCAGCGTCCCAACGATCGCTGAGCTGCAGCGCCCGAAGCTGTAAAATCTCGTTCCCGGTCTGTACGCGTCCGGTGGACTGCGTTAGTGCGAAGCGCGCGCTCACGCCGTAGCTTCTAATGCATGAGCCTGATCGAAGCGCCCA
>Ga0193753_10001987_pt1 | contig 16743 bp, 9 predicted proteins | sample H1c2metaG_FD_144925 | JGI IMG/M metagenome (GOLD analysis project Ga0193753, IMG submission 144925) | Soil microbial communities from a riparian zone of the East river system, Colorado, United States - H1c2 | ecosystem: Environmental > Terrestrial > Soil > Riparian zone | place: USA: East River... | reverse complement strand
TGGTGCGCGCCATCGCGTCGCTGAGCTGGGGCGACCCGCAGGCGGCGCTCCGCGACGCGCTGCCCGGGCCGCGCCTGGTCGCCGTCGACCGCGAGGGCACGCGGCGTCTCATCGAGGTGCCCTCGCGCCATCGGGCCGGGCGCTGAAGGCCATGCGCGCTCCGCTGGTCGCCGCGCTGCTCCTGGGCCTCGGCGGAACGCTCGCCGCGCAGGGCTTCACCGTCACCGGCGCCTTCGCGTACGAGGACAAGGAGTGGGACTACGACGGCTGGACCGGCGCGCGACCCGAGCGCCCGATCCGCGGCGCGGACGTCGCCGTGCTGGACGAGGCGACCGGCCGCGTGCTCGGCCGCGGCACCACCGCGCAGGATGGAAGCTTCTCCGTGCTCGCGGCAGCCAAGCCCGCGCACGCGGACATCGTGGTGCGCGTGGCGAGCACCAATCGCCAGCGGCGCAAGCTGGTCGGACCCTTCACGGGCATCTCCGTCATGGGCGAGGACGACCAGAGCTACGTGGCCTTCAGCGAGGTGTTCGCCGCGCACGACACCACGCAGGCGCTCGACACGGGCACGACCGTGGCGCAGACGGTCTCGGTCGGCGGCGAGCAGGGCAACCCGTTCGACATCTTCGACTGCGCGGTGTCCGCCTTCGAGTACCTGACCGGCCCGGTGCTGCTCGCGGCGCCGCGTGGCGCGGTGCGCCTGCACTGGCCATCCTTCACGGGGAGCTGGGCGCTGGGGCGGGAAGCCTCGATCGCCGCGGCGGACGGCTACGACGACGCCGTGATCCTGCACGAGATCGGCCACCTCGTGCACAACCTCTACAGCGACAGCGACAGCCCGGGCGGCATCCACTACTTCGGCGACAGCGACCAGGATCCGCGGCTCTCGTTCGCGGAGGGCTTCGCCACGTTCTTCAGCGGCTGCGTGCAGCAGTCGCTCGGGCGGCCCGCGCTGTACGTGGACTGCGACGGCGCGCTCGACGTCGGCGGCGTCGAGCTGCGCCTGCGCGTGGAGGACTGCGCGCCGTACGCCGGCAGCGTGGAGGGCGCCTCCGACGAGATCGCGGTGGCGTGCGTGCTGCACGACCTCGTCGACGGCGCGGCGTCGCCCGACGGGCTCCCCGGCGTGGACGACGATGCCCTGCCGGACGTCGCGCCGCTCGACGGAGCCAGCCAGGCGCGGGCCTGGTGGGCCGTCTTCACCGGTCCGGTGCGCAAGGCGAACCGGCTCACGATGGACCACGTGTGGGACGGCTGGCTCGCGGTGCATGCCGCCGATCCGCACTACGCCGAGGTGCGCTCCGTCTTCGAGCAGCAGCGCATGCGCTTCTGGAACGACGCCGCGGAGCCCGACGACGCGCCCGACCTGGCCACGCTGCTCGCGCCCCTGCCGGCGGGGGTCTGGGAGCCGGAGCGCACGCTGTACTCCTCGGCCTCCGACACGCAGGGCCCGGGCACGGGCGACCGCGACTGGTTCGCGGTGGACCTCGTCGCGGGCCAGGCCGTGCGCATCGAGACGCGCTACCCGGCCGGCGCCTGGGACGCGCGCACGCAGGCCGACACCTTCCTCTCGGTGCGCACGCCCGCCGGCAAGCTCGCCGCGACGGACGACGACTCGGGAACCGGCCGCAACGCGCGCATCGACCTCCCGCTCATCACGCAGGCCGGCCGCTGGACCTTCGAGGTGAGCAGCCGCAACGCCGTGCACCGCTACGGCCGCTACGAAGTCCACGTCGTGCTGCTGTCCGCGCCCTGACAGCCCGCGCGCGATCCGGCGCCTGATTTGGCGGCGACTGCTGCCTATGATCGCGCGGCATGAGCACGGACCGGCCGGCGCGCGCAGCACACGACCGGCCCGCACGCGCCCGCCTCGCCTGGTGGCTGCTGCTCGGCGTCGTGCTCGCGGCCGGCTGGTTCCAGGTGGACAACCTGGACCTCGGCCTCCATGCGCGCACCGGCCAGTGGATCGTCGAGCACGGCCGCGTGCCCGCGCTCAACGTCATGTCGCGCCTGCACGCCAGCCATCCCACGGTGGACGACAAGTGGGCCTTCCAGGTGGCCGCGCACCTGCTGTTCGACGGCCTGGGGCCCGATGCGTGCCTGCTCGCGCGCGACCTGCTGCTGCTCGCGCTCTTCGGCGTGATGGCCTGCACGGCGCGCGCGCTGGGCGCGAGGGGATGGTCCACGCTCTTCTGGCTGCTGCTCGCGCTCGTGGCGGGTCGCAGCCGCTTCCCGTTCCGGCCGGACCTCGTGAGCTGCCTGCTCACGGTGGTCGTGGCGCACGTGCTGCTGGTCTCGCGGCGCGACGGGCGCGGCGCGTGGCGCCTCATCCCTCTGCAACTGCTGTGGGTGAACGTGCACGGCTACTTCATCATCGGGCCGCTCATGCTCGCCGTGGTGGCCGCGGCGCAGGCGCTCTCCGGCGCGCAAGGCCGCGCCGTCGCGCGGCGGCTGGCGCTCGTCGGCGCCGGCATGCTCGCTGCGTGCCTCGTCAACCCCGCGGGCCTCGACGGCGCGCTGCACCCCTTCCGCATCCTGGCGGACCTCTCCGCGCACGAGGCTTTCTACCGCGGCGCGATCATCGAGTTCCGCCCGACGCTCGCCGCCGATCCGCGCCAGCCGTGGGATCGCCTCGCCTTCGCCGCGCTCGGCATCCCCGCGGTGCTCATGCTGGCGGGCGGTGCATGCTCCGCCTGGCGCAGAGGGCCTCGCGCCCCGACGCGAAGCCCGCCGCCCTCCGACGCCGCGCGTCCGGGGAGAGCCATCGAGCCGGGCTGCGCGAAGGGACGGAGCGTCCGCGCGTCGAGCGGCGAGGCTTTCGCGGCGCTCGCGCTGTGCGCGCTCTTCGGCGCGATGAGCTTCTCGCTGCGGCGCAACATGGCGCCCTGCGCCTTCGTGGTGGCGCCGCTGGCCGCGGCGCGATGGTCGCGCCTTTCGCGGCGCACGCCGCCGGCGCTCGCGCGGATCGGGCCGCCGCTGGCCGCGGGGCTCGCGCTGCTCGTCGCGTGGGGCGAGCTCTCGGACGCGACCTCGGTGCACGACGGGCTCGACCGCCGCGCAGGGCACGGCCTCTCGGCGATCGCGTACCCCGACGCGGGCATCGAGTTCATCGCGCGCGAGCTGCCCACGCGCTCCGTCTTCACCGCCTTCTCGTACGGCAGCACGTTCACGGGCCGGCGCTGGCCGCAGCAGGTCGCATCCACGGACGGCAACACGCACGGCTACCCGACCGCGTACCTCGAGCAGGTGCTGGCTGCCTCCGCCAGCGATGACAGCACGGCCTTCCGCGCGCTGTGCGCGCGCGACGGCCACGACGTCGCGCTCCTGCCGATGGCGGGGCCGTTGTCCATCGCGCTGCTGTCGGACCCGGAATGGGCGCTCGTGTGCGTGGGGCTGCGGGAGGCCGTGTGGGTGCGCCGCGCTGCGCTGGACGCCAGCTGGCTGGCGGGCCACGACCTGCTGGCGCGCTGGCGACGCGGCGAGGCGCCCGCGCTGCCGGACACGCCGGATCCGGGCACGCTGCTCGGGCTCCCGAAGTGCTTCGTGCCGCTGGCCGAGATCGACGAGGCGACGCTGCTCGCCGCCGCAGGGATGCCGGAGGCAGCGCTCGTGCGCGCCGAGCGCGCCACCGCGCGCGCGCCGCACGACGGCGAGGCGCTGGCCCTGCACGGGCTGCTCTGCGCGCGCCTGGGCCGCGGCGCGCAGGCGCGCGAGCTGCTCGAGCGCAGCGCGGCGGCCCGCGGCTACAACCGGCTCGCGGCCGCGGCCGCCGAGGTCCTCGCGCGGCTTGCGCCGTAGCCCGCATGTCTCGCGACGATCGTCGCGGGGCATGCGGGCCAGGCCGCGCCGATCTGGCCTCAGGGCTTGGGGATCCAGGGCACCAGGTAGTTGCCCGCCGGGTCGATGAGCCATGCGAGCTGCGTGGGATCGGTCACCCAGTGGGACAGCTCGCCCATCGCCTCGTTGGTGCACCCGGGCAGGCCGAGCACGATGCCCGCGATGAGCATCGAGCGGATCTCCCACGGGCCCTCGAAGCCGATGATCGTGATCCCGGCGGGCGTGAGCCCGTACCACGTGTCCACCTTGTCCACCTGGCAGGCGTGTCCCGGGATGAGCGCTGCGAGCAGCGCGAGCTTGCTGCACTGCATCTTGAGCGCCGTGCCGATCTCGTGACGGTAAGCACCCGGCGGCGTCACGAGCGCCAGCTCGTAGAGCGCCGGCACGGCCCAGCAGACGCCGTTGTAGATCTGGAGGTCGCCACCCTTGGCCGAGTCGTCGTCGGGATATGCGTTCCAGAGCGGCAGCAGCCGCAGGCGCACGTAGTCGTTCAAGGTCGCGGCGTCGGCGGGCTCGATGCAGCCGATCGCGATCGATTCCGCGAGGTTGCCGACGAGGTAGCGCGCGGCGCGCTCCGAGCAGACGTAGCCGGACAGCGAGCCGTCCGGCTTGCGCACCATGCCCGCGTGCGCGGCCATGAAGTAGCGGATCATCGCGCGCGCCACCAGGTCGGCGGGCAGGTCCGGGTAGCCCGGCACCGGCACCGTGAGGCCGCTGCTGCGCGCGATGGAGAACAGCGGACTCAGCGCGAAGTGCTCGAGGTCCGGCCCGGAGACCTCCTCGGGGCCGACGTCCTGGGAGCCGTCGGGATTCCCGAAGGGCTCCGTCGCCTGCCAGTCCACCGGTCGCGAGCCGATGTAATACCCGGACTGGCGCGACGGCGCGCCGTCGTAGAAGGCCGGCCGGGCCGCATAATTGGAGATGACCGCGCGCGCCCAGCTCGCCGAGACGAGGTGATCGTGCCGCCAGCCGTAGCCGGGCTGGCTGCCCGTCTTGCCGGAGAAGGCCTGCATGCCGCCCGAGATCCACTCGGGCGAGCCCACGACGATGCCCTGGTCCATGGCCAGCTCGCGAAACAGGAAGTTGAGCGGGAGCGGCGAGCCTGCGTCGGCGTCGCTCTGGGCATCGGCGCGTGCACCGGGCATGGCGCAGAGACACGCCAGCACGGCCGTGGCGAGGAACACCGGCACGCGCGCACGGCGGCGTCGCGCGATGGCGGCGGCAGCGGGCTGCGCAGGTTGCACGGTGAAGGCACCGGAAGAAAAAAGTCCGCGACTCGGCGAACCGGACAGCGGATCAAGGTGTTGGGTTGAAAGGATCGGTGTCGGCGCTCGGCAGATGGAATGTTTCAGGGGACCCCTCGGGGTAAGGGCGAAGTGCTGCGGCGGTGCAACCGGGAGCCGCAGAAAACGGACGGAGCTCCGTCGCTCCGCGGCGCCAAGCGTCGCGGTCGAAGCGCGAATTGAAAAGACGGTTGCCGATTTTTTCTCGCGGCCGGTTGCGTGCCATCGAGCATCGGCGTGAACCGGAAGTCTGGACAAGGCGCGCCCCGCGTCCGGCTCGACGCGACAAATCCGGTTCCTGCGCAACCTTCGTGTCTCACGCTCGTTCGCTCGGTCCCGCGCGGAGTGCGCGGAGTGCGCGGAGTGCGCGGCGCGTGCGGCGTCAGCGCTGCGCGAAGGCCCGCGCGTCCGCGAGGCGCATGCCGAGCGCGAGGTCCGCGAGGCGCTCGGCGCAGTGCAGGCGCGCCTGGAGCACGCGCTTCACGGTGTCCAGCTCGAACACGACGTCGACGTCCTGCGCCATGCGCGCGAACGTGTCCGCGAGCTGCGCCTCGAAGGCCGCGGGGTCCAGCGGCGTCGTGCGCGAGAGCGCATCGAGCAGCTCGCCTCGCGTCGCGAACACGCGCAGCGGGATGATGGAGCGCAGGCGCTCCACGGCCTCGTCGATGCGGCCGTCCGCGACGCATGCCTGCGCGGTGCGGGTCTGCAGGTAGAGCTCGCTGCCGGCGAGCAGCTCGGCCGCGAGTGCATGGGCCGCGTCGGTCTCGCCCAGGGCCTGGAGGATCTCGACCGCGCGCAGCCGGAGCCGCGCGGCCTCGTCCGGATCGGCGTCCGCCGCCGCAGCGCGGCGCGCCGCGAGCGCCTGCTCCAGGCGCGCGACGGGGATGCCGGGCAGCGCCGCGCCGCCGGGGTGCAGTACGAGCGACTCGCCGGCACCGCTGCGCGGCAGGTCCGCGACGGCCGACGGATTGAGCATCGCGGCGGCGAGCAGCGCGGCGAAGGCGTCCTCGGGGCGCTGCCGGCGCGAGGCGGCGCGCGCGCGGTCCAGGTGCCGGCGCCAGCTCTCGGGACCATGAGGGTCCAGGCGCACGGCCTCCTGCAGCCACGCGTCCACGCGCGGGTCATCGGCCGATGGCCGACAGCACGAGCGCCGCCTGGTGCGCCAGCGCGGCGGAGCCGGGGAAAAGCTCGCGCGCCCGCAGCAGCGCGGACAGCACCTCCGCGGGCTGCTGCCGCAGGCTGGCGGCGCGCGCGCGCAGCAGAGGAAGGTTGGGATCGAAGGGCTGCAGGCGCTCGGCGCGCTGCAGCCACGCGGCGGCGTCCGCCTCGGCGAGGATCGCGGTCGCTGCCACCGGCGAGGACTCGGCGGAAGCCGAGCGGCGCGCCGCCTCGGCGGCATCGACCGCTGCCTCGGCGCGACGCTCGCACGCGTTGCCCGCCGCGAGGCTCGCTCCGAGCAGCGCGCACGCCGCCGCGAGCCACGGCAGCAGCCGTGAGAGCCACCGCGACAGCCGCGGCCGCGAGGCCGTGGCGCCGTCCCCCGCGTCGTCGCGCACGCCGAGCAGCAGGAAGACGAGCGCGGGATACAGGGTGGCGTCGGCGCCGCCGAGGTCGATCGCGTTGGCGGCCCACAGGGCGAGCAGCGCCGCGCCCGCCGCATGCGCCAGCGCGTCCTGCCGGCGGCTGCGCACGACGCTGCCGGCGAACAGCAGCGCGAGGGCCGCGAGCCCCGGCCAGCCGAGCGCCTCGCCGACGGCGAGCACGACGTTGTGCGGATGGTCGTCCTTGGGCAGGCCCTCGTACACGCCGGGCTGCGCGAAGCGAGCCTGCACGAACGTGGTTCCCGGCCCGAAGCCGTGCCACGGTGCGGCGGCGCAGGTCGCGCGTCCGAGTTCCCACATCGAGCTGCGGAAGGACACGGCCTTGCTCGCCATGCTGGGGTCGCGCTGCAGCCTTCCGCCCGTCCCGAGGCCCAGGGCCGGCCACAGCAGCAGGCAGGCGACACCCGCGGCCGCGACCACCGGGGCGAAGCGGAGCGCCGGGAACCGCGTGCCCCGCGTCGCGCGCCAGTGCGCCAGCGCGAACAGCGCGCCGCCGAAGCCCAGCGCGAGCCATCCCGTGCGCGAGCGCACCGCGAGCAGCGCGAGCAGCACCGGGAGCGCCGCGAGGAGCAGCAGCGGCCGCCGGCGCGGTGGCACGTGGAAGGCCAGCCCCGCGGCGAGCAGCAGGCACGTGACCAGGTGCGGCACGCCCAGGTTGGGGTGCAGCCCGAGCAGGCGCAGGCGCGTGGCGAGCACGGCCGGCAGCGGCAGCGCCAGCCCGTGCGCGAGCGTCGCGTAACTGGCCAGCGCGAAGAGGCACAGCACGGAGGTCGCGAGCAGCAGCACGAGCGCGACGCGCCCCGCGTGCCCCGCCCCGAAGAGCGACGGCACGAGCAGCGCGAGCGCGGCCGGCGGCAGCACGTACGAGCACCACAGCACGCTGCCCTGCGGGAAGTCCGTGCCGAGGACCGCGGGCAGCGCGAGGAAGAACGCAGCCGCGGCCAGCAGCGCGGCGCGTCCCGGGACGAGCCATGGGCGCGCGGCGAGCAGCGTGACGGCGAGCAGCAGCAGCCGCACGCCGCCGTCGCCCGGGACGCCGCGCTGGCCGAGCACCGTGCACACGAGCAGGACGAGCGTGAGCCGTCGCGCCAGCGCGGCGCGCTCCGGCGCGCGCAGCAGCCACCACGCCGCCGCGCAGCCCGCGACGAGCCATGCGATCGCGAGCTCCGGCGGCCGGCCGAAGGTCGAGACGCCGGCAAGCACAGGCGCCGCGAGCGCCGCGCCGATGAACAGCCACGCGGCGAGCGCGGCGGCCGTCAGGCGCAGGAGGAACTCAGCCGCGCGGTGAGGCGCCACCGCTGCCGGCGTCGGGCGCCGGCGCGGGCGCTGGTGCGGAACCGGGCGACGGCGCCGTCTCGGGCGGCGCGGAGGGCGCCGTGCCGGAGGGCGCGGCAGGAATCTCCGGCGGCGTCAGGTCGATGTCGCCCGGCTGGAGCGGCACGCCGAACTCGAAGTCGGGGCGCAGCGGCCGGACGTCGTGCCGCAGGTACTCGATGCGGTCGGGCAGGATGCGCGACAGCTCCAGCAGGCCGATGTAGCCGAGCGCGGTCTGGCCCTGCGGGTCGGACTCGTCGCGCGCGAGCAGGCCGGCGAGCACGCCGACGAGCTCCCACTTGTCCGCGCGGTCCACGTACAGGCCGGTGCCGCGGTAATCGCGCGCAAGCTGCTCGGAGTCGCGATCGAGCACGGTGATCCAGTCGCCGAAGCGGCCGTCCAGCCAGCTCGTCACCGGCTGCATGAGCGGCTCGTCGAGCTCGTCGCGCAGCGCGAGGTAGAGCTGCTCGCCGGGCTGCGGGAGCGAGGTCGCGATGCGGCCCTCGCGCAGCCGCGCGGTGATCGGCCGCACGATGGCGAGGTTGTCGTTGAGCCGGTCGATGCGGCCCCAGTCGCGCACGAGCGAGTTGCCGAACGGGAACTGGATCTCGAAGGTCGTGCCGACCGCGTACTGCGGCTCCGCGACCACGAGCACGCCGTCCTCGGTGGAGGTGCCGATGACCGGCACGCCCGTCTCGCCCTGCAGCCACAGCCGCGTGAAGTGCGCCGGCGGCGGCGTCGCGCAGCCCGCCGCGAGCAGCAGGGACACGGCGAGAGCGGCGAAGGCCGTGCGCGGCAGCATGCGGGCGACGTTAGCGCAGCGTCCGCAGGCGAACAAGGCGCTCGGACGGGCCGCGCCTCGGCTCAAGAGGGCGGACTGCCGGCCGCCGCGCCGCGCGAGCCCGCGCCGTCCTGCGATGTGTCCGCTCCCGCGTCGGCTCCTGCTCCGGCGCCCGCGCCCGCGTCCGCGGGGGCTGGCGCAGGGGCGCTGCCGGCAGCAGGCACGGGCGCGCCGGCCGCTGCGGCGAGGTCGTCCGCGAAGAGCGGCACGTCCCGCAGGTCGACCCAGTCCTTGTCCCACGGGTTGGGCCCGGGCTCGAGCACGTGCGTCTCCTCGTTCTCGTACTTCCACGACTGGAACACGTGGTCGGCGGCCTTCACCTTGCCGGACCTGATGAGCGCCGACAGGTCCGTGGTCTTGAGGTTCACGAGGTTCGGCGGCGGCTTCTGGCCATCCACGTAGAAGAACGCGACGTGCCACTGGCGAGGGTCGGAGGCGGCTGCTGCCGCCTCGGCCTCCGCCCTGACGCGGCTCTTCTCGCGCGCCGGCTCGATCTGCGCGAGCAGGTCGTCGCGCAGGCCCTTGAGCACCGAGTTGCGCGTCCCGCCGAGAGCCATCGCGATGTCGATCATCGACATCGCGCGGTCGAGATCCAGGAGCTTGCCGTCGATGATCAGGATGCCGGCGGCCTCCATGTAGCTGTACGGCTCGATGGGGTCGAGGTCGATCGCCTTCTGGATCATCTCCCAGGCGCGCTCCTGGTCGGGCTCTTCGACCTTGACCTTGCTCCCGCGTTCCTTGACGCCGCCCTTGCGGAGCATCTCGGCGTACTGGCGGAAGCAGTCGGCGTTCCTGATGCCGCCCGCCACGGCCTTGGCGTAGCAGTCGAAGGCGGTCTTGACGTGGCTGCCGTCGTCCTGCGGATTGGCCAGCGCGAGGCGCGCCGCGAGATACCAGGCCTCGGGCGAGAGCTCGCCGTAGGCCTGGTCGATGTACTGCAGCCACTCGGCCTCGAGCTGCTCGAGGGACTTGCCGAAGCGCTTCTCGAGCGCCTCGATGATGTTCGGGAGCGGCGCCTCCTTCAGCGAGCCCTTGAGATTGGAATAGGTCTTGATCTCGATCTTGAGGTCCGGGTTCTTCGCCAGGTTGGCGAAGAAGCCGCGGAACTGCTTGCCGTACTTCGGCGACTCCATCATGAAGTTCACGAAGGACCACGCCACCGCGTAGTGGCGCGCGCGGAACTGGGGCTGCTCCGCGGTGAGAACCTCGCGCAGCTTCATGAACTTGCCGTTCGTCTTGTCCGTGCGCAGCGAGACGATGCGCTCGTACTGCAGCCCGCCGACGTGGAACTTGCCCTTCTCGTCGATCTGCGTGCTGCCGTAGTACTCGGCCATGCCTTCGTTGAGCCAGATCGGGTACCGGAAGGACGTGTCGATCAGGTACGTGAGCAGGTGGTTGCCTTCGTGGAACAGCACGCCGCGGGTGAGCTGCTGGTCGGCCTGGTCGTCGTAGAGCTGCAGCTCCTTGTTGACGAAGTCGAAGAAGCCGCCGACGCCCCAGCTGGCGCCCGACTGCTTGAGGAAGTCCTCGTAGTCGCGGTAGAGGAAGAACTTCATCTTCCCCTTCACCTCGCCGGGCGAGAGCGAGATGCCCCAGTCCTCGGTGAAGTAGGTGTAGTAGGCCTCGAGCCGGTTGGCGTATTCCTTGCGCACCGCCTCCGTGCAGTTGGACTTCACGACGAAGTGGCGCGTCTCCTCGGTGACCGCGTTCTTCCAGTTCTGCAGCCGCTTGGCCTCGTCGATGGCGGCCTTGTCCGCCGCGGCGCGCTTCTTCAGCTCGCCCTCGCGGCGGTCCTTGCTCATCCAGCTGTTCTCGAAGAGCACCCAGCCCTTCTTGAGGTAGTCCTCCTCCTGCTTGTTCTTCGGCACGTAGCCCGCGAGGTTCTCGACGAAGGTCTTCGAGATGAGATCGGCGCGGACCGGGATCTCCACGCCGGCGATCTTCAGCCGCACGGAGGCCTTGTCCGTGGACGGCACGATTTCGCCCTCGATGGTGCGGCCGTCGACGAGCAGCAGCTTGTCGAAGCACGCGGGCGCCGTGACGGCCGCGGACAGGCACAGCGAGAGGAGCAGCGTCAGCATCTTCAGTTCCCTCGTCAGAGCTTCTCGACGTACTTCAGCCAGCTCGCCTGGAATTTGTCCCAGTCCGCATCGGTCCAGCCGGCGAAGGTCTTGTCCGCGGCGGCGTCCTGCACCTTCTCGTTGTCGATCCGCGGGTAGTAGTCCTTGATGTCGTGGCTCATGTCGTCGGAGGAGCCCTTCTCGTCGACCTCCGCGTCCGCGAGCGTCTTGACCATGAGCGCCTTGGCCGCCTCCTCGCGCGCGGCGACGAGCGAGGTGAGATAGTCGGGCAGGATCTTCGCGACCTTGGGATCCACTCCCTTGCCCTCGCGCAGGTAGTGCACGATCGCCCAGCCTTCCGCGTAGCAGATGCCAGGGTCGTAGCCCGCGCTGCCGTAGTAGTCCGACTTGTGGAAGCGCATGACCTTCTTGAGCGGCGGGCAGGCGCCGCCAGCGCCGTTCTTGCCCTCGGAGAGCAGGCGCGCGGCCTCCTTGATGTCCCCCAGGCGGCCGATGCCGCCGGGAGCGTCGCCGTACCCGGTGATGCGGTTGCTCTTGGTGAGCTTCGCGCCGGCGTAGTAATCGCCCGTGCCCTCGTTGTACCAGGAGTGCGGAGCGAGCTGCCCGTAGAAGTAGAAGATGAACTGGTGGAAGGCCTCGTGATTGAGCACGGCGAGCGTCAGCTCGCGCGGCCTGTAATCGAAGAGCACGAGCTCGCGCTCGACCCAGTTCCAGTAGCCGCCCGTGCCTTCGCTGCCGCCGTAGCCGCGGTATTCGTCGAAGTTCTTGCACACGCGGACGATCGACACGTCGGTGATCGGCTTCGTGGGCGGGTAGTGGACCTCGTAGACGTCCCGCATCGCCTCGACGCGCGTGGCCAGCTCCTGGACGAAGCTCTTCTCCGCGTCGAAGAGGAACAGGTAGCGCTTCGTGCGAAGGTGGTCCCAGCCGGGCGGCAGCTTGTCGATCTGCCGCTGCAGGAAGCGGTCCTGCTCGCTCATCTGGCCGAGCTCCGCGTCGTGCGCGGCCTGGTCCTTCTTCTCGATGCGCGTGAACGAACGCGCGGCCTTGGAGAATTCCGAGACCGCCTTCTCGAAGCGGCTGTCCAGCGCGGCACCCTCGAACACCCACCGCCCGTCGGGCTGTTCCAGCGCGACGAGGTAGTACTTCAGCGGTGAGCGCGAGGATTTGAGCGTCATCTCCCTGCCCTTGCCGCCGGCAATGGTGATGTCCTTCTCCTTCTCGACTTCGCAGGAGCCGTAGTAGTAATCGACGAGCTGCCTGCTGAAGGCGCCGAGGCCGTTCTCGTCGTCCTCGTCATCGCTCTTGTCGACCGCCGGCTTGCTGTCCTTCTTCGGCTTGGCGTCCTTGCCCGGCTTGCCGTCCTTGCCATCGGCGCCGGGCTCCTCGTCCCCGCCTGGCCCGCCCTCGGGCGGCGCTTCGCCCTGGGCATCCTCCGCGGTCAGGCTGCGGCCGAGCGGCCAGTAGCTCACTTCGAAGCTGCGGTTGAAGCCCTCGTAGCCCTGATCGCCGCCGTACTCCTTCTGCGGGTCCTGGTATTTCGCGACGTGAAAGAAGTCGCTCGGGCTGAGCGCCACCGCGACGTAGTCCTTCGGCGGCTTGAAGGTGAAGCCGTGCTTGGGGTCCTTGAACTGCGCGCTCGCCGCGACGGAGAGCGCGAGCAGCACGACAGAGACTGTGATCCACGGTCGGAGCATCGATGTTCCCTCGCAGCAGGCGTGCGGCCTGCGCGTCCCTGTCCGGAATGCCGGGCGGAGCGGCGGCTCGCGCGTCCTATGATACCGGCAATCCGACGGAACCCAACCGTCGCGGCATCGCTGTGAGGCCAGCCGCGCCGGCGGCTCGCGACGATCCCACGTTCGCTCGCGGGCCGCGGCGCGCTCTCCTCAGGAGGATACCGGGCATGTCCGCCGCGTCTTTCAAGCTTCCCCTGATCGGCGCGGGCGTCCTGCTCGTCGCCGGTGTCGCCGCCTGGGTCGTGTTCTCGGGCGCGGAGGACGCGGTGCCCGACACCGTCGCGCCGCTGTCCGCGAGGGCCGCTGCGCCCGAGCAGCCTGCGTTCAAGGGCGTCGTGGGCGATGGCCAGCCCGGCTCTGCGGAGGCGCTCGCGCCGGCTCCCGCGCTGCTCGGGCCCGCGGACGGCGCCGTGCCCGCTGCGAAACCGGAGGCGGGCAAGCTCGCGGCGCACGCCCCGCGCGAGACGGTGGACCTGACCGGTCGCGTGGTGGACGGCGCCGGCAGGGCGGTCGACGGCGCCCGCGTGAGCTTCCATGGGGAGCCGCTCGTCACGATGTTCCGCCGGTCCGGCGCAGGCGAGCCCGCCACCGCGCCCGTGGAGGCGACGACCGCGCGCGACGGCAGCTTCAAGCTGCACGCCGAGCTGCCGGAAAAGCAGCCGGACGACTTTCCCTTCCCGGGCAGCGGCCCGCAGCTCGCGGCGCGCCACGACCTGTTCGCGACGCTCCTCACGCCGCTCCCGCAGCTGGCCCCCGGCGCGCACGACCTCGGCGAGCTCGTGCTGGAGCCGGGCGCGTGGATCACGGGACGCGCGGTGGACGGCAGCCAGCGCGCCGTCGCGGGTGCGAGCGTGACCGCGCGCAACGACGCCGGCGGGGGCCGGGAGCGCCGCGGCCCCGGCGGCATGGCCGGCCTGTTCGGGGGCGTGGCGGAGTCGCTCGGCGCCGTCGTCACGGGCACCGACGGCCGCTTCACCGTGCGCGGCCTGCACGAGGGCAAGGCGACGCTGACGGTGCAGAGGCCGGGCCTGCGCCTCGCCGCGCGCGACGGGTTGAGCCTCGCGGCCCATCAGCCGACCGACGTCGGCGACATCGTGCTCGAGGAGGGCGCGCTCATCGCGGGCGCCGTGCTGGGCGACGACGGCGCGCCGATCGCAGGCGCCGACGTCTCCGTGTCGAGCATGGCGCGCATCATGGTCAACCGGATCGAGGACCTCCCGCGCCAGCAGATCGGGCAGGAGTTCGGCCAGACGGCGAAGACGGACGCGGCCGGCCGCTTCGAGGTCGCGGGACTGGCGGGCGGCACCTACACCGTGCACGTCGCGGCGCCCGGCCACGCGGAGCTGAGCCGCGAGGACGTGCCCGCGGGCACGCGGAATCTCACGCTGTCGCCCGTGCGCCTCGGCACGCTGCTGGTCAACCTGGTCGACAGCGCCGACGGGAAGCCCGTCGAGCACGCGCGCCTGAAGGCGACGGCCTCGATCGACGACGCGTCGGCCGCGATGCTCTGGCGCGGCCCCGGTCCGGATCTGAAGGTGCTCGAGAGCACCGAGGCGATCACGGCCGCCGGCCTGACCGAGCCGGCCGCCGGCGCCTATCTCGTGCAGGACGCGGGCCTGGCGGGCACGCGCCTCGTCGTGGCGGCGGACGGCTACGCCACGCAGGAGCTGGAGGCGCCGGCGGTGGCGTCGGGCGCGCTGGGGCGCTTCACGGTGGCGCTCGTGCACGCGGCGGTCGTCGCGGGGCGCGTGCTGGACGGTGACCAGCACCCGGTCGCCGGCGCGCTCGTGCAGCTGGCGCGGGACGATCGGCCGGACGACGGTGGCATCGTGTTCTCGAAGGGCCGCGTCGAGAGCCGGCGCGTGGTGCGCATCGGCGAGGACGCGGACGGTGCCGAAGAGCTCTCCGCGCAGCGCCTGACGGCGCGCACCGGCGAAGACGGCGTCTTCGAGCTGCGCGGCGCGTCGGCGGGCGACTGGACGCTCCGCGCGAGCGCCGACGGCTGGGTCACCAGCGCGCGTCGCAAGCTGGCGCTCGCGGAAGGCCAGTCGCAGCGCGATCTCTCCATCGTGCTGGACAAGGCGGCGAGGCTCGTGGGCACGGTCAGCGAGGTGGACGGCACGCCCGTGGGGGACATCGAGGTCTCGCTGGCCCCGGCGAACAAGCCGCTCGAGACGGACGACGGAAGTCCCGAGGGGCGCGAGGTGCGCCACATGAAGCGCATGTTCGGCGGCGAGCACGGCGACGACGAGCGCAGGGCGCGCACGCAGGCCGACGGCAGCTACGCGATGGAGGGACTGCCGGCCGGCGACTACGTCGCCCGCCTCGGCACGCAGCACCGCGGCATGAACGTGGGCTCCGCGATGTTCATCTCCCTGGCCGGCGCCGGCGCGCCCGATGACGACGCGCCCTCCGCCCCCGCGCAGCTCGTCGCGGGCCAGGAGACGCGCGTGGACTTCGTGCGCCCGAGGCGCGCCAGCCTCGCGGGGCGCGTGCTGGCGGCGGGCACGCCGGTCGCGGGCGTCACGGTCACGATGCGCAAGGCAGGCGGCCTGCCCTTCGGCGGGGAGCGCACCAGCACCGACGACCGCGGCGGCTTCAGCTTCAGCGACGTCGACGCGGGCAGCTACAGCATCTCGGCCACGGCGCCAGGCGCGGCGCTGGAGCGCACGCAGACGGTGAAGCTGGAAGCGGGGCGCGAGACGCGCGCGGAGCTCAGCTTCTCGGGCGCCACGCTCTCCGGCCAGGTGGTGGACGGCAAGACCGGCGCGGGCGTCCCCGGCGTGGCCCTCACGCTGTCGGCGATGAAGGACACGGCGCCCGACGGCACGGGCGGCGGTGCGCCAAGGCAGGCTTTCGCCTTCGCCATCTCGGGTGGTCCGGGCGGCGGAGCGCCGGGCGGCATGCGCATGACCATCGGCAACGACACCTCGAGCGCGCGCACGGACGCGCAGGGGAAGTTCGAGCTGAAGTACGTGGAGCCCGGCCGCTACAGCCTCGAGGCGCGCGGCTCGGGATACATGCGCACGACCGACGACTCGATCTCGGTCGCGGAGGGCGAGGACAAGTCCGACCTGCACATCAAGGTGGACCGGGGCGGCATCGTCGAGGGCCACGTGCGTTCGGGCAGCACGGGCGAGGCGCTCGACAAGGTGCCGGTGCGCCTCGGGGTCTCCGGCGGGACGGAGGAGGACCACGAGGAGCAGATGACCGTCACCGCGTCAGGGGGCGTCTTCCGCTTCGACGGCCTGCAGCCCGGCGAGTACACCGTGGAGGCGCTGGGCTCCGGCTTCGGCTCCGATGCGATCGCGAGCCGGACCGTGAAGGTGGAGGCCAACGAGACCGCGCCGGCAGACCTCACGACGAAGGGCTGACGTCCACACGGTGCGTCGGAACTCCCGGCGCGGAGCCGGCCAGCCCGCCGCGAGGTGGCGCGCGGTCGCGCCGCGGGGCTCAGTCCTTCGGCGCGTTGCCCGGGAAGTGCGCGGGACCCGTGAGGACCACGCAGGTGCGGCAGACCTCCGGGTACTCGCCCGCGAACATCTGGCGCCGGAATTCGCGGTAGCGCGCGCCGTTCCAGATGCTCTCGAAGCTCTCGTGCAGCACGTTGCCCATCTCCAGCTCGGACGGGCCGCGGCAGCACGGGTACACGGCGCCGTCGGGCGTGACCTTGGCGTAATTCATCGCCATGGGGCAGAAGCCCGGGTGCATGCGCGCGAGGCTGTCCATGTGCAGCTCGCGGATCTCCGCCAGCGGCGACTTGCTGCCCTGCCGCGGCGGCGTGGCGACGATCTCGCCGCCCCACGGCTGGTGCAGGTGCAGGCTGACGCTGACGCCGCGCGCCATGGCGCGCACGCGCACCAGCTCGACCATCGCGCCGAAGGCGTCCTCCGGCACGCGGCCGTCGATCTTCAGCTCCTCGTAGCCGGTGGAGTTGGGCAGCAGCTCCTGCATGGACATCTGCGTGCCGCCGAGATCCGCGACGAGGTCCACCAGTGCCGGCATCTGGTGCCAGTTGGGCGGCACGCAGATGACCATGCAGGAGCTGCT
>Ga0193753_10001986_pt1 | contig 16743 bp, 12 predicted proteins | sample H1c2metaG_FD_144925 | JGI IMG/M metagenome (GOLD analysis project Ga0193753, IMG submission 144925) | Soil microbial communities from a riparian zone of the East river system, Colorado, United States - H1c2 | ecosystem: Environmental > Terrestrial > Soil > Riparian zone | place: USA: East... | reverse complement strand
CCCCCGCCCAGACCCAGACCCCGCCACCACCCCAACCCCGCAGCCCCGGCGGTGACGTCGGCAGCGGAGCCGGAGACATCGGCAAGGGCACCGCCAAGGGAACCGGAGCCGCAGCCGAAGGCGTCGGCAAAGGTGCTGGCGATCTCGTCACCCTCCACCCCATCGATGCCGCCGGTAACGTCGGCAAGGGCGCAGGTGTCGCCGGCAAAGACGTCGGCGTCGGTGCCGTCAAGGGCACCGGCAAAGTCGCCAAGGGCACAGGTCGCGGCGTCGGCAAAATCTTCCACCACGGCCATCACAACGACGCGCCTCCACCCCCATCGAGCCCACAAAACTAAAGACGGCTGGCCCATACGAGCAAGGGCACGCCTTCAGGCGTGCCAATAAAACGCAACGCCGAAGGCGTCACCTCTCTGCCGAAGGCTCGCCTCTCTTCTCTTCACGAATGCCGCCCCCGCCACGAAACAATCTCCGGGCACATCTACCGTTGACACCGCATTCGCGAAGCTTGAAGCTCAATCACCATGCGAATCGCACTCCTCTGCCTCCTCGCACTTGCTACGCTGCCCATCCCGGGCCGCGCCCAGGCTCCCGTATTCGAAACCACCTCCAAAAACAGCTCCATCAAATTCCTGGTAAAGGCCTCCGTCGCCCTCACCGGCAACTTCGACAAATGGGATGCCACGCTGAAGTTCAAATCGTCGGACGTAACCACCGGCGCCCTCGACATCCGAATCCAGGCGGCCACCGTCAACACCGGCAGCGGCATCAAGGACAAAAAGCTAAAAAGCAAAGACTTCTTCTACGTCGACGAAAACCCGCTGATCACCTTCCACTCCACCAAAGTCGTCCAGACCGGCCCCACCACCTTCGACGTCCTCGGAGACTTCTCCATCCGTGGCGTCTCCAAGCCCGAAACCCTGAAACTCGCCATCTCGGGCAAGGGAACCGGCAAGGGCACCATCCAGGGAACCATGGCCTTCGACCGGAACGACTACGGCATGGACAAAGGCATCCCCTTCATCAAAATTGCCGACCGTGTCGAGGTCAGCGTCGATCTCCAGGTCAGCCAGGTCAGCGGCCCCCGCCTGGTCTACAAGCAGTAGGCGGAAGGTCCGGATTTCAACCTTTCATCCCGCCTGACACCAACCCATTCTTGACAAAACCCGATCTCTCACAACGCCTTCCAGCGAGGGACCTGGAAGGCAGGTCCGGACCTATGTCCTTTCTTTCGAAGACTTTGCGTACTTTTCGACGGGGGGGTACCTGCAGCCAGACCACAGACATAGGCAGTGTGTCGAAGTCACTTTACCTTCGAATGACTGCCTCCGTTACCGTGCTGCCTAACGGCGATAACGTCAGAGAAAGGGGTGTCGTGGGTAGAGCGGTGATAGCTCGCATGACGCCGCATTAGCATGGCGGCGCTTCCGCTCAATCGAGCCAGCTCAGCATCACCTGCCGCCCGCAGCAGAGGTGGAGGACCGGCGAGCATAGAAGCTTCGAGCTCTTGCGCTACTATAGGTCCGCAGAGATCCCATGCGGCCGTTATGTCGCCGACTATAAGAATCAATTCAGGTGACAGCGTAGCTGTGATAAGACGTAAGCCCCGACCAAGTGCACGTGCCTGCTCCGTCAGTGCGTAGACAGCAACGGGATCGCCATCCCGACCTAGCTGAAGCAGTTCGTAAATATCTACGATGTTCCGCTTGCTGGCAGCATTGTAGGCCCGAATGGCCGCGCCTGAGGAAGCGACCGTCTCCCAACAACCTTTTTGTCCGCATTGACATAGGGGCCCAGCGAGGTCGACAGACACATGGCCAAATTCGCCTGCAAGGCCATTATTTCCGGAGTGCATATGTCCGCCTGTAAGAATCGCCGCCCCCACGCCTTCGGCAACCGCCACCAAAACCACGTTCTTCGCACCCTCTAGGCGGCCGAACCAGAGTTCTGAGATGAGGCAGACATTGGCATCGTTGTCGATCTCGACCTGCAGCCCTGAGACTTCCTCGAGAGCGCTCCTAAGATCGAATTCGTGCCACTTCAGATTGGGAGCGAGGAGAACTCGCTGTGTCGCGGGATGCACCCTCCCTGGCAGACTCACTCCGACACCTTCGAAGGACTTCGAAGCATGCTCCTCGCGTAGAGCGCACATCCGTTTTCCGATTTGCGAGATGGTCTTTCCTGGGTCTGAATAGGTTGCAATCGTTTCCCGTGAAAGAAAACGACCGCTCAGGTCAACGATCGCGAGAATGGCGCGATCAGGCCGCAGGTCCAGAGCGAACGTCACCATAGCGCTGTTTACCGACAGCATGGTGGAGGGCCTTCCGCGTGCCGGCTTAATCACCGCACCTTTTGTTACCCAGTGTTCTTCGATGAGCTGCTCGACAATCGCCGAGACTGTACTTGGACGGAGTCCTGACAGACGTGAAAGGTTCGGACGTGACAGAGGCTGATTGAAGCGAATGAGCTCAAGCACGATATCGCGATTGATGTCGCGGGCAATTTCGCTTGAAGCAGTCTGGGCCGAGGCCAAGTCGATCTGTCGGACCCCAAGGGTCTGATTATTGCTCCGCTTCTTGTGCTTGAGAGAATTCATCATTCAGATTACGTTTGCCATAATCGTACGACAGCAGGAAGAGTGATCCTGGCGGAACTCGATCACGAACGAATTGCGCAAGAAAGATACCAGGACCCGCGAATTTCTTCATGGGCTCCCTGGTCTAAAAGACCTATCTTGAAGGTCCGCCAGGTGATCCGGTGGCAGGCGAGCCTGGGCGTGGTGGTGGCGGTGGGTCGAGAGGATTCAGTCCCTTGCCAAAGTTCGGATCCTTCGCTGCAAGATCCGAGCGATAACTGACCGAATTTGCGGTGGGAAAGGATGAAGGGACCGGCTGCGTCACCTTACCAGAAGCTGCCCATTCCACACCGCGTTGAAACGTCACAACGCTATCGACCGAACTTAGAGCCATGATGTCGTGCCCCAGTGTGGTGTGGAAGATGCGTCCTTTGTCGAAATGCGAGACCATTAACTGCGGTTCATCGAAGCCTGATCCGCGATTGGATGGATCAGAGTAGGCCGTCGCCAGGACGGTCATCTTGCCCGGGCCACGCAGCTTGGAATAAAGCTCATCTCCCTGGTGCATCCATACCTTAGGTAGACCTTTCATAATTGGATGGGTCGCATCGCGTACCGTCACCTGGTAGGGCATGCGCAGACCGTGGTTGCCGGCGCGCCCCGGAGTATCGTCCGAAACGAGCTTGCCATCTTTGTAGTGCCAATATGGCCCTGAAGATTCATTGCGTCCGCGCCACCCGCCTATGCCGATCATCTCGTTATACGCTGACCATTTAGGGAACGCATTGTCGGACGCATGCACAGAGACAAACCCTCCACCTTGCTTGACGTATGTCTCGAACGAATTTTTCAGTTCGCTGGACCAACGGTCATCGGGCGCGTCGTAGTTGAAGACGACAACCTGGTACTTGCTCCACTCCGGGTGAAACTGAGAGAAGTCGCCGCCAGCGGGTGGCGCCGTGACAACCTCTGTTTCGAAGATGCCCGTCTCGTCCAGCTCAGCCTTCAAAATCGGAGTCACGACCTTCCAATTGTGGTACGGACCTCCGCTTTCGCCGTCAAGAAGAAGCACGTGGATGCGCGGTGCTGCAAGAGCTGCCACCGCCTGGAACAACAAGATACCGCCGACCATCATTGAGAACCACTTCTTCATATCGCCTTCCTTCTCATTCCTTGCTCGAAGCAGCGTTCTTGCTGATGACGGCTGTTGAGAGAGGAAGTTTCCATGCATAAAGAACGCTTCCTGCACTGGTGATCAAGACCTGATGTCCATCAAGCTCATACGTCATGGGAGTTGATGCAATCTGCCCGCCCGCATTCGCATGCCACAACGTCTTGCCGGTTGCGGTATCCAGGCCAAGAAAGTTGCCACTAGAGTCGCCCGTGAAGGTAAGCCCGGAGGCGGTTGTCAGCACGCCCGACCCGGCTCGCTGGCCTAGCTCGTGGGACCATCGGACTTTGCCGGTCTTGTAGTCAATGGCCTCGAGCACACCTTTGCTCCACAGGCTGTAATCGGCGCCGGCCCAACCGTAGGTACCGTCCGCAGGCTTTGAAAAGTACAAGCTGAAGCTTGGCGATGCGCTAACGATAAAGAGTCCCGTCTTCGGGTCGAAGCTGGGAGAGCGGTAGTTGGTCATTCCACCCTCATCCGGAGCGATCAGACGCCCATCAGGTGCAGGCTCCTTGGCCGGGTTCGGAATCGGGCGTCCATCCTTGTCCACGCCGAGAGTCCAGTTTACAAGGCCAAAGTTCGTAGTCAGTAGATTCTTCCCAGTTGCGCGATTGAGAACGAAGAAGTACCCATTGCGCGATGCCTGCATCAGCAGTTTGCGCTGCACACCGTTGAAGGTCGCGTCCGCGATCACCGGAATCTCGACTGCGTCCCAGTCGTGGGTGTCGTGCGGTGAAGGCTGGAATGCCCATGCAAGCTTTCCCGTGTCCGGATTGATGGCAACGATGCTGCAGGTATAGAGATTGTCGCCGGGGCGGACCGTGCCAGTCAGTACGGGCGTCGGGTTGCCGGTTCCGAAATAGACCAGATTTAGTTCAGGATCGTAGGTTCCGGTCATCCAGATATTGCCTCCACTCGAAGTCTTCGCTGTTCCGACTGGAGGAGTTGCAAACCAGTTCCACTGGGTCGCACCCGTCTCTGGATCGATCGAGCGAAGAAAGCCCTGCAGATTGTCAAAATCTCCAGAGGCGCCAACCAAAACATGGTTGCCGACAATGAGAGGAGACATAGTGGCCCACTGCCCTTTATTTGAGTCGGCAACGACGACGTCCCAAAGAACCTTGCCTGTCGTCGCCTCCATCGCGAGCAGGTGTGCGTCCGAGGACATGTAATAGATCTTGTCTTTGTACATGCTCACGCCCCGCTGTCCGATGTGGAAAGCCTTGTTCGGAGGAGCAGTGTAGTGCCAAATCGTATGGCCGCTGCGAGCATCGATCGCCCAGACGTTATCCGGAGTTGTAAAGTACATGATGCCGTCCACCAGAATCGGCGTCGATTTCACGATGCCATTCTGCTGCGTCTGAAACGTCCACGCGAGAGTCATATTCGCCACATTGCGCGGATCGATCTCTGTAAGCGCACTGTGGCGTTGCCCCGTGTAGTCACCGTGAAACCCCGGCCAACTATCCCGCGGCGGGTGCTTCAACATCTCATCTGTCACCCCTTGTGCTACAGAAGATACAGCACAGGCGGCAGAGCCGGTCACGACAGTAAGAATACGCACAAACTTCATCCAACTCATGCAATCAACTCCCGGAAGACTATTTATCTCTATTTAAAGGTACGGATATATGCGAGAACGTTGTGGATGTCGTCATCGGTGTACTTGATCATCGCAGCCACATGCTCCTCCGCAGGCTTGTCCACCTGAAAGGTAACGGCGTCCACCGGCCACGAGAGATACTTGCCCGCCGCGTCCTTCATACCGACCGTGAACTCATCCTGATAGTCGAGCGTTCCCGTGAATGTCTTCCCGCCGCGTGTCTTCACCGTAATCTTCGACTTCGCGTCGCGCGGGTACAGCATCTGCTCCTCCAGTCGCAGACCGGTGTAGCGCGTCGCAACACCAGCCAGACTCTTAGCAGAATGACATTTTGTGCAACCTCCTACGCCTTCAAAATATCGCTTTCCAACCTCAGCATTTCCCGTTTGCAAATCTGATTCGTCGACTCCCTTGCGGGTGCCTGTCTGTGACATCGCCTTGTCCTGTTGCGAATGAATAAAGGCGACCAAATCGAGCGTGTCGGTGTCGGGCAGGTTGAATTTTGGCATCCCCTTGTCGATACGGCCATTTCGAATCACAACGCCAATGGCCTCTCCTTCTTTGTCGGAGCTGACCAGCTTGGATCGCGTAAGGTCAGGACCTGATTCTCCACCACCCGCGTCCTTGCCGTGACAGAAGGCGCAGTTCTGTATAAAGAGAACTCCACCGGTTTCTTTCTGTGAGCCCGTAAATTTGGCGTGTTCAGGCACCGGCCCCTGTGAACCCACGGTTGAAGGTGGCCGTGCTCCAGGACGTGGCCCAGTAGGGTTCTGCGCACCAAGCTTCGGAAGGATCAGGAATGCCATTGCCGCAAAGCAGAACGCCGCTGGCAGTACCCTCTTTGAATAGAACTTCGTCACAGACAAATCTCCTTAGGACGTCTTGCCAGATCCGATGAAGCATGGTGTAAAAGAGATCGAGAGAAACGCTTCGGTCACCTGAAGCGAACTTGCTCCATGGCTCTATGCGGAATCATGCAATGGCTGCAGGATCGGTTCGGGCGGGCCCATGAAGGCAGGTCCGCCCGAACGGGCTAGAAGTGAACCCGCAGCACGAACTCCATAGTGCGAGGATCGGTTGTGCTGGTCACCTGACCAAAGGCGTTATTGAACGTACCATCCGGATTGTAGTTCGCCGCGTAGGTGCCGCCTGGCTGCGCAGCACCGAGCGTAGCTACGTTCGTAGCGCCGATCGAGAAGAACGACAGGTGGTTCGGAACGTTGAACATCTCAGCGCGGAATTCCAGTCCGATCTGTTCGTGAATCGCAATGTTCTTCTGCAGCGCTGCGTCCCAGTTGTTGAACAGCGGTCCCTTGATTGCGTCATAGCCCAGGTTGCCGTAAGTCCCGGGAGCCGGCGCGGAGAAGGCAGCAGGGTTCAGGTATTGCTTGCCGTTATGGGCATAGGGATCGCCAACCAAGTTCGGGCGCTGTGCAACGTTGGCCGTTGTGACCAGGTTGCCGGCGACCGACACGCCGGAGGGTTGAATCACGTTGATCGGCAGGCCATTCGCGATGCGGGTAATGCCTGAGAGCTGCCAACCGCCGAGGGCCTGCTTGTACCACTCGTGCTCATGCTGCCAGAACGGAATGGGATAGACATAGCTGGCGACGAAGATCTTCGGCTGGTTGTAGTTGGGCGGGCCGTAGGCGGCGTGGATGTTGGTGCTGTCCTGCGGTTGGTAATCGAAGGTGGAGCCATCGGTCAACGCCTTGGACCAGGTGTAGGCCAGAGTGACAAGGCCGCCCTTCTCGAAGTGGGTCTGCAGGCGCGCCTGCAACGAGTTGTAGTTGGAATGCGCGCCGTTGGTGTACTGGTAGATTTCGCCATAGCCCTTGTAGGGGCGCAGGGCGTTACGCTGGCTCACAGTCGGATTTGCCTGCTCGATTCCGGCTGGTCCCTGGTTCACGTTCTTGCGATAGGTCAGATTCGTGGAACGCGAGCCTACATAATTCACCTCGACCGAGGTGTTGTTGAACAGCTTGTGCTGTACGCCCATGCTGTAGTTGTGGATCCGCGGCGGTGCAAGGTTGCGGTCCGCCGAATTGGAGATGACGTTCGGTGCTGACGCAGTACCGATGCTGCCCAGACTGTCCACATTGCCGGCGCTGGCAAGGGAAGCGACCGCGGTGAACGGTAGCTGTGAAACAGCGCCGTAGATGTAGTTGCCTTCGACGCGCTCGTACGACATGCCGTAGCCGCCGTGGATAACAGTTTGCTGCCTTCCGGTCAGGTCATAGGCAAATCCAACGCGCGGGGCGAAGGTGTTATAGACGTTATTGATCAAGCCGGCAGGCAGGCCGTGAAACAGCGCCAGCACCTGGGGATTGTTGTATACGCTCGGCGCCACTACCTGCTTCGCCTTATCGGAAAACCCAGTGCCGGGGAGCACAAGACCGTTGTAGGGGGCCGGATTGGAGGTGATCAGGCCGGTTGAGGGATTGACCGTCGCAGCCTTTGTCGGATCGTAGGAGTTCGGATCGAAGAATGCGGTGTTGTTAGGCCAGCTGGAGATGGGCGGCATGTACTGCCAGCGGAGACCGAGATTCAGGGTCAGCCGGCGGCTCACGGTCCAATCGTCTTGCAGGTAGGTTTCGAACTGAGTGAAGCGGGCTTGTACCTGCGGAATGTTGCTGCCTTCGGTGTAGCTGGCAAAGTTGCCCGCCACAAGTCCAGCGAGGTTGGAGAAAGTGAACGCTCCATTCAGCTGCGGCGGCGCTGTCTGGTTCTTGCGGGCGCGCCAGAAGTACGCTCCAGCCTTGACAGAGTGATTGCCCAGTATGCGGGAGAAATCATCCTTCATCGCGTAGATGCGCTGAGAGTTGTCGAACTGTCTTGGAGTCAAGCCGGGATTGCCGAAGCCCGAGATCGTGATCTGCGGGATGAGGGGCGAAGCGTTATACAGCGTGGCGTAGGTCAGGCCGTAGTCGCTACGGTTGATCGCCCTGTTCCCAAACTGCGAGTTCGCCCGGATGTTCCCGTTTTCGTTGATGATGTTGCCAGAGTAGGAACCCGTCGCGACGTTCACGGTCCTGGAATTGAAGGTATGCGTCCACGACAGAGAGGACGTGAGGCCTGGGATCGTCCGGTCATAGATGATGTAGTTGGTCGGATTGCCGATGTTCAGCACGTTGTCGTGAACGAAGTGCCCGCTGATCTGGTTCTTCTCGTTCAGGTTGTAGTCAATCTTGACCAGATACTCCGACTGGTTATTGTTGCCCAGGCTCAGGTAGCGGTAATTGCCGCTTGGATCCTGCAGAACTGTGGAGGCCAGAGCGCGACCAGTTGCGGTCGACGGTCCAGTGGTGATGGCCTTTGCGATGTCTGCCGGTTTGGGAACCGAAGCGTTTGTCACCGTGGAGGTGCGCAGACGTTTGAACTCCTGGGCGGCAAAGAAAAAGAGTTTGTCCCGGTTCCGGTTGAAGACACCCGGGATCCAGACAGGACCGCCGATGGTGTAGCCGAAGTCGTTATAGCGCAGCGGCGCCTTGATCGGGGCCTGGCTCAGAGAGCTGAGAGCGCGGAAGGGGTAGGCCTGAACGGCATCGTTGCGGATGTACTCGTACGCGCTGCCATGGAAGTCGTGTCCGCCGCTCTTGACTGCGACAGAGACAGTCGCACCGGCTGTGCCGCCGTAGCTGGCGTCGTAGCTGGATGCGACGTTACGGAACTGCTGCAGCGAGTCTGGCGAGATGTTGACGAAGTTGTTGCCGCCGCCACCATTGTCCTTGTTGTCGACGCCATCGATGAAGAAGTTCGCCGCATCGGTCCGGATACCATTGACCGACTGCGAGTTGCCGTTGACGCCGTATGTGCCGAAGATGGCGAAGCCACTGGCCACCGTTTGCGAGACGCCAGGCTGCAGCGTCAGGAGCTGAACGTAATTGCGGCCGTTCAACTGGATCTGTGTGGCTTCTGTGCTGGTGACCACGCCGCCGATCTCCGCTGTCGTTGTCTGAATCAGCACCGCATCGGCTTTCACGGAGACGGATTCGGTCACTTGACCCACCTCAAGTTGTACGGGCACGGCCGGCTTGCCGCCCACATCGACATTTACGCCGCTGAGGATCGATTTCTTGAAACCCTGCATGACCGTCGTGACGGTGTAGACGCCGACCGGCAGGTTCAAAACGGTATAGTTCCCGTCGTCGTTGGAACGTACCGTGCGATTCGCACGGGTCGCTTCATTGGTTACGGTCACTTCAGCTCGGGGAACGGCAGCACCAGTAGGATCGGTGACGACACCTGTTATCTGCTGACTGTCCACAGCCTGACCCAAAGCCAGACCTGCGGATGTAAAGATTAAGAAAAGAGTGATGAGTAATACACGCTTCATTATGCCCCCTGAACTTCAAATGGGTGTTCTGTCCACAACGCCTGAAAGCATGCCCTCTTACATGGCAGCATGATTCAGTTCTGCGTTCCGCATCTTTAATACGCGGGCAAAAATATACATGCGTGGGTAGGCACACTGTCAACGAAATAAATCTAGCCCTGTATTTAGTTGATTCAAACGGTTGGAGATATGTAGAAGCGTCATAAGGGCGAATCTGAATGATGTGCAAGATCCTCAGTGCCGCATGGTGGATAAATAACTCTTTTGCCTGATGCAAAAATATAAACGCCTGCGGTCAGGAACGATGCAGACTCGCGATTCGTGATGTTCAACGTCTACTTCGTCACAGAGCAGCAGTTCTCGGCCCTTGGGCTGGGAAACCTGAAAGCCTCGTCTGATTGAGCGACCGCGATGATTGATCCCGAGTCACCGGCCAACCGGAAGTAGCCCAACTGGACGATAGACGGACATCTCGTACAGTTTTCGACCTCGGAACTTGTCCGGAATGCCGACTTATCGTCCAAATGACTAGAAACGCATTTTTCAGTATCGATCCTGCGAAGTTGAATCCAAGGGCACGGGCTGAATAAGGCATTCTGACTGTAATCGCCAAGCTACGCACTTCGCGCGTCATCGACGAGAGCGTTGTTCGTTCTTGATCATCGCGGAGCCTTCCATTTCAGCAAACTACTCCGCACGCAGTGCTTCCACCGCATTCACCCTTGCTGCGCGTGCTGCGGGCACGGCGGACGCGGCGACCGCTGCAGTCAGAATGACGACAGTTGATACAACAAAGGCTAAGGCTCCAGGCAGATGCACCTCCGCCACGTATCTGCCGATACCGAGTGCAAAGGCAATGCCGAACAACACGCCCGCGCCCACACCAATCCCGGCAATCGTCAGGCCTTGCAACAGCACGTCGTTCATGATGTTCCGCGGCTGCGCGCCCAGTGCCATCCGAATGCCGAACTCACGGGTGCGACCGCTCACGGAAAACGCGAGCACTCCTGCGACACCGACAACAGAGATCAGCAGTGCCACCGTCGCGAATCCACCGAACACCACGGCATTCAAACGATCGGGCGTCAATACTTCGGCGCGAACGTCGCTCAACGTGCTCGCCCGCTCCACCGGCTGTTCCGCCGAGATGTTGTGAATGGTGCGCGTGATCGCCGGAGCCAGCGTATATGGATCTTGCTCCGTACGCACAAAGAGGCGTCCTTGCCACCCTTCCTGATCGGTGGGCTGATACACCATCATGGCAGGCGACGGGATGACGTTCTCATCATCCACATCGGGCACGATTCCGACGATCCTCCGTGGCTGCATGCCGATGCCGACGAACTTCATCACTCCATCGGTCCAGCGCAGCTCGCGGTTCAACGCACTCTGCCCGGGGAAGAGTGTCTGCGCAAGGCTCTGACTCACGATCACTACAGGTTCGGACCCGTTCTTGTCCGTGTCTCTGAAATCACGCCCCTGCAAAAAAGGCAGACCCAGGGTTTCGAAGTATCCAGGCGACACCGACCGAAACTTCGCGCGCCAGTCATCAAGTCCGTTCTTTCGTGTCGCTCCTTGAGCCGCAAAGGCGAAGCTGATATTCAGCCCCTGGTTGTCGCGCCACGGCACACTGAAGCCTGTAGATGCATGAGCCACGCCGGGGAGCGCGCGCACTCGACGCTGCACCTCATGGTAAAAGTCCTGGATCTGCGCCGGGGTTCGTCCGGAGGACATGATCGGTAGATTCACAGCCAGCACCCGTGCGGTGTCGAAGGGCGGCTGCGTCCGCTCAAGCACATACAGCGTCCGCATCAAGACAGCTGCTCCGGTCAGCAAAAGGAACGAGGCGGTAATCTGCATTACGGCAAAGACACGCAGCCGTCGGTTGCTGCTTCCCGTCATCCGAACTCCGCCACCCGCAAGCCCCGCACCCAAAGGAGCGCTCCCCGATGGCAGCCGCGGAATGAGCGCCAGGAACACTGCTGCCGTCAACGCCAGCGCGATGCCAAACCATACCAGGCTAAAGTCGAGTTGAATCCCTTCGGCCCGCACCGAGAACCGCGCTGCGTACCGCCCCAGCACCGCGACCATCGGCCATGCAAGGATCAGCGCCGCCAACACTCCGCTTCCGCACAGCACCAGGCTTTCCGCCAGCAGCGAACGCCGCAGCGTCGCCGTGCTTGCCCCCAATGCCGAGCGCACCGCCAGCTCTGATTCACGCCGCACCGTCCGCGCCAGCACAAGATTGGCCACATTGGAGCACGCAATTGCGAACAGCAGTCCAGACGCTGCAAACAACACCCATAAGACAGTATTGGCGCGCGAATTGATCTGCTCGTGCATTCGCGTCACATCGATCCTGCCGTGATTCGCTGGTTTGTAGACCTCTGGATGTGCGGCCGTGATCGCCGCGTACCGGCTGCGCAGCTCAGCCCGCGCGGCCTCAAGAGTTGCTCCCGGTGCAAGCCGCGCGAACACTTCCGTCATGCGGTGCTCACGGCCGGTGACCATCGTGGCCGATAGATGATGTGGGCTGGTCACCAGGTTGGCGATAATCTCCGTCTTCATCGGATACGGCACCGATGGTTCCAGCACTCCTACGATGACTGCGTTACGTGGGCCGCCAAAGCTTTCCAGCCGCACGGTCTTTCCAAGGACGCTCGGGTCGGAGTGCAGCGCCATGTTCCAGAACCGATAGGTGAGCACGATCGCGCCCGCCGCGTTGGGCCCATCGTCGGAAGGCGTGAGCAGGCGTCCCAGCACCGGACGCAGACCCATCACCTCGAAATAATGGCCGTCTACAACTCCGGCGGGAATCTCGCGCGGTGTGCCCAGCCCCACGATAGTGAAGTCGACGGCGGAAAACGTCCCTAACGCCGTGATCGTCTTTAGCCCGGGGCCGAGGTCATCGATCTCCGGGATGGAGAACGTCGCGTTCTCGACCCCGATGCCCGGCTCGCTCTGCCGCAGGTAGAGCAGACGGTCTTCGTCCTGGTTCGCGAGCGGACGCAGCAGAACGGCGCGTACCACGCTGAAGATGGCGGCGTTGGCCCCGATGCCCAGGGCCAGTGTCAGGGCTACGGTGATCCACAAGGCGGGAACCCGCGAAAGCGAGCGCAGAGCAAGCTTAAGATCTCGAAGGAATGACATATCGATTCTCCAACGGCTGCTTAGTAACTTGACAATATACGTTGATATCAACATAGTTAGTGAGATGTCAAGCGCGAATCCAGTACCTTTCGAAACGACGTTGCGTATTCGCGACTGCTGTCTCTGTCTTCATGTACAGCGAGCCGCGCGTGCCCTGGCCCGCCGTTTCGATGAAGCACTGCGTCCCGTCGGCTTAACCAATGGCCAGTTTTCACTTCTGATGTCGCTCAATCGTCCTGAACCTCCAGGCATCGCGTCCGTCGCAACTCTCCTGGCCATGGACCGCACCACGCTCACCGCCGCGCTCAAACCGCTCGAGCGGCGCGGCCTGATCACGATCGCCGAAGACCCGACCGATCGGCGTGGACGACGGCTGAGCATGACCCCAGATGGCCAGACACTGCTCGCTTCCGCGACGCCGATCTGGGAGCGCACTCACCGCGATGTTGAAGCCCTGCTCAAGGATGACAAACCCGATCGCCTTCGGAGAAGCCTGGGCGCACTCTCATAATTCTCCCACCGGTGATGGATTGTGGCTCGCCAAAATTGAATCTCGACGGATTGACCTATATCCACCAAAATCCCGTAACCGCCGCCTCACACAAATCCCCGAAGCCTGCCCCCACACCTCTGACAACCCACCATCCCGCTCGATCTCTACCCACCATCTCCACATGGACTTCGCCCAATTCAGTTAGTATGTTTCACACACGCCACCCTCCACGGCGCCCAGGCCCTGAACAATAAATCCATACCACCCCTCAGAGGTCTCCATGAGACGCACCCGTTTCGCTGTCGCCCTCCTGCCCGCCCTTCTCCTTACCACCACCCTCGCCCTCGCCAACGCCTGGCAGACAGGCAAACTCCTCGACACCGAGCGTCAGGAGGTCAAAGAGGGAAGCACCACCACCTACAACACCGACTCCCATTCCAAAAACGGCAGGTATTCCGAGAACACCACCGCCCACAAGACCGACAACACCGACACCTATCAGGTCTACACCATCCAGACCCCCGCCCGGACCTACATCGCCCGCGAAAAGCTCAACTTCCCCTGGTCCAAGCCTGCCAATATCACCCTCGGCGAAGACGTGAAGTTCACCGTCCAGGGCAACCGCCTCATCATCCTCGACGAAGACCAAAAGCAGCACAAAGCCACCATCGTCAAAGCCAGCGTCAGCCCGTCGAATTAAAATCGGTCGCCCCTCCGGCGACTGCCTCCGGCCATCGAAACGATATATTTACTTGACGCCACTCCCTGGGCAAGCGCACTCTGATGCCACCACAATCTCGCAAATGGGATTCCTCGATGCGCAAAGCCTTTCTCGCCTTCACCCTCCTCTCTTCTGCACTGATTCTCCCCCTAACCGCCCACGCCGACACTATCGACGACTTTCTCCTCACCGGCAACGGCCACATCATCACCTTCTCCCTTCCCGCCTCACCCCCGGGTAATCTCCGCACCTGTCCCACAGGCATCATCACCTCATGCCTCCCCGGCTCCCAGACCGACTTCTCGGTCTCGACTGTCGTCACAAACAATGGCGTCTCCGCCCTTGAAAGTATTGACTTTCCAACCTCTCGTTTCGGTGGCGGCCTCGTCCTTGGCCCCGACCCCGGAAGATTGTTCGGGGACCAGCAGCTCTTCACCCCCGATGCCGCCAACCCAACCTTCCTGACCGGAACCTTCGATCTGTTCAGCCCCACCGGTCCGCCCTCCGCCGACTACATCCTCAACATCATCCCGGAGGCCTCAACCGCCCTCACTCCCGAGCCCTCCACCCTCGCACTTCTTGGAACCGGCCTCATTGGAGCAATTGCTGCGGTTCGACGACGGGCAACCCAGCTCTAATCTTTGCGGCTCCTAACCCCATCTTCCATCCCGCCCGACACCAACTCCGAGACCACCCTTCTTGACAAAAACCGAGCTCTCACCATGCCTTCCAGAGAGGGACTTGGAAGGCAGGTCCTGACCTATGTCTTTTATTTCGAAGACTTTGCGTACTTTCGGTAGGGAGGGGGGGTACCTGCAGCCAGACACAGCATCCCCCGCAAACTGACCGAAAAGACCGTACACGCTCAACGAGAACCGTTCCTGGTGCCAGCCGGGATCATACCTACATTGGCAAGCACGACATCGACAACCACATTGGCGGTGCGCTCAAGTTCGGCATCGCTCTCCTGTTTGGTGATCCCTGCCAGAAGACGGTAAAGAACATCTCCCGTGAGAGAGTCATGAAGAATCACCGCGGTTCGCTCAAGCGGTACGGTCGCACTTCCCAGCTCCGCCCGATGACGTTCCAGGATGGCCAGTATGAAGGAAGCCGTTCTGGCCGGCCCATGGGTATACCACGCCTCCCCCACCTCCGGACAGCTAACCGCCTCCCCAATTGCGAGACGGTGGAGATTCACCGATCGCTTCGCCGTGATCAGCTTCAGGATATGGAAGGCGAGTTTTTTCAGACTTTGCTCAAGATTCAGCCCAGTGTAATCGATCGTTGCAAGCGGTTCATTCGACTCACGGCAAAGCTCCTCGATGCTACTGATAAATAGCCCGCATTTGCCGCCGAATTCGCTATAAACCGTACTCTTCGATCCACCCGCCAGCTCAACGATCTTGTCGATGGTCACGCCGTCGTAGCCGCGCTTCAGGAAAAGGTCTGCGGCGACTTTTTGCAGCTTGGAATTCCGCGCCTCTGCTCTCGTTCTCTTTTCAGCCACCCATCGCCTCATCTCTGAATAGCCATGCGAAAACACCACTGCAATCTAGCAATTTTCTTGCCTTCATTCCTGCAGGCATTTTATCAAGCGCTCCCAACCGGCCCATAGAGCCACGGCATCAAATCAATAGTGTCCCGAATTTGCAACAAATCTCTCGATACTGTAATGTACAGTACATTATTGATCGCATTTTGGATATGTGGCCATTGTCCGTTGAAGTACTAACCTCCTGGAGGTCGCTTATGCACATCATCCACGAAAGTAAGTCGACCTCTTCCATCAGTGTCGTGCGTCCGAATCAGATGAGCGCGGAAACCTCTCAGACATCGGGATCGCTTAGGATGTCTGCGATCTCCGCGTTGAATGGATGATTTCTGGGATCATTCAGACCCTGCGTTAAGCTCAAAGCTCAGAATCTGATCGAGCACAACGCACCAACTCCAAGCTGAAGCGTCAGTGAACTGCTTACCACTCACTTCAGAGCTTAAACACCAAAGAGGAGCACTCACATGAATAAAGTCCAATCACTCTCAGCCGCAGCCGCCGGTACGTTTACCATCGGTGGCGACCTTACCGTGAACCGTCTTGGGTATGGGGCGATGCGTATCACAGGCCCGGGCATATGGGGTCCACCAGCCGATAAAACTACGGCTCTCGCCACCCTGCGCAAAACAACCGAGCTCGACGTCAATCTGATCGACACCGCCGATTCCTATGGACCCGGTACATCCGAAGAGTTGATCGCCGAAGCGCTATACCCCTACGACAAGGAACTGGTCATCGCAACCAAGGGCGGCTGGGAGCGTCCCGGCCCAGGCCAATGGACCCACAACGCCAGTCCCAAACATCTCACCGAAGCATTGGAGGGCAGTCTGAAGCGCCTTCGCCTCGACCGCATCGACATTTATCAGCTCCATGCTCCTGATAACGCCGTGTCCTTCGAGGCCTCTGTCGAAACCCTGAAAAAGCTGCGCGAGCAGGGAAAGATACGCCATGTCGCACTCTCGAATGTAACCCGCGAACACATCGAGCGCGCCCGCAGAATTGTTCCTATCGTCTCGGTGCAGAACCGCTACAGCTTTGCCGATCGAGAGTCCGATTTCATCGTCGATTACTGCGAGCAGAATGGCATCGCTTTTCTACCCTGGGCGCCACTTGGCCAGGCGAAAGAGGCGCATAATGCCATC
>Ga0193753_10001985_pt1 | contig 16747 bp, 14 predicted proteins | sample H1c2metaG_FD_144925 | JGI IMG/M metagenome (GOLD analysis project Ga0193753, IMG submission 144925) | Soil microbial communities from a riparian zone of the East river system, Colorado, United States - H1c2 | ecosystem: Environmental > Terrestrial > Soil > Riparian zone | place: USA: East... | reverse complement strand
GGCTGTTGTAGCATCTACCCCAATCGACTCCAGCCACGCGTTTTCGGTCCGACCAATTGTAAGGAGACTGCCGCATGCCGTCGCGACGCCGATTTCTAGGGGCCTGCTCCGCGCTTGCCGGATCCATGCTGTTCGATCGCAGCGGGCTGCTTACGATTGCCGACGCCGCGGCGCCAGCGGCGATGCTGAAGCGGCCGATTCCGTCGAGCGGTGAAATGATCCCCGTCATTGGGATGGGCACGTCCAGCAGCTTCGAGGTCTCCCCCAGAAGCGCCGAGTATCAGGCGCTGAAAGAAGTGCTGAAACGTTTCGTCGACGGTGGCGCAACGCTGATCGACACCGCTCCCACTTACAGCAACGCCGAGGACATCCTCGGATCGCTGTTCCGTGAATCAGGCTTGCGCCTGCGTACGTTCATCGCCACCAAACTTTCGGGCGTTTCCGGGCGTGAACAGGGCCTCGAGCAGTTCCGCAGTACGCTCAAACGCCTCAACACTGACAAGGTCGAGCTGCTCCAGGTACACAACCTGCGCGACTGGAAGACGCAGCTCGAAGTCGCGCGGCAGCTGAAATCGGAAGGCGCGGTCAAGTATGTGGGTCTCACCCACTTCGTCGAGCGCGCGCACGAGGAGCTTGCGCAGGCCGTGCAGGAGTCGAAGCCTGACTTCCTGCAGATCAACTATTCGGTCACGCAGCGCGGCGCGGAAAAGCGTGTGTTCCCTGTCGCCAAGCAGCTCGGCGTGGCCGTGCTCGCCAATCGCAACTTCGACGACGGCGCACTGTTCGATCGGGTCAAAGGCAAGCAGTTGCCGGGGTGGGCAGCAGAAGCCGGGGTGACCTCATGGGCGCAGATGTTCCTGAAGTTCGCGCTGAGCCACGACGCGGTCACGGCGGTGATTCCGGCCACGGGCAAGCCCGACCGGCAAAGCGACAATCTCATGGCGGGCGCCGGTTCGATGCTCACGGCCAAGCAGAAAGCGGAGCTCGTGGCGTTGGTCGGCTGAGGCGCACGCTCGCCGCGTGCAATTCCGCGGTGCTGTTTCATGCTCTCGGCCAACCGTTCGAAAGGTCGCTGGTTCACTTGTGCCATGGCTTATTCACTTACGCACGCGGCCTTCTCTTTCGGGAGTCAGGCCATCTTCGATGCCCTTGCGGTAGATGTCCGGATTCGCTGCCAAGTGCACCTGCAGTGCCGCATAGTCCGCATCGCTGAATAACTCGGACGTCTGCCGTGAAGACGGGGACTCATCGATCAGATACGAGTGCGCCCCATGCAGCTCGACACAGTCGAAGCCGAGTTGCTTTGCATCGCACGCCGCATCGGCATACGCCTGCGCCATGTCGAGCACCTCCGATTCGCTGGGGGCCTCACCGACCTTCTTGCCCAGCAATGTGATGCCGGATGGGCCGTCCGAAGGTGCTTCGGGGAAGTGCCCCGTTCCCGGCTTTCGCGACATGCCTTGATGCCAGAGCTGTGGTCCCATCTTGCCACCTGCGGCGTGCACTGCGTCGATGACGCGCTGCCATCCGAGGAGAGCGTGCTCGCCCCAGAACAGCGGGGACGTTGGTATCACCCGAGGCACCCCTACGCCGCGTGAGCGTGTCTTCCGAAAGAATCAAGCCCACCTCGGCAGCAGCCCGCCTGGCGTAATACGCCACATTCTCCGCATTCGGCAATCCACCTGGTGACCGCGAGCGCGTCATCGGCGCCATCACGATGCGATTCTCGAGCTGCAGCTGGCCAAGTTGGAATGGCTTGAAGAGCGGAGCGACGTCGGTCATGAAGAGTGCTTCTCGGTTCGAGCGTTAATTCACGAGCACTTGGCCGGTGCTGCGCAGGTGCGCGATCCTGGCCTGCGTCAGCGGCATCTGAGCCAGGGCTAGGAACTGCGATCGCTCGAGCGCGAAGAGATCCGCTTCGGTGCGGAGCTCTGCAGGTCCTTCGGCGCCACACAACACTTTCGCCAAACGGCAGTTGACCACGAACTGGTGCTCGGTTAGTTGCCCGTCGGCTAGGAGCTTGGCCTGCGAGGCGCACAGCTCCTGCTCCACTCTGGTGCCGGCCACCGCGAATGTTGGATTGCGAGCCGGCGGCACGTGCCCTGCAGACTGCAGGTTCCTGCCCACTTCGATCGCCGCGGGCAGCGGATCGTCCTCGGTCACCACGTCTGCAGGTGTGAGAAAGCCCAATTGCCGTGCTTGCATCGCACTGCGAGCTACGGTTGCCGCAGCCAGCGTCGTGAATGCGTCGGCAATGAATCGTGCAGGTTCGGCTGCTGATGCGGCACGCCGAGCAAATTCCTTTACACCGCCGCCTGCAGGAATCAAGCCGACCGATGCCTCGGCCTGGCCGATGATGCTGTCGGCCTGCGCCACCACGCGCGTACAGTGCATCAGCAATTCACAACCTCCCGAAATTGCGACCCCGCGCACCGCGGCGATCGTTGGAATCGCGGCATGGCGCAGTCTCAGCATGGTCTGCTGATAGCGATGCAGCTCTGCGTCCAGCTCCTGCGGCCGACCCTGTGCGGCCGCATCGAGCCCGTCCTGCCAGGCACCGAAAGCAAAGTGCCTGCCGGCCGTGGTGATCACGAGCGCTGAACCTGCGTGCTCGGCCGCTTCGAGCGCACGCACCAAGGCCTCCAGCACGTCAGGCGTGACCATAGGCCGCGTCTGCTCGAAGCTCAGCACCAGCACTTCGCCCGAACGCCGGCAGCGCGTGTCTGCCGTGATGAAAATTGCATCGTGCATCAATTGTCGGTCGCTTTGCTGCCGGGGGCGTGATTCTGACCGCGCCATGGCCGCCCGCCAACTGGAATCGAGGCATCCACTCCCCACCTGATGCATCGATGATCTCAGACCAAGACGCGGCGCCCTCGCCCACCAGTGGCACCGACGATCCCAACTCTCACCGATTTTGCATCTTGGTGCGACAGCGCTCGAGCAGCGTATTGACGATGCCTGGCAGACCCATGAATTGCAATCGTCCGGTGCGCATCGCAACGTACTCTGGATCGGAGCACTTTTCGATTGACACATCGGAGATAGAAATTGAGGACTTTGATCCGACGCTCAGGATCGCGTCGAACTGATCTTCCATGGGTAAGATACGCCATCGCTAGAACTCTTCGAAGATCGGCGCATCCACAATCGGTACGACCTGTGTTGTGTCCTCCCAGACTTTGCGCAGCTGCGCGTACGAAACATCCTCACCGGCAATGAAGCGATCAATGACCGGTTGATACAACGCATTCCCGGTCTCGAACACAATGTCGTTTACCAGCTCCGCGAAGCGCGGGTCACGTAACAGTTGCTGGCGGAAGCGATGCGTGAACTCATCACCGTGCGAGATACCATCGCCCATTGCTACGATACGATGATCGCGAAATGCCGCAAGGATGCCGCCAATGGGCGCAATCGGCATTGCGCTTCGCGGTTGTGTATCAATCTCTGCTGCTTCGGTGACTTGGATACACAGCATGACGCAGAGAACCGCTACTATGATCCGCATGACTCGCGCTTTCCTTTGTGACGGCATTACAGCTCCCCCGGCAGCAACGAGTATCAGGCGCTGAAAGAAGTACTGAAACGTTCGTCCACTGACTCACTGGCCAGTGCCTGGCACCCAAGGCAAGGCGCCACGCGCTCTTGACAGAGCTACCTCGCCGGCGCGAGCCGCAGGATCTGGCCGTTTGCATCGTCCGTGATCAGATAGATCAATCCATCCGGACCCTGCCGCACATCGCGGAAGCGACTGCACCGATCGCGCAGCAGTTTCTCTTCGCCGACGACGCGCTCGTCACTGATCTCGAGCCGCACCACCTGCAGCCCGGAGAGGCCGCCGATGAAAATGCTGTTCTTCCAGCCCGGCAGCTTGTCGCCGGTGTAGAACATCATTCCGGACAGTGCGACCGACGGTGTCCAGTAATACAGCGGCTGCTCCATGCCCTCCTGCTGCGTCTTGCCGCCGTTGATCAGATTGCCGTTGTTCTCGCGACCGTAACTGATGATGGGGAAGCCGTAGTTCTTCCCGGCGCGAACGATGTTGAGCTCATCGCCGCCGCGCGGCTCGTTCTCGACTGTCCACAACTCCCCGGTCTTCGGGTGAAGCACCGCGCCTTGGCTGTCGCGAAAGCCGATGGCGTAGAGTGCGGGATCGGCATCGGGCGTCTCACGAAACGCATTGTCTTTCGGAATCGTGCCGTCGGTGCGGATGCGCAGCACCTTGCCAAGCAGGCTCTGCAGCGACTGTGGATTGGGTCCGCCGGAGGCGACCTCTGCCGACAGTATGAGCAGCGTCCCGTCGCGGGCCTGCACGATACGGCGCGGCAACATCTTGCCTTCGCGCAGTACCTTCATGTTATCGATGCTTTTTTCATCCTTCGCCAGCCTGGCGCTCGCGATGTAGCCGAGCATGTCGTTGGCGGTCTCGCCACGGACGGCGTAACTGAAATAGAGCGTCCGGTTCTTTGCGAAACTGCGGTCGAGAATCACGTCCTGCATCCCGCCCAGGCGCGGCGGATTCTCGATCGTCGGCGTGCCACCGAGTGGTTCGGACACCTTGCCATCGAGCGTCACGGTACGCATGCCGCCCGGCCGGATCGTTACCAGCATCCGACCGCTCGGCAGAAACGCGAGCGCGAATGGATGATCGAGACCCGTTGCGACGACTTCGACTACATGCGGCTGCTTGCCTGAGACGCGAGCTGCGCGCGTCTGGCCCGGAAAGGCCGGTGTCGGGCGATACTCGTCCGCGGCATTGCGCGGAATTCCGCATTTGGCATCGCCGAGCTGGTCTTCCTGCATCGCAGCTTCGAGTTGCTCCGGCGTTGGCGGCGGAGGTGCGAACTGCGCTGCCGCCGTTGCTGCAAGCAAGGCACTCGCCATCGTGACGAGCCAGATCAGACTGCGCATGAAATCATCCACCTTACGAGTTGCTGGTCGGGCCGGGAAGTATGAAGCCTCGACTGCAGACCGTGCGGGTCGACACCAGGAAAAGTTCGGCAAAGTTTGCGAGGTGTTCGGCTGCGCACGCCTACAGATATTTGCCGCTTACGCTCCAATTGATCGCATAGCCCTTACGGCCCTGGACGATCGTGCCGCCGCCACCGCCGAACAGCGAAGGCTTACCTGCCTCGATGAGCGCTGCGCTGCCCCCCATCTGCCCCAGCAGGCGTCTACCACCACGCACCCTCTCGTATATTTTGAGCTCGGCCAACAGGCGCTCTTGCTCCATGTAGGGACGTACTTCCACCAGCAGTCCCTCCGCCTCGAGGGAAACGGTGCCGCCCCGCACGCTGGTGAGTTCCTTGACCACCTGCGTATCGTTGACCGTGAGGTCGATCGAAAGGCGCAGGTTCTTGGAGATGGGGGGTGACGGAAGGATTTCCTGGTCCGTCAGGTCCAATTCCGCTTCAGCATCGATGCCCAGCACTCGCCGCTGAGCCTGCGCCCAGGCACGACGCTGATCCAATTGCTGCTGCTTCCACCGGGTCAGGGTTTTGGTCTGCTCCGGAGTCAGGATCGAGGCTGCCCGATCCACCACCTCGCGGTTGGCGGCTTCCTGAAGAGTTGCGGACCGCTCGTTCAAGGCTAAGTTCCTGACTCGCATGCGGCGGTTCCGCTCTGGCTCGGACAGCGTCAGATCGGAGGGGGAGGATCGCCCCAGCATCCGAGAGTCCACGAAGATGCTCTGCGCTTGCTGGTGAAACAGCTCCGCCAGTGAGTTGCGCTGCTCGAACGTCAGCTTGCTGTCGGCGGGCAGCAGCTGGTCGAACTGATCCACCATCGTGCGATCGCCCGCCTTGCGTTCGTAGTCGACGTAGTCATCCAGACGCGTGGCACCAATGATCTTGCCAATCTCGGCCATGCGCTGTGTATACCGCTGCGCCGCACTGCGCATGGGGTCGTAGGGTTTGCCATTCGCCGTTTTATCGGCACGCGCGAAAGCTCGGGACGGGTACCCGGCGAGCTCCTGCGACAGCTGCAGGTCGGCGAGCACTGCGAAGAGTCTGTCCGCGGTGCGCGGGTCCAGCCGTAATAAGGCCGGCAGGTCCCGATTGGTCGAACGTTGCTGTTCGATGCGCTCGCCCATGACCTGAGCGCGCTGCTTTGGATCGGCGAGCTGTGCACGCAGCTGCGCCTGACGTGCCTCGAACTGCTGGCGGAGTTTGCTGGCGTCCTCCGATCTCAGCACATTGGCGCTGTTGAATGGGTTGACGGCCGGCCGGTTCGGCTTCTCGGATTCGGCGGGCTCGGCGCTGGGATTGGTGACGGCCGCATCCTGCAACAGGAAGAAGCCTCGCTCGCTGTTCTGCTGCGCCGCCGGCTGGTTTTCCTGCTGCTTGTCTTGGGCAGCGGCGGCCAGTGACAGTGACCACAGGGCACAACCCAGCAGCAGCGGTCGTGCGAACTCAGCATGCTTGACCATGGGATCCTCGATTGCCAGTTGCCGACCGCGCGGCGTGCGTGGCGGGCGATGTCTACTGAGTATTGCAGCGCGCATAGGTTCCGTCGCGAGGCGATTTGGACCTGATCAATTTCAGCCGTCCCGACTCGTGCCAAAGGGCACACGACCGGTCGTGACCCTCGGACGCAAGGAGTATTTACGCTGCAGCGGGATGCCGCATCGGCCTTCGAGTTGGTGCAGCTATCGCGCGTTGTGCATATAAAGTGAAGCTGCAGTAGCGCCGCTCGCAGAGGTGGGACATGGCCGGGGGGGCTCAGCTCCAACGTGACGACGGGCCTTGGAATCTACCCGCCCGCGGCCGCCAGGGGAGGCTGGCTGGAATCCGGCGCAGTGCACCTTCTGCAGCACAAAGGGACGCGGCCGAAGCGGGAAAGCAGCTGGACGCGCGTCGGAGTCGCCTTCCCACATCGCGATGGCAAGGGATTCAACGTCGAGCTGCGGGCACTGCGTTGGTCGAGCAAACAGAACGCGGCTTGTTTGGGGTTCACGTCGAGGTGATGACGCGCGGCCGCGCGCGTGAGGCTTGCAACTATCATCGGCAAAATTATTTCCTCGAACCTGGTTTCGTACTTGCTAGGAGCGACGCATACGAGCAACAACTGCCTTTGCGCCATAAAATAAACAATAAATTAACGCGCCAAGGATTGCTGCGAATAAGAACGAGCCTATGAATAGTTCTCGTGGATTCGTACACATGCATCGAGGCCCGAAAGCCAAACCGATTAAACCCGCAGAAATTGCAACCACGAAGTCCCCAGTCCGCAGGTTTCTATAGTTGAGTAGAAGAGCGACAAGAAGACCTGAAAATATCGGCACAACAAGCCAAATCGCGGTTTCCACGGGATACCTCTCTAACATCAAGAGCCTACTGCAACTGTCCATCAAGAAAGGTCCGCTTTGGACCTAATGAACCCTTAGAGTTGCCAAAGATCCAATGATCCTCATATCCAAGTTGATACCCGAATCCACCGGTCACTGGAATGCCCTTAAGCAGGAGGCTGATTGATTTTGCAAGGTTATTTTCGCCAGTGGCGTTATTACAGCCCACAAGGCGCACCTGCCCTTGCGGGTTCAGTTTCTTAATCAGGATGTCCTTAAGATTTACGGTATTCACGCCGCTTGACTCAACGTCGAGATTCGGAGTCAGTACATCGCTACAGTCTTTGCCTGGGGAGATACACTGCGAAGATCTGTCACCATGCCCCGAAAGTTGCAAGAGCTTGATAGAGCCATCAGGTACGAGTCCTACCGCGGTGGATAAACCGTTCCCCGTTGGGTTTTCAATCTCAATGACTAACCCATTGGCAAGCTCGATAGTGAGATATGACAGTCCCTTCGGGTCAATTGACGAGATTGGATTACCTCCCACATAAGCATAAGTATTGAGCCCAGCAGCCAACCCGATCGGATCACTCTGGAAATACCGTCCGGTATACGGGTCATAGTCCCGAAAGTAGTTGTAGTGCAGCCCGGTTTCCGAATCGTAGTACTGCCCAGGGAAACGCGGGTTGTAGTCAAACACGCCCAACCCTTGGGGGTTCTGATTCGGCGCGCCGTTGCCAAAGGGTGCGGAGTCCCACTGCCAGAGCACGCCATTGTTGGGAATGCTGGTAATCTTTCTCGGGGTATTCAAATTATCGGTATGGATGTAGCCGCCCGAACCGGGAATGATCACTGCGACGGGGATGTCCCCCATCCAAATCGTTTCCTGAATCAGCACACCGGTAGGGGTGTATTCTCCAATCAAGTGGCCAACTTCGTCGTAGACAAACAGGCGCGAGCCGCTCTTTCTAATGCGCTGGCTCAGGGCATTATAGGTATAGGTCGTCGTGGTGCCGCCTGTAACTGTGCTCGTCTTCATACGTCCACGGTTGTTGTACGTAAACGAGCGAATTGTGTCGCCGATGGTATTGCCAGCAGCGTCGTAGCTGTATGTGCCGGTGGCGCTACCGGTGATCGTTGCCGCACGATTACTCGTGGGCGAGTAAGTGATCGACTGAGTAACGGCGCCGCTCTGCGTTAGACGATTGCCATCCACATCGTAGCTCCACCCCGAACTCTGACTTGGCTTAACCGCGCTGGCGAGTCGATCCTGGCCGTCATAGCCATACGTCCAGCTGTTTGCCGCATTGGTGGTATCGGTGATACCAGCGATGCGGGAGGCATCATCGTAACTATAGGTCTTCAGCCCGCCGCTGTCGATCTGAGTGACCTTGCCATCTTGATCATATGCTCGCGCTGCCAATGTCCCATTGCCCCACGTCCACAGGCGGGGTTGACCGAAGGGCTCATACAGAACGTCCGTCAGTATGTTAGTCGAGTAGGCGCTCAATCGGATGCTGGTGATGTTGTTGTTCGTGTAGCCGTAGGTGAAGGTCAGACCAGAGGGTGTGGTCATTGTGGTGAGCTGCCCGTTGGTATATCCATAGCCCACAGTCCTCGTGACGCCACCGATCGTCTGGGACTTGCTCGTCACCCGCCCTAAAGCATCATAGGTCCAGGCCATGGAATGGGAACTGTCCGACGCGGAGGTCAGCCGACCCTTCCCATAGGTTCCGGCATCGTAGTTATAGGTGATTGTCTGGTCGGTCGTCACGCCCTTCTTGAACGCCGCCGTTTTCACACGATTCAGTGCATCGTAGGTGTACGTGGTGATCACGCTTCTCGCGTCAGTGCTCGTCGCAAGATTGCCGCTCGAGTCATACGTGTTCGTCGTGGTGCCGGTATCCGGACTGACTTGCTGCTTCAGATCGCCTAAACCGTTGTAGGTATAGGCGGTGGCAAGAGTCCTGGGATCGGTCACCGAGATGAGCTGATCCAGTGCGTTATAGCCGTACTGTGTCGTGCCGCCGGCCGTATCGGTGGCCTGCGCGAGGCGATTTAAGGCGTCGTAGCTGCTGGAGCTGGTGCGTCCGAGCGGTGCCGCCTGCGTGATCAGGTTACCACTGTTGTCATATTCGAATGTCGTGGCACCCGACAAAGAGCCGGATGCCGTGAACTGCTGCGCGAGGCGGCTGAGCTGATTGAAGACTTGGCTTCGCTTGCGAGATAGGGCGTTGGATGGATCGAAGACCTTCTCTTCAATCCTGTTGTCCATGGCATCCAACGTGTACTCGATGCGATTGCCTTGAGAGTCTGCGAGGGCCGTTAGGCGGTGCGCGGCATCGTAGCCATACTCCACGTAGCTGGCATCCGGCAGCGTCAACTTCCTGAGCAGTCCGGTCGGCCAGTACTGAAATATGGTTTGCTCCCCAGCAACCGTCCGTGACGTTAGCCGCTGCCGCGAGTCATAAGCCAGAGTGGTAACAACGCCGCTAGGGTCGGTGATTGTTAACGGTTGGCCATGAGCATTGTAGGAGTTGAATGTCGTTACATGATTCAACCCGTTCGTGCTCGTGGCCGGTCTGCCGCACTGAGTTCCGGTCCAGCAGTTGTTATAGGTCAAAGTGATAGCGTCACTCACATCCGAACGTGGCCCATCGACAACAGCCGGCAGGTAATAAAAATAGCCGTAAGCCCAGGTCCGCGAGAGACCGGCACCAGTATCGGTCACTGTCTTCGAGAGCCGGCTGCCATAGTAGTCGTCATAGGTATAGACGGTTGAGCGTCCTGGCTCATCGATCTGGGTCGGCAGGCTGAACTTCGGATGCCATTGCGTTGTGATCGTGCGCTGCTGCGCAGTCCCCACCGCCTCAGTCCGCGACGTCTCAAGGTTACGCGCCAGATCGTAAACATAGGTCGTAACGTTGCCGTTGAAATCCGTCCGCGACGCGACATTCCCATTGGCGTCATAGCTGCGCGCCTGGTCCTTCATCAGGCAGCCGACCTCACAGGGCAGACTACTGGTCAGCGGGCGTGCATTGCCGAGGACGGCTTGAAACGTGTAGTTACGGACTGTGCCAAGCGCATCGGTCACGATCATCTGTGTGCCCGGGACGGTTCGGCGCGTGATGTATTTGGTGCCGTTATCCGTGTTGATGTACTCAATCACTTCCGTTGATGGCGCAGCGCTGTAGTTGACAACAGCGCGGTGGACGCCGCCTGCATGCTCCGTCGAGATCGCCAGGCCAGTGGCTGCGTATTTGTAGGTCGCATAACGCGAATTGTTCTCGTCAATGATTCCGGTGAGTGCGGTGGGCAGATTGGTGTTCTGCGTGTAGGGCGGTTCGTTATATAGATACTGTCGGTATGCGCCGTCTGGGTAGGTGACTGAGCTCAGATTGCCGGCGGCATCATAAGCGTATTGATATACCCCACCACTTGGATCGATCATCGTCCCCAGGCGGTCATCGGATCGGTAGGTGAACTTCAGAGATCGTCCGAACATGGCCCTCACTTCGATGAGCAGGCCCGAGCGGGGGGCGACTGATGCGGGTGTCGACACCGTGCTGTAATACATAGTCAGCTTGGCGCGGTTTAGACGATCCGCAACGAAACTTACTCTGCCATTTATGTCATAAGTCTCTTGTTCGGTTCCATCCGCTGATATCAAATTGAAGCCATCTGTGCTGCTCCCGCCGAGCTTGAAGCGAATGTCAGCATCACCAATCCAGGTGTATCCAGATCGAAACAGTGTGATATCCATGCCTGCCCGGTGAATGGTTGCCGCCCCACCACTAGCGGTAACGGTCCGGTCGAAGTTATGCATCCAGCCACCGAGCGGCCGTTGCGCGCTGTTGTAGGTTCTGACGAAGGTTAGGAGTCACAGCTTAATAAATGATCGATATCGTCTAGCGATGGTGTAGTCTTGCGCGATGCAGGACGCAGACATCCTACGCGAGCTTAAAGCGAAATATCGTTCATTGAAACCGATCATGGACGAACGGATGCGCCGTAGGTGGGCGGCCAGTGAGGCGCGCGCCTATGGATGGGGCGGTGTTCGTGCGGTGAGTGCAGTGACGGGAATGTCGCCGAGCACGATTCGCAGAGGCATCACAGAGCTCGCCGAGCAAGAACGTAATCCGAAGGCTGAGGTCACGTCACGGCTGCGGCGAGTGGGCGGGGGACGCAAGCGGCGCACTGAGTCGGATCCACAGCTGCAAACGAGTTTGGAGAAGCTCGTTGAGCCGCTGACCCGCGGTGACCCTGAATCGCCGCTGCGTTGGACGTGTCGGAGCACGACAAATCTGTCGCAGGCCCTGAAGGAGCAAGGGCATGTGGCCAGCCCACACACGGTGGGACGGCTACTGAATGCGGCCGGCTATAGTCTGCAAGGCAATCGCAAGACCAAGGAAGGTTCGTCCCATCCTGATCGCAACGCCCAGTTCGAATACATCAATGAGTTGGTAGAGCAGCTGCAGGAGCGTGGCCAGCCAGTGATCTCGGTGGACACGAAAAAGAAGGAATTGATCGGGGAATTCAAGAACGGCGGACGCGAGTGGGAGGCCGCAGGGGAGCCGGACGAAGTCAAGGTGCATGACTTCATGGAGCCGGAATTGGGCAAGGCCATTCCATACGGGGTGTACGACCTGAGTGAGAACCAGGGCTGGGTGAGTGTTGGTATGGATCACGATACGGCCCGCTTCGCGACGGCAGCAATCCGCCGCTGGTGGAAGAAGATGGGGAGCAAGCGCTATCCAAAGGCACGCGAGCTGTTGATTACGGCCGACGGCGGGGGCAGCAATAGCAGCCGTTGCCGTTTATGGAAGGTGGCGCTGCATGACTTGGCAGTGCAATTGGGGATACCCATCCACGTATGCCACTTTCCGCCGGGTACCAGCAAATGGAACAAGATCGAGCATCGAATGTTCTGCCACATCACGCAGAACTGGCGCGGTCAGCCATTGGTCAGTCACGAGGTCATCGTCAATCTCATTGCAAATACGACGACTCGCTCAGGTCTGAAGATCCGCGCCGAGTTGGACAGCGCTCGATACCCTGCCGGCATAAAAGTCACTGATGATGAGCTTGCTGCAGTGAACATCAAGCGCGCCGACTTTCATGGTGAGTGGAACTACACGCTGAAGCCCACATACAAGAGAAAGTAGCTGCTCTGTTTTGCCGCGGGGCCTTAGCGAGCCGTCGGCGGGGTCGCGATAGTCAACCTCGCTTTGAATCTTGGTGCAAGACCCTGGATAGATCGGATTCTCGACACACTCCTTTGCAGCTGTTTTTGCGGTTTGATCGTTCACTACGACGTTTATCGTGCAGGTTGCATCGACTGCGTACCCGCTCGGCGCGTTTGTGACCTGATAGCCGGCGGGGCATCGGGCTCGCGCAGCAGCAAATGTGTGCATATCGTAGACTGTTGGCGGGTCATTCGGCCCGTTGTTGTAGCACTGGAATCGTATGTAGGACGCATCTGGATTGATTGTCGTGAGCCCAAGCGTCTGGCATGACGGGTGGAAATCTACGATGTTGGCGCCGACGCACGCGCGTGCCGACTCCAAAGTTGGCACTTGCTGGTTGCAGTAGGCGCTCACTTCGTAGAAATTTTCGGCGTCGATGGTTTCGACTGCCGCTCCAGCCGGTGCTGAATACAACGATGTGAGCAAGAGGCTGAGGGTTGCGCAGAGAAGCACGAGCCACCGCTCGAACTCCGACTGCAATCCACTAAGCCGCATGCTCAGGAATGTACCGCCAATCTCCATGCCATCTCCCTGCGCTCGTCGATGCTTATCAGCCTACGCAGGCGTGCAAGGTATGCGATGTGACCCATCGCGGATAATCAGACGAACGCGCAGCAACATTACGCGGTACCCGCACCCGCTCACGATTTGGCCTCGGCAAAGCGAACAAGTGGGGCAAACAGTGCGCCGCGTGCGTAGCGAAGCTGCCAACGGCCGAGGACGGGGTTGTGGGATGCGTTGGAGGCGATGAAGCCAGCATCATTGCAACGAGGGAGGCCGGAAAGTGGCCCAACGAAGACTTACTCCAGGACGTAGCCACCCTTCATTTCGAACAGCCCCCTCGCCGGCCGCGCGCCGTGTCGAGCGGCCAGGGCAGCTCGCGCAGGCGATGCACGAGGGCGAGCGTCCAAAGGTAATGAGACAGGGTGGCACGGCGCCGGCCCGCCTTCACGCGCGCCTCCAAGAACAGCCGCAGCGTGCTCAGCCTCGCCGGCAGCACGGGCACGCCGGCCTCGGCACAGAACCGGCGCCAGATGCGCCAGTCGGCCAAGGCGGTGCGCTTGGAGTTCGCCGCGTACGCTCGTTCGAGATCGATCCGGTGCTCCGTCTCCTCCTGAATCTCCTCGGGAGTGCCCGGCACACGCGCATAGAGGCTCCCGACGAGCGCGGCGTCCTCCAAGGCGAGGAGTTCGGCGATCGCGGCCTGCTGGCCCGCGGTGAGCGGCGGTTCGGGCGGGTCGAGGGGTGTCGACTGCTTAGAACTTTGTGTCCCGGCGGCGCTATCAGGGTCGCGTGTCATTTCCAGATCGTAAAATTTTTACAGGTGCTCGACAACTGTCTATTGTCAGACATCTAACTGGAGATAACATAACGTTTCACGTAACATGTTATTGATATGCGATTATCAAAAATAACGTTCCGATACGGAAACTTTTACCCGATGAGGTGCGTCTATGCCCCGTATTGCCAGTATTGATTACGACGTGGTGGCCAAGGCGGCCGAGCAGCTGCAGAGCCAAGGGCTAAAGCCCACCAGCCGCGCCGTGCAGGAGAAAGTGGGCGGGAGCATGACAACGGTGCAACGACACCTTCAGCAATGGCGGCAGCAGAACCAGGTGATAGACGCCGTCGAGGCTGAACTGCCAGCGAGCTTCACGGCGAGCCTCAAGCGCGCGTTCAACGAGGAGATCAAGAAAGCCCGCGATGAAGCGGTGAGGGAAGTTCAACAAGAACTCGAAGTGACCAGAAGCGAATGTGAAGCTCTAGAGAGTCGCAATGAGGAGCTCGAGCAAAAAGTACCCGCGTGGGAATCACTTTCGGCAGAGCGCGACAAGTTGACCGGGCAGGTCACCGAGCAGAATGCTCAAATAGATCGACTACGCACAGAGCTGGAACAGCTTCGTCAGGAACTCACTTCTGCAAGGCTCGAAGCCGCACAAGAAAGGCTTCAGAGCCAACGCGACCATCAGCTCGCGCAGACTCTTCAGCAGGAGAGGACGGGGCTGAAGCAGGCATCGGTCGAGGAGCGTAACGCTCGCATCGAGGCCGAGCGCCAGCTTGCCAGTGCTGACGCGGAGCGTACGAGTTTGGCAAACCAACTCAATCAGCTATCCGCGCGGTACAGCGATCTGGAGGCAATGAGGGATCGGCTGAGGGAGGAGTTGGACCAAGAACGCAGTGCGCGCGCCGCGGCAGACGAAAAGGCCAATGCGGCGCGAGCTCGAGCGGATGATCTGGCCAGTCGCGAGCAAGTACTGAATGTACGCCTCATGGACGCTCTCGCGAAGGCTACTCGTGATGATGGGTCACAGACCTCAACTACCTCGGTTCTAGGGGCTGACCAACGAAAGTGAGTGCTGTATCGGGATTGAACGTTGAATCGTACTGGCAAACACAAAACGGACCATGGGCTCGAACATGACGTCACATCGATTTGCCTGCATAGCATTCGGCATGCTCGTTTCGAGCTCTGCATTTGCTAATTCTGATTCCGATCTCGTGGCTAAAGAGACGGTGCGGGCCGCGGCGGAAACCTACGCACGTCAGGAATTCACCAAGGTGATGAACGAGGCGGTGGCCACATGGACCGCTGGCTCCATCGCAACGGCGGGAACCTCAGCATTCGCACTCGTCGACCTTGGACGAGCCATTGACGACCTTTCAGATGCGCGTACGCCAGAACAGCGGATCAATGCTGGGGCACGTGCAGCCGTAGCAGTGTATGCGCTTGCAGGCGGGCCGGCCGCGCCGGTGATCGCACTGGGCTTGGCACTTCGACAAGTGATGCACGCTGCGGAGGATGCCAAGTTCGCCAAAGAGCTGGCCGCAATCTACAAGCGCCGCGAGGAACATCTGAAGCGCGTGCTGGAAGTCCGCCGCGAATTGGCCACAGCCGACTACTACTGGCTGGCAGGTCTGTACCTCAAGGTCGTTGGTCTAGGCAAGTCTTTGCAAATTGAGCCGCAATACATCAAGGAGCATTGCATGACCGCCAGCGCGGTCCGCTCCGCGGATCAGCTCGACAAGTGTCTAACGACACACGTGCGCATTGTCTCAGCACTCGAAGGGTTCGTTGCGGTCGGCGAGGCATTGCTCACGTTCAACGGTTCAGGGCTGTCGGCTAACCAGCTGCTGCGGAGCGACGAATTGAGCGATGACGAAAACAAAAAGCGACCGTTCGAGCTGACGCGGCAGGCCCTTGAAAAGGCAATTGCCACCTATCGCGATGTCCTACAGCAACAACGCCAGATTCTGGATGATGTGTTGCGCGCATACCAAGAGGCGTCGAGTCAGCTTCTTCTCCGTGAGGCATACGACCAGCCCTTGATGGATGAGGTAACACTGCAAGTGAACATGTGCCTCAACCAAACGCTGAGCGCCAATTCCTCAGCTGCCGCGAGTTTGGCCGCTTGGTCCGCATTTCCTTCGGAGATGCAATCCAGTCAGTTCGCAAGAGGAGCGCTTGCAGAGCCGCTCGCGACGCTAATGAGACTGAGAGCACTTCCATGCGCAGCACTAACACGTGCTGCCGCACCCGAGCAGGCCACCGCGTTGACTCGCGCAATCTCCCAGACGGACCAACTCATCGTCGATATGGTTCAGGTGTTTCGCCCATGAGAGTCAATCGATTTTATCTCGCGCTCATGGCCGCGCTAGCGAGCGCGCCGCTCCTCGGTAATGCCGCTGAGGAGATTTCATTCATTGATCAGTATGCGGTCGAGGACCTCGAGCACATGGTGATAGGAGAGCGCTACCAAATCCCGCACAACGGAAAGCTGTACCACGGCACCTACATCGGAATCGAGGAGATCAACGGGGAAAAAATTCACGTGTGGACGGACCCCGTGGAGGTATCGGGCACCGGTGCAGTGTCGAAGACCAGCGTGACTCCTGTCGGTGATGCACAAGCCTCGGCCAATGGAGCGGCAACCCCTGGCACTCATGGAGGCGGATCTCGTCACGACGATGGGGACAATGGGGGAGCTGCTATAGCCGCGGGTGTCGGAACGCTGATTACCCGAGGCTTGATCCTAACCCCGAAACTGCAACGCGAATTGAGCGCAGCAATCGCTGAACTGGATGCGGCGAAGGCGGCGACAGCTGCGGCGCAAGAACTCCTAGACCCAATGGCACTTAGATAAGGCGGTAGCGGCGCGGATGTGTGCGGCAAGGGGTTGAATCGAAAGAAGAAGGCTGGTCGGGATTGGTA
>Ga0193753_10001984_pt1 | contig 16754 bp, 11 predicted proteins | sample H1c2metaG_FD_144925 | JGI IMG/M metagenome (GOLD analysis project Ga0193753, IMG submission 144925) | Soil microbial communities from a riparian zone of the East river system, Colorado, United States - H1c2 | ecosystem: Environmental > Terrestrial > Soil > Riparian zone | place: USA: East... | reverse complement strand
ATGACGTTGCCGGGCATCGCGGGGCTGGCGCTCACCATCGGCATCGGCGTCGACGCGAACGTGCTCATCAACGAGCGCATCCGCGAAGAGTTGCGCGCGGGCAGGACCGTGCGCGCGGCCGTCGAAGCGGGCTACGAAAAGGCGTTTTCATCGATTCTCGACGGTCACGTCACCGTCTTCATCTCGGGTCTCATCTTGGCCCAGTACGGGACGGGACCCGTCAAGGGCTTTGCCGTGACCCTCATCGTCGGCATCGTGTGCAGCTTGTTCACCGGTGTATTCTGCACGCGCTTGGTCTTCGACTGGTGGGCGCGCGGCGCGAAGGTCAAGCGTCTCAGCGTGGGAGCGGAGTTCTAAGATGGAGCTCTTCAAGCCAGGTCGTGTTTTCGATTTTATGTCTCAGCGGAAATTCTGGATTTCCCTGAGCCTCTTCCTCGTGGTGGCGTCGACCATTTCGCTCTGGTGGCCCGGCCCCAACTACGGAACGGACTTCCGCGGCGGTACCGAGGTGGAAGTCGCCTTCAATCGTCCGGTGGACGCACACACGTTGCGCCAAAGCGTGGAGTCGCTCGGTTACCACACGCCGGACGTCATCCAGGTGCAGGACTTCAAGAACCCGAACCACTTCCTCGTCCGGGTTCAAGAGATCAGCGTCGTGAACGACGCCACCAAAGAGCAGCTGAAGAAAGCGTTCTGCCTCACGGACGATCCGGCGGCGCCCGCGGCCGACGAGCACGCGTGTCCGGAAAACGCCCGCGCAACCGAGGTGAAGTTCAGCCCCGGCGGCGACAAGATCGCCACCCGCTACGAGTCGGCGCCCGATCTGGAGAAGATCAAGGAGCAGATTCGCAGCGTCCCTGGGATCAACTTGAAGGCTTCCGCGACCAACCCGCAGATCGTCAACCCGCGCGACAATCGGGTCGAGATTCAGCTTCAATCCAAGGGCGATCAGCTCATGGACGGTTTGCGCAGCAAGCTCGGTGCGGACACGGTGCCCGATCAACCGCTGCGCGTCGAGTGGGTCGGACCCAAGGCGGGAAAGCAGCTCCGCGACAGCGCGCGAAACTCGGTGGCCATCGCCATCGTCTTCATCATGCTCTACCTCGCCTTCCGGTTCGACCTTCGGTTCGCGCCGGGCGTGGTCATCGCGTGCGTGCACGATGCGATGGTGATCTTGGGCGTGTTCGTCCTGTTGAAAAAGGAGATCACGCTCTCGACCATCGGCGCCGTCTTGACCATCGTCGGTTACTCGATGAACGACACCGTCGTCATCTACGACCGCATTCGCGAGAACCTGTCGAAGCATCGCGGAAAGACATTTGCCGACATCATCAACTTGAGTGTGTCGGAAACGTTGTCGCGCACCATCCTGACCGCGGGCGCAACGATGCTCAGCGTTCTCGCGTTCTTCATCTGGGGCACCGGCATCATCCGCGACTTCGCGCTGGCAATGGTCATCGGCATCGTGGCCGGCACCTACTCCAGCATCTATGTCGCGGCGCCGCTGACCGAATTGATCGACAGCCGGATGTCGCAACGAGTCACCAGCAAAAAGCGCTCGACGCGCAAACGTCGCGCGAAGGCGATGACGGGAAAGCCTGCGGAGGCGAAGTAGTTTCTTCCGTGGTAGATTCCCCCTCGTGGAACGCCAACCAGGGTCAGGAGGCGCGCGCGGCAGGCTCGGTCGTGAAGAGCCTGCGACTCCCGTAGGCGGCGTCTTCATCCGGTTCGCGCGGGTCAAGAAGCGATTCGGTCCCAAAATCATCTACACCGGTCTCGACCTCGAGATCCGGCGCGGCGAGACAACGACCGTGCTCGGCGCCTCCGGGAGCGGCAAGAGCGTCATGCTCAAGATGCTCATCGGGCTGCTTCGGGCCGACGACGGGATCATCACCTACGACGGCCACGAGATTCAGTCGCTCGGCGAAAACGAAATGTACGACGTGCGCCGGCGCATCGCGTACCTGTTCCAGGGCGCCGCACTCTTCGACTCGCTCAGCGTGGGCGAAAACGTTGCATACGGCCTGCGCGAGCAGTTTTGGAACACGATGACCGACGCGGAAATCCGCGAGCGCGTGGCGCATTCGCTGGCGTCGGTCGGTCTGCCGGGCATCGAGGAGATGCGCCCCAGCGATCTGTCCGGCGGAATGAAAAAGCGGGTCGCGCTCGCGCGGACCTTGGCGCTGCAGCCCGAAGTCCTCCTTTACGACGAGCCCACCACGGGGCTCGATCCCATCAACACGGCGCGGATCAATCACCTCATTAACGGCATCAAAAAAGCATTCTCGATCACCAGCATCGTCGTGACGCACGATATGGGGACCGCGTTTTCGGTCTCCGACCGGCTGGTCATGGTGGGGAAGGGCCGTGTCATCATGTCGGGAAGTGTCGACGATTTTCGAAACACGAAAGAGCCCTACGTACGAGATTTCATCGACGGCAAGGCTCCCGAGACGGAGGACGTCTCCTCGCTGTTGGCGTCGTAGTCATTCTCTAAAGCGAAAGCGCTTCTTGCATGGGAAAGTCGATTAAAGTCGGGATTTTCGTTCTTGCGGCGCTGGTGCTCGGTGGCATTGCGGTCTTTCTCATCGGAGAAAATCGCAGGCTCTGGGATCCGAAGGTGACCTACAAGGCTGCGTTTGGGGACGTGGCGGGGCTCAAGCCTGGCGCGCCGGTGCGCATGGGCGGTGTCGACATCGGCACGGTCGAGGACGTCGGCCACGACGGCGATCCGAACGACACGCGCATCTACGTTCGGTTGAACGTCGTCAAGCGGGAGGCGCCGCGCGTGCGCGACGATACGGTGGCGCGCGTCGTCAACAAGGGGCTTCTCGGCGACAAGATGATCGAGCTCTCCTCCGATGGAAAGGGCGGCGTGCTGGCGCCCGGCCAGAACTTGAAGACCGAGGAGCCGCTCGATGTCGGCAAATACATCGTCAAGTTCGAAGAGATCGCCAACAAGGCGGGCAAGGCGGTCGACAACATCGAACAGGGGACGCGCACCTTGAGCGATCCGCAGTTTTCCGAGGACCTGCGCGTGAGCGTGCACAGCCTGCGCGAGATTCTCGAAGGCGTCGCGAAAAACGACAGCGTCGTGCACCGCGCGTTGCTGGATCCCCACGAAGGGCAGAAATTCGACCGCATGCTCTCGAACCTCGAGCAATCGAGTTCGGACTTCCACGATGTGACGACGCACCTGCGTGAGGGGCCAGGCATCGCGCACGCCCTCGTCTACGACGGGGATCTCTCGCGCCAAGCGTCGGGTTCCATGGCCGAGGTGCACAAGGATCTGGAGGCGATTCGCTCGGGAAACGGCCTCGCCCACGCGCTCGTGTATGGCGACACGAATTCACAGCACCTGATGGGGAACGTGAACGCGATGAGCGACGACATGCGCGACATCGTGAGCGGGCTCAAACAGGGTAAAGGGACGCTGGGTGCGCTCCTGGTCGATCCGAGCGTGTACGAGGACATCAAGAGCGTCGTCGGTAACGTCGATCGAAACCAAGTGCTACGCGCCCTCGTGCGCTATTCGATCAAGGCCGACGAAACGCGCCCCGTGCCGAAGGTCGAGCCGAAATAGCCAAAGGCGGGCGCTATTGGTCGCGTCCGCCGGCGGGCGAAGGGTTGAACCAAAACGCGTCGGTCGAACCTTTTCGCATCACCGTCAAACGGAGAAGATCGATCTCGAGGACCGCGAAGCCTCCGAGGGTGCCCGTCTCCCCGGCGAGGCTCAAGAACTGCGCGCCGACGGCGACCTGCGGGCCCCACGGCATGCCCAAGGTGACGACGGCTTGCAGCGGTGTGCGGCCGTGCTCTCCCGTCTTCCACAAGCGAGCGACCACCCCGGCGTCGAAGGCGAGGCCCCACTCGCCGCGCGAAAACCCGCCGGTCGTCACCCGAGCGGCGATGCCCACGTCGCTGCCGAGCGAGAGGTACGTCACCCCTCGCGCGATGCCTCCGACCACGATGGGAGCGTTCGACGAGGTTCCAACACCGAAGCTGGCGGTCAAGGCGCCGGCGCTGTCGCTCGAATCGGACACGCCGTTGCGTTCGAGTCCAAAGCCGCCGCCGACTGCGAACCAGGAGGTTACGTCTGCGTTGGCGGCTCTCTCGGTCGAGACCAAGGTGAAGCTCGCGACGGCTCCTATTGCGGCGAGAGAAAAAGGGAGAGTGAAGCGGCGGCGCGAAGCGCGGGAAAAGCGAAGACGAAGTAAGCGCACGTTTTTCGCCCGTGTGGCTATCACGTCATGCGGCTTCTGTCGCAGGATTCGTCGCGTCTTCGGTTTCGAGTGCGGCTTCGAGTGGGGACGGAGCGTCGACGACCGGCGCGGGCACGCGCTGGAGTCGCCGGATCCGCGCCACGATGAGCGCCATGACCTCGGCGTCGTAAAGAAGCGTGTTGTGCCCCTGACCCGGCAGCACGATGTGCTCTCCGTGGCGGAAAGCCCCCGCACTGTGGTGTACGAGCCGGTCTGCGGTGCCGACGATCGACGTGTGCGGCACGTCGACCCGCGCGCGCTTGCGCAGGTGCTCGAGAACCTCGCTCGAACGATGCAGGTCGGCCCCGACGAAATAAGGAAACAGCTCCGCGGCACGCGCGCCCCCGAACGGGGTGGCCAGCGAGAAGGTCTGCGCCACGCGCATGTATCCGCCGAGCTCTTCGACATACCATCGCGCGACGAGGCCGCCCAAGCTGTGGCCGACGAGGTGAACCCGCACGCCGCGCGGAATGCGATCGACCAGCTTGGCCAAGCTAAGCGCAATGCGGCGCACGCCGACACCAGGCAAATGCGTGAAGCTCGCGACGTGCGCGCCGGTCTTCGCCTCGATGTGTTTGCGCATCGGGCGAAACACGCCCGCGCTTGCGAAGATGCCGTGCACCAACACGACCACGTCGTCGCCGGCGCGCGTTACGGGGAGGATGGGGGCGATGTCGCGCGGCATCAGGTACATCTCGCGCAAGGTCGCCCAAGCTTCATTCCCCCCTGGCAATCCCGGCCAGTCACGCAGACCCATGAGCCGTAGCAACGCACATTCCGTGCCCTGCAAACCAGTTTTCGACGTATACGGGGGAGGACGTGCACGCTGAACCGATCTTCTCCCACACCATCGAGGTCACCCTCGACGACATCGACACACTGGGTCACGCGAGCAATATTGCCTACGTTCGCTGGGTTCAAGACGTTGCGGTTGCGCACTCCGAGGCCGTTGGGCTCGGCTTTCCGGAGTATCAACAGCTCGGCGCAGTCTTCGTGGTTCGGCGGCACGAAGTCGACTATCTGCGTCCGGCACTACGCGGCGATAGGCTTGAGGTGCGAACGTGGGTCGCCAGCGCACACGCTGCAAAGTGTCTTCGCATGACCGAAGTTCGCAACGCGAACACAGGCGTCGTGCTTGCGAAGGCGACGACGACCTGGGGCTTCGTCGACACGAGCAAAGGCCGTCCGACGCGCATCCCGGATGCGGTTCGCGTCGCGTTTCTGCAGCCTCCGCGCGGCCGCGATCTCGGCGCCGAAGGCCGAGCGCGCAACGGCGGTGAGGCGACGGGACTCGAACGGGAACCCACCGCTGAAATCTCCGGGAGCGAGCCATGAACTTTCAACCTCCGCAGCGCGATGCGAATGCCGAAGACGCGGCCCACTGGGACGCGGTCGAGGAAGCCGCCGAACTTCTTCACGAGGAGCGTTTTCGCGAGGCGCTCTCGATGCTTCGCGACGTTCTGCAGCGCGATTCGAAGAACCCCTACGCTTTCTTTCTGGCGGGCGTGGCGCTCTTCGAGAGCGGTGAACTGGAGCCCGCGCGCGACGCGTACCGGGCGTGTCTGAACGTCGCGCCGAAGCATCTCGGGGCGCGGGTGGCGCTCTCGCACGTCTTGCGTTCGCTCGGCGACACGAAAGAAGCGGTTCGCGAAGGGATGGAGGCACTCTCGCAGAATCCTGGCGACGGCGACGCGCTGCACGCGGTCGGACTCGCCTACTTGGCGCGGGGCGAGGTGGTGGCCGCGAAGAAGTATTTGGAAGCCTTCCTCGAGACGCACCCCGAATTCGAAGTTGCAGAAGAAGTAAAAGCTCTTCTGGCGAATATGTGATCGAAGACGCCGCGCGCCGCCTGCCGTGACGGTGCGCGCGGCGCTACGCTCACTTCGCGGCTACTCTTGCGAGCAGTTTTCGAATCGGAACTGTGCGGTCGCGAGGCAGGTGCGGTCCGTGCCCGAGATGGTCGCGTGCGGGCAGGTGATGTTTGCCCAGACCCGCCCCGCCGCGACGCTCATGATGGAGTTGCTGCTGTAGTCGGCCGTGCAATCTTCCTGTCGGAACGTACCGGTGTTGATATCGTTCCAACTGCCGATCACGTTGGCCTGCGCGCCGGTTGGCGTGAAGTGGCCCGTGACGCTGAAGCCCTGCTTGTTCTGAATCTCGGCGTTTGCCTCGACCCGGAAACCGTCCCCGTCGGGCCTGACCGTGCAGCGCACGATGAGCGTCGCTCCGTCCACCGGGTCGCCGTCGCTGATGGTACCAGAGGCCGGGTCTCCGATGATGGCCCACGGCTCGCTCTTGAGTTGGCACTTGGCGGAATCGTTGACGCCCTCCTCCGTGCCCGGACCCACTTGAGCCTCGACGCTCGCTTTGGGCGTCGAAGGTTTGGAATCGGAACAACCCATGCCGATCGCGGCGAGGAATGCCGCCGCAAAAACCAACGTCGAACTCTTCGACAAGCGCATTCTTATGTCTCCTCGTGAACCAAGCGTGAACAAGGATAGTCGATCCGCGAACGCGGGACTACTTCGCTTGGTTGGCGGCGGCGAAGCCTCGTTCGATGTCGCCCCACAGGTCGTCTGCATTCTCGATGCCGAGGGACAGGCGAATCAGGCCGTCACCGATTCCAAGTTGCGTGCGCGTTTCCGCCGGGAGGCTTGCGTGGGTCATGATGGCCGGGTGTTCGGCGAGCGATTCGACGCCACCCAGGCTTTCCGCGCAGGCAAAAATACGGAGTGCCTTGAGAAATGCGGTGGCCGCAGGCAGACCGCCGCGAAGCTCGAAGCTGAGCATCCCACCCGGTCCGGACATCTGTTTCGACGCGAGGGCATGGCCGCGATGGCTGGGGAGCCCCGGGTAGTAAACGCGTGCGACCTGCGGGTGCAAGGTAAGGCGCTCGGCGACTTTGCGCGCGCTCGCGACGTGTCGCTCCATACGCACCGCCAAGGTCTTGACCCCGCGAAGTACGAGGTAGCAGTCGAAGGGGCTCGGGATCGCGCCGGCGGCTTTCTGAACGAAGTGGAGACGCTCGGCGAGCGCCTCGTCTCCGGTCATGATGGCGCCGCCGACCACGTCGGAGTGACCATTCAGGTACTTCGTGGCCGAGTGGACGACGGCCGTGGCGCCCAAAGAAAGAGGGCGCTGCAAGATCGGCGTTGCGAACGTGTTGTCCACGACGAGCGGCAGGTTGGCCTTGCGCGCAATGTCGGCGATGGCCGCGATGTCGAAGATCTTCAACATCGGGTTCGATGGCGTCTCCATCCAGATCATGCGCGTGGACGGGCGAATGGCCTCGGTCACGTGCGAGGGCTCGCTCATGTCGAGGAACGTGGCGTCGATGCCGAACGACTTCATCACCTTGTCGAAGATGCGGAAAGTGCCGCCGTACACGTCGTCGCCGACGAGCACGTGGTCGCCGCTCTTGAGGGTGAGGATCAACGCCATGGTCGCCGCGCATCCGCTGCCGAATGCGATGGCGTGGCTCCCGCCTTCGAGTACGGCGAGGCAGTCCTCGAGCGCCTGGCGCGTCGGGTTGCCGGCACGCGAGTAGTCGTACCCTTTGTGCACTCCGGGGCCGTCTTGCGCGAAGGTGCTCGAGAGCACGATGGGGGCCATGACTGCTCCCGACACGGGATCGGGCTGCTGACCGGCGTGAATGCAAAGTGTGTCGATCTTCAAATTGGATTGATCCGCATCGCTCATCGTGCGTGAGTCTCTAACATGGGGCGATCGGTCCGTCCTGCCGGGATTTGCGCGGCGACGGCCACCGAGCGGGGGTCCCGACGGCCATCCGCGGGGGATGGCGCCGCCCGAGATCGTTTTCCCACCGTCGGGCTCTGGTCCTTTGCATACAAGTGCGCTAGAAGGGCGCCGTGGGACGGAGACTCACGTCAACGTCACATTGTGGTGGCCGTAGCTCAGCATGGTAGAGCGCCGGATTGTGGCTCCGGCTGTCGCGGGTTCGAACCCCGTCGGTCACCCCATTTCTTCGCGATGCAGGAGCATGCGCTCAGACTGGCTCCGGGGGTCGTCGTTCCGGTACTTCGAACGCTCCGTACAGGAACGAGCGAACCTCGAGCGCGGCTGCGGCGTGTCGTGAAGCGTATCCGCGAGGCCAAGGCACGTCACGCTTCGGGCGAGGTGCTCGCCGTTCAAGCGCGGGCCACGGGAGCACGTACTTGTCCAGCGCGACCGCATCGTCCGGCGATGACGGCGTTCGCCGGTGCAATGGGTCCGGCGTTGGAGCGCGACAACCGGGATGCGCTCGAGACGCTCGACACCTGATTGCTCTTTATCGCAACGAAGTTGCATATGCGTGCGAGCTTATTTCGCTAGCAACTTTTCTTCGATATGGACGAGGCATCCTTACTCCTTGCGAGGAAGGATGGAGCGATGTCGCCTGTCCCACCACAAGTTGGCTATTACTGAAGTTTTTCCGTGTTGACGCTTTTGCGTCGCCCGTGAGAATGGACGACCAACGCATCATTCTCGCGCGCTGGATTTGCCGTCGCGCAAGTCGTGGTTCGCGGAGCGCTCAGCAGGAGAGCCTTCAATGAACGTACGCGGCCATTTGGTTGTCATATTGCTATTTGGGATTCTGGCCGCATGTAGCGCTGGATCCGACGACCGCTCACCAATCTCCGAAATGTCGGCTACGTCCAATGCCGCCGCGGAGACCTGCGCCAACGTCCCCGCATGCACCCCTCAGTGCAATGGGCGCACGTGCGGCCTTGATCCGGTCTGCGGTGTGCCCTGCGGGACTTGTGCCGACGGCGCTTATTGCTCGGGCGCCGGCCAATGCACGCCGCTCGGATCGATCGTCGACGATCTCCCTCCGCCATTACCCCAACAGCCGACCGCTGACTTGGTTGGCGATGTCGCCTCCTCGCTGCAAGTCTCCGAGTCCGGGCAAGCCGTCTATTCGATCCCCCTCGAGGTTCCCGCCGGGGTCCAAGGGCTTGCCCCAAACTTGGGACTCCAATACACGAGCGTCCCACAGTACGGCGCGTTCGGCATGGTGGGCTTCGGTTGGTCGTTGACCGGCCTCTCGTCGATTGAGCGCTGCCCCATCTCGATGGCGCAGAGCGGGGACGGTTTCCCCCGCCCCATCCGGGATGACGTGTCCGATCGCTTTTGCCTCGATGGTCGCCAGCTCGTCGCGATCTCCGGCGGATATGGCCAGGACGGCACCGAATACAGAACGGAGATCGAGAGCTTCACGCGCGTGATCTCACGGGGGCAAGGCGGCAGCGCCTCCCCCGCGAACTTCATTGCCTACGCCAAGGACGGTCGGGTCCTCCTCTACGGAAGCCGTGACGACGCGACCCAAAGTTATTTCGGGTCCGTTCGCCGCTGGGCGCTGTCCGAAGTCCAAGATCGCTCCGGCAACGCCATCGAGATCCACTACCGAAAGGAATGCAACGGGGAAGGCTCCTCGTGCAAAATCCTAAGCCCTGACGAGATACTCTACGGTATGCACGGCGAGGGCGACGCTCGCTCTTCCGCTGATCGCAAAATCAAGTTCGTCTATGGCAGCGGCAAAGATGCTCGCAGTGTCTACACCGCCGGACAAGAAGCCCGCTCCGACGAGCCCCTCTCGGCCATCGAGTCGTGGGTAGGCGACAGTCTCGTGCGTACCCGGACGCTCGGGCACGATAACCGCACCGACATCACCCGACTCTCGACCTTATACGACAGCGCTAGGGACGTCACCTCCGGGGTGTCGGTGAGCACGAGCCGCGGCGGTTTCACGTACGACGATGTCAACGGCTTCGGTGCGAGTCGTCTGGTTGGCCAAGTCGACCAACAGTGGGGTAACGGCTTACTCGCCCCGTTTGTCGGCCGAACCATCGTCCTCGACGTCAATGGCGACGGCTACGACGACATCCTGTACCCGAAGCCCACCAAGCACCACGCGAGCGACGTTTGGGATCTCTATCCCCAGGGCGCTACGGACGGAGATTGGGGCTATTACCTGGCTATCGGCACGGGCGAGCCACTCGCCCCCTTTCAAGCTCCGATCGACACGGGTTGGGGGTCTATGAACCCCCTTGGCTTCCCATTCTGGTGCATCGATCAGGGGAGCGTCTTCGATTACAACGGAGACGGCCGCGACGACATTCTAAGCTCCTGCGGCCACAAGAATGGCGTTGTGCTCGTCTCCAATGGGATCAATTTCGATCCCGTCGAAGTACCGGAACTCACGGCTGGTATCGACAACATGCCCGGCACCTGGCTCGCCGATCTGAACGGCGACTCTTGGCCTGACGCCCTCACCTGCGTTGACGCAAACAGAGGTAACCCGGATAAACAGTACCTTGATCTTCGCCTCAGCCGCGGCCCTGGCCGCGGCTTCGAGGCTCCTCGTCGCATTTCGAATTACGCGCACGACGGCGATTACCCACGGGTCTATGGGAAGCACGGTGCTTTCCCGTGTGAGCCGCCGATGTTCATCGATATTGACGGCGACGGGATCGTCAACGCCGTCAAACGAAAATACGCTCTCTCCGACAATAATACCCTGGACGATCTCTATTGGACCGAGACCTGGCAGGCGCTCAAGCTGACCTCCGATACCGCCGAGTGGGTCCCGATCGGCCTTCAATTCGACGAACACGCCAACCTTCGTCCGGACACCCACAATCCCGACGAGGATGAGACTTATCTCGACATTTTCACGTTTCCCGAAGGATTGCAGTCTGCCTCCGTCGTCATGCTCCCGTACGCCAAGGATTACCAATTCAAGATCATTGACGTCAACGGCGACAACCTTCCGGACGTTCTACGCTATACGTTCGACAAGGCCGCACGCATCGGCCTCTATCTCAACACGGGTCGCGGCTTCCGATACGTCAACCAGCTCGATGTTGGCACTCGTGAACTCACGCGCTACGAGTTCGCGCGATCGCAGGTGCTCGATTGGGACCGCGACGGGCGGCAAGACCTTCTCGTTCCCTTAGGCGACCCCAAAAAGCCCAAGGACCTCACCTGGCAGTTCTACCGCTTCCACGGAGATCCTACTCACCCGGTCTCCGGCCTAGCCGGCACCTGGGAGCTCGACGAGACGAGCCGCCCCGTCCTCGCTGATTTCGACGGCGATGGCAATCTCGACATGATTCGTCCCGGCGCCCTCTCCGGCGAGGTCGATCCGCTCAACAACTACTACTGCAACCTTTTTGCGCATAGCGGCCAAGGGCGCCGTCACACTCTCGTCTCGTTTTTCGAGGGCCATCCGGGTGACAACCTGGGGCGCCGCGGGACCATCGCCTACAACATGCGGGAGGATATTTCCCCAACCACGAGGAGCATCACGTACGCCAAGCGCGAGTCGTGTCCCGATCGCGTCACATGCCTCGGACGGATGCCCCCCCTCGTCTCCAGCTATACCCTCGACTACGGCGGTACGGTATCTACCTCGGGGAAACGCATCGAACGTCACGTGCTCTGGTACGAGGACGCGCGCGTCGGCGGCTACGGGCGGGGCTTTCTCGGCTTTAGGAGCCGCAGCGAATACGTTCATGACGAGAACGACCACTTCGTTTCGGGGAGTGTACGCCTCTATGACAACTCCTCGTACGTCGAGTCGAGCCAAGGGATGGCGCACTGGTATCCCTTCGCCGGCGGCGTTGTGGAAGAGGGATTTGTCACTGCTTCGGAGACAGAGGGCTTTTCGCAGCCCCAGCCTGTCCCCTATTCGGGCACGTCCACCACGAGTTATGTCCTGCGCAGCTCGGATGCGGGCCGTCCCTTCGTCACGCGAAAGGATCGGCACGCTGAGCTGCGTCATGGCCACGCCATCGACCCAGCCGAATCCATTACCGATGAAAGCTCGGACTATGACGCTTACGGGAATCAAAAGGTCACCGTCTCCACCTTGCACAATGCGAATGGCACTGAACTCGAGTCAGAGTCTTCAACGGCCACGTTCGAGCCCGATGAATCTCAAAAAGCCGCATGGCTCATCTCGTTGCCTCGGCGCATCTCCGTTACGAGCACGGTCGGCGCCAATGCGACAACACGCACGCAATCGTTTACTTACACCTCCAATGGCTTGCTCCAGACGGCCGTCCGCGAGCCCGACGACGCCTACTATCGCCTGAGCACCACCTTCGATCACGATCCGTTCGGCAACGTCATCGCCGTCCACGAGCAGGACGCCACCGGCGCTTCGCGCACTGCGCGCGTGGGGTTTGACGCACGCGGCCTTTTCCCCATCTGGAGCATGAACGCCGAGGGGCACCTTTCCCGCGTTCGGCACGAGCCGGCCTACGGCCGCGTGCTCACCGAACGCGATCCGAACGGCGTCATCGTTCAACGCGGATACGACGCGTTCTACCGTCTGGCGCGCGAAATCTCACCGCTCCGCGACGCGACCATGACGTACAAGGCGCTGCCCACGGCCAACCTGAAATTCCCGTGGATGAGCGTCACCACCACCGAGGTGGGGGGCGCGAAGAGTCTCGAGGAGCGGGACGCGTTGGGGCGCGCGATCCATACAGAGACCGTCGGCTACCAGAACAAGGTGGTCGTCACGGACACCGAGTACGACGGCGCCGGTCGCATCACGAACCAGACCTTTCCTCATCTGAGCGACAATCTCGGCTCCGGTGGGATCGGGTACCGATACGACCTCTTGGGGCGCGTCACCGAAGAGCGCCGCACAGATGAAGCCGGGCCCGATGGTTGGGCGACCACGCTTTACCGCTACGGGCTCCCTTCGGAGATGCCCTCCTCCGCTGCTTTTCACGACGACGTCCGCGCAAACGCCATCACGGCGGTTGCGGTCACCGATCCCGCGGGCCGCATCGACATGGCCGCCATGGACCATCGCGGGCGCGCTGTGGCCAGCCAAGATGCGGCGGGCGCACTCGCTCAATATACGTATGGTCCCTTCGACGCTCTTCTCCGCGCCAACGATCCCGCCGGAAACGTTACCACGTGGACCTACGAACCGTACGGCGCGACGTCCACCGTCCAAGCACCTGACAGCGGACGTCATGAGTACCGTTATTCAGCCTTCGGCGAGCCCATCGCCGATGACCATAACGGCAATCTTTTTTCGTTCGGCTACGATCGCCTCGGCCGAAAGATCTCGCAGACCGACGCGAGCGGCACCACAGCCTGGAAGTACGATGGCCCGGGCCCGAACGCGATCGGGAAGCTGACGGAGAGCATCAGCCCCGATTGCGTGCGCAAGCTCTACGACTATGAACCACCCGCCACGGCGGGACGTGGCAACCGCGGGCTCCTTGCCCGCGAGACGCAGTCGTCTGGCGGGCGCACGTATCGGACTGGCTTTGCCTACGATGATTTCGGTCGGCTCGCGCGCGTCGACTATCCGGAGGCAGGCGAAAAGCCTTTCGCTGTCGAGCACACCTACGACGATCAAGGCCTGCTGACGGAGGTGCGTCAAGTCGGCGGCGGGTCCTTGTGGACGTTCGTCGATGCGCACCAAGGCTATCGAGTGCGTCAAGAGGCCCTTGGCGATGGTACCGTGACGACTCACACCTTTGGCGAAAGTGGTCGGGAGACTGCTATTCAAACGGCGAAGGGTCAAGGCATCGTCCAAGGCCTGGCCTACGTCCACGACACGATGGGCAACGTGAAGAGCTTCACCGATGCCCTCGAGCCCTCCGCCTCGCGCTCTTACGAATACGACGCCCTCGATCGCGTCCGGAGAGTTTTGCCAGGTAGCGGTGGCGAGCCTCTCAAGACGTTCGACTTCGACGTGATCGGCAACATCACCCATCAGAGCGGGGTCGGCGATTATGTCTACGGCGCCGCGGCAGCGCCCCACGCGGTGACCGCGGCAGGCGCGAATCGCTACGAGTACGATGCCGCGGGCGACCAAAAGCTGCGGACGGGACCTGATGTGGTGGGCGGCTTGACGCAGGAGATCGCGTACACGCCGTTTCATCTCCCGAAGACGGTGACCGCGGAGGGTGGAGCCGACCAGCAGAGCGACTCGACCACGTTCCTGTACGACGCTGACCAACAGCGCGTCGCCAAAAAGAACGACTCGTGCCACATCGAAACGCGGGTCATCCGTCTCCCGCCCCTCAACATCGAAGTTCGTATCGAGGTGCGGGTTTGCGGCGAGGCCGGGATAGACTACGTCGGCGAGCATTACCAGCGCTCCGAGAGTGAAGCGGGTATCGAACACACGTACTTCGTGTACGCGGAAGGAGGCCTGGTCGCCGCCATCCAGCGCAACGAAGAATTCGGCGAGATCGAAGGCGACGACATCGTCCGCTTCTTCCACCCCGACACCCTGGGCAGCCCGCAGACCGTCACCGATGCCACGGGCACCGTCATCCATCGGCAACACTTCTCGGCCTACGGCGAGAACGAGCAGCCCAAGTGGGACGACACCACGCGTCGCGGCTTTACGGGGCATCGGCACGACGATGACCTCGGGCTTATCGACATGCGCGGCCGCTCCTACGACCCGAGGATCGGTCGGTTCTTGTCCGCCGATCCCGTGTGGCAATCGCCGTTCTCGACGCAAGGCTTCAATCGTTATGCGTACGTGTTCAACAATCCGCTCAAGATGGTGGATCCGAGTGGCTATCAAGCCGCGGGTGGTGCGGGATACGACCCGAACCTATACTCAGGAAACAGCCCCTACATCGATCTAACAACCGACCCGTTTACGATCAACGTGTACGGGGGAGCGCCGCATAGCGGGCCTGATAGCCAAGGAGGCGAGACGGGTACCGGCGTCTCGACAGGGCAAAGCATCGAGGATGTCGAGGCCGGTCGACGTATGGTTGACAAGATACGAGGTCTGCCGGGAGATGTGTCGCGGTTCAACTATGACGGGGCTCGCGGCGGCCTGGACGAAGCGCTCGATATGGCTCACGGCTTCGGCCAGCTCGCGGCATTCGTAAACGAACATCAGGTCGGCCCGAGCGTCCCGTCGGGGGTGGTTCAGGGGGGGCTGCGCTACATCGACGCGTTGAGAAACTACACCCAAGTGCCGGAGGCGCAGCGTACGCCCGCGTACCATATTGGTGAGGCCTCCGTTTTTGCTGCCAGCATGCTGATCGGTGGCGGTGAAGAGAGGCTTGTCGCTAAAGGGGCGGTCAAGGCCGGCGAGGCCGGACGATTTGCCGAATTGGCGGGTCGGCGCGTCGTTGGGGACATGCTCACCCCGCATCATATGCCGCAAGCGGCTCTCGAGCTTACAGCGACCGCAGACGGTGGTGCACTCGTGATGACCCACGCCGAGCACGCTCTGACTAGAACGTACGCGGGGCGAGGTATTGCGACGGCCCGGGCGGAAGCTGGAATGCCCTTCCGTAACGTGTTAGCTCGAGATATTCGAGACGTGCGGAAGATTGTCGGTACGAAATACGACGCGGGACTTCGTGACCTGCTTCGGTACTACCGTAAGAACTTCCCCGAGCTCATGAAGCGACAATAGGGGCCTGAGATGAGAACTGCCGTCGAGGAATTCATAAAGTTAGGTCCTCTTCCGTCATCTAAAGTGGCGACGGAAGAGGACCTAGACCAGCGTGTTGCTGCTTTGAATGCGATCGCACCGCCCGTTACCGATGAAGAGTCGCTCGCGTTAGCTGAGTTGTTTGGCCCCGACGAGTGCTTCGGCGTCTCGTGGTCCCTGCTCCATCTCATTGAGACGGCCCCAAGTCATCCTCGGCCGCGCGAGGAAATTTTCAAGCGGAGCGAGTGGCTCCGGATCGTGTGGACTGAGCGATCGACCCCAGGATAGAGGGCTCGCTTCGCAGGTAATTGAGCCAGCTCAGCGCGCCATGCCCATGAGTTGGTATACCGTCGGGGTCGAGCTCGGATTGCTGGGCAAGTCCGTACCCGTTCGGAGTCGGATGTCTGATGGATAGGTAGAAATTTGGCGCGTCGTGCGCAAATTCTCGCGGTAACTCATCGTGACACGGGCTCGGATGCAGCACGCGCGCGTTGGCTCTTGAAGTCGGTGGGTAAATACGACCCTCGCCTCTCGTTTCGGCGCGCTTCGAAAGGTACGCGGCAGGGCGGAGGTGATGGAGCTTCGCGGTGCGCGCGGTCGCGCATTCCGGGGCGAACTCTCTCCGTCGTTGGCTGACGGCGATCGACGCAGGCCTTCTCGTTCCGGCATCCGTGGGGCGCTGCTGACGTGGCTCCGACGTCCCTTGCCGAGTGCGCGGCGGTACGGGGGTGTCCGCGAAGATCGGGCTGCCCGATGGGCGACCGCGCGTTGGCGGCAGACGCGAACTTCGACCTGCATGAAATCTCGGAAGGCACGTTCAGGGGACAAGGTTTGCTGCGCATGAAGCCGCTCTGCTAAAGTACGGTCGTTCGCCGTTCAGCATCTACCATCCAGACGTCATCACGATCCCTGAATGGTTCAACAACGGGTGGCGCGCCTATTGGGGAATCAAATGATTGCGTTCGAATTGTCGCGTGAAAGGCGTGTTCGCATTTGGTTCTGCAATCCGGAGGAACATGTGGTGCAGTCGTCGTCGACGCGCACTCTCTCCA
>Ga0193753_10001983_pt1 | contig 16757 bp, 13 predicted proteins | sample H1c2metaG_FD_144925 | JGI IMG/M metagenome (GOLD analysis project Ga0193753, IMG submission 144925) | Soil microbial communities from a riparian zone of the East river system, Colorado, United States - H1c2 | ecosystem: Environmental > Terrestrial > Soil > Riparian zone | place: USA: East... | reverse complement strand
AAATACGCTTTGTAACCAGCTTGTAACCAGCGAGGGAGCAAGCGACTCCCTGACCTCTTCAAACGAAGAACCACAACGGGAATACCACAAAAGGACCAGCCCAAAGCATATCTTTGGCGGTCCTTTTGCCTTAGCCTCTAAGTATCCTGTAACTATTATGACGACCTCCTGACCACACCGCCTTAAACATTCCAGAAATAGATAGTCCGGTCTGTAGGCGCAACATTTTCCCAGGACGTCTGTCTAAGCAACTAACGCGCCGTTCTCAGTGGTCGTTCAAACCCCAGCCTTCGTGTGTGGAGCTCCAGGCCACTACGCAGCATTTGGTAAGGTAGGAAGCATTCATGTGCCTGATTCCGCGTCTCATCCTCCCCGCCGTTTTGCTCTCAGCAGCCTTTACCCCGACAGCCCAGGCCCTTGTGCAAAGCCGAATCCCAGACGGAGTCGCCGACAGCAGCCGTGTCGCGCTGTCGCACACGGTTCCTCCCCGGGCTCTCAGCGCATCCGACCTCGGTCCCGCGCCTGCCGGCCAGAAGCTTGACTCCCTCTCCCTCCGCTTTAACATGACCGACGCCCAGAAGGCTGATCTCACCCAGCTTCTGATCGACCAGCAGAATCCGAGTTCGCCGCTCTTCCACAAGTGGCTCACCCCGGAGCAGTTTGGCGTCCGCTTCGGCCTCAGCAGCTCCGACCTCGCCAAAGTCTCCACCTGGCTTACCGGTCAGGGATTTACCATTACGGGGGTCGCGCGCAGCTCCAACTTCATCAGCTTCACCGGAACCGTCGCGCAGGCGCAGCAGTCCTTCGGCACCAGCATTCACGCGCTATCGCGCAATGGCGAGCAGAACTTCTCCAACGTCACTGACCCCGTTCTGCCGTCCGCGATCGCGGGCGTCGTCGCCGACATCGCCGGTCTCAACGACTTCAAGCTCCAGCCTCACTCCCGCGCCAATACCGTCCAGCTTGATCCTGTGCAACCGTTGAACCCGCGCTACACCCAGACGGTCGGCGGAACGGTCCACCATTTCATCGCGCCCGGCGACTTCAATACCATCTACCACGTCAATCAGCTCATCTCCGGCGGCACGGACGGTAGTGGCGTCACCATCGCCGTCATGGGGCAGACCGACATCAATCTCGCCGACATCGCGGCCTTTCGCTCAGCCTCCGGCCTCGCTGCCAAAGCTCCAGTCCTGAAGCTGTATGGCACCGATCCTGGCACGAAGACCGGCGACATCGGCGAGGCCAGCCTCGACGTGGAATGGTCCGGCGCGGTTGCTCCCAACGCCACAATCCTCTATGTCTATTCGACCAACGTAATGAGTGGCTCGCTTGCCAACGCCATCACCAATAATCTTGCCCCCATCATTACCATCAGCTATGGGCTGTGCGAGAGCGGTTGGGGAAGCTCCACGCTCAACAGCTTCAGCCAGATCCTGCAACAGGCCAACGCCCAGGGCACCACTGTCATCAGCGCCTCCGGCGACTCAGGCGCTGCCGACTGTGATGTCGCCGGACTTGCCACCGAAGGCCTGGCCGTCGATTTTCCCGGCAGCTCGCCCTTCGTCACCGCAATGGGCGGCACCATGTTCAACGAGGGAGCCGGCACCTATTGGAACACTACCAATACGACCAACTCCGGCTCGGCAATTACGTACATCCCCGAGTTGCCCTGGAACGAGTCGAACGCTACAGCCGGCCTCGATGCAGGCGGCGCAGGCGGCGGTGGCACCAGCGCCTTCTTCGCCAAACCCGCATGGCAGACCGGCCCTGGCGTCCCTACGGATTCGTCTCGCGATGTCCCGGATATCTCCCTTAACGCCGCCGCCATCCATGACGGCTACCTGGTATGCACCCAGGGCTCATGCACCAATGGCTTCCTCAACTCCGCCGGTTCAGCCACCGTCTTCGGTGGAACCTCATTCGGCGCGCCCACCTTCGCCGGTCTTCTTGCCCTGGTCGAACAGAAGCTTGGCGGTACACCCGGCGTCGGCATCGGCAACATCAATCCGGTACTCTACGGCCTGGGGAGCAGTACCTACGCCAACGCGGTCTTCCACGATATCGTCTCCGGCAATAACTCCATCCAATGCGTCCAGGGCACGCCCAACTGTCAGAGTGGCGGCACTATCGGCTTTATCGCCGGCAATGGGTACGATCAGGCCTCAGGCTGGGGAACCGTCGATGCCTTCAACCTGGCAAACTCCTGGAAGCTCGCTACGCCGACCGGTGGCGGCAGCATCATCGGCACGCGTCTTTCCAGTACAGCGCTCACCACCACCAGCGCTCTCTGCGGCGTCTCCACGGCCGGTCTTGCACTCAGCGTCACCGTAGCCAACGCCAGTACGACAACAGGCGGCGCACCCACCGGCAACGTCCAGTTCTATGTCGATAGTACAGCGGTCGGCTCACCCGTCCCCCTCTCCAACGGTGCCGCCGCTTACACGCTCAGCACCGCCACACTCTCTTCCGGCGGTCATAACGTCAGCGCTGTCTACTCGGGCGATGGCACCTACAGCGGCTCCAAAGGTTCGCTTCTCGCCGCGGATGGAACCATCGCCTTGATCGACGTCGTCTCCGCAACGCAGCCGGATTTCTCGATGAACCCGTGCACTGGGACCACGTCGGCGCTCGCTGGTGCCGTCGCCCCGGCGATTACATTTACCATCACTCCAGTCAACGGCTTCAACGGATCTGTCACCCTCACCGCCAGCTCCAATTCCAACTTCCTGCCGGACTACACCTTCTCGGTCTCGCCGGTTCCGGTCAGCGGGACAACCGGTGCAACAACCTCCTTTGTCCTCAAGGCGTACAAGACCAACGCCAAATCGGCGACGGCGCAGCTTCGGCATCCTGGCAATCATCAGCCCTCAGGCAGAGCGCCTTGGTATGCCGCGGGCTCTGGGGCCACGCTCGCCTGCATGCTCCTGCTTACTCTGCCACGTCGCCGTCGTTGGGGAGCGCTTCTGGCCGCAGTGCTTTCGATAGCTGCCTTTGGTGCTGCCGGCTGCGGAGGAAGTACCACCGCTCCTCCCGCCTCCACGACACCCACCACAACCACCACACCCGCTGCCGCAGGAACCTACGGCATCACAGTCATGGCGGTCTCGGGCAGCGTCGTTCACAGCTCAGTCGTCACATTTACCGTCCACTAGCGGTAGCTATTGCAGAATCAGAGGGCCGCGCCAAATTTGGCGCGGCCCTCTGATTTACCGGTTAACAATCCCGCAGCCTAAGCCTCAGCCCTTCGAGTGAGCGGCCGCCTTGTCATGCTTTACCGCAACAGGCACCCTCTCATCCGCCCCCTCCGACACCCGCATCAAAAACTCCTGTGCGCTGAATGCAGAGCCAATCCGCGGAGCCCTCACATACTCTCCATTGGGCTGCAGCAGCCGGGCCTTGGTATTGTCCGCGAGATAGGCCGCGAGGATCTCATCGCGCAGACGTTTCTGCAGCTCCGGCTGCGTTACCGGAAACACCACCTCGCACCGCTCGATGAGGTTTCGCGGCATCCAGTCCGCGCTTCCGCAGTAGATCTCCTCTTCGCCGCCATTCGCGAAGCTGAAAATGCGGCTATGCTCGAGAAACCGGCCCACAAGGCTCCGTACTCGTATCCGCTCGCTCAAACCCTGCACTCCCGGTCGCAGCGAACACATTCCCCGGACGATCAGGTCGATCTCCACGCCCGTCTTCGACGCCGCATACAGCGCCTCCACCGTTCGCCGATCCAGCAGACCGTTCATCTTCGCAACGATCGCCGCCGGCCTGCCCGCCTTCGCGTGAGCAGCCTCTCGTTCGATCAACAGAACCAGCTGGTCCGCCAGCGTCAGCGGGGCCACCATCAGCGGGGCATACGATTCAGACTCCGTCTCTGCCGTCAGATAGTTGAAGACCTTCTGCACCGCGCTCGTCAGCTCTGGCTTTGAGGTCAACAGGCTGATGTCCGTATAGAACCGCGCCGTTACCGGGTTATAGTTTCCTGTCCCCAGGTGCGCATATCGCCGCACCACACCATCCGGATCGCGCCGCGCCAGCAGTGCCAGCTTGCAATGCGTCTTCAGACCGAAGATGCCATGAAACACCCCCACCCCGGCGTCTTCCAGCTCCCGCGCCCAGCGGATGTTCGAGTCTTCGTCGAACCGCGCCATCAGCTCGACCACCACCGTCACCTCTTTGCTCTGTCCCGCCTCGATCAGCGCGCGAAAGATCGGTGAGTCCTTGCTGGTCCGGTACAGCGTCTGCTTCATCGAGATCACCGCCGGATCTTCCGCGCCCGCGCTGATGAAATCCTCCACCGCCTTATAGGAGTCGAAGGGATGGTGCAGCATCACATCCTTGTTGCGCAGCTCGTCGAACAGGTCGGTAGACTTCGCGCTCAATCGGAACTCTTTGCCCACAAACGCCGGATACTTCAGCGCGGGCCGCTTCGCCTCCGAGTAGAGGTTCATCAGCCGCGAAAGGTTCACCGGCCCATTCGTCCGAAACACCTGCCACGGGTCGAGCTCGAAGTTCGTCCGCAGCCGCTCGACGATGTCCTCCGTTGCAGAGCTCTCGATCTCCAGCCGCACCGCGTCGCCCTTACGTCGATTATGTAACTCAGCCCGCACACTTTCGAGCACCGAGCGCGACTCCTCCTCCTGCATGTACAGGTTGCTGTTCCGCGTCACCCGGAACGCCGACCGCGACAGCACCTCGTACCCTCGGAACATCTGCTCCACCTGCGACTCCACCAGCTCGTGCAGCAGGATGAAATCGCAATAGCCCTCCGCCCCTGGCAGCGGCACCAGCCGAGGCAGCGCCCGAGGCACCGTCACCACGCCCAGCGACGTCGCCGCCTTGCTCCCCTTGCGTTTATGCCGTAGCAGCAGCGCCAGGCAAAGCGCCTTGTTCAGCACTCGCGGAAAGGGATGCGAGGGGTCGATGGTCACCGGCGTTAGCAGCGGGTCCACCTCATTCTCGTAGAACTCCAGCGCCTGCTCCCGCGCCTCGTCGCCCAGCTCCTCCCATCGCAGCACGCGGATCTTCTCCGCCTGCATCGCCGGCAGCAGCTGTTCATTCCAGCACCGGTACTGCTCCGTGACAAAGCGCTGCAGCACCTCGCTCAGGACGTCCAGCCGCTCCTGTGGCCGCAGCCCGCCCTCATCCAGCGGCTGTGCCACGTTGTAGCCATCTTCAATCCGCTGCAAAATGCCCGCCACCCGGATTTCGACAAACTCGTCCAGATTGCTCGCCGTGATCGCCAGAAACTTCACCCGTTCCAGCAACGGATTGGTCGCATCCTGGGCCTCCTCCAGCACCCTCTGGTTGAACCGCAGCCACGACTCATCCCGGTTGAAGAACAGGCTCTCCACAGCTGGGGCTACAGCTTTTTTCGCGCCCAGACCTCTTCCAGCAGTTCTTTTCGTAGCAGTCATAGAGGTCTAAAAGATTACCGCACTCTTATGGAACTGGATGATGAACAAGCGGCAAAATAAACCTGGTCCCTGGCCTTCTTCCATAGCGCCACCTCTTCTGTCTCCTGCACCCACATCCATCCGCATTAATTACTTTTTAAACAACTAAAATGCCGCCCCGGAGTTTCGCTGTCATTCCCATTTATCGTGGTAGCCAGCATCGTGGAGGAGTTCGTGCGCATCGCAAAATCGCTCAAGCCGTCTCTTGTCTTCCTATCGGTATTCGCCCTTCATCCCCTGTCACAACCCCTCGCCCAGACCCAACCCCCTCCCCCCGTCCAGCTCACCGCGGAGCAGGATCACCAGCGGCTCATGGACCTCCTCCACATCACCTCCATCCGCCACGGCGCCGACGGCAGCGGCACCTCCGAGTACGCCGCCAACTACGACGAATCGAAGGCCAACCCCTACCCCAGCCTCCCCGACCCCCTCACCCTGAACAACGGGAAAAAGGTAACGACGGCGAAGATGTGGTGGAAGCAGCGCCGTTCCGAGATCGTAGAAGACTTCGACCGCGAGATCTATGGCCGCGTCCCTAAAATCACCCCGAAGGTGAAGTGGGAGGTCACCAGCACCATCCACGAGAAGAACGGCGACATCCCCGTCATCACGAAAAAACTTATCGGCCACGTCGACAACTCCGCCTATCCCCTCATCACGGTCGATATCCAGCTCACCGTATCCACGCCGTCCAACGCCACCGGCCCCGTCCCGGTCATGATGGAGTTCGGCCTCAGCCCTGAGTTCCTCGCAGCCATGGCGAAGCGCTTTCCCGCAGCCAGCCGGCCTCCTGCCCCCACCGGCCCCACCTGGCAGCAGCAGGTACTCGCCAAGGGCTGGGGATACGCCAGCCTCATCCCCACCACCGTCCAGCCCGACAACGGCGCTGGCCTGACCCAGGGCATCATCGGCCTGGTCAACAAGGGCCAGCCACGCAAGCTCGACGACTGGGGAGCCCTCCGCGCCTGGGCCTGGGGAGCCAGCCGAGCCCTCGACTACTTCGAAACTGACAAAGCTATCGACGCCAAACAAGTCGGCATCGAAGGCCACTCCCGCTACGGCAAAGCTACCCTCATCACCATGGCCTACGATCCGCGCTTTGCCATCGCCTACGTCAGCTCCTCCGGCGAAGGCGGAGCCAAGCTCAACCGCCGCAACTGGGGAGAGCTCGTTGAAAATATAGCTGGCCCTGGCGAATACCACTGGATGGCCGGCAACTTCATCAAATATGCCGGCCCTCTCCACTGGAACGACCTGCCCGTGGACGCCCACGAGCTCATCGCCCTCTGCGCCCCCCGCCCCGTCTTCATCGGCGGCGGAGCCACCGAAGGCGACGGCTGGGTCGACGCCAAAGGAATGTTCCTGGCCGCCGCAGCTGCCGGCCCCGTCTACAAACTCCTCGGCAGGAAGGATCTTGGAACCACCACCTTCCCTCCCATGGAGACGCCTCTCCTCGACGGCGACATAGCCTTCCGCCAGCACAGCGGAGGCCACACGCCCGCTCCCAACTGGCCTACCTTCATCACCTTCGCCAGCCGCTACCTCAAAACCTCAAAGTAGCCAACCCCCAGGGCATCTCCAGGAAAATTACATTTCATAAAATATTCCCTCCACTCATCCGTCTACTCCAGTAGATGAACCAGGCGCCGACGATCACCGAACAGGACCACCTCATCTCGCAGGCCATGGAGAGGGATCGGCCTCGCCTGCGCAGCTTCATCCGCAAGCATGTAGCCGACAGCGGCGACGCCGAAGACATCCTCCAGGATGTCTTCTACGAGCTCCTCGAAGCCTACCGCCTCATGAAGCCCGTGGAACACGTCACCGCCTGGCTCTTCCGCGTCGCCCGCAACCGAATGATCGACCTCTTCCGCAGGAAGAAGCCCGACTCGCTCAACAACCCGGCCTCGGCCGAAGCCGAAGAAGACGGTGGAACGCTCGAAGACCTGCTGCCCTCCGCCGAGGCCGGCCCCGACGCAGCCTACGCGAGAAGCCTGCTGCTGGACGCCCTCGACGAAGCCCTCGAAGAGCTGCCCGAGGCGCAGCGCGAGGTCTTCGTCGCCCACGAGCTCATGGGCCACAGCTTCAAAGACATCGCCGCCGCCACCGGGCTCAGCGTCAACACCCTGCTCTCGCGCAAGCACTACGCCGTGCTGTATCTCAGGCAGCGCCTGCAATTGATCTACCAGGATCTGGAAAAGGAATAAGGAGACACCCATGCATCAATATCGATTTCTCAAAGGATTAAGAATCGCGCTCTTCGTCATCGTCGTCGGCTTCGCATTGGGCTTCGCCGTCAAAAGCCTGTGGAACGTCCTGATGCCGCCCATCTTTGGTTGGCATGTCATCACCTTCTGGCAGGCGCTCGGCCTCCTCGTTCTCAGCAAGATTCTCTTCGGCGGCTTCCACCGGCACAACGGCATCCAGCACAATCGCTGGAAGCAGCGCATGAAAGACCGCTGGGAGCACATGACCCCCGAGGAGCGCGCAAAATTCCGCACAGGAATGCGTTGTGGCCGAGGCCCATTCGCCGCACCCGCGGAGCCACAGCTATGACCGAGTCAGACAGGGAATTCACAGGCACCCGGGAAGACGCGCAATCCGGCCGCGCCAGCCAGCAATCCTCGCCAATCTTCGGACGTCCCTCCTCCATCGCCGATAGCGTTCGACTGGTCGAGCTGGAGCAGGAAAACTCCCGGCTGCACCGTCTGATCGCAGAGCTGTTGCTCAAAAACCAGCAGCTCCGCAAACCAATCCAGTCCTAAATCGTAAAAGGCCCGCAGCATCCGCTCCAAGGACAGGAGGACACTACGGGCCTCAACGCTATCGACGCCCTGCTACCGGTTGTGCCAGTGCATCTTCCATCCCAGATACTTGCTGGCCGCCTCATGCACCGGCGCTGCTGTCGTAGAAAAATTCGCCGCGACATGGTGCTCGAAGCCGTTCTCGCAGATATACCGAAGCAGCTCCTGCATCTTCGGAATCTCCACGACACCCGCCCCGCCAAAGGTGTTCAACGGATCGTTCGTAAACGCACCCTCGCCGACATACCCCGCAATCTGTCCGGTGAAGTCATCGGTAGAGAACCGCGCAAAGCTCATCGCTCCCGCCTTCACCGTGCCATCCAGCGTCCCGTGCGTATTCTCCTTGCCCACCGTCCCCGCAATGATCAACTGGTAGTCCATCTTCACGCCTTCGTTGAAGAAGTGCTTCGGCAGGTTCGAGCAGTGAAAGCAGACCGCCTTATCCGGATTGTCGCCATAGTTGTTGTTCCAGTCCAGCAGCGCGCTCGGCGACTCGCTCGCCAGCGTCAGCGCATACATGCTCAGCGTCCCCAGCACGTCGACCTCGCACGCCGACGGAATCAGGTTTTCGCTCATCATGCTCATCACGGTGCAGGGAACAATGCCGAGGAACTCTTCAATCGAAGTCCAGCATTGCACCGCGCTCACCGTTAGCTCGCTCGCCTTCATCCAGTGGTCGATCACCGCGCCCAGCTTCGCCATCTTCATCAGCGCAGGCTCGGGAGTGTCGCCCACAGGAATGTACTTCTTGATCGCCGCCAGCTTCTCCTGCGCCGCGTCGTCATTGTCCTTCATGCGTCCAATCCGTCCCATCACCTCGCTCAGGTCCAGCGTCTCCACGGTGATGCCCGACTTCTCCAGCAGCTTCTCCGAGTAGCGAACCGTGTTGAAGGCCGTCGGCCGCGCCCCGATTGCGCCAATCCTTACATTTTTCAACCCCTTCACCACCCGGCACACGCCCGAGAACCACTCCAGGTCGGCCTTGAACTCTACCGAGTCCGGAGCCTCCGTATGCAGCCGCGTCAGCGAGTAGGGAATCCCATACTGCTTCAGGTTGTTACAGATCGACATCTTCCCGCAGAAGCTGTCGCGCCGGAACGCAATCGTCATCTTCCCCGCATGGTCGGGCGTCGCCTGGATCAGCACCGGCACCTGCAGGTTCGCCAACCGCAGCGCATCCGCCAGCCCACGCTCCTCGCCGAAGTTCGGCAGCGTGATAATGATCCCGTCAATCTCCGCCGCATGGGCCTTGAACAACGCTGCGCACTTCTTCGCGTCCTCATACGTCTCGACCGCGCCATGCGCAGTCTCCTCCGGCGTCAGCACAATCGGCTTGATCCCCGCGGCCTCCAGCGCCGCAATCATCTCCAGCCTTCCGCTCGTCGCCAGGTGGCTCGGAAAAAATCCACGGTTGCCAACAATCACACCCATCGTCATCTGCTTCGCCATAACGCACCAAATCCATTTCCGCCCACACGGGGTCTTGTCTCAACATCGTTCACCGCACCTGCACGCCCAATAAAAAAACGCCTCATTGCCGCACTCACATCACACCGTCCTATGCCTTGCTCGGCCTGAACCAGATCGTATAAAACCCACCGAATACCGCCATCAACACGCCCCACCACAACGTCGGATGCAGCGACTGCAGCCACGGCAGCAGAATCTCGTTTGGCGGAGGACTGTTGTACTCCGCGATCCCGGTCCCGATCAACACCAGGCCGTACGCCAGCATCAGGATGCCGCAAAAAAACCAGATCGATATCTCCGCCGACTCTTCGCTATGTTTATCCGTCATACCTACCTCGCGCTACCAGAACATCAGGTTCAAAATAAAGAAGACGACGATGACCACAATCGCCCAGAACATCGGCTTCTGCCACAGGGTCGTCGATCCGTCATCCGGAATCGGCGTCACCCCATAGACCAGCCCCGCAAGCTTCTCCTCGGGCACAGGTTTAGTCACCATGCTCACCACAACGGTGACCGCCACGCAGATGATCCAGCTCCACAACGCGCGGTACAGGTTCTCCGCCATCGGCTTCGCATTCGGGCTCATCGCGATGTACCGCAGCGCGCTGCCATCCGTCTGCACCCAGATGAACATGCCGATCGAAGAAGCCGTACCCGCCAGCAGCCCCCAGAACCCTCCGGCATGCGTCGCCCGCTTCCAAAGCATTCCCAGAATCACCGTGCCGAACAGAGGCGCGATAAAGAAGCTGAACAGCGCCTGCACGTAGTCCATGATGCTGGCCGCGTTCATCACCAGGTACGCCGTGCCTATGCTCACCAGCATGCCGATCACCGTCGACCACCGGCCCATCGCCACATAGTGCTTATCGTCCGCCTTCTTGTTGATGAAGGCCCCATACAGGTCATAGGTCCACACCGTGGAGAACGCGCTCACATTGCCCGCCATACCGCTCATAAAGCCTGCGACCAGCGCCGTGATCCCAAGCCCCAGCAGCCCCGGCCCGCAGTACCGTATCAGCATCAGCGGCAGCACTTCGTTATAACTGTGCAACCCGGCATTTCCCGCCGCCACACTCTCCGGCACCAGGTGCATGATGCTGCCGTCAGGATTCTTCAGCACCGCGAGCGCCAGCAGACCCGGCACGATCACGATAAACGGCACTGCCATCTTGAACGCCGCGCCGATGATCGGAGCCAGCTTCGCCGCCCGAAGATTGTTCGCGCTCAGCACTCGCTGAACGACAAGGAAGTCGGTGGTCCAATACCCGAAGCTGATGACGAATCCCAGCCCGAACACGATCCCGGTCCAGTGCACTCCCATGGGATTGTCCTTGAAGCTCCCCAGCGTGCTCCACATATGCCCGTAGTCGGTCGTGCCCATATTCACGGCGATCTGCGCCTTCAGGTTGTGCCACCCGCCTGCCTCGACCAATCCGAGAATCGGAATCATCGCCGCGCCCGCCCAGATCAGCACAAACTGCAGCACCTCGTTGATGATCGCCGACCGCAGACCGCCCAGCATCACATACAGCGCCACCGTCGCCGCGCCCACCCAGATGCTGAAGCTGATATTCCATCCCAGCACCGTCTTCATCACCAGCGCCATGGCGTACATATTCACGCCGCTCATCAGGATCGTCATAAACGCGAACGACACCGCCGACACCGCCCGCGCGCCCTCGCCAAACCGCAGCTGCAGATACCCCGGCACCGAGTGCGTCTTCGAGATGTAGTAGAACGGCATCATCACGATGCCCAGGAACAGCATCGCCGGAATCGCGCCGATCCAGTACCAGTGCGCCGCCAGAATCCCATACTGGTACGCCGCGCCCGCCCACCCCATCAGCTCCAGCGATCCCAGGTTCGCCGACACAAAGCTCAGCCCCGCGATCCACGCCGTCATCTCCCGCCCGGCCAGGAAGAAGTCCTCGCTCGTATTCGCCTTGCCCTTCGCGTAGAACCCGATGAACACCACCAGCGCGAAGTAAAGTACCAGAATCAGAATGTCGACCGGCGTCAGCTTCGTCAGTTGACGGTCAATCAGTAGAAGCGCGGCAAAAGCCTGCATTGGCCAAATCCCCAGTAAACGTTATCTGCAGCGTCTCGCTGCCACACGCCTACACCCTCTCAAATTCAGATTAAAATTACGATGTCTGCCGATGCAAATCGATATGATTCGTGCCCGGAACAATCTCTTCTGGCACGGTTAACCGACAACTGCCCAGACGTTGTCAATATACAACACAGAATTAGTCACAATCCAAATAGGAAATACCCGCCCTGCCCTCGAATCGTCGCGCTCCCAATCCGCCCCCCTCGCCCCGATCCTTTGCCAGACTGTCCCCCAATCGCTACTCTATCTCCTAGGGTACTGTCCGAGCCCGCAAGGAGACAATAATGTACATTCGCAAGGTAGGGGCTATTGTTCTCGCATCTTCTCTCACCATCGCCACATCCGCTTTCGCCCAGGATGCCACCCAGGATCTGAAGAAGGCCGGTCACGAGACCAAATCGGCCGCTAAGGACACGGGACACGGCGTAGCCAAGGGAACCAAGAAGGCGTACCACAAGACTGCTCATGGCACGAAGGTCGCCGCCGACAAGACCGCGGACGTCAGCAAAGACGCGGCCCACAGCACCGCTCACGGCACCAAAAAGGTCGTCCACAAGGTAGAAGGCAAGCCTACCCCCCAGTAGGCCAGTCGATACCGAACCGTCGAACGGCGAGACCCGGCCCGAAAAGGCTGCATCTCGCCGTCTTGCGCATTGCCTGCCGCTAAAGCATTCTTCCTGTAGGCGTACCCAATCCGCGCTTTAGAAGTTGCGTGTATACGACGCAATGATCGTATAGTCCGAGAACGCCGCATCCCCATGCGAGTGGTTGGCGTAGTCCGTCACGCTCGTCTTCCGGTTCCGTTCAATCGCCCACGGCGCGCTCACGTTGACCATGTTCCTCCCGCGCGAATACATGATGGCCGGCTCGATCGAGATCACATAGCCTGGCCGCCGAAAGCCATTGCTCTTGCCAAAAGCATCCCGCACCGGAATACCCTCCATGCGTCCGCCAAAGCTCGCCGCCAGCCCGCGAACCTTCGGCACACCATGCGACAGTCCGCCGCGCCACAGGTACTGGTCCGTCGCCGAGATCACATTCTCTCCCGGAGCCGACCGGAACTGTGCCACGCCCGTCGTATCCGCCGGGCTGAACAGCCACGACCCCGTAAAGTATCCCACCGTGTGGAAGTACGTCTCCTTGTAAGCCTGCGTCCCCAGCGAGAAGCCCCACGTCCCATCTCCCGGCTGGATCGACTCGTCGAACGGCCGCACCTGTTTCTGCCCATTCGCCAGCAGCGTAGTTCCCTTGGCATCGTTGATGCCGGTCGGCAGCTTCACGCTCATCGAGAAGGCGACATTCCCCTTGCTCTCGGTCGGCGGCCGCCAAACCCAGGCCTGTGCCCCCACCGTCACATCGCCAATCCCGGCAGAGCGATACGTATTCGCCGCGGGCGAGCCCTGCTGATGGCGCGAGGCCGTCATCGCCGGAATATCCGCGATCAAACTCCACTTCGGCGTCATCTGGTAGTTCAGCGACAGGTCATACAGATCGGCATGGTTCACCACGGCATTGTGCAGCGTCGCCCTCTGTACTTGCTCCACCGTCCCGATAAAGTGCCGAAACGAGCTATACGTCCGAAACCCCACCGTAACCGACAGCCCATGCAAACCCTTCTGCGACGTCGTCGGGTCAAGCCCCGAGATCAAAGGCTGCGGAGAGTGCGCCGCAACGCAACCCTGTCCCTGCATCGGCGTCGCACCGCCCGCCAGAAATCCCATCACTGTCACCGCGCACACAGCTGATAGAACCGGTCGCGTCGTCACCTGTCGTCTCGTCACACTCGTTTGCATCGCAATCCTCCTGAAGGGTAAGCTCGCTGCTTCTATTTCTTGATTTTGAAATCAGGCGGACTATAGCAAAGCGGCACAACGGCGCACACGAGCCCAAAGATGGGTGTCCCCCTCCATCTTTCGATGGATACACCTCCACGCGAACTTAGGTACACTCCCCAGCAGCCATGCCGAAACTCAGCCGCCTCTGCGCAACCCTGCTCCTCTGTCTCCTGGTCAGCGCCTCCCAGGCAAAGCGCGTGCCCAACCTCGAGCTCAAAGACCTCTCCGGCAACAAGCAGAAGCTCGCGTCGCTCCAGGGCTCCATCGCGGTCATCAGCTTCTGGGCGACATGGTGTACTCCCTGCCGCGACGAGCTCCCCCGCCTCTCCAAACTGGCCGAGGCCTACAAGCCCAGCGGCGTGCGCTTCCTCGCCATCTCCATCGACGAGCCCAAAGACCGCGCCAAGGTCGCCCCCTACATCGCGCAGCAAAAACTGACGATGGATGTCTGGGTCGGCGGCGACACCGACATGCTCGACCGCGTCGGCCTCGGCAACATCGTGCCCGGCACCCTCATCATCGACCAGCAGGGCGAAGTTGTAGGCCGCATCATGGGCGAAGCCCGCGAAGAAGATGTCAAGAGCCGCGTCGACTGGCTGCTCAATGGTCGTCAGGGCGCTCCGCCCGAAGCCCTCACTAAACGCTACTAGTACATGGCCTGACGGCCGGTCCCACTGCGCGTGGGGCGGTCACTTCGTGACTTGTATACCCCCTTTGGGGTGTGGCTCCCGTTGGTCGCTAGGGAAAATCTCATGCCGACCATCGGGAGGTTCCAGGCGAAGCCGGTATACCCCCCACGAAGTGGGCGCCGCCCGCGCAGGGCGCCTTACCTCGCCAGCTCCGGCTTCCAGACCACCTCAGCCGCCAGCGCCACCAGCGCCACCCAATACAGATCCGCCCCCAGCAGATGCACAATCTGCATCCACACCGGAGCCAGCAGCAACACATCCGCCACCCCCAGCGCAAACTGAAATCCCAGCAGCCCCAGCACCAGCCCGCCGAGCCGCCCCACCCCCGCCTGCCGCACCAGCCAAACCACAAACACCGCAGCCACCACCGCGCTCGCCGGATGCACCCCGCGCAACCGCAGCAGCCACGGCGACCCCGCCGCAAAGTCCTGTGCAAACGCCGCCCGCAGCGAAGAAGCAGGGAACAGCGTGTCTCCCAACGCCGCCAGCGACCCACTCACCCCAACCACCAGCGTCGCCGCCAACCCCACAATCGCCCAAAGCTTCTTTCCCCCGCGCGCTCCAAGCTCACTCCACCTCTGCCCCGTCCCCAGCAGAACCGCCGTCAGCGTCAACGCCCCCAGCAGCAGCAGTGTATTGCTCAAATGCACCGACAGCAGCACCACCCGCCCCATCGACTGGTTGCCCGTCACATACCCCAGCTTCACCAGCAGCGCCCCCAGCAGCGCCTCATTCAGCAGCAGCACCATCGACACCACCGCCGCCACCCGCGCCGCCTGCCCCTTCACCGTCGCTCGAAACGTCCACACCAGCAGCCCGATCACGATAAACGTCGACCCGCCCGTCATGCACCGATGGGTAAACTCGATCACCGTATGGACGCTCGGAGACAGCGGAATCACCTGTCCATTGCAAAGCGGCCAATGGTTCCCGCACCCCGCGCCCGATCCCGTAGCCCGAACCAGCGCCCCCCACAGGATCACCAGCACGTTGTACCCCACCACGCCCCACGCATACCGAACCAGCGCCGCAGGCGCCCGCCTCACCGTCATACTCACAGCCGTAGCCATGCCCCATTCTACGGGTCACTTCGTGACATATATACCCCCTTCGGGCCGAAGCTCCCGTCGGTCGCAGAAAAGAATCTTCAAGCCGACCATCGGGAGGCAGCAGACGAAGCCGGTACACCCCCCACGAAGTGGGCGCCGCCCGCGCAGGGCGCTTGAGCATATCTTGCCAGAAGAAAGGTACGCCTTGTAACCCCACAGAACCTGTCAAGCCCCAACCCGCCTAACTCCAACCAAACAAAGAAGAAACCCTTGCCGATTCTCTACCCCCAAACCCATATAATCAATACAGAGAACCAAAACAGAGAAACGAAGGAAAGCCCCGGCTAATGCCGGGGCTTTTCTGTAACCACTGCAGATTGAATACTTTACCCGTAAAGTATCTGGAATCAAGACTTTGCGCAACATGCACAAATACAAGTCTTTGAATCAAAGTACTTTACCAGCAAGCAGGGGGAGAGGGGGCTACTACCCGTTCGCCAACTCCTTCGCCCTCTGGGTAGCCCGCTTTACTGCCTTGATCAGCGTCACCCGCAGACCGCCCTCTTCCAGCTCCAGAATCCCGTCGACGGTGCACCCCGCCGGCGTAGTCACCGCATCCTTCAGCAACGCCGGATGGTATCCCGTCTCCAGAACCATCCGAGCCGACCCCAGCGTAGTCTGCGCAGCCAGCAGCGTGGCAATGTCCCGAGGCAGCCCGACATTCACTCCGGCCTCCGCCAGTGCCTCGATGATGATGTACAAAAACGCCGGCCCCGAGCCCGAAAGCCCGGTCACCGCGTCCATATGTTTTTCATCGACGACTACTGTCCGGCCCACCGTCTGGAAGATCCGCTGCGCCACCGCCATCTGCTCCGCCGAGACGAACTGTCCCGCACAAAGCGCCGTAATACCCGCCGCCAGCATCGCCGGTGTATTCGGCATCGCCCGGATCACCGCCAGCTCGCACCCGGCCCCGTCCTCGATGCTTCGAGTCTTCACCGACGCCGCAAACGAAAGCACGACCTTCGCGGAATTGAGTGCGGGTTTGATCTCCTCAATCAGCGCCGGAACCTGAATCGGCTTCACCCCTACCAGGATCACATCCGCCTGCCGGGCCGCCGCCAGATTATCCGTCGTCACCTCCACCCCGAACTGGGCCGAAAGCGCCTGCGCCCGCTCCGGGTGGTGCACCGTGGCAAAGATCTGCTCCGGCGCCAACAGATTGTTCTTCAAAAACGCCTGCAGCAGGATGCCGCCCATCTTGCCCGCACCAAGAATCGCCACCCGCAGCCCGGGAATCACGGAAGCAGGAACCACAGCCTCATACGTCTCGTCGCTCAT
>Ga0193753_10001982_pt1 | contig 16760 bp, 11 predicted proteins | sample H1c2metaG_FD_144925 | JGI IMG/M metagenome (GOLD analysis project Ga0193753, IMG submission 144925) | Soil microbial communities from a riparian zone of the East river system, Colorado, United States - H1c2 | ecosystem: Environmental > Terrestrial > Soil > Riparian zone | place: USA: East... | reverse complement strand
TATCCTTCGTATAGTCTCGGCAAGCTCTGCCATTCACTCGGCATCGAGATAACGGATCGCCATCGCGCTGGAGGCGATACTGCTGCAACCGTGAGGCTCTTTCAATTATTACTTCAACAGGACAAGAACCAGTTCATATTGAAGAGCCTGAGCCGTACTTCTAAGGAGCAGGTCTTGCCTCCGAATGTTCCCAAAGAACATTTCGATCAACTACCTTATTCGCCGGGTGTTTATTATTTCCATGATGAAAAGGGCAAGATCCTCTATGTAGGAAAGGCAAAGAATATCCGTTACCGGGTAAATAGTCATTTCAGCAATAATTCCCAGAGCCGGCAGAAACAGAATTTTTTGCGGCACACCTATGCGATCAGTTGCCAACCCTGCGGAACGGAATTGATGGCGCATATCTTAGAGTCGACCGAAATAAAGAAACGCTGGCCTCTCTTTAATTATTCCCAAAAGAGTGCGGAGAATCTGTTCGGCATTTTCACGTACGAGGATCAGAATGGTTACCACCGGTTGGCAATAGAAAAGAATAAGCAACGGCTCAAGCCGATCCATACATTTCATCACCTCGCGGATGGACACAGCATATTGAGGAAACTGATCCGTGAACATGGGCTTTGCCCGAAGCTGTGTTTTCTTCATACGGGCGATTCGGTCTGCGAAGGGATCGTTGAAAACTATTGCCGGGGCGCCTGCGAACAGCGTGAGTCACCCGAAACATATAATGAGCGGGTAAAAGAGGCGATCGATTCGGTGAACTCCATTCAGCCGTCGTTTGCCATCATAGACAGGGGCCTGAATGGTGACGATCAGTCCTGCGTGCTGGTTTGGGAGGGCAAGTTCTATGGTATGGGATATATTCCGGCAGACGCACAATTGTACGATCCGGAAGAACTCAAGGGCCTGCTGACGCCATACAAGGAAAATCTCTTCATCCGGAATCTCGTTCATAGCTATGCATCGAAGAACCCGGCAAGGGTGAAATACTTCTCATCGTCTATTTAAGAAAGCCATTCCATTTCCGTTGCAAGCGGCATCATGGAGAATACATCCTTTACTTCCTGTGGTGGCACTGCTAGTTTTCTCAGTGATGTATCCAGCCAGGCACCGTCGACGGTGATGATGGCGGAGAGGGTATCTGAATTCTTGAAGATATTGTGCCGGATGCTCCAGCGTGAGAAATCACGGCGTGCTTTTACCAGCACGAGATCGATGGTGACCTTATCGTGGAGCCTGATCTCCTTTTTGAATAGGCATTCTTCCCTGAATAATATCGGGCCGATCCCGAGTTGCTGCATGGTGCCGGTTGATAGTCCGAATTTCTCCAGGAATCCGATCCGTGAAGACGCGGCGAAATCATAATAGACAGAATGACGGAGATGAACGTTGGGATCGAGATCGGACCAACGGACCTGTAGTTCACTGATAAAGCTTTCCATGCGGTAAATAGTTATTAAGAGAGGCCGAATTTAACGATTGTCGATGCCGAAATCCGGCCTTCAGGTTATATTTTTGCGCATTAATGAACATTTTATGAAAAAACTATTTCTCTTTTCCTTACTGCTGACTTTTGGAATTCTTTCACAGGCCCAGGTCGCCAAGAAAAAACCAGTCGCGAAGCCCGCCAATTCCACGTTAGTAGCGAGGCCCGCCGGACTTGGTACGCTGAACGATTCGGCGAGTTATGCGATGGGCATCAGTCTTGCAAGTTTTTACAAACAACAGGGAATAACCAAGATCAATACGGCGCTTGTTTCCAAAGCCATCAATGATGTGATCAATGGTAAGCCGCTCCAACTGGATGAGCAGACGGCTAACAATGTGATGAATAAATGCATCTCAGAGGTGCAGGAGTCTAAGTCGAGACCGAACATTGCTGCGGGTGAGGCTTTTCTTAAGACAAACCAGGCGCGGGCGGGCGTAAAGACCACGGCAACCGGCCTTCAATACGAAGTAATGAGGGAAGGCACTGGTGAGAAACCGCAGGCTGGTGACAGTGTAACGGTGAATTATAAAGGTGCGCTGATCGATGGAACGGAGTTCGAAAGTTCCTATACACGGGGGGCACCGATCACCTTCCGGCTGGACCAGGTGATACCCGGCTGGACCGAAGGATTGCAACTCATGAGTATTGGCTCCAAGTATAAATTCTTTGTTCCTTATACGCTGGGATATGGGCCGATAGAGAATGGACCGATACCGGGCGGCTCGGCATTGGTATTCGAAGTGGAAATGCTGGAAGTGATGAAGGTGAAATGAGAACGTGAATCGTGAGCGTGAATCCCTAACGTGAATCGTCAATCGTGAATACAACACACTATGATGAGAATATTCGAATCGAGCAAGATCTTGTTCTAATCGACTCGAATATCCTGATAGCGGAGTGTGGTATTCACGATTGACGTTTCACGATTCACGTTAGGGATTCACGTTAGGGATTCACGCTCACGTTCTCTCCTTCGCCCACCCAAACGCCTTTTGAAATTGCTCCTCTTCGGTAAGATTGGTATTGTCGAGTTCGATAGCGTCATCAGCTTTCCTCAACGGACTGATCTCCCGGTGAGAGTCGATATAGTCCCGCATTTCAAGATTGTTCTTCACCTCTTCGATCGTGATATTGGGATTCTTCTCGAATAATTCCTTGAACCTGCGCTCCACGCGTACCGCATTATCGGCCGTCATGAAGATCTTCAATTCCGCCTTAGGGAAAACCACCGTGCCGATATCGCGGCCATCCATCACAATGCCTTTCTTCGCGCCAAGCTTCTGCTGCTGTGCAACTGCAAATGATCTTACTTCCCTGATGGCCGCTACATCGCTTACCTTCTCAGCGATGACGAGATCGCGGATCACATATTCTACATTCTCATCATTAAGGAATATCTCGCTTTGTTCATTCTTTTCATTGAAGTGAAAATCGAGGTGTATCTCCTTTAGTGCGTTCTGCACCTCCTTCCTGTCTGTCCAGTCGATATGATTACGCAGAAAGTAAAGCGTGATGGCCCTATACATGGCTCCGCTGTCCACATAGACATAGCCGAGACGCTTTGCCAATTGCCTGGCGAGGGTGCTTTTCCCGCAACTGGACCATCCATCAATCGTAATGATAATTTTTTTCATATCTTCCTTCCACCCGGCTCCGTCCAGGCGACGGGCAAAAATAACCAGGCGGAGGCAAATTAAATACTTTTGATTGATTTCCATTGCGTGTACCTTATTGCTCTCCTAAGTGCCCGCAAGGAGCCCAACCAATTCAACAAGGTTGTTTTAAGCTGTCGGCTAGCTAATGATCTGCAGCAGGGCCATTACCTGCAGTGACGGCGCTACCGCAAACAAAAAAGGAGCGCAGTAGCTGCACTCCTTAAATTATTTATTATGAATGGCCTCAGGCCTTCGATTTAGTCTCGATTCCCTTGTTGAAGGTGAACTTCAGTTTATTCGTCTCCTTATCGAGATCGGCCTCGAGTACGTCACCTGTCTTCACATTAAGGTTGAGGATCTCTTCTGCCAGCGGATCTTCCAGGTATTTCTGGATTGCCCTGTGCAATGGACGGGCACCAAACTGAACATCGTAGCCTTTGTCGGCCAGGAACGCCTTGGCTTCTTCTGTCAGTGTCAGGCTGAACCCAAGGTTCGTGAGTCTCTTCATTACACCCTTCATCAGGATATCGATAATGCTGAAGATATTGTCTTTCGAAAGGCTGTTGAAAATGACCACATCGTCTATCCGGTTGAGGAACTCGGGAGAGAAAGTGCGTTTCAATGCCTTTTCGATAACGGCCTTGTTTGCATCGTCCTCGTGTTCCATTTTTGAGGCGGTAGTGAAACCAACCCCTGCTCCGAAATCCTTCAGCTGGCGTACACCGATATTCGATGTCATGATGATGAGCGTATTCTTGAAGTCAACCTTACGGCCAAGGCCATCGGTCAACTGCCCATCATCCAGCACCTGCAGGAGGATATTATAGATGTCCGGGTGTGCTTTTTCGATCTCATCCAGGAGGATAACGCTGTATGGTTTACGGCGAACCCTTTCTGTCAATTGGCCGCCCTCTTCATATCCAACATAGCCGGGAGGCGCACCGATCAAACGGCTCACGGTGAATTTCTCCATGTATTCGCTCATATCGATGCGAACGAGTGCTTCCTCGGAATCGAACATATGCCTGGCGAGTGCCCGGGCCAACTCCGTCTTACCAACGCCCGTCGGGCCGAGGAAGATGAAGGTACCGATGGGCTTCTTGGGATCTTTCAGACCGACACGGTTACGCTGGATGGCCTTCACCACCTTACCGATTGCCTCATCCTGGCCAATGACCATGCCCCGCATATCGTCTGTCATCTTACGCAGCTTCTCAGTCTCTGCCTGCACCATTCTCTTTACCGGTATCCCGGTCATCATACTCACTACTTCGGCGATGGCTTCCTCATCGATGGGATAACGTTTGTGCTTGCTTTCTTCTTCCCAATCGTTCTTCGCCTTGTCGAGGTCTTCTGCCAATCTCTTTTCCGTATCGCGCAGAGATGCCGCCTCTTCGAACTTCTGGCTCTTTACCACCTTGTTCTTTTCATTCTTGACATCCTCTATCTTCTTTTCGAGATCGACGATATTTTCCGGAACGTTGATATTCTTCAGGTGAACACGGGCGCCGACCTCATCCATCACATCGATGGCTTTATCAGGAAGAAGGCGGTCGGTGATGTAACGGTCACTCAGCTTCACGCATGCATCGATCGACTCCTCGTTGTAAGTGACATTATGGTAGTCCTCATATTTGGACTTGATATTATTGAGTATCTGGATGGTCTCATCCACACTGGGAGGATCCACCATCACCTTCTGGAAACGGCGGTCGAGGGCTCCATCCTTCTCGATATACATCCTGTATTCATCCAGCGTTGATGCGCCGATGCACTGGAGTTCTCCGCGTGCCAAAGCCGGCTTGAAGATATTGCTTGCATCGAGGGAGCCGCTTGCTCCGCCTGCACCCACAATGGTATGCAGCTCATCGATGAATAAGATCACATCCCGGTTCTTCTCGAGTTCATTCATGATCGCCTTCATCCTTTCCTCGAACTGTCCGCGGTATTTTGTACCGGCAACGAGTGCGGCGAGATCGAGGGAGATCACCCTTTTATCGAACAGGACCCTCGAGACCTTGCGCTGAACGATGCGTAAGGCGAGGCCTTCCACGATGGCGGTCTTACCCACGCCGGGTTCACCGATGAGGATGGGGTTGTTCTTCTTGCGTCGTGAAAGTATTTGCGAGACGCGTTCGATCTCGGAATCACGGCCGACAATAGGATCCAGCGAACCCGACTCGGCCAGTTTGGTAATATCCCTTCCGAAATTATCCAGGACGGGGGTCTTACTTTTTACTGTGCTGCCTTGTTTGGCTCCTTTCTGTTGGGCGTATTTCTTTTCGTCTTCGAAATCGTCGTCATTCTCGTCGGTATATTCTGCTCTGGGATCGCTGGATTTTACTATACCCAGTTCCTGGCGGAAAAGATCGTAGTCCACGTCAAATTGATTTAGGATTTGTGTAGCAATGTTTTCTTTGTTCTTCAAAATGGAAAGCATCAGATGCTCTGTTTCCACTGTAGTGCTCTTAAGCGCTTTCGCTTCGAGGACGGTCACCCGTATCACCTTCTCTGCCTGTTTGGTGAGCGGAAGGCTGTTGATATTGGCAATGTTCTTTCCCGTCTTGTCCTTAACGGCTAACTCTATCTCCTTTCGCAGTTCATATAGATCTACATTAAAGCTTTTCAAGATACGGACTGCTGTGTTGTCTCCCTCCCGGATCAGACCGAGAAGAAGATGTTCGGTTCCGATAAAGTCATTTCCCAACCTCAATGCCTCCTCCCTGCTAAACGAAATGATCTCCTTAACCTGTGCTGAAAAATTATTATCCATATTTAGATAATTGGTTGTTATACAATATTAACAAATATATTTGGTTCCTGTTCTCCCGTACTTATAAACGGAATGTTGATAATTTAAGTTGTCGGGATGGGCTATTTTTTTGCATTTTCCCCTCGTCCTTCAAACTTGTTTATATGCAGGTCAAAATAGATACCAAAGAGAAATTTCATGCCATCACGCTTCCGGGGCCATCTTTAACTGCTAGTATGACAGGAGAACTGGCAGCGAGTTTGCTCCCTTACCTCCAAAATGACGTTAAAAACCTGGTGCTGATACTCCAAGACATTGAAAACATCGACAACGCTGCTGCTGAAAAGCTGGTGGAGATACAGCAACAATTTTACGAAAACAGCGCTTCTTTCGTCATATGTGGGCTTCAAAAACAAGTTGAGGAATTTCTCGACCGGGATGAACTTTTGGAACTGATGAATGTTACACCCAGCGAAAGTGAGGCCTGGGACATCGTCCAGATGGAAGAGATCGAGCGGGAATTGCTAGATGGAGCGGAGGAGTAGGCTGATTTGAGGGGCTGGACTAAAGCTGGAATTGGGAATTTGGGATTGGGAATTAGGCCTCAGCAGACGAAACCTATTGGACTGTCAGACCCCTCGAATGAGGTTTTGAATTTTTACTTTTGACTTTATTAGCCATTCACGTCATTGGCGGTTGGAATCAGGCCTCAGCAGGCGAAACCTATTGGACTGTCGGACCCCCCGAATAAGGTTTTTGAATTTTTACTTTTTACTTTTGAATTGATTAGCGATTCACGTTTCCAGTAATTTAGCAGATGCTCGCAGTAACCATATTAGGAAATAATTCAGCAGTACCGGCCTTCGACCGTCATCCTACCAGCCAGGTAGTGACATTGAACGGCTTCAGCTTCCTGGTGGATTGCGGGGAGGGCACGCAGATCCAGATGATCAACTACCGGATCCGCCGCAGCAAGATCTCGCATATCTTCATTTCACACCTTCACGGCGATCATTATTTCGGACTCGTTGGCCTGATCAATTCCTTCAGCCTCCTCAGTCACCAGCAGGAATTGCACATCTTCGCCCCTGCCGGGCTTAAAGAAATCATCGAGATTCAATTGAAAGTGGCCGATACCAGGCTTTGTTACCCCCTCCATTTCCATACCATCACCGGGCCTGCCACATTGCTGGATAACGAAAAACTACAGGTGAAATGTTTTCCTACCGAGCATCGCATCGAATGTTACGGCTTCTCCTTTCATGAGAAGAAAAAACCCCGAAAGCTGATCCTGGACAGCGTTAAGCAAAATAATATCCCCCTTCATTTCTACGAGAACCTGAAGAGCGGTGAAGATTTCATCACCTCCGCCGGCGAGGTGATCCGCAATGAATGGCTGACCCTTGCTGCAGCGAAGGGCAAGACCTATGCATTTTGTGCCGACACACGCTACAACGAGTCGATGATCGAATATATCCGTGACTTCGACATGATCTATCATGAGTCGACCTATCTCGACAACTTCCGCGACCGTGCGGAACAACGCTTCCACTCTACCACGAGACAAGCGGCCCTCATCGCGAAGAAGGCCGGTGTGAAGAAATTACTGTTGGGTCATTTCAGCAGCAAGTACGACACATTGGAGGAATTTGAGATAGAAGCCAGGGAAGTATTCCCCAACACCGAGCTGGCGCTGGAAGGTGTAACGTATAACGTGTAACGGATAATACAGGAACCACGAAGACACGAAGAAACACAAAGAGCACAAAGAAATCCAATTAGCCAATTTGGTAGCCTGTCTTCATCGCCTGCGCGCAGCTATGGCGAGCAAGGCCGGTAGGCAGGTTTGATATTGTGCCAATTATGCGTACTATGCGAATTCTTTATATTCTTTTGTATTTCTTTGTGATCTTCGTGCCTTCGTGGTTCCTGTATTTCCAGATCTTTTCTTCATCATGACGTCGCCCGTGTGCAACCCGGATGACCATCCAGACGTACTAACTGTTGCCTATGGCCCTTCGACTTAAATACAGCAAACGAAATGCGGTCATACTGATCATCGCGGTAGTGGTCTATTTGTTCAATGTGATGTGTACTACCCTCAGCCATTCCTCTCACTATACAAATGATGCCGCCGGCGACGAAAAGAAATTCGCCGGTTCCGCTTCCTGTGCCGGTTGTCATAAGGACATATATGAAAGCCATATCAAGACGGCCCACTACAACGATTCCCGGCCCGCCTCGAAGGAGTTCATAAAGGGAAGTTTTCAAAATGGGAAGAACAAGTTTGTGTTTAACCAGTTCTCCAACGTGATACTGGAGAAGAGACGCAATGGCTTCTTCCAGGTGGCTTATATCAACGATAGCGAATATATGCGACAGCCATTCGATATCGTGATCGGGTCAGGGCGCAAAGGACAGACCTATCTATATTGGGAGGACGACCTGCTCTTCCAACTCCCCATCTCCTATTATACGCCGATGAACAGCTGGTGCAACAGCCCCGGCTTTCCCAGTAATTATCCCCGTTTCAACCGGCCGATCACGGCACAGTGCATCGAATGTCACGGCACCTATGCGCAGGCGAAGGAAGACGTGGGTGTAAATGCATTCGACAAGAGCAAGATCATATACGGTATAGACTGCGAGAGATGCCACGGCCCGGCCGCGGAACACGTAACATTTCACCAGGAGCATCCTGATGATAAGGCCGGAAGATATATCACCAATGCAAAAAAGCTGGACCGGCAGGCGAGACTCGATGGCTGCGCGCTCTGCCATTCGGGGTTCCGGAATGCAATAAAGCCGGCATTCAGTTTCGCAGTGGGCGACAAACTCAACGAATTCTCCAGTGTCAGGTATAATACAGACAGCGTTTCCACGCTCGACGTCCATGGCAACCAGTATGGATTGCTTACGGCAAGTAAATGTTTCAAGGCGAGCCAGATGGATTGCTCTTCATGCCACGATGTTCATAAGAATGAATTCAACAGCCCGAAGTTATTCTCGCAGCGCTGTATGAATTGCCACAATACCAACAATCACGATACCTGTACGGTGAAGCCACCGGGCGGCTTGGTATTAAGTGATAATTGCATCGACTGCCACATGCCTGCATTGCCATCGGGAAAGATAAAACTGGAAGTAGCAAATGCGGGAAAGATGACGCCGGATTTGGTGAGGACACATCGGATTGCGGTGTACCGCTGAGAAATTTGCCAATGTGCAAATTTGCCAATGTGCCAATTGAGCGTGCTCCAATCAGTAGTTCCCTTCTGGTGAGGATCATTGGCACATTGGCAAATTACCGCATTTTCACATTTGCTTATTGAGCGTGCTCCGATCAATAGTTCCTTTCTGGTGAGGATCATTGGCACATTGGCAAATTGGCACATTGGCTAATTGACATATTATCTAATTACTTTCAACTGAACAGTCCTAAACACGTACTCCCCCACCATCTTTCCCATCAGTTTCCCATTCTCGATCGCTTCGCGAAAGTGAATGCCGCCATAGAGACGACTGATCGCCGCTTCGTCTGCTGCGGCAAAGAAGGAAGTAAATGAACGCGCAGGAAGTCCAAACGGTTTCTCCACATCATCAGTATAATGGAAGTTATCGCCGAAGATTCCGGTGAGGATGACGGCGCTTGCATTCGAGATCACGCTATGCCCACTCGGGTATTCGGGAAAGGGAGGCGTCTGCAGGAGTGGTTGCCAGGTCGGTGATATACTCTGTTGTATTGCCGTCACGGGGCGTATATAGTTAGATCTGTATTTCTCGTCCCAGGAGGAGATGATGACGTCGAATATAGCCACCGATACGAGCGTGTATGCCTGGAGCGCCTGCACAAGATTCAATTTCTTCTGCCGGATGGCCACACCCGTGATGCCGATCCAATGCCCCGCCGGCGATACTTTCTTTACACTGTACATCATATGTCCTACAGTCTGCGTTGCAAATGGATTGCAGTCCCAGAAATTGGCAATTGCCTTTTGTTTGGCAGTAAGTGTATTGCCGACCTTGTACACCTCCTGGCATTCCTTCTTGAATTCTTCAGAGGAAAATGCAACGGGGCCCGGGATCGTAAACAGATCTGGCTTTGACAAGGTCATAGGACGGATCTGCCTCCAGTTTGGCTCCACGGCTTCCATGTAATCAGGGCCCGTTTGTTTCCAGGCACCGGGTTTGGTATCGGGTGTAAACCGCGGAAGCGTCCGTGTATGACCATAGTTGTCACCCTTCGCCCAAAGCACGATATGATCTGCAACCTGCTGGCCATATTGCACCGACCGCTCAAAGATGGCGGGTGATATCTTTCTCTTTTTCAGTTCCGCGTCAATCATGGACCATGATTGTTTAAACATTTCCTTGGAAAATACAAACGCGTACGCCGTCTTGTAGAATGCCGTAGCGCCTGCCACTACCCAGTCATATTGCTCATCCTTCAATGGAGCGGGCACGCTACTAAGGCCAATCAGTTGTCCCGCGTAGCTGCGATAACTGGTATCGGCATTCCGGGCCACTTCGTAGAAGGCGATCAGTGGATAGACATAGTCACGACTGGCGACGGGCGGGGATGTGATGTCATTGATCAACACTTCCGTCAGGGCATGAAGGCCCTGGCCGACAAGTTCGGCTTCTTTTACCTGCGCGCCGAGCTTAAATACACTGGCAAGGAGCAGAAGGCTAATTAATCCTGAATACCTGAATCTTGTCATTGTTATTGGCTAAGATCAAAAAATTGTCAATTCGTATTATTTTCCGGGCATCTTTTTCGGCAAGAATGCCCGTATCAGTTTGAACGGAGAAAACATCTTTCGTGTGCTGCGCAATGAATGCTCCCTTACCGGCATCGTATCGTCCCTGCTGCGCCCTGACGGCGTAATCATTTCCCACCAATACGAGATCCTTCAATCCGTCCTTATCGAAATCATCTACGAGAAAGTCCCGTACAGGAAACACCTGTGCCTCGGGAGGAAATGGACTAAAGCTGAAGTCGGATTCATTGTTGATGAATACGCCGGACCTGAATTCAACGGCTTCGAGATGCAGCGCCTTTTCCAATTGTTCTTTCGTGAAGATATCACTAACCGTGGCATCGCAATAAGCCTTATAGGTCGGGAATTTCACTTTGAGCGATGGCGTTTGATCAAGCATCTCATCGCGGGTGGCCATGGGATAGCTTTTTCCCTGTATATAATAGCTCATGAAGGCATCGAGTGAGCCATTGTTGTCTATATCGGCGGCATCGACACTGACCGGCTCCGTACGTGTAGGACGCATCTGGCTGTTGAGCCCGTGATTGCCGGCGATGATATCGGGATCGCCATCCTTATCGATATCGTCTATCCTTAAACAATTCCACCAGCCCGATGAGAAGGGTATTTGCTTCATGGCGGTGGACGCAAAGAATGGCGCCGCCGACTGGCCAAACAGGATAGTCACCGGCATGTATTCGCCCGCTATCACCAGGTCTGCGATCCCATCCTTGTTCATGTCTGCGACCCTCACCGTGCTGATCATTCCGATATTCCTGAGAAATGCAGGCGTCACATCGTGGAATATACCATTGTCATTTTGCAGGAGATAGCTCTGAGGCGCCATGGGATAGGAGCCGGTGCTAACCTGCCCACCCCGGAATATGTCGATGTCTCCATCCTTATCGAAGTCGAATGCCACTACGGCTCCGCCTGACGATTTTATCTGCGGAAGGTCGCCTTCCTTCGTTGAGAAATTCCCTTTGCCATCGTTCCAGAAAATATGATCCTGGAAATTGATCTCATTGCCCCCACTTACTACATAGAGGTCTATATCTTTATCATTATCGAGATCGGCGAATACTGCCTCCACTTCTTCAAACGAGCTGGTGGCCTCGAAGGCAGGTCCTGGTAGCTCATTGAAGCGGCCATTACCCTTATTGATGAAGATGGTTCCCGGCTGCCCCTTTGCGCCGCCGACATAGAAATCGATCTTTCCATCGCCGTTCACATCGGCTTCTGCAAGCGCCGGCCCATTCCTGGAATATTGGTGAGGCAGCAATGGTTCTCTTTTAAAGTCATTGTAGGCGTCTTCCCTATGAATAAACAATGAGTCCTGGTTATGCATTTCGGTGAAGAGATAGTGGGCAGGTTTCTGTTGCTCCTCATCGTTCCCTGCATTTTTATGATCTATGGTGACAAGCTGGTTGACGGGCTGGTCTTTTATCACCTGCACTTTCCCATCCTGCCACACGATCCTCAGGTTTACCTTTTGTCTCTTTCCGAGGCCGAAGAGCAGGCAAGGCTCCACGGTGGATTGAAAACCGTGAACGAGTTCGAGTTCCTGGAGCTGTTCGAACCCATCATCTGCGGAAACGATCACCTTTGTCCCTATGCCGAATGGATTATTCACCGTGCCGGCAAACTTCAGCTTCAGGTAACTATTCCCCAATTGTTCTGCATGGTTCTGCCATACGAAGGCCTGCTGGTTGATGTTGTTGACGACGAGGTCCCAGTCGCCATCATTATCGAGATCGCCATAGGCGGCGCCATTGGAGAGAGCGAAGTTGTCCATTCCCCATTTCGCCGAGCTGTCGCCAAAGCTGAGATCACCATTGTTATGATAGAGATAGTTCTTCACCTGCGATGATGGCATCTTCTTAACTACCTCGAGCAGGTCGGGCTCCAGGCCCTTCTCGCGATATTTCTTCATCTCCTGCGGGGCAGTATATTTCAGGAAATCGAGATTGGTATAGTCGCGCATGTATCCATTCGTGATGAAGACATCCTGCCAGCCGTCGAGATCATAGTCGCCGAAGAGGGCGGACCAGCTCCAGTCTGTATTGGAGATGCCGGCCAGCTGGCCGATCTCGCTGAAGCCGGTCTTGCCGTTATTCTTCGTGGCGAGATGAAGCATGTTGCGCATGTACTGGTAGTAATAGCCGTTGCTCAAAAGCATCTGGAAGTAATCATAGCCATCGGGTCCTTTCAATAGTTTCTGGCGCCGGTTGTCATTGGGCAGCATATCCAGCGTGAAGAGGTCCGACATCGCATCGTTATTGATATCCGCGACATCGCAGCCCATGGAGAACTTGGAAGTATGGCCGAGATAGGAAGACAGCGATTCCCTGAATGTGCCGTTCTGCTGGTTGATATAGAGATAGTCGTCCTCGTCGTAGTCGTTGGAGACATACATGTCCGGCCAGCCATCGTTATTGAAATCGGCTACGGACACGCCGAGGCCGAAACAAATGGGATTGCCGATGATGCCGGCCTGCACGGAGACATTGGTGAAATGATTGTTACCGTCATTGCGGTAGAGTTTATCGCCCGCAAGGGAATCACGCGCCGACTTCATATAGGCCACATCGAAATTGCGGTACCGTTTTACGGAGTGATTGAGGAGAAAGAGATCGAGATCGCCGTCGTTGTCGTAGTCGAAGAATGCAGCCGAGGTTGACTGTCCCCTGTCGGCCAACCCGAACTTCTCGCCCATTTCCTTAAAGCTGTTATCGTGCTGGTTGATGTAAAGAAGATTTCTCCGGTCGATGTCTTCTCCCTTGCCGGACCGGCAGATATAGATATCCAGCCATCCATCGCCATTTACATCTGCCATGGCCACACCCGTTTTCCATCCATCGGCCCTGATCTTCGATTTACCGGTGATATCGTCGAAGTTCAGGTTGCCCTTGTTGAGATAAAGTTTCGGGTTATCCAGGTTCGCCGTGAAGATGATATCGGGCAGTCCATCGTTATTGATATCTCCGATGGCAACGCCGCCGCCGTTATAGAAATACTCATAGGCCAGTACATTCTGTTCGGTTGACTCAACGATGCGGTTTTGAAACCGGATCCCGGTCTTCCCCGCTGGCAATAGCGAGAAGAGAGGCTGGGCCATGGCGGGAAAGGAGAAACAAAGGAGCACCAGGACACATATCCTCATTGCAGCAGTTTTAAATAAAAAAGGGAAGATAAATTTAGTATTATCTCCCCTCTTTTAATAGAATCAAATGTAATTATTTATCCCACCACATGCGGGTTGTAAAAAGGTCCGGCCCTTGTGCGGCAACGGCTGCCTTGTAATTTACATTTACACCCTGCTCGGAGGTTGGATAGATCAACCGGCGCATGATCGTGCCGCCAGATGCATTTCCAGGATAGTTAGTCGGCGTAAGAACGGGAAGGCCTGTCCTGCGATAGTTGGCCCATCCTTCGAATCCATTCAGCGTGGATGCATTCAGGATGAACATCTCTGTATGGATCGCAAGGAGCTTATCCGCCAGCGTCGTGGCAGGATAAGGATTTGCACCCTGGTACGTGGATATCGCGGCGCCTGAGATAGTTGGGGCGTTGACATTGACCACGAGCTGCGAAATAGCGGCGTCCTGTCCTGCAGCATAGGCTGCGCTTGCGGAACCGGTGTACCAGCCTCTTTCGATGGCTTCGGCTTTTAAGAATTGAGTTTCCGCGTAGGGCAGCAGGATATACGGATCCTTTGCAAAATAGAGGATGGGATTAGGCCTTGAATAGTTATCAGGACCCGACTCGCCGGTGAGCGCCATGAGCGTACCCGCATCGAGGCCACTTGGAAGGCCTTTCTGATTGGCAGCCGTTGCATCGCCATTCTTGAGAATGGAAATGGTAGGAAGCCGCGGATCGTTGCGTGTCTTCATCATGTCGATAAGCCTCTTTGACCATTGGATGCTTCCCTTGGAAACTTCGTTACGGTGACCGGGAACATCGGCTTCGCCGAGATTATAAGAGTTGGAATTGATCGAGGCCGTACCACCATCGTTTGCATACTTGATGGAGAATGTCTCTGCATTGCTTGTCATCACGCCGCCATCCAGGGCTTTCTTAGCCCAGCTCTGTGCTGCGGCGGCATCTACTTTCTGCATGCGCATGGCAAGACGAAGCATGAGGGAATTGGCGAATTTCTTCCATTTGGCTACATCGCCGCCATAAACGAAATCGGCGATGCCGGGATTAGTCCCGCTGGGGCTTAAGGCAGCGCCGGCAACGGAAAGCTCATTAAGCATATCGGCATAGATGTCTTTCTGTGCATCATACTTCGGTGAAAAGTTACTGGTGAGAAATCCCTGCCCGGCTTCCGAATAAGGAACATCGCCATAAAGATCTGTGATGAGACTCATCTGCATCACTTTCAATATACGGGCGATGGACAGGATGTTGACATTAACGGGATCGACTTTTGCCTGCTCGATGATATCCACAAGTCCTTTTATGGAACTTGGATATTGTGTAAGGAAATATGCCTCGCTCAGATCCGCCTGGTAGATGTATTTGTCCCCGGCATAGAACGTGGAGAGAGAGGATAACATCTGCGTAGTTGGGAGCGCATAGATAAGATTGGCCCGCCATGTTGCATAGCCCGGATCACCTGCTGAACCGCCAAGATAGAGTTCAGCCTGGGACAACAAATAATTCAGGGGCACCGTGGGAGAATTGTTGGGATCGACATTGACCTTATCGAATCCCTTCTCACAGGAGAGCAACGTTCCGGAGAGAAATGCTAAGAGAAATATTTTACGAATCATAATTTTCATTTTAAATGGTAATACGATCATTAAAATTTCATGTTTAGGTTCAATCCAATGGTCCTTGTTACTGGCAGGCCTGCAAATTCCTGGCCCTGGGCCGCATTAGATGAATAATAAGATTCAGGATCGATTATCGGAGTATGCTTCATTATTGTCCACAGGTTTCTTCCGACCAGGGAGACCGTCACGGATTTGAAAGGAGCTCTTCCAAAGACGCTGGTAGGAATGGTATAGTCAAGTGAGAATGAGCGGAGCTTAATGAAGTCAGAGCTGTAAACAAATGGCTCGGCAAAGTTGTAAAGATTGGAATAGTAGGTCTGAGCATCCACCACAACAGTATTGGGAGCTCCTGCTTCCGTAACGCCTTGTCCAACCACTCCTGTTTCTCTTCCAGCCAAAGTTGTCTTAGCTAATCCATAGCGGGTAGCGAGGGCATTTGTTCCTGAATAGATCTTACCTCCAAACTTCGCATCCACCAAGATGGATACGCCGAATTGTCCGAATTTGAAATTATTAGTCAACCCCATAGCCCATGGAGCCACCCCTGTTCCAAAGGAAACGAGTCCCTCTGTCTCGGGCAAGCCCTGAGCATTGAAGACGACCTGACCTTTTGCATCTCTCTTGAAGCCATTGCCGAGGATCTGTGCAAATGGTTTGTTGAGGACCTGGTAGATACCGCTCACCCTTGGACGAGGTTCTTCTACGAACAGCTTGTCCAGTTCCTGGTAGATGCGTACCACATTATTCTTATTGTATCCGGCATTGAACGAAGGTTCCCAGCTAAATGAACGACCCTCTGCGATCTTGTAGCTGATCATCAACTCGACACCCTTGTTAGTCACCTTACCGATGTTAAACAGTGCACTTCCGTAACCTGAAGTAGGTGAAATGGAAGCGCCAACAATGTCGTTAGTCGTTACGCGATTATATACGGCGATATCCAGTCCCATCTTGCTGCCAAACATGCGTGTTTCCAGGCCCAGCTCGGAAGCCGTCACGATATAAGGTTGAAGCAGTTTGTTAGGAACCTGTGTTTGATTGATCTGAGCCAACGGCGCCGTTTGAGTTGCTCCTGTCAGCGCATAGGTCAGGCCGAGTTGATAAGGGCCGGTGTCGCCACCTGTTTGCGCCCAGGATCCTCTCAACTTGAAGTAGTTTATGAACGCAGGCATGCTTAGTGCTTCGGATAAGATCAAGCTGGCACCAGCGGAAGGATAGAAAATAGTGTTTCTATCAGGAGAAAGAGTGGAAAACCAATCGTTTCTTCCGGTTGCGTTGAGGTAAAGGAAATTGCGATAGGACAAATCGATTGTTCCATAG
>Ga0193753_10001981_pt1 | contig 16777 bp, 14 predicted proteins | sample H1c2metaG_FD_144925 | JGI IMG/M metagenome (GOLD analysis project Ga0193753, IMG submission 144925) | Soil microbial communities from a riparian zone of the East river system, Colorado, United States - H1c2 | ecosystem: Environmental > Terrestrial > Soil > Riparian zone | place: USA: East... | reverse complement strand
CGGGCCGGTCACGCCCGCCACGGACCTCACCGTGGAAGGCATCCTGGACTCCATGGCGGTGCTCGAGATCCAGGCGCTGGCCGACGAGCAGTTCGGCATCCAGCTCGAGCCCAACGCCATCGGTGACTGCCAGACGGTCGCCGACCTCTGCAGGCTCGTGAAGCTCGTGCCGGCATGAGCCGGACGGGCCTGCGCGCGCGGCTGCTCGCCGTCGCCTCGCACCTCCCGGAAGGCACGCTCAGCAACGCGATGCTGGAGCAGGAGTTCCCCGACTGGCCCGCGGGCAAGATCGAGGAGCTGACCGGCATCGCCAGCCGCCACGTCGCGGCGGCGGACGAGTTCACCAGCGACCTGGCCGTCAAGGCGGCCGAGAACCTGTTCACCGCGCGCGCCGACCTGCGCCGCGAGGACGTGGACTTCGTGATTCTCATCACGGTGAGCCCGGACTACCTGCTGCCGTTCACCGCCGCGGCGGTGCAGAAGCGGCTCGGGCTCTCCATCAACGTGGGCGCGCTGGACGTCACGCTGGCCTGCTCGGGCTTCGTGTACGGGCTGGTGCTCGCCGCCGGCCTGCTCGAGTCCGGCCGCGCGCACCACGTGCTGCTGCTCACGGCGGACAGGTTCACCACCTACACCGCCGCGGGCGACCGCTCGGTCAAGGCGCTGATGGGCGACGCGGGCACGGCCGCGCTGCTCGCCGGAGTGGACGACGCGGAGGCCGCGCTGCCGGGCCGGGGCGGCCTCGTCGGCGCGGCCGACCTCGGGACGGACGGCGCCGGCTCGGCGCACCTGCGCATCCCGACCAGCGGCGTGAAGGGCTTCCTCGGCGTCGAGCGCACGGAGCGCGCGCTGCCCACCTTCGAGATGAACGGGCCCGAGGTCTTCAACTTCACGCTCACGCGCGTGTCGCAGCACCTCAAGGCCTTCCTCGCGAAGCAGGGCCTCGCGGTGGGCGACGTGAGCCTGTTCGTCTTCCACCAGGCCAACCTGTTCATGCTCAATCACCTGCGCAAGCGGCTTGGGATCGCCGAGGACCGCTTCGCGGTGCACATCGCGGACGTGGGCAACACGTCCGCGTCCACGATCCCGCTCGCGCTGCAGGCGCAGCTGGACGCGGGGCGCATCGTCCCCGGCAGCCGCGTCGTGCTCGTCGGCTTCGGCGTCGGGTACTCGTGGGGCTCCGTGCTGCTGGAATACCCGGCCTGAGCGCAGCGCGCGCGTCGTGCGTCGCGCCGAGATTGACTCGCCCCCGTGGGCGCCGTTACGGTAGCCGGCCGCATGAAGTCCCGGATCCACAAGGCTTCGTCGAGCGCCCCGGGCCGCCGCCTGCCGGGCTCGCGCGGTCTGCCGCGCGCACCGGTCGCCGCCGCGTCGTGACGCCGTCGCAGCAGGCGACGTCCGTCGAGACCGTCACCCTGGCGCTCTGCACGTACCTGGCGGGCAAGTCCCGCACGCGCCGCTCGCCCGAGCAGTTCGACCCGGGCGCGAACGTGTGGCTCGCCGGCTACGTGGACTCGCTCGCCTACGTGGAATTCCTCGTGTTCATCGAGGAGCAGTACGGCGTGCTGATCTCCGACGTCGACCTTGCGGGCGACCTCAACACCCTCGGGGCCGTCGCCGCCTTCGTCTGTGAATCCTCCCGGCCCGGCCGGAAGTAGATCGCATGCACCGCGCGCGGTCGTTCCAGGAAGCGGGAGCCGGCACGTGATCCAGTGGCATGACCTGCGATTCACCATCGGCATGCCGCACATGGTGCCGGGCAGGCTCTCCGAGGTGGAGCTGCTCAAGGTGCTGGGCTCCTTCCAGTGGGACTCCATCTCCGCGCTGCTCGGCCTGCCGTCCAGCCGCATCGTGAACGCGCTGGACGAGCGGCTCTACGCCTCGTTCATCAACATCGACCTGCGCTTCCCCGCGGGCCAGGGCCAGGACTCGTTCGACGAGGGATCCACCGTCCACGTCCGCAACGGGATCAGCGTCTACGCCAACAAGTTCATCGAGGGCCTCACGCTCTTCAGCGGCGCGCCCATCCCGGCGGGCGCGACGGAGGACATCACGGGCTGCGCGGACCTCGCGCGGGCCGACTGCCCGTCGGCCTACCTGACCAACGCCTTCGTCACGCGCATGGCCGGCAACACGCGGCTCAAGGTCTTCGAGCCTTCCACGATGAAGACGCGCGACGTGCCGCGCGCGAAGTCCGTGCCGCCGGGGATCGCGGAGCACGAGGTCGTGCAGTTCACCGGCCAGGTGCCCGATGACGGCCCGCCCGCGGACTGGGTCCCGCTGCGCGTGCGCAGCGAGGAGCCGGTGCGCTACGCGATCGTGCCCGAGAGCGACCTGAACGGCGCCGGGCTGCTCTACTTCGCGCGCTACGTCGCGATGATGAACTACGCGGAGCGCGTCTTTCTCACGGACCGGCTGGTCTCGCCGTGGACGTCGCAGCTCGTGGCCACGCTGTCCACGGAGCGCCGCCGGATCTACTACTTCGCCAACGCGGATCCGGGCGACACGGTGCGCGCGGTGGTGACCGGCCAGGTGCTCGTGGACGAGACGGCGCGCGCCGCGGCGCCCGCCAGCCGGCGCGGCACGCACGTCAAGCTGCTGTTCCGGCTCGCGCTGTCGCGCGCGTCGGACAACAACCTCATGGCGGTCGCGCTCGTGCGCAAGTCGCTGTCCATCCCGGGCCACGAGAAGGGCCTCATCGCGGAGTCGGAGCGCTTTCTCGCGCACCAGGGCCTGCGCACCGGCTGAGCGGCGCGCGCGGGCCGTCCCACGCGGGCGCTCACTCGAACGGCTCACCCGGTCGGCTCACTCGGGCGGCTCGCGCCTGTCCACCACGGCCATGATCTCGTGCAGCGGCTTGCGCAGCAGCGCGGCGGCGGGCACCACGCAGTCGTCCGCCGGGTAGCCGACCGGGATGAGCACGAAGGCGCGCTCGTGCTCCGGGCGGCCCAGCACCTGCGCGAGGAAGTTCATCGGGCTGGGCGTGTGCGTCAGCGTGGCGAGGCCGGCGTGGTGCGCCGCCGCCAGCAGGAAGCCCGTGGCGATGCCGACGGACTCCGCGGGGTAGTAGACCGCGCCGCCGTCGTCGCCGCGCGTGAGCTTGAACACGACGATGAGCCACGGCGCGACCTGCAGGAACTCCTTGTCGGCGCTGGTGCCCAGCGGCGCAAGGTCCGACAGCCAGCGCTCGCCGGCGCGGCTGGCGTAGAACGCGCGCTCCTCGGCCTCCGCGGCGCGGCGGATGGCGGACTTGCACGCGGGGTCGGCCACGCACACGAAGCGCCACGGCTGCTTGTTCGCACCGCTCGGCGCGGAGCCCGCCGTGGCCACCAGCCATTCGATGGTCTCCCGGCTGACCGGCCGGTCGCTGAACGCGCGCACCGTGCGCCGGCGCCGCATGACCTCGAAGAACGCCCGCGCGGCGTCCTGCGGCGCGGCCGCGGGGCTGTAGCGCTCGGTGTAGGGAACGAACACGGGCTCCTCGGCGCTGCTCATCGCCGCGAGCGTAGCGCAGGTATGCTTTCCGCCTGAATCCCGGGGACACCCGCCACGCCATGAGCAGGATCACGCCGCCCGACTTCTCGGCCCGCTCATCGGTCCGGTCGCCGTGTCCGCGCGCCGCACGGGCCGGGATCTGGTCCATGGTGTTCTTCGTCGGGCTCTTCCTGCTTCTGGAACTGGTGGACGGCCCGTCGTGGATCGGCGCGCGGTGGGTCTACGCCGCGTGGACCGCCGCTGCCGCCGCGTGCATGGCCATGAGCGCCGTCGCCATGCGGCAGAGCAGCGCGACACCCGGGAGGCCCTGGCGCAGCGGCCTGCGCGTCGCCCTGTTGCTCGTCGTCGGCCCGGGCATCCTGGCCTTCGGTCACCTGCACGGCTGGGTCCGCGCGGGTGGAGAGCCGTCGGTCTCCGAGACGCAAGCGTTCCTGGCGGAGCAGACAGGCACCGGCGCCATCGACGACTGGGACGAGGACGCGCTCAGCTGGGCCGCCGTGGTCGAGGCGATGCCGCCCGGCCCGGAGCGCGACGAGCGCGTGCAGGCCCTCGGGCGCAGCCTCGCCGCGCTGCTCGCGGAAGGCGCCTTCGTGCCGCACGAGACGCTTGCCGCGGCGGCCGATGTCGGAGCCTTGCAGGGCGAGGTGGCGCGCGCGCTGCTCACCACGCCGCGCGGCCGCGAGGCGGGCCCGCCCCGCGAGGCGGACGTGGCGGCGCGCGCCTGGCTCGCCAACTGCCGCTACGTGGCGCTGACGGATCCGCACGAGTACGCGAGCGCCGTGGCCGTGCACGACGTGCTGCCCCGCGCCACCGTGCTGAACTCCGCGGTGTTCGCCGCGCTGCAGTCCACGGAGCAGGCCTTGCCCGGGCGCGCCGCGCTGGCGAACCTGGCGCACCTCGTCCGGCTGGCGGACCGGGCGGGCGTGAGCGTGGACGTGCCGGCCTTCCGGGAGCGCGTGCGAGCCACGCTGCTCCTGATGCACCGCGATGGCCTCGACATGTCGTGGGCGCTCCCGATGGGCTTCGTGAGCAGCTCCGAGGGACCGGGCAGGGAGCTCGTGGACCCGCAGGCGACGCACGCGGCGATCGAGCTCATGGATCGCTTCGGAGTTCCGGACGGCATCGACCTGTCCCACGTGCGCGCCGGCTGCCGCTACCGCGCGGGCTCCCACTGGTACGACGTCACGGACCACGTCGTCTCCGTCGTGGATGTCGCGCGGATGGAGGCGACCTGGCCGGAGGAATCCGCGCCGCACGGGGAACCGATCGACGCCTGCCTCGCCGCGGGCGTCCTCCTGTTCGCGGCCGCGGTGATCGACATCCGCCGCCAGCCGCTGCGCCCGCTCCCCTCGGAGCGGCAGCAGCCCTCTGCGGCCGCGGCGGTGGCGCGCCAGGTCGAGCCGGGCTGACGCTCCCTCAGCGCGAGGCGTCCAGGACCACCTTGCGGCAGTCCTCTTCCTTGCCCTCGAAGATCCTGTAGGCGCGCGCGGCGTCCGAGAGCGGCATGCGGTGCGTGACGAGCGCCTCCGGCACGAGCTCCTTGCGCACGATGTGGTCCAGCAGCCTGCCCATGTGCTGCCGCGTGTGCGTCTGGCCCATCGCGAACTTCAGTCCCTTCTCGAACGCGTCGCCGAACAGGAAGACGTGGATGAAGCCCGCGTACACGCCGGGCACGCTCACGGTGCCGCCGCGCCGCGTGGCGGCGATCGCCTGGCGCAGCACCTCGCCGCTGGAGCCCTCGAGCTTGAGGTTCGTGAGCACGGTCTCGACGCGGCTGCCCTTGGCCTCGAAGCCCACCGCATCGATGCACGCATCCACGCCGCGGTCCTCCGTGCGCTCCACGATGACCTCCGCGGGCTCGCGCCCGGCGTCGAAGTCGATCGGCTCGGCGCCGTACGTGTCCGCCGCGAATCGCAGCCGGTACGCGTGGTGGTCCACGATGAAGATCCGCGCCGCGCCCAGCAGCCGCGCGCACGCCGCCGCCATGCAGCCGACGGGCCCCGCGCCGAAGATGGCCACCGTGTCACCGCGCCCGACGTTGGCGTTGACCACGGCCTGGTAGCCGGTGGGGAGGATGTCCGAGAGGAAGAGCACCTGCTCGTCGGAGAGCTGCTCGGGGACCTTGAGCGGCCCGATGCGCGCGCAGGGCACGCGCACGAACTCCGCCTGCCCGCCGGGCACGCCGCCGTACAGGTGCGTGTAGCCGAACATCGCGCTGCCGGGGCGGACGCCCTTCCTGTTCATGAGCGCGCCGCGCGCGGTGTTGGTGCGCTCGCAGCCCGCATACAGCTCGCGCGAGCAGAAGAAGCATTCGCCGCACGCGATGTTGAAGGGCACCACGACGCGGTCGCCGCGGCGCAGGTGGCGCACGCCGCGGCCCGCCTCCTCCACGACGCCCATGAACTCGTGGCCGAGGATGTCGCCCTCCTCCATGCCCGGCACCTTGCCGCGGTACAGGTGCAGGTCGGAGCCGCAGATCGCCGTGGACGTGACGCGCAGCAGGATGTCGTCGTCGGCCTGGAGCACGGGATCCGGCACGTTGTCCACGCGGACGTCGCGAGCGCCGTGGTAGACGAGTGCTCTCATGGTGTCGCTCCGGAAGCCAAGGGGCGGCGGCGCCGCGCGCGCGGGCACGTCATGCGCGGGCACGCCATGCGCGGGCACGCCATGCGAAGGAACACGTCCGTGCCGGCGGCGATGCGTGTGCCGCAGCGCGCCGTCAGTCCTCGCTCTCGCTCTCGCTCTCGTCCTCGTCCTCGTCCTCGTCCTCGTCCTCGTCCTCGTCCTCGTCTTCGCCGGAGACGAGCGAGCGCGCGACGAGCTTCATCGCAGCCGCGGCGTTGGCCCAGCCGACGATCTCCGGATCCTTCGACTCGAAGAACACGGTGTCGAGGAAGAAGCGCTCGAGCTCGCGGCGCAGCGAGAGCGGCAGATCGGAGAGCCCGCGCATCCCGCTGCCGCGCGCATCGCCCTCGGCCGCGACGACGAGCCGGTCGTTGCGCAGCCGGCGCGCGCGTCCGGCCCCCTTTTCCGCCTGGCTCCACTGGAGCACGGCGAGTGGCCGGCACGCCACGACGAGGCCCGGGAAGGCCGTACCGTCCCACAGCAGCAGCGCATCGACAGGGTCGCCATCCGGCGCGCGGGTACCGGGGATGAAGCCCCAGTCCCACGGATATGCGAGGCCCGCGGGCAGCGGGCGCGAGCAGCGGAAGGCCTCGATCCGGGGGTCGAAGGCGATCTTGATCGTGGAGCCGCGCGGCGATTCCACGACCATCTGGAGCCGGCCGTGGGCGCGCGCGGGGAGGCGGTGCAGGGAAGTCATCGGTGGGACGGGCCGGGCGGCGGAAGGTGATCCGCCGTCCGGCCCCGTTGTCGCCGCAGGGCGCCCCGCTCAACCGCGGGAGCGTGATCCGGCCCGCGAGGTCGAACGCGAGCGGCTCGCGCCGCGCGCCCCGCGCCCGTTGCCCGCGCTGCGCGCGTCGCTGGCGCCACGCGCCTTGCTCGCGCCGCGCCCATCATTGCTCGCGCCGCGCGCGTTGCTCGCGCTGCGCCCATTGCTCGCGCTGCGGCCATTGCTCGCGCTGCGCGCGTTGCTCGCACTGCGCCCATTGCTCGCACCGCGGCCATTGCTGGTGCCGCGCGCGCTGGCGCCCGGGTGCGAGCGGGAGCGTCCATCGCGTTCGACATCGCCGCCCTCGCGCTCCTCGTCGTCCCGCGAGCGCGAGGAGCCGGAGGAGCCATCGCGCGCCGCCGACTCGAAGCGACCCCGCTCGTCGCGGTCCTCGCTCTCCCATGCACGGGAGCCGCCACGGGATCCGCGCGAATCGCCGCGCCATTCGCCCCACGAGTCGCTGCGCGAGTCACCACGCGAGTCACCACGCGAGTCACCACGCGAATCACCACGCGAATCACCACGCGAATCACCACGGGAGCTGCCACGCGACTCGCCGCGCGAGTCACTGCGCGACGCGCTGAAAGAGCTGCCTCGCGTGCCATCGTCGCGCGTGCCGCTCTGGCCGCGGTTCGAACGCCCCTCATCGGAGCCGCCGCGACTCGATTCGAAACGGCCTTCCTCGTCGCGCTCCTCGCCGCGCCAGGTGTCCCGGCCGCGGGACTGCCCGCGACCCGAACTGCGCGGCTCGTCGTTCCAGCCGCCTTCGCGATCCGGCTCGCGGTCATAGCGGCCGCTCGTGTTGCGGTCGTTGCGGTTCCAGTCGCCGCGCGTCAGCTCGTCGCGCTCCATGCCGGAGTCCTCGTCACGCGTTTCGTACGACGTGTCGACGTTGCGATCTCCCGTGCGGGAGAGCCGGCCATCGTCGCGATCCCAGGATGACTGGGAGTTCCCGCGATCGGAACGCGAGTCGCCTCGATTCCCCCGCGAGCCGAGGGAGCTGCCGTCACGCGACGAGCCCGAGCCGCGCGACGAACTCGAGCCGCCGCGCGAGGAGCTCCGGCCGTCACCGGAGCCGCCGCGCGCCGAGTTGCCGCGCGAGAAGCCCGAGCTGCCATCGGCATCGCTGCGGGATCCCCTCCCGCGCGATGAGGAGCTCGAGCCGCTCCCGGATCTGCTGCGCGAGGACTCGCCGCGCGACGAGCTGCCGCCGCGCGACGAGCTGCCGCGAGACGAAGCGCCGCCCGAGGAGGCGCCGCGCGAGGAGGATCCCTGCGAGGAGGATCCCTGCGAGGAGGAACCGCGCGTGGAGGAACCGCGCGTGGAGGCGCTGCCGCGTGACGAGGCATTGCGTGTCGCACTGGCCTTGCCGCGCGAGGCCTTGCCGCGCGAGGAGACGGCGCCACGGCGCGAGGACGACTTCCCGCCGCCGCGCGACGACGTGGTCGAGTTCCCGCGCGAGCCGCCTCGCGTGGACGAGCCCGCCGAGGCCGAGACCGAGCGCCCGCCGGCGCGAGCACCCCGTGCGCCCGTCGAGGACCTCGAGCTTCCCGACTTCGTTCCGCTTCTGCTGTTGTCGCGACCGGCATTCGATCGACGCGTGGCCATGGTTGTTCTCCTGCGGTGACAAACGAGGTGCGCGCTCGTTGCGCACATGGACGTTGCCAACACGCGAGACTGCGTTGCGGAGTGCCCGATCGTGAACGCGGCGGCCGGCAGCCGTCGTGCTGCGCAGCGGAGAGCCGAGCCGCCCCCCGCGCGAAGAGACAGGCGGGAGCCGGGCGTCGATCGTGCGGCGGCGGCCATCGAGCAGCGGGCGGCGAAGGCGTCGTGCCGCGACGATGAGAGTCGTGCATCGCTCCGCACGCCGGATGGCGCCGCGGGGCCGTCGACGGGCATGCCCGCGGGACACCCCGAGCGGAATGGCGGGGAAGGACGCGCGGCGACACATCGCGCAGCTCGGCGCAGGCACCGCGCACCGCGCACCGCGCTGGCACCGGCTGGCACCGGCTGGCACCGGCTGCGGCTGGGGGCGCGGATAGGCGCTTTCGTCCTTGAAAACCGGGTGAATTCGCCAAGGTGATGGCGGGCGAACCGCGCCGTCGATGCCGGTGCCGGGCAGGCCATTTTGCGGCGCGCTGCGGGAGCGCTCGCCGGGTTGACATGAGGGCGCGAGCGGGCGATGGACGGCAGGCGGGTGGTCCGCGGAAACGGTCCGGAGGTGCATTCGGCGGGGCGGCGATGAAGAAGCACAACCACGATCGCACGCGCGCCTCGCGGCGCATGGTCGCCACGCTGAGGGTGCTGCAGCGCGAGCTGCCCGCGCTGCGCACGGTCAAGCTGCGGCGGCGCCGGCTGCCCGACGTGGAGGACGCGTGGGCGACGTGCGAGCTGGTCACGGAGGAAGAAGAGGAGGACGAACCGGCCTACTTCCTCATCTCGCTGGATTCGCGCCTGCCGGAGCCGGCGGCTTCCTGGGCGCTGCTGCACGAGCTGGCGCATGTGCTGTCGTGGCAGACGGGCGGCCCGCGCGACGAGACGGATCATTCTCCGGAATGGGGTCTCGCGATGGCGCGGCTCTACGCGCTGTGGGAGTTGCTGCCCTGAGCGAGCCTGCGGTCTGCGCGGACGATCGCGGAGAGACCTCTGCGCTGAGCCGGGCCGCGAGGCGGCGGGGGCCGCACCAGCTCGCGACCAACCGGGTTCAGTCGGGACAGGTGTCGCGATGCGAATGGGCAGGGGGCAGCATGCCGCACGGCGCGGCCCTCAGGCGGATTCGAGCGTCGTCGCCAGCCGGGCCAGGGCGCGCGAGAGCATGGAGCGCGTGGCGCTCTCCGTCCGCCCCAGGCGCCGCGCGGCCTCCGCGTGCGAGAGTCCCTGCACGCGCACCAGCACCACCACCTCGCGCCAGTCCGGCGGCAGCCGGGTGAAGGCGCGCTCGACGCGCTCGAGGTCCTCGCGCGCGCTCGCCGCTGTGCTCGGGCTGTCCCCGGTGGCGACGAGCGTCTCCACGGAGCCGGCCTCCCGGGCGTGCAGCTCGCCGGCGTGCGCTCCGGCAGGGGGCGGCCCGGCGCTCTCCTCGCGCGCCGCGCTCCGCCGCAGCCGGCTCCAGAAGCGCCCGCGGCTCTTGAGCTTGTGATCCGCCGTGCGCAGCAGCCAGCGCCAGAAGCCCGCGCTGCCCTGCTCCTGCTCGCGGAAGCCGTCCAGTCCCGCGAGCGCCTCGCGCAGCACGGACTGCACGATGTCCTGGCTGGATTCGCGGGCGCGCAGCCGCGCGCCGAACCGGGGCCGCACGAAGGCCCTCAGCCGCGCGACGTGCCGCTGCAGCAGCTCGCCGCGCGCCTCGCGGTCTCCCGCCAGCGCGCGCGACAGCCAGAGCTGCGTGGAGTCCTCCATGCCTCGCCTACCTCACCGCTGCGGCGCGGGATAGTCTGGCGGGCGATGCCTCGCGCACGCCCATCCGTCGCGACAGGTGGCGCGCTGCGATGAGCGGCCCGGACGACTTCGAGCGCTTCCTCTCGGAGTGCATCGGGCTGTGGTCCGAGCGCGGCGAGGCAGCGCTGCAGGAGGCGCTCGCGGCGCGGCCCGAGCATGCCGCCCGCGTGCGCCAGCGCCTGCAGGAACTGGAGCGGCTCGGGCTGCTCCAGCGCGAGGAGCCGGAGCCCGAGCTCATCGGCGAGCACCGCATCATCAGGCGCCTCGGGAGCGGGGGCATGGGCACAGTCTACTTGGCGGAAGAGCCGCTGACGGGCCGGCGCGTGGCGCTCAAGCTCGCGCGCCTGCCGGTCGGCGCGGAGGGGGGCGATGGCGCAGGCGGTGGCGGCGGAAACGGCGCACCGGACGGGCGGCGCACCGCGCGCGCCCGCTTCGCCCGCGAGGTGGCGGCCATGGCGGCGCTGTCGCACCCCAATCTCGTGGCGATCCGCGCCTCGGGCGAGCACGACGGCCGCCCCTGGTTCAGCATGGATCACGTGCCGGGAGCGACGCTCTCGGCGGTGATCGCGCGGCTGCGCGCGCGCGGCACGCCGGCCGAGGCGCTCACCGCGCGCGACGTGCGCGCCGCCTTCGAGGAGCAGTGCGAGCAGGACGGCGCGGCGGCGCAGCCCGCGGAGGATTCGCGCTGGGACAGCGACCACGTCACGTGGTGCACGCGCGTGGCGCTGGACGTCGCGCGGGCGCTGGAGCATGCGCATGCGCATGGCGTCCTGCACCGCGATGTCAAGCCGAGCAACATCCTGGTGCGCGCCGACGGCAGCGCCCGGCTCTTCGATTTCGGCCTGGCGCAGGTGGACGACCAGGCCGCGCTCACGCGCTCGGGCGACATCGCGGGCACGCCGTACGCACTCGCTCCGGAGCAGATCGACGCGCGCTGCGGCGCCGTGGACGGGCGCACGGACGTGTGGGGTCTCGGGGTGACGCTGCACGAGATGCTCGCGCTGCGCAGGCCCTTCGACGGCGCCGGCCCCGCGGCGCTCCTCCGTCGCATCCTCGACGAGGAGCCCGAGCCGCTGGCGCTCGCGCTGCAGCACGTGGTGGCCACGGCGCTGGAGAAGCCGCCGCGCCGGCGCCACGCGGACATGACCGCGCTGCGCGAGGACCTCGAGCGCTTCCTCGCGAGGCGGGGCGTGCGCGCGCGCGGCGCAGGCCGCGTGCGCCGAGCGCAGCGCTTCATCACGCGGCGGCCCGCGCGCGCCGCGGCCCTCGCGCTGGCCGTGCTCGTCGTGGTGGCCGTGCCCGCGGGGCTGCTCGCGGCCAACGCGGCGGTGCGCGAGGAGGCGCGCCGCGCCGAGCTCGCCGCGCAGGAGGCGCGCCGGCAGGCTGCCGCCAACGCGGAGGTCGTCGGATACCTCGTCAACCTCTTCCGGCCTTTCGAGGCCGACGACACGGAGCTGCGCGCGGGAACGGTCGCGATGCTCGAGAGCCGGGCGCAGGAGCTGGAGTTGCGCTTCGGCAGCCAGCCGCTCGTGCGCGCCGCGCTGCTCGAGGCCACGGGCGCGGTCTATGCGAACCTCGGCCAGCACGCCCGCGCGCTCCCGCTGTACGACCGCGCGCTCGCGATCCGGCAGACCGAGCAGGGCGAGTCCGACCCCGAGACGGTGCGGCTGCTGCAGGCGCTGGCGCGCGTGCACCTGGAGGCCGGCGACGCCTCCTCGGCCCGCGACCTGTGCCGGCGCGTGCTCGCGGAGCTCGGTGCGCGGGACGCGTCCGCGCCGCGCGCCGGACTCGCCACGCCGGAAGCGCGCGCCGCGGCCGTCGCGCGTGCGGGGCTCGCGGCCCGCGCGCACACGACGCTCGGGCGGGCCGAGGCGCAGCTCGACGAGCCGGAGCGCGCCGCGGCGGAGCTCGCGACCGCGCTGGACGTGCTGTCCACGCTGGACCCGCACGACGACCGCGCGTCGGCGGAGGCACACGAGGCCGCGGCGGACGTCGCGATGCGTCGCGGGTTTCCGGCGCAGGCACTGGCGCACGGCGAGCAGGCGCTCTCGGCTCTGCTCGGCGAGTGGTTTCCGGACCGCCGTGCGCTCGTCCGCGCCTTCGAGGGCCTGGCCACCTGGCGCACGGCCGCGGGCGATGCGGCGGGCGCGGGCGCAGCGGCTTCCGCCGCTGTCACGCTCCGCGATGCGGGGCGCGCCGAGCTGCAGGCCACGCCGGTCGCGCCGGAGCTGCGCCTCGCGACGCCCTGGCGTGCCCGCTACGAGGAGGCTTTCCAGGCCGGCATCACCGCGCTCCAGGCGCGGCGGCTGGACGACGCCTCGCGCGAGTTCTCCGTGTGCACGGAGCTGCGCCCGGGCAGCGGCCTGGGCTTCTACAACCTGGCCTGCGCGCACGCGCTCGCCGGCCGGACCGCCGCCGCGCTGGACTGGCTGGAGCGCGCCGCGGCGCTCGGCTACGGCCTCGGAGAGGGCCAGGATGAGCGCATGCGGGCGGACTCGGACCTCGCGTCGCTGCGCGACGAGCCGCGCTTCGATGCGGTGGTCGCGAGCCTGCGCGAGCACGGCGCGCGCTGGCGCGCCTGGTGCGCGGAGCCGGGCGTGCACCTGCCGCCGGCGCGCGCGGGCGGCGGGCCGCTGCCGCTGCTCGTCGTGCTGCACGCCGATGGCTCGACGCGGGACGCGGTCCTGGCAGGCCCGTGGAGACAGGTCGCTGACGCGCTGGGCGCCGCGCTGCTCGCGCCGTCGGCACGCGTGCCGCTCGGGATGACGCCTGCGGACGGCACGGCGTGGTTCGAGGACGTCGAGCGTTTCGCGCGCCAACCCTGGGGCGCCACGGACGCGGCGCTCGACGAGCTGCGCGCCTTCTTCGCCTCGCACGAGGTGGATCGGTCGCGCGTGCTCCTCGCCGGCGAGGGCAGCGGCGCGCTGATCGCGCTCGAGCTCGCGCTGCGGGCGCCGGGCCTCGTGCGCGGCGTGCTGCTCGTGCAGGGCCCTGCGCTCGTCGAATCCCGGCAGACGCGCGCGCTCACCGCGGCGGCGCTCGGCGTGCGCGTGGCCGCCTGCATCGACCCGGACGCACCCCTGCCGTGGGTGGGCACCGAGACGCCGGGGAGGGCTTACGCCGCCGCGCTGGGAGCGTGGCTCTCGGCGACGGGGCTCACCGGCCCGGGTGCCTTCCGCACGGCGCCGCTCCCCGCCGCGCCGGCGGAGCGAGCCGCCCGGCTCGTCGAGGCGCTCGCCGCGCTCGAGCGTTGAGGCAGCGCGCCTGCCACGGGCGCTACGGAGGTGACGGCCACCAGCAGACCACGTCCTGGCGCGCCGCGAAGTGCAACAGCGGCGGCGCGGGGGGCAGCGCGATCCCTGCGGCCAGGGCCATCGTGTTCACCTCGATGTCCGCGGAAGCGGGCTGCAGCGCCCACGGCGGGTGGTGGATCTCCAGCCGGCGCACCTGCGAGTCCGCACGCACCGTGTAGAGGCAGTAACGCTCGGTGAGGAAATGCGCGAGCGTGCCGGGCAGTGGAGCGGCGGGCGGGCCGGTGGGCCGGTAGCGCCCGCGGAACTCGGCCGGCACGCGTCCGGCTCGCCGGCATGCGTAGTCGATCTCGTCGCCGCGCCGCACGCAGCTCATGGCGGTGCCGTGGTACGGGAGGCCGAAGAGCATGCGCGCTGCGGCGACCGCAAGGCGGTTGGTCGCGTCGAGGCTGAAGAAGTACACGCCCGGCCGGCCGCCCGGCGACACGTACGTGCGCACGTTCAGCTCCGGGAAGGCCGAGATCCCTGGCAGCGAGGGCACGCCGCGCGGCGCGACGTCGCTCATGCGGAAGGGCACGACGCCGACCCACGCGAGGCCCTCGTGGAGGGCGAGCGGAAGCGCGGCGGGCACGAGCCGGCGCAGCGCGGCGATCTCGACAGGCCAGTGCGCGAAGAGCAGGTCGTGCCAGCTCTGTCGCGCGATCCACGGACGCACGGGGAGCGGCCAGGGCCGGTGCGCGGTGGCGCGGAGGATGGCGGCGCTCACGCGGCGCGCCCCGTGCCCGGCTTCGTCAATGCGGCTGGGCTGCCTTGGCTGCCTCGCTGGCCTCGGCTTCCTTCAGCCCGTGTCCCTGCACCGAGAAGTCCTGGGAGGGGCCGTCGTCGGCGATGTCCGCGCGCGAGCGCTCCACCTTCCACGAGGGGTAGCGGAGCCGCTTGCCCTGGATGAGGTAGCTGAACTCGGCGTCGCTGTGGCCGGCGAGCAGCTCCGTGACGTGCAGCTCGTGCGTGCTGAGCGCCACCGCGGCCAGGCCGTTGCACAGGCCCATCGGGGTGAGCTGCACGGTGAGATCGTCGTCGCCGGTGACCAGCGCGAAGTGCTCGGGAAGCACGACGATCGCGTGCCCCGCGACGAGCTGCCCGCGGCCGCGCAGGAAGGTCGTCGCCTCGGGCCCCTCGGCGCAGGAGTACACGATGACCTTCTGCGGGTCGCGCGGGTCCGGCTCGGCGAAGTTCTTCAGCAGGCCCGTGACCGTGCCGCCGACGATGAGGTCGTCCGCGGCATGGAGCGTGCCGCCCGCGAAGATGTCGCCGGTGCCCAGCGTGCCAGGGATCACCGCGCTGCCGTCGATGAGCGAGCCGATGTAGCCGCCGCGCGCGGCCATGGAGCTGTCGGCGCGCATCCGCCCCGAGGCCGTGATGCTGCCGACCTCGAGCGGCGAGAGGGGCGTGCCCGTGTAGATGGACCCGTTGGTGCTCGTGTGCACCGAGCCGAAGGCGTTGATGTCGCCGCCGGCGCCGATGTTGCCGGTGGCGTTGACCGTGCCGTCGCTCATCACGGAAGTCACGGCGTGCAGCGTTCCACCGGTGATCGCGTCGCCGATGCTGGTCGTCGTGAAGCCGGGCGCCGTGATGGCGTTGTTGACGAGGCCGCCGTTGAATGCGGGCCCCGCAGGTCCCGCCGGACCGGACGGCCCCTGCACTCCCTGGGCTCCTGCCGGCCCCACCGGGCCCGCCTCGCCCTGCGGTCCCGCGGGACCCTCCGGGCCCTGCGGCCCTTGCGGCCCCTGCATGCCGGCGACGGGCGTGCCGCGCCAGGTGCCGGTGTCGTCGATGGGCGGAAGACGTCCCAGCGGCTGGCGCGGCGTGGGGCCGTTCTCGATCGTGGTGTTGTTCTTGACCGTGAGGACCTCGGTCGTGAACCAGAGCGGGGTCTGGAAGAAGTCCCACACGCCGTCGCCGTCAGCGTCGGTGGAGGGCAGCGGCGCGTTCGCCTGAGCGCCGAGGAGCAGGTCCATCGCGCCCTTGCGCGCGACCGGCGAGCCGACTTCCCCGTCCTCGGGCGCGCCGGGAGCGCTGCTCGCGAGCGTCACCGCGAGAAGCTCCTCGTGGATCGGCGGGTCGCCCGGGTCGCTCGAGGCGAAGAGCCGCACGCGCACCGTGTAGCTGCCCGAGGACTTGCTCGAGTAGAGCTTGTAGGCCTTGCCGTCGCCTCCCTTGAGCAGGTCGGCGTGCACGCGAAATGGCGCCGGGTGCGCCTGGGCGGCGACGGCGGCGCCCTGGGCGGCGCAGGCGAGCACGAGCACGGACCGCAGCAGGAGGCGTGGCGCGAGCATGAGAGTTCTCCGGAGGAGACGAGCGGGCCGGGACACGAGAACACCGCTCCGGAGGCGACGATTCGTCGCGCGCTCCGTCCCGGAAAGCGCGGCGCCGCGCCGTCCGGGGTGCGGACGGCGCGGCGCCTGTTTCGAAGTCGGGACGATGCGTGCGGTCAGGGAGCCGCGAGCGTGTCCAGTTCCAGCTCCTGCTTGGTGGAGAGGTTGGACGCATCGGTCGTCACGTTGCCGCTGGAGCCCACCGCGACGGTGCCGTTGCCGTCGCCGATGTCGGCGATGTCGGCGCCCACGCTGTTCTGGGCGACGTTGTCGGTCATCATCGTGTTCGTGCCCCAGTTGTCGATGCCGTCGTGGCGGCTGTCGCGCACGGCGTTCTTGAGCAGCGTGTTCGACGTCGCGCCGGTGGCCAGCTGGATGCCGTCACCCTTGCTCGTCTTCACCACGTTGTGGCGCACCAGGTTGAGGTTCGACTCGATGTGGATGCCGTCGCCGCCGTTCGCGTCGACGCGGTTGTCGGTCACCGTGCTCCCACCGTCGATCTCGCCATCGGACTTCTGCACCAGGATGCCCACGAGCCCGTTGTGGCGGACGTTGCTGAACTCGATGGAGCCGTTGGTCACCTTGAAGAAGACGCCGCCCGAGTGGTTGTTGTCGACGTCGAGGTTGCGGAGCGTGACGCCCTTGGCCATGACGTCCAGACCCTTGGCATTCCCGGAGAGCTGGCCGATCTCGATCTTGCGGGTCGAGCCGGTCTCGTCATGGATCAGCAGGCCCGTGCCGCCGTTCCCGACGCACAGGACGTTCCTGAACTCGGTGGTCATGGCGACATTGGAGTCCGACGCGCCGAGGATCGACAGGCTGATGCCGTT
>Ga0193753_10001980_pt1 | contig 16792 bp, 16 predicted proteins | sample H1c2metaG_FD_144925 | JGI IMG/M metagenome (GOLD analysis project Ga0193753, IMG submission 144925) | Soil microbial communities from a riparian zone of the East river system, Colorado, United States - H1c2 | ecosystem: Environmental > Terrestrial > Soil > Riparian zone | place: USA: East... | reverse complement strand
GGAACACCACGGGGAACTCGAGTCCCTTGGCCGTGTGCAACGTCATCATCTGGATGCAGTCTTCCCAGGCTTCGGCCTGGCCCTCGCCGGACTCCAGCACCGCGTGTGACAGGAAAGCGTCCAGCGGCGGCAATGCTTCCTCATCTGTGTTCTTGCCATCGGGCTCGAATGTACGCGCAGCCGATACCAGTTCGTTCAAGTTCTCGACGCGCGCCTCGCCGCGATCACTCGCCTTCTCCTTCTTGTGGTGATCGACGAGCCCCGAGTTGTTGATCACGTGGTCGACCTGCTCATGCAGCTCGAGTCCCTCGATATCGCGGCCTAACTGCTCGACCAGTCTCAGGAACCCGTTCACCGCCGCTTCGGCCTTCGGCCCCAGCACGCCGTTGGCGACGCAATGCGCCGCGGCGTCCCACAGCGACGACGTGGCCGCTTTAGCCTGCTCGCGCACAACGTCCAGCGACTTGTTGCCGATGCCACGCGTGGGCAGGTTCACCACGCGCTCGAATGACGCGTCATCGGCGTGATTGGTGATTATGCGCAGGTAAGCGAGCGCATCCTTGATCTCGGCTCGTTCGAAGAACCGCAGTCCGCCATATACCTTGTAGGGAATACGTGCGGAGATGAAGATCTCTTCAAAAACACGCGACTGCGCGTTCGAGCGATACAGGATCGCCACGTCGCGCCGCACACCACCCTGGTTGGTCCATTCGCGGATGCGATGCATCACGAACTCGGCTTCATCGCGCTCGTTGAACGCCGCGTACAGCTTGATGCGTTCGCCGTCCTTGCCTTCGGTCCACAGGTTCTTGCCCAGGCGGCCCGTGTTGTTCGAGATCAGCGCGTTCGCGGCCTTGAGAATGTTGCCCGTCGAACGGTAGTTCTGCTCCAGGCGATACAGCTTCGCCGCCGGATAGTCCTTGGAGAACCGCGTGAGGTTCTCCACGCGCGCGCCGCGCCAGCGGTAGATAGACTGGTCGTCGTCGCCCACCACGAACGGCGCGCCGTCCTTGCCCGCCACCAGCAGCGACCACGCGTACTGGATCGCGTTCGTGTCCTGGAACTCGTCGATGAGCACGTGCCTGAAGCGTCGCTGGTAGTGCTGGAGAATGGCCGGGTTGTACAACCACAGCTCGTACGCACGCAGCAGCAACTCCGCGAAATCCACCACGCCCGCGCGCTGACACTGCGCTTCGTACTCGGTGTAGATCTTGATGAGCTGCCCGCGCGTCGGGTCGTTGCCGTCTTTCAGCGTCGCCGGACGGTGGCCTTCATCCTTGTTGTGGTTGATGAAGTACTGGATCTCGCGCGGCACCCAGCGTGCCTCGTCGAGCTCCATCGCCTTCACGATCTTCTTGATGAGCCGCAGCTGGTCTTCGCCGTCGAGAATCTGGAAGCTCTGCGGCAGCCTGGCATCGCGCCAGTGAAGGCGCAGCAGCCGGTGTGCGATGCCGTGGAACGTGCCCACCCACATCGCGCTTCCCGATACGCCTAACAACTTCTCGATGCGCCCGCGCATTTCGTGCGCGGCCTTGTTCGTGAACGTGACCGAGAGAATGGAATGCGGCGAAATGCCTTCCGTCTGGATGACCCAGGCGATGCGATGCGTGAGCACGCGCGTCTTGCCCGAACCCGCGCCGGCCAGCACCAGCACCGGCCCCACGGGCGCGGTGACGGCCTCGCGTTGCGCGTCGTTGAGCGAATCTAGAATGGGGGAGAGATCCATGGAGGGCGCGGATTATAGGCGAGGCGCACCGGCGCGTGGCCGCGTGTTTTGCCGACACGGGAGGGGCGTAAGATGCGCGCGAAACCAGAAGGAATTTACCGATGTTCGACTTGCAAAATAAAGTTGCCGTGATAACGGGCGGCAATGGCGGCATCGGGTTCGGCATGGCGCAGGGCCTCGCCACCGCGGGTGCGCGCATCGTCATCGCGGCGCGCAACGCGGCCAAATCCGCCGCGGCCGTGGAGTTGCTGCAGTCTTCGGGCGCGCAGGCGCTGGCCATCGAAGTGGACGTCACCAACGAAAGCTCCGTCGCGCGTCTCTTCGAGCAGGCGCAATCACGCTGCGGCCACGTCGACATCCTCATCAACAACGCCGGCATCAACATTCGCAAGCCCGTGCAATCGCTGGCGCTCGAGGAATGGCAGCAGGTCGTCGCCACCAATCTCGACAGCGCATTCCTGTGCTGCCGCGCCGCGTATCCGCTTATGAAGAGTGCCGGTGGCGGCAAGATCATCAACATCGGTTCCATGCTGTCCATTTTCGGCGCCGGGTTTGCGCCGGCGTATGGCGCGAGCAAGGGTGGTGTCGTGCAGCTCACGAAATCGCTCGCGTCCGCGTGGGCCGCGGACAACATTCAGGTGAACGCGGTGTTGCCGGGCTGGGTGAACACCGACCTCACGCGCAAGGCGCGCGTGGAAGTCGACGGGTTACACGAGCGCGTGCTCGAGCGCACGCCCGCGCGGCGTTGGGGCGAGCCCGCGGACTTCGCCGGCACTGCGATTTTCCTGGCGAGCGCCGCGTCGAACTTCATCACCGGCGTGGCGATTCCCGTGGATGGCGGTTACTCGTCCCAGGCCTGAAAAGGGGTCAGGCCTCACTCACAGCCCTGGCATCGGCGGCGGCCGCTCGTCGTCCGCCTGCGCGTCGAGGCTGCGCTTGTTCGGCGCGATCACCTTCTCATCGAAGTATTCGAGTATCGCCGCCACCAGCGCGAGGAACACCGGCCCCACCACGATGCCGATGGCGCCAAACGCCGCGATGCCGCCCACCACGCCGACGAACACCATGAACGCCGACACCGGCGCGTAGCGTGACACCAGGATCGGCCGCAGGAAATTGTCCGCCGTCGACGTGATGACGCCCGCAATGAGCATGAAGATCGTCATTCCCCACTGGCCGGCGGCCGCAAGGTAAAGCACCGCCGGAATCCACACGATGGCCGCGCCGCCCGCCGGCAGCAGCGCCAGGATTCCCGCCAGCACGCCGAACACCACCGGTGACGGCATGCCCGCAATCGCGAACGCGATGCCTACCATGATTCCCTGGCAGATTGCCGTCAGCCCGATGCCGTAGAAAACGCCACGCGCCACGCTCGCCAGGTGATCGAAGAGTTGTTCGCGATGCTCCTCGGGCACCGGGATCAGCCGCTGCAGCCGGTCGAACATCCGCGTGCCGTCGCGCAGGAAAAAGAACAGCAGGAACAGCATGAAGAAGAACGCCACCAGCGTGCCCAGGGCACCAAGTAACACGCCACTGCCGATGGACGCCACGCTGCGTAGCGCCGTTTCCGTCGCGCGCCCCAGCCACTCCTGGATGTCCGCCGCCGACACCATCAGCTCTTCGCGCGCGAGGCGCGCCAGCGGGCCGATGACTGGGTACTGCTCGAGGCGCATGAGGATGCTGCCATCCAGCTTGAAATCGCTGCCGCGCACGAAGTGCACCAGCGCGCGGGCCTGATCCACGAACTCGAAACCCAACAAGGTGAGCGGCGTCAGCAGCGCGAAAGGGCTAAGACCCGTGATGACGCCGGCCGACATGCCCGGTTTGCCGTGCAGCTTCCGCGTGAGCCAGCGGTGCAGCGGGTGGAGCAGGAAGGCGAGGAAGATCGCCCAGGCCATCGCGCCCGCGAAGGGCTGGAGCACCAGCAACATGCCGTACGCCACCAGAACGGCGAGCGCGACGAAGAAGGCTTTTGAGTAGAACTCCACGTGCACCCTTAAGAACGAGACCGCTGTTGGGGAGCACTTATATATGTGTCGGGAGAGGCGGGTCTATAGCGGGGGAGGAGGAGATGGGGTGGGGATGGCGGTATCGCTTTGACGGCCAATTGGGCGTCGCGAGCCTGGATCGATCGGAAACGCATTCTGTTATCGACTCGCCGCAAACACGTCGGAGTAGTTTGACGATGAATTGGAACGATGCTGTAGTCGGAACATATCGTTGCGATGAGGGGGAATGTCATGCGGCAGAATCAACGGATTGTTTTGCGTCATTTATGCGGCCTAGTTAAGAGTTATGCGGCTTAGCGTTGTCGTCTTTGCTCTGGCGCTGACTGGCTGCGCCACCGACGTGAGCGAATGCGTCCGCGAACTTCCGCCGGCTCGTTACAAGGTGATCGACCGGGGCACATTCAAGAGCGGCGCAATCGTTGAGCTCATTCGAGGAGAAGCTCGAAATGTTATGCCGCTGTCGATTCCGGACTACGATATTCCGTGGGCGTGGCCGTCGAGCACTCACCAACCGCAAAGTAAGTCGTTTGTCCTATTCCAACGTGATCGGGACCAATTGGTGCTTTGTGAAATCAATGTCAGCGGATGCAGCCCAACATTCACGTGGCTAACGGCCGACGATAGCAAAGCATCCTACAGGCAGTGGACCGTTGCGAAGAGGGCGGAGGGCCAGTGCGTACTGTACTGATGGGTTGTCGTCACCCGCGCCGCATCACAAATTGCTGGAGCGGACGCTTGAAAGATAGAGTGCCAAGCTCAAACAACGGCGCGCGCGTCGCTCAGCTCAACCGTTATACGTCATGACTAAGCGGGCGCTCGCGACTTTGCTCGCGCTACTTGGGTTGCAGGTCCACGCGGAAGATCACGCGACAGCCAAAGCGGATTGCGAAGCGGTCATGAATGTGGCGCTGCCATTCGCAGAGGAAATGCTCCAGAAACATGGCGAGTTCTTTCCCTTCGGCGCCACGATGAATGGTAAGGGTGAAATAAGCCACATTGGTGGACACGACGGTCGAGAACACCCACCGTCAGCAGACATCATTAAGCTGCTGAAAGATGGGTTCCGTGAGGGCGCGAAGAAGGGTGAGCTCAAGGCGACCGCCTTGGTTTACGACGTCCGCGTTATTCTTCCCGGCGGCGGCGAAAAGTCCGATGCGGTGGCGGTCTCGCTCAATCACCTGGCGAACTACTCGGTCGTGGTTTTCTTTCCGTATCGAATCGAAGGTGGAGAGGTCGTCTTTGGTGAAACCTTCGCGCAACAAGGTGAAGCCGATGTCTTCGCGAGTAAATGACGCATAGCAAATCGCTGGGGCGCACGCGTGGCAGATAAAGTGCCAAGCCCAAACCGCCGCGCCCAGCTGGGATGTCCAAACTCCTAGGTGGCTATCACGAGCTCGGCGGTACTTGGACACACCGGCGAGTCCGCACTGAGCGTCGACCACCTACCTGGAAAATGGGAACGCATGACGCGCCGCGGCGTAAGTATCGCCGGGCATATGTCACAGACTTCGCGAGCGTAATGCTTCCATGCCTTTCGGCGCCCCTTGATGTCTTCCACGCTGCCTTGGCGAATACGGCGATGGAGCGCAGTTTGCCCTGCCTCCGGCCAAGGATCGGACAGAAGGGGTAAGCCAAATGGACTCACTAGGCATTTTTGTTAGCCACGGCCACAAGTACGCTGACATGGCCAAGAGCCTCAAGGCATCACTACTCAGCTTGCGCTCGAACAAATCCCTGAACGTAATGCTCAGCGAGGAGATGCCGGCAGGCCGGGAGTGGAGGAAATGGATCGACGACAATGTCCGCGCCGCGGACGTATTCGTGCTGCTCTATCCACACATCAGCATGGACATGAACTGGTGCAACTACGAGATAGGTCGTTTCTACCAGAGAGATGACAATGTCGTCTGTATCCGAAACACCAATATTGCCAAGTCTCCGCCGGTCTTCGAGCCCTACCAGGCAATCGAGGGCGACCGGATCGGGCTAACTAAATTCATGGAGGATTTGTTCTCCACCGGCGCCTTGACGAAGGGCAACGTCCTGAATGCAGATGTCACCAAGGTTTCCAGTCAAGACAGGGCGTGTGTAACCAAAATTGCCCAAGAGCTAGCCGATAAATTTGCAGAAGCGCGGGTTGACGAACAGCTTTACGAACGGCGTCTGGTCATCTCGGTCAAGTACGTCAGTCCGGGCAAGCTGGATCCGGAGCAAACAATTATCGAGGGCAACGACGATGGCATGAAATTGCTCGGCTTCAATTACCTGCCGGGCTTGAAGTGGTCTGACATTCGCAATGTTCTTGTCTCGTCGTACGAGTGGCCACTGGAACTGGAGCAGGCGATTGCCAACATGGGGTCCGGACAGTTGCCACCACCGCTGTCGCCGTTTCGCTCGCCATCGGGGATCTTCATTCCGGTTATCGTCAGAGCGGAAATTGTCGACCGAAAACTGCGCCAGGTATTCGTCATCTTTGTCCCGGCCAATTCAGATCAACTCGGCGCACTATTCGAGGGTTCCTCGCTGCCGAGGACCATGCCAGCGACCCTCAAGTCTCTGGTCCAGCTCTTGAGGCTGCTATTCAGGGCGCGCTGGGACATCCTCGAGCCACGCCGGGGGGAGACTCGCATGCAACAACCATCCCAGGAAAGATGCGCGGAGATCGTGAGCCAGGTGGTCTGCGAATACGACGAATTGAACAGTGAACTCGCAAGCCTGCATTTGGGTGGCGAGGATGCGTTTCACGCACTATTCGACCGAGAGCTATGGGCCGAGATCGACGCAGCCGGTAAGGAGTGGCTGGACATATACAACCGCTTGCGGACGAAGCCGCCGGACAACGCCGAAGGTCTCTCCACCGAACTCTCGGCGTTACGAAACAACAACGCAAAGTGGATGAGCCTCGGTGCCACGCAATTCAACAAGAACGTCGCCCAATATTGCGAGGTGGAGTAATCGCCAAACGTTGCGAAATCGATTGGCCTGACAGGGCACTGCTGACAAAATCACCCCGAGATGTCGCCGATTCAGAATGTTCACCCACAGAAGGTCGGGGGCCGTTTCCGGCTTGAGTTGGGAACCTTGCTGGAAGAAGCGAAGTCACTACATGACGAACGCGCTCAAGCCATCGATGCCGCGTACGACGACCAGACCGATCACAGCCGGAACCGTCTCAAGCAGGGAACGTGGGATCGTGCGATTGCCCAGGCGTTGCGTGATTCCAAAGCATCAAAGGTGGTTGACCTGCTTCTTTGAGCAATCGCAGGAGGTGCCATGACCGGACACACAGTGCACAGCGCGGCCGATCACCGTTGGTACTCGCGTCCAGTGCTTTTTGTGGCAGATCTGAACCGCGCGTTGCACTTCTACGTCGACGCGCTCGGCTTCGAGAAGAAATGGCATGCGGACGACGGCGCCGGCCCGGTTTGTCAGGTGAACCGCAGCGATTGCGAGATCATCCTCTGCCAGGACCTCGCGCGCCGCGACAAGGCGCGGCTATTCATCGAGCTCACCGCGGACGGTCTTCGAGACTTTCGGCGCGAGCTGGCAGAGCGGTCTGTTCCGAACGAGGCGACCTGGTGGGGCTACGACACAACTCAGGTAAACGACCCGGACGGTAACGAGCTGCTGTTTCCCGTCCCGGGATGAACACACGAGCCTGAATGCGTCATCGCATCTACATTCCTCTCGCTGACCAGCCCAACGTCTTGCGAGCTTCGGAAGCCAAGGCGGTCGGCAACGGGCAATTTTCCGTTGCCGGCCCCGTTGCAGCCGGTGAGCGGTGGCAATTCATGCCAGGAGAGCTGGTCGAGTGTGAGAGCCGCAAACTACCGGACGGATCGAAAGGCCTGGTTGCGGTCTCCTCTGTATTGCCGGACCCGGAGGTTCGCTCGCGCCGCACAGTGTATGGTTGGTGCGGAGCAATGGTCGGGGGACTTCTCGGTCTGTCGACTGCCTTCTGGCTAGGCGTCGGCGGCACGCCGCTCTTCATGGTGGCCGCATTCTGCGCGATCGTGTTTGCGTGGTGCTCGGTGCGTTGGGGTGATGATGCGTGGGATGTTCTGTCGAAGTTGCTGGGCTAACCAGCCTGCGATTGCCAGGAATCGAAAAGGAAACACATGAAGGCGTCATCGCTGACCATCGGCCGAACCTACTTTCGTCTCACGTTTGCCGATCGTGATCTCACGATGCCGGGCGTCGAACCCGTGGTCTTCCTGGGTGAAGTGACCGACGACGGCGGAACACACGGATTCGTGTTTCAGGACACCGTCACCTACGTACAGCACGGCTCAGGCCTCGAAGGCGATGAGCAGCACGAAGACATCGTGCTCTACTTCATGGCGGATTCAGACATCGGTGCGGTGTACGACGTCGAAGAGCTCGCGGTCGAGATGGCGGAGTCGGCGCGCCGGGCCGTTTCGCTGAATCACCCCACCTTGAAGGTCCCGAGCAGTGGGCGGAAAGTCTCTTCCTGACGTCACCGACGCCCCGCCTTCAGCCGCTGAATGAAACGCGATAGCCCCAAGAATCGAGGTGCGTCGGGATGGCATTGAACGCCAGCGAGATACGCCGCGCGCCGGTGTTCATGGGTACGGCGTGCATGAGGTAGCTAGGGAACAGCACTACGTCACCGGGGTCGGGCGGCGGACTGATCCACTTGTCGGCGTTGTACGCGCCGGTGGTGACGCCGGCGTGGTCATTCTTGAACGCGAAGTCGGTGCCGCCCGGCGATTTCATGAAGACAGTTCGCGCGTCCGAATGCGTTTCCGTGAGGTAGACGACGCCCGAGATAAAGCTGTTCGCATGATTGTGCATGGCCTGGCGGCCGCCGGTATCGAGCACGTTCACCCACATCTCCTTCAATGACCAGCCCAGGCGCTCGCCGAACATCAGCGCGCCGAACTCCGGCAGCAACGGATTCAACAACGCGGCCACTTCCACGAGCAACGGCGAGTCGCCGGGCTTGAGCAGCGCGGTGTGCGCGAGATTCGGCGACGAGCTGTTGGGCTGCTCCACGCTCTTGCTGAAGTGCGCGATCAGCCCATTTACCAGCGTGTCGCCGAGCACGCGCGGCGCGCGCATGAACGGCGTCGGGAAGAGCCCAAAGACTTCGTGCATGAAGTTGTTAGCCAAGTTGGAGGGGGCTCAGATTCTAGTGACAGTTGTGCGACAGATTCGTGACAGCGCGCGATGAAATCGGCCGCAATCCCTTAACAGACTGGTCATATGCAGCGCCTAAGGTTCCTCCCCTCATTCGCGTCAGATCATCCAGGGGATTTCTTCAATGAACGAATTCAGAAGTTCGCAGATTGCGTTTGCCGTGGCGGCCGCGCTCGGCGCCGCCGTCATGAGCACTGCCAACGCCGGCGGCAACGCAGGGCCGTCCAAGCCCGACACTTCGGGAACTTACGTCGCCGGTGATTTCCACAATCACACCACGTGTTCCGACGGCTCGATCTCGATGCAGAAGCTGATCAGGAAATCGACCGACACCACCGATACGCCCTGGGGCCTCGACTGGTTCGTGCAGGCCGGCCATGGCGGCAACGGCAATCGCAATTGCACGCTCGCCGAAGACGCGACGCTCGCGACGCCCGCGTACCCGCTCGTGTTCGCCACCGACGGCACCACGATCCTGGGACCGAACACCAGCTGGCAGAACACCAATCCTGCCGTCAACCCGAAAGGCCGCATCTCCGGCAGCCCGCCCAATCAGGTGATGTGGCGCTGGCAGTCGGTGCAGGAGTACCAGTATCCGATGACCGAATATTTCGCCGCGCTCAAGAGCAAGCCGGTGTTCATCGGCCTCGAGTCGGTGGTCGCCGGCCATGAGCACAGCTCCATGTCGGTGGTCGCCGGCCAGCTGCCCGCGTCCGTGTACAAGCAGAAGCTACCGACTACCCCGGGCTACACCGCGCTCGGCAACGCCACGGCGCTCGCGAAATGGTCGTACTGCTTCGATCGCGGTGACACCGATACCAGCCGTGGCAACACCGTCGTCGGCGGCACGGTCGGCAACAATTGGGATTGCTCGGTCACGGGCAGCGCGAATGCCGCGGACCCGAGCTGGGATGCGGTAGCGCAGAAGCTGCAGCCCGCCGGCGGCGCAGGCACCGGTGATCGCGGCCACGCGAAGACCGTGGAAGCCATGAAGTGGATGGCGCAGCAATACGCCGACTCCAGCTACTACGTGCCCGCGCATCTCGAGCGTGCCGGCCCGTTCAACCCGAACGGCAACAACGGCTACAACATCGAACACCTGCGCAACTTCAACAACGCCGCGCCGACCGTGGCGTTCGGCATGGAATCGCAGCCGGGCCATGGCGCCTCGGATGCGCGCGGTGAATACACCGTTCATCGCAACAACTTCGGTGGAACCATCGGCAACGTCGACAGCGTCGGCGGCACCACCTGGGGTGGGACCGGCGTGTACGCGGGGCAGGTCGGCGGCGTCTGGGACGCGTTGCTCGGCGAAGGCCGCAACTTCTGGTTCTTCGCGAGCTCCGACTGGCACAACCGCGGCATGTTCGGCCCGGATGATCGCCGTTCCTCGCAGGACTTCTATCCCGGCGAATACCAGCGCACCTACGTGAAGGTGGGCGACAAGCAGGGACACCAGTTCTTCGATCCGCGCGACAAGAAGAAGTCGAAGGTGCTGACGCCGGCCGCGATCGTCGATGGCCTGCGCACGGGCAACGCCTGGTCGTCCAGCGGCCAGCTCATCGACCGCCTGTCTTTCGTGGTCTGCGCCGACACGCGCCTGAATGACGCCATCGGCAATGTGCTGCTCGAGGCGGCCGCCGTGATCGCTGCCAAGCAGAACACCGACGTCGATCTCGACGCCAAGTGCGCCACGCTGGGCGAGAAGCTCGAAGTGAAGCGCGGTTCGGAAGTGGTGGTCGCCATCGTCGTGCGCGACCCGTCCGGCGCTAACTACTCGCCTTACACGTTCCCGAACCCCTCGCTGGCCCAGGTTGGCGTCTCGCAGCCGCTCAACAAGCCGGTGCTCGATCACATCGACGTGATCGGCGGCGGGGTGACGGGGTACAAGATCCCGGGCGCGGCTGACTACTCCGGCCAGTGGCCCAACACCTGGATCTCGAACCCCGATATGGCCACGGTGCCTGAAGGTGCGAAGAACACTTCCGCGCAAGTAGTGCGCACGTTCGGCCAGGGCAACTGGCACTCCGTGCCCGGCGACAAGCAGTACAAGGCGATGGTGTTCCGTCTTCGCAACGTGAACCAGTCGCAGTACCTGCGTCTGCGCGGTTCGAACCTGCCGGCCTCGGTGCCGTTCGAAACGGATGCCGATGGCAACCCGTTGGCGGACATCAACACCAACGCCGCGGCGATCAACCCGACGCTGCCGGGCGGCACGGACGGCGCGCCTGCGAATGCGAACCTGCGCATTCCGTGCACGACGACGGGTACCAACGTTCCCGAGACTGCCGTGACCTACACGGGTACGACGATCAATGGCTGCCCGGCGCATCTGCCGGTGGTCAATGGTCAGAAGATGGTCGCGTATGACGTGGCGGCCTGGTCGGACCTGTGGTTCTACAGCAATCCGGTCTTCATCGAAGTGAAGGGGTCGTCGCTGGTTGCCGGCGTCAAGTAGCTCCCTGACAACTCGAGTGCCCCCGGGCGCCGCGCGGAAACGCGCGGCGCCTTCTCTCTTTTAAAGCGTAAGGCCTATGTCCACCACTCTCGATGCCATTGCCTCGGATACCTCGCACGCCGCTCGAAGCCGGAAGCCGGCGCCAGCCTGGCTGCGCGAGCCGCTGTTGCACTTCATCGTGCTGGGTGCCGTGTTGTTCGGCGCCGATCACCTGCTGGCGAGCCGCGACGATGACCCGCATACCATCGTCATCGACGCGGAAGTGGATAAGCACGCCATCCAGGTGTTCAAGGAAGCGCGCGGCCGCGATCCGAACAGCGATGAGCTGTACGCGCTGCGCAAGGTGTGGCTCGACAACGAAGTGCTGTATCGCGAGGGTCTCGCGCTGGGGCTGGACCGGGGCGACACGGCCATTCGCGAACGCGTGATCTTCAAGGCGCTGAGCATGGTGGACGCGGGCGTCAAACTCCCGACCATCGATGAAGCGGTGCTGCGCGCCTGGTTCGAAAGCCATCGCCAGAAATACGATGAGCCGGCGCGATACGATTTCGAGGAAGCCGTGATGGCCGGTGATCGCTCGGAAAGCGCGGCGCGCGCGTTCGCGCAGGCGCTGAACGCCGGAGCTCCCGGTGAAGTGCAAGCCGATCTGCGCGTGTTCACCGCGCGGCCGCAAGAGAACATCGTGCAGAGCTACGGCGCCGACTTCGCCACCGCGCTGGCGGCGGCGGCCACCGGTGACTGGCAGGCGCTACCCAGCAAGGGTGGCTCGCGCGTGATTCGCCTGAAGTCGGTGACGGCGCCCAAGCCCGCCACTTTCGACGACGTCAGCGGCCTCGTGCTCCAGGACTGGACGGACTCGGTGATGTCCGAGCAACGCAGCGTGGCGGTGCACGCGCTGGCCAGGAAGTACGACGTGAAAGTGACCGGCAAGCAATGAGCAGCGTCATGCGCGTGCTCTCGTTCCTGGCGCTGGCGCTCGTGGCCAACGTCGCCCACGCGCACGAGATGACCATGGCCGAGATGGAGCTGCGTGAAACGCGGCCCGGAGAGTTCCTGTGGCAGTGGGGCGCCAGTGGCAGCCGTCCCATCGCCGACGAACTCACGCCTGCGTGGCCGGATTCCTGCCGCAACGAAGGCAATGTTCTGCGTTGTGGCGATGCGGGCCTCACCGGCGTGCTGTCGATCGACGGCGTGGGCGAGCGCTATTCGGCGGCGTTGGTGAAAGTGTTCTGGCGCGACGGTCAGAGCCGCGTCTACACGCTCACCGAGCGACAGCCCGCCGTGCATCTGTACGGCTCGGCGGACGACCAGCGCGGAATGGGTGAGATCGCGCGCGCGTATCTCGCGCTCGGCGTCGAACACATCCTGAGCGGCATCGACCACCTCATGTTCGTGGCCGCGTTGCTGTTCCTGGTTGGCTTCAAGCGCAGGCTGGTGTGGACCATCACGGCCTTTACGCTGGCGCACAGCCTCACGCTGGCCAGCGCCGCGCTCGGCTGGCTCACGCTGCGGTCAGCGCCGGTGGAGGCGACGATCGCACTGTCCATCGTGCTGGTGGCCAGCGAGGCGTTGAATCCACGCGAAACGCTGGCGCGCCGCCTGCCGGCGCTGGTCGCCTTCCTGTTCGGCCTCGTGCATGGGCTCGGATTCGCCGGCGCGCTGGCCGACATCGGCCTGCCGCAGAATCACCTGGCCACGGCGTTGCTCACGTTCAATATCGGCGTCGAGATCGGGCAGCTGTTCGCCGTTGCGGTGGTCTGGGCCGTGTGGCGCGTGGTTCGCAACTGGCGACTCGCGGACCTGAGCCGCGTCCCGTTGCTCTACGGCATCGGTTCGCTCGCCGCGTACTGGTCGTGGATGCGCGTCGCCGCGGTGTTTGGATAACGAGATGGAACGACGTATCTATCTACTCGCCGGTGTCGCCGTGCTCGCCGCAGGGGCAATCGCCCTCTGGGCCTTCCCGGGTCCGGGGGCCGGACCTGGCGCGGACCCGGTCGTTGGCGCAGTTCCGGTGTCACAGCCGGCGCCCGCTGCAACTCCGCCACCCAGCCAGGATCCCGCACCGCCAGCGGCTGCCAGGAAAACCACGGCGCAATTGATTTCGGACACGGCCAGCGGTGATGCCAGCACGCGTGCGTCCGCCATCGCAGCGCTGGCTGAAGCTCCGCGCGCGGAAGCGTTGCCCGTGCTGGCGCGACTGATCACCGACGGCGAGCCGGAGGTCGATCGAGTGCTGGCGTTGCAATCGCTGCGCGACCTCGCGCTGAACCAGGGTGACACCGATGGCGCAGTTCGTGATGCGATCCGCCACGTGATCTACCACGGCGACGATTTCTCCAGGAAGGACGACGCGCAGGATGCGCTCGAAATCATCGAGGAGTCGCTTCAGCGTCAGTGAACCCCCGCACGTGTTGCAGACTCGTGCCGGCGCGTGTATCTGTCGGCACATGATCGCCGACGTTTCCGTTCGCCTGGCCACGCTGTCCGATGCCGCGGATATCGCCGCCATGTCGCGCGACTACATAGAGCAGGGCCTGCCGTGGACGTGGACGCAAGAACGCGTGGCCCACTCCATTGGTGACCGCGAGACAAACGTGGTGGTTGCCGGCGAGAACGGCGCCATCATCGGCTTCGGCATCATGTTCTACGCCAGCGACGACGCGCATCTGCTGCTGTTCGCCGTGCGGCGCACGCATCGGCGCCGTGGCGTGGGCAGCGCCATCCTGCGCTGGCTCGAGGATGTGGCGCGCGCGGCGGGTGCAAACCGCATCCGCGTCGAGTGCACGCGGGAAAATTCGGCCGGTCGCAATTTCTACTGCGAGCACGGGTACCACGAGCTCGACATCACGAAGAAGATGTACCGCGGGCTCAAGGACGGCGTCCGCCTCGAGAAATGGTTTCGCGAAAACGCCTGAGAGCGTGCGGCTGGTTCAACTCGTCGCGGCAGCGGACGTTGTACCCGGCGCGGCTTGCTTCTTCATGGTTCCCAGGAACGATCCGGCAATCACCAGTGGAAAACCGATGGCCATGCCGATGGTCAGCGGCTCGTGCAGCACCAGCGCGCCTAACAGGATGGCCACGGCCGGATTCACGTAGGTAATGACCGTGGCGCGCGCGGGACCCACCTCGGCGATCAGCGCGAAGAACACGATGAACGCCGCGGCCGTGCACAACACGCCGAGCCCGATGACGGAGAGGATCGCGGGCGTGCTGAACGTTTCCGGCCACAGGAACGGCGCGAACGGCGCGTAGATGACGGTGGCGAGGATCAACGACGCGGTGATGACGCCCATGGCGGGCACGTCATTGAGCTTGCGGTCGATGATGATGGGACCGATGGCGTAGCACAGCGCAACGGCGATGGTGGCGGCCACGGCCGGCAGATCGTCGAAGTGGATGTCGAGACCCACGAGCAGCGCTACACCGGCAAAACCGAGCCCCAGGCCGAACAGCCGGCGCGGCTCGAGCTTTTCGTGTCCCAGTTTCGTGACGATGATGGCGGCGAACAGCGGGACGACGGCAATCAGCAACCCGGCCGTCGAGCTATTGAGCCGCGTCTCCGCGTGCCCGAGCAGCAGCCAGGGCACCGTGATCTCGATGAGCGTGAACGCGAGCAGCCACTTCCATCGGCGGAACGCCGGCGCCAGCGCCTTGCGATGCAACGCGATCGGCAACAACAGCAGCGAGCCCATCAGCGTGCGCGTGCCAGCCACCACCAGTGGATCGAATTCGCCCACGGCAATGCGAATGAGCAGGTAGGGCATGCCCCAGAGCAGCCCCAGCGAGAGAAACAGGATCCAGCCGCGTTTAGACATCGCGCGATTGTAGAGAACGTTCGGGCGAGCGGTTAACAAGTAGAGCTTGGTCTCGAACAATGAAAACTAATTGACTCGCGTATCCTTCGGCCGATGCGGCTGAAGAAGTGGTATCGGATGGGCGGTCTGCGAATCTTCAACGCGCCCGTTTACGTGCACTCCGCGGTTCCCATCGTCACTGCGGTGCTTTGCCTCGCTGCCTTCAGCGATGTCCTGAGCGCAGCAGTGCTGATTGCCTGCTACCTGTCAGTGATCCTGGTGCATGAAATCGGGCACGGCTTCGTCGCGCGCCGCCGAGGGCTCGAAGTGTTGTCGCTTTCGATCGGTGCGTTGCACGGCCGGTGCGAATACGAAGCACCCGAATACGAGTGGGACGACGTGCTCGTGGCCTGGGGCGGAGTGGTCGCGCAACTCATCATCGCCATTTCCATCCTGGTCTGCGAGGCGATATTCCCGAGCTTCGCGAGCGGCGCTCTGGGTCCGGTCGTGCTGGTGTTTGGCTACGTCAACCTGCTGATCGCGCTCATCAATCTGGCGCCCGCGGAAGGAATGGACGGAGCGCTGGCGTGGCGAATCATTCCGCTGCTGCGGCAGGCCAGGCGTCCTAAGCGCAAACCGGCATCCAGAGTGACGCCCTTCAGACGCAAATAGGCGTCAACCGGGCAAGGGTGCGTCAGCCCGTGCTTCCTCCAGCGCCCAGTCCACGAAAGTGCGCACGAGGGGCCGGCGAAAGTGCGCCGCCGGCGCCGTGAGGTAGTAGCTCCACGGCGCCATCCAGGTTTCCCGCGTCACGCGCACCAGCTGGCCGCGTTCCAGCAGCGGACTGACATGCGGCGCCCGGCCGATGGCGATGCCGAGCCCGGCGACGGCAGCACCGATCAGCACGATGGAATCGCTGAACTGCGGGCCGCGGCCGACCGAGGCGGTGGACAGGCGTGCGCGCTCGAACCATCCGCGCCAGCCGAGCCAGGGCTGATCGTTGCCGGCGTCGGTGTCGTGCAGCAACGGGTAGGCAGCCAATTCCGCCAGCGTGTCGGGAACGCATCCGCCGCGAAAAAGCTGCGGGCTCGCCACGGGGAACAGTTCCTCGCGGCACAGCAGCTCGCCCTGCAGGCCGCGCCCGGGTGCCGGAGCAAAGCGGATGGCGAGGTCGATGGCGTCACGACGGAAGTCCATGACCTGCCGCGACGTGCGCAACACCACGTCGATGCGCGGAGCCCGCTCGCGAAACCGGTGCATGCGCGGCAGCAGCCAGCCATTGGCGAACGCGGCAAGCGTAGTGACCGTGATCACGCCGTCGGCGCGCTTGGCGCGCACGCGCGCCGTGGATTCGCCCAGCAGGTCGAAGCCCGCCGACAGCTCGGGTAGATAGTCGCGGCCCTGGTCGGTGAGCGTGAGGCCGCGCGCCAGGCGCTGGAACAGCACGGTGTCGAGATAGTCCTCGAGCCGCCGGACCTGCTGGCTCACGGCCGCGGGTGACACGCGCAGCTCCGTGGCCGCCGCCACGAAGCTGCCGAGCCGCGCCGAAGCTTCGAAGGCGCGCAGCGCATTGAGTGGAGGAAGTCGTCTTGCCATGGCCAGAGCAAGAATAACTTAGCCTCAGGGAAAATCCTTGGTTCTCGCG
>Ga0193753_10001979_pt1 | contig 16798 bp, 10 predicted proteins | sample H1c2metaG_FD_144925 | JGI IMG/M metagenome (GOLD analysis project Ga0193753, IMG submission 144925) | Soil microbial communities from a riparian zone of the East river system, Colorado, United States - H1c2 | ecosystem: Environmental > Terrestrial > Soil > Riparian zone | place: USA: East... | reverse complement strand
CGTGGGTACCCAGTAGATGGTGTATGCCACGAGGTCTCGCGGGTTGAGTTGCCAGTCCAGACGGCCATTGAACTGTTGGTTCTTGCTGGAGCTTGGGGCGATGGTATTGACGCGGAACACATCCGGGACGCCGTCGAAGCCGCCGCCAACGCCTGGAGAGCCATTGCTCACATAGCCGGGATCACCGGTGCCGCGCGCCGTTGGAAGCGGTGAGCCCAAGTCGAGCGCGTTGCCTCCGTTGTAGCTGACATCGCGGCAGTAGGCTGCGCTGAGTGTGGCGAAGGCGCAGGTGGAGTTGGGCGTGATGGACTGATAGTTGACGCTCTCCCCTTTGTAGCCGGTGATGGCTGCGGAGACGCCGCCCTGTTTCGCCTGGGCGACGAGGGCATCGTAAGCTGGAGTCTCGTACCAGTTGGTGGCTTGCGAGCGTCCGCTGTTACGCAGCTCTTCATAGGAGAAGAAGAAGAAGATGCGGTCCTTCCAGATAGGGCCACCGATGCTGCCGCCAAGCTGGTTGAACCTGTTGTTGTCGCGTTGAACGTCAGAGCCCGGACCGTTGTAGCGCTGATAGGCATCGAGACCAGGGCGGTGGAATTTGAAGAAGGCGCTGCCATGGAAGGCGTTCGTTCCATTCTTGGAGACGATCAGCACCTGGGCTCCGCTGTTGCGTCCGTTGGTGGCGTCATAGGGGCCGGTCTGGGTTTGGACCTCCTTTACGGATTCTTGATTCGGCGTGATGACCGCGCCGCCGCCCCAGGCGAGCGAGTTGACCTGGCTGCCGTCGATCTGGAAGGAGTTGCCGGAGGTGCGGACGCCATTGGCCTGGGTCTGGGCACGGTTTTCTACCTGAAAGATGCTGCCTGTGCCAGTGCTGCCGCCGATGCCTCCATTGCCAGGCAGGGAGAAGCTGCCTCCTCCGCCAGAGCTCTGCGAGCCATCGCCCAGGGAGCCGGGCGTCAGCCGCAAGAGCTGGTAGGGATCACGATTGGAAGAGGGAAGCGACTGCAGGTCTTTGGCGGTGATGGTCCCTGCGATGTTCGCGGTCGCAGTGTCGATGGCAGGGGAGGTATCGGTTACGGTGACCGATGTGGAGGTGTCTCCGACGGCGAGGGTGATGTCGAGGGACTGCATGGTTTCGCCCGAGATGGCGACGTTGTCGACCGTCTTCTTGGAGAATCCCTTGCTTTCTACCGTGACACTGTAAGGCGCGGGAGCGAGGCGGTTGAAGGTGAAGGAGCCGCCGGCGCCCGTCTTGACGGTCTGGGTCTGGTTGGTCTCCTTGTCGACGATGGTGACGGAGGCGCCGGGGATCACACCGCCTGTCGAGTCGGTGACGGTGCCTTGCAGCCCTGCACGATATTGTGCGCTGGCCGAGGGCACGGTGAACAAGGCAGCGAAGACGATGGCGAGGCATTGCAGCCAGCCGCGAAACGCGATGTTCTGTCTATGGGCGCGGGAGGTAGAGGGAAATAAAAGTGTGTTCATCACGGCTCCTAAAAGGGAGCGGCCAAACGTACATGAGACCAATGCTCCGGTTATCGATTAATCGTTCTTGTCATCGGGTTCAACAAGCCCGCAGGATGGGTGCGAAACGATTAAATCCATACCGAGGTGTTGCCCGACTTTGTTTTCGCTTTATTTAAACTATTGATATCCAGACATGGGAAAAATTACACACACAGTCGTCTTACACGCACAGCCATCCTCCCTCGTCGAGTCAAGACAACTCGAAGAGAAGAAGAATGACACAACCGTTGGATGAGGAATTGGTGGATTTAGCTGTTTCGGTATGGAAATAAATTAAGGGAAAATGAATCGGTGTGATGGCGAGATGGGATGGACTTTGTTTGATGCTGGTTCGAGCGAGCTCCCGGGGTGGTGTTGGTGTTAATGAGTGGGATGCCGAGGGTGGATTCGAGAGGGTGCTCCACGACGAGCGGTGTCTGGAAGTAATACATCCTGCTGAATTTACTGTGTTTGATCCTTTGACAATGATCGTCCGCGCTTCGGATAATGGAGAGGCCTTCCCATCGAAAGGAGCGTGGACTATTACGTGGCGCTTTCTACCTCGATTCACACCTGTCATTCGATTAGGCTGGAAGGGACGCTACAGGCTGAATCATGGAGAGAGAGTGTACGTGAATCGCAGAGAGTTTATTCGGGATACGACATTGACCGCTGGCGCATCGCTGATTCCCCCGATGATGCCACAGGCCGTTTCACAGCAGACTCCGCAACAAACTCCCCGGTCGCTGCCGCTGAATCGTGGCTGGCTCTTTCTGCCAAAGACGGTCAAGGGCGGCCACGAAGTTGGCCTGGACGATTCAAGCTTTACGAAGATCGTGTTGCCGCACACGAACAAGGTGCTGCCCTGGCATAGCTTCGATGAGGCAAGCTACGAGTTCATCTCGATCTATCGCCGACATTTCAAGGTTCCGAGTTTCGCGAAGGGAAGGCGAGTCTTCGTGGATTTCGAAGGTGTGATGACTGCGTCAACGGTGTGGGTTAACGGGGTTCGATTGGGGGAGTACAAGGGAGGCTATACTCCGTTTTCCTTTGAACTTACAGAGCACCTTCATCTTTCGGGCAACAATGTTCTGGCTGTGGAGGTCGACTCTCGCGAGCGGGCCGATATACCGCCCTTCGGCTACGAGGTGGACTATCTGACATTTGGCGGCATCTACCGCGAAGTGAGTCTGCGGGTTGTTCCTCACTTCCACCTGGAGAATCTCTTTGCCCGGACGCGAAACGTTCTTTCGGGGCAGCCGGCGCTCGATGTGGAGTGCTTCTTCAACGGCGATAGCGAGGTTGATTTGCATCGGTATTCGGTGGAGGTGGAGCTGCGCAATGAGGGCGAGGTCGTCGCTCGTCAGGTGGCGAAGCTTCGTAGTACGTCATCCGCTTCGACTGGGCTTTTGTCTCAGGTCATCGAGTTGAACAACCTGAAGGGGATTGAACTCTGGTCCCTGGAGAAGCCGAAGCTTTATACGGTTGATGTGCGGCTGCTGGAGCAGGGAAGCCCTATCGACCGGGAGAGCCGGCGCATCGGCTTCCGCGAGGCGAAGTTCACTGCAAAAGGGTTTTCCCTTAATAATAAGATTATCAAGCTGCGCGGATTGGATCGGCATCAAACCTTTCCCTTTGTGGGCCAGGCGATGCCGGGGCGGGTGCAAAGGCGTGATGCGGAGATTCTTCGCAAGCAGCTGAAGTGCAATATCGTGCGAACGTCCCACTACCCTCAGTCGCGGCATTTCCTCGATGCGTGCGACGAACTCGGTTTGCTGGTGCTGGAAGAGATTCCGGGGTGGCAGCACATCGGCGACAAGAGCTGGCAGGACATCGCGGTCGACAATGTGAAGCGCATGATCTGCCGCGATTGGAACCATCCTTCGATCATTCTGTGGGGCGTCCGGATTAACGAATCGAAGGATAGCCATGACTTCTATACGCGTACCAACGCGCTGGCGCACTCGCTCGATATAACGCGGCAGACAGGGGGGATTCGCGCTAACTTCGAGTCGGAGCTGCTGGAGGATGTCTTCACGATGAACGACTTCGGGTTTCCCCTGAAGGCTCCGAATCATCCGCTCTATCTGAATACGGAGTTTGTGGGGCATACGTTTCCAACGCGCTCCACGGATAATTCTCCTCGTCTGCGAGAGCATATGTTTCGGCATGCGCGGATTCATGACCAGATTGCGTCCGACCCGCAGTTCGCGGGCGGCATCGGGTGGTGCGCGTTCGACTACAACACACATGCCAACTTTGGCTCTGGCGACCGGATCTGCTATCACGGCGTCTCGGACATCTTTCGCGAGCCGAAGTTTGCCGCCGGGTTCTATCGTTCGCAGTGCGATCCAGCAGAGGAGATTATCCTAGAACCTGCATTTCATTGGGCGCGGAACGACGAGAATGTTGGCTTCTCGGAGGCGGTGATCTGCTCCAACTGCGAGTTGATCAAGCTGTACCTGGATAGCGGGAAGGGATTTGAGCTGATTTCCGAAGCCAACCCCAACCGAAAGGATTTCTCCCATCTGCGCTTTCCACCCTTCTCGACTGTTCTTGGAAGGAAAGAGCTGGAGGAGTGGGGGAATCTACGCATTGACGGATTCATCGGCGAAAGGCTCGCCATCTCTAAAACGTATTCAGGAAGAGGAGTGGATCATGACTTGCAACTTCTTCCGGACGATCACGAGCTTATCGCAGATGGTGCCGATACCACCCGTGTCGTCCTCCGGATGGTGGATGAGTTTGGACAGATTCGCCCCATAGCAAACGACGCAATCTCGTTCACGCTGGATGGTCCGGCACAACTCATTGGCCCGAATCCGTTTTCGCTGGTGGGAGGTACTGGTGCGGTTTGGATTCGTACGCTTGAGCAGCCCGGGGAGATTACGCTGAAGGCGGAACACTCTCTGTTCGGCCAGCGCGAGATTCGGATACGCTCTTCCCAGGTTGAGGATGGCTTGATCTGAGAGCAGCAGGGTTTGAGCGGTTGCTGGAAGAGGAGACGGTGGAGGCACATGATCGTCAAGAAACAGATTGGATGGATTGCGCTGCTTGTGTGCGGTGTGATTGCCCTATGCGCAGATCCCTGTGGGATCGCTCAGACTGACGGACGCCAGGGACCTCAGCTCTCATCGGCCGAGACAGGCGCTGTGAATCGGAAGATCGCCACGCTGCATTCGTCTGCTGATCGAAAGGTGGCTCAGTCCTGGAGCAATGCCAAGAAAGTCGCGGAGGTACTTTGCCGGCCTGTGGCGTTGACGACTCTCCAGCGGACGACAAGCGGAGTTGATCGCGTGTTTCTTGGTACGGACGCGCCGGATAGCCTGAGTCTAGAGAGCAATCGGCGATTGATTGGGAGCGGGCAATTTCGTACACCGCAGGGCTGGCAGGATTTTACGTTTACCTGTGAGCTGAATCCGGAGACAGGAAAGGCCACTAGCTTTCAGACAGGACCGGCGCGGCAATAACCGTGCCGAATCCGGGGCGATAACTTGCCGCCCACCTATGGGGCAGATGCGTTGCCATAGCGCGTCGCGAGGTGTGGGTGAGGTTCCCTTCGCTTTGAGGCTCGATTTATTTTCTGGAATTTGTATTCCCCAGAGGTTCCAGGAAGCGGAATAGAACAGTGTTGAGAGATTCGAGAGAGCGCATGCGGTCCAAGGTTCTGCGTCCTGAGACGAGCGGTAAGAGTGCGCCACGGCGGCGCGCAGGAGGTAGAAACCACGTTCAATCCGGACAATTCAGCGGAGGTTTTGGAGGCATAACATCCTCACTTGGGAGAGACCTGCCTGGGATGTGATCCCGTATGCTGAGAGCTGGTTTCCCGTCTACAAGGATCGGGATCATCTGCTCTTCCGAGACTCGCAAAAAGACAATGTAAATGAGTAACGAAACGACGAAAGGTAAAATGACTCATCCCGAGTGGGCTCGCCGTACATTTCTGAAGAAGGCCGGACAAGGTCTAGCTTCTCTCCCCCTGCTTTCGGCTCTGCCGATAACTCTTGAGGCTCAGACGCCTGCGAAACGACATGCAAGAGGGCATGTCATGCCAGTCCCGGCGAAGGTGGCTGTCAAACTGAATGTGCGCGACTTTGGCGCTGTCGGTGATGGCAAGACCAAGGACACTGCTGCAATCCAGGGGACGCTGGACCGTTGTAGCGTGCTCGGAGGCGGAGAGGTTCTTGTTCCGGCGGGCGAGTATCTGACGGGTGCAATTGTGCTGCGTTCCAACACGCTTCTGCGGCTCGACGAGGGCGCGACACTGTTTGGCTCGCCTGATATGGCCGACTATCCTCTGACGCAGGTTCGCTGGGAAGGGCGGTGGATCAAGGGATATATCGGGTTCGTCTCTGCGATGGATGCCGAGAATATCGGCATTGCCGGGAAGGGCAAGATCATCGGCAGCAGCGCAGTGGTCGGCCGAGTCGACCGGAAGACGAAACTTCGCCTTCCGGCGCTTATCGAGTTCACCAGCTGCAAGAATGTTCGGGTGGAGGACTGCTTCACCAAGAACTATGGCATGTGGTCGATCCATCCAACGTACTGCGAGAACATTACATTCAAGAATGTGACTGTCCGGAGCGGCGCAGATGGGATCGATATCGACTCCTGCAAGCATGTCGTTATCGATGGATGCGACTTTGACACCACCGACGACTGCATCTCGCTCAAATCCGGTCGCGGTGCGGAAGGGTATTCCATCCTGCGTATGACGGAGGATGTACGCATCTCCAACTGCACGTTTATGGATGCGGTCTGGGCGTGTATCGGGATAGGGAGCGAGACCTCCGGTGGTATTCGCAATGTCCATGTCGAACACTGCAAGTGTCTTGGTGCGAGGACCTTCGCGATCTACATCAAGAGCCGTCCGGGGCGTGGCGCCTTCATCGAAGACATTTATATGAACGACCTTGAGGTGTCCGGTGCGAAGGCAGGGTTTCTCCGCTTCAACATACTCGATAGCGGCAAGCAGGATGAGTTCATGGTGCCCGGAGATGAAGGCATTCCGACCATCCGGAACTTCCATTTCAGCAATATCCGGGTTACGGATGTGCCGATGCTGGTCGATGGAGTTAATATCCATCCCAACAAGCCACTTGAAGGATTCTCGCTTACGAACGTCAGCGGCACATGCGGGAAGGGAATCTATCTTGCGAACATCAAGCATGCGGAGCTGCGCAATATCAAGGTGACGGGCTTCAGTGGGGCGCTGCTCAACACATATAACGTGACGGGAACCGGCCTTGCCGGCGCGGCTCCTCTTACGGCAGCAAAGACTCCCGATCCGATTCCAGCACCGGCTACCCCATACTTGTTGCACTAAGTCAGCGATTGAGAATGTGATGGCGCCAACGGTGAGACGCCATCACGTTTAATTATGTGGTCATCGCTCCAAAGCGATGACGCCCCAGGGGCCTGTGCCGGCTTTGATTTTTTTGGTTACGGTGTTCGTCGCAAGATCCACGACCGAGATGTCGTTCGATGGTCCATTGGCCGAATAGAGAGTCTTGGCATCAGGCGACAGGGCAATACCCCAAGGCCGCTGGCCAACTTCAACGGCTCCGAGGACGGTGTTGGCGGCGGTGTCGATGGTGAAGACCTGGTGTCCACGGCCTGTGCTGACGTATAGCCTGGTGGCATCCGGCGAGAGCAAGACGGCCATGGGTTTGATCATGCCCGGCTTGCCAAGGGAGATTGCCTTGAGCATCTTGTGCTTTACTGCATCGACCACGACGACCGTTCCATCGTTTTCGGCGTTGATATAGGCGCGGGAGCCGTCAGGCATAAATGCAATAGAGCGCGGGCGGTGACCGACTTTGAAGGTGGCGATGATTTTTCCGGCTATGGGGTCGAGCACGGCGATATTGCCCTTCTCCTCCGAGGTGACGTAAACGAGTTTTCCGTCGGGGCTGACTTTAACTCCCTCTGGCTGCTCGCCTATTTTGAGCGTCTTGAGTACATTGCCGGAGGCGATGTCAACGATGCTGACGGCAGAGACATCCTCGTTCGAGATGTAGAGATATTTGCCATCTTTGCTGACGTCGAAGTTTTCCGGGTCGGAGCCGCCATGAATGATGCGGGTCAACTTGTTCTGCTTCACATCGAAGACGCCAATGCCATCGGCGGTTTTGTCAGGGGGAGGGAGGGTGCTCTCATCGACATCGGGGCCGGCGATCGGCGATCCGCTAAGCGCCACGTAGAGAGTCTTGTGGTCGGGACTCGCGTGAATTCCGCGGGGGCGCTTGCCGAGTGGAATGGTCGCAATCACCTGCGATGTGCCGGAGTCGATGACGGTCAGGTCTCCGGAGACCTCGTTCGTAACGTAGACCCGTGGACCCGAAGACTCTGGAATTGGCTCTGGCACAGCTGGAGCCTGATTCTTTGAGGGGGAGCAGCCTATTGAAAGCACCGAAAGGCCTGTCGCGAGCAGTACGCAATGTAGCTTATGCATGGATCATTTTCCCTTGAATGTGAAATTGGTCACGGCGTCGTTATGCGGAGCAACGCTTACCTGTTGTTCCTGGGTGCCGAGGTTTTCCTGCCAGACTTCGATGGTGTACGTACCGGGAGGCAGATTCTTGATTGCGAAGGTTCCATCGTCCTTCGAGACGGCAAAATACGGATGTTCCAAAACTCCGATATAGGCGTGCATCCAGCTGTGGATGTTGCATTTGACCCGGATCATGATCTCAGGCTTCACGAACTTTCGGCTCAACGGAGCATCGCCTGGCCCCTGGCTGTGGTTCCACTCGCGATTGATCTGAGCCATCGGATGGATATTGTGAGTTACGGGGTCCGAGTTGATGACGTGTAGTACCTGATTGGTCTGAATGCCTAACACGCGTGGACGGAACCAGCAGCCACTCTGATCGATGGTGACGGGAGTTGTGGGAACTTCGAAGGTCTTTCCTTCGAGCCCTTTCTTTACATAGATGAAGGCGTTGCCGAGGGAGCCCTTTGAGCTCACAATCAACGACTCGTCGTAGGCTTTGCCGTGATGGGCTTCGACGCAGGCAGGGTCTTCGCTCATGTCGATCATCTTGCGGGCCGGCTTTTTTCCTGTGTAGCGTATTGTCCCGGTGATCGATCCGGCGGTTTCTGGGTCGACCTTGAAAAACGAGACGATGGGCTGACTGACAGGGGCGGGCGTTGCGTCGGTTTTCGTCTTTCCTGTGCAGCCTGTCGTGAGTGCGATGGCGCAACAGAGACAGCAGAGAGTGACCGCGTGGATGATTTTCATATCAACAAATTTAGCTTACTCCTGCCTGGGCGGTCCGACGTTAGGGGGCATCTCGCCCGTGAGGGATATGAGGAACTGCACCAGGTCTGTGCGGTCCTGACCGGACAGCTTGATCACCCGAATATCTTTGTCCAGATAGGGGTTCGAATTTCCCCCTCCCGCATAGAAGTCGACGACCTCCTTCAGGGTCTTCAGGCTGCCGTCGTGCATGTACGGGCCTGTATTCGCAATGTTGCGGAGGGTGGGAGTTTTGAAAGCACCTTTATCAGCGTCCACTTTCGTCTCGTGGTAGCGGCCGATGTCGTGGAAGTTGCCGTCGTCGCCTACTCCCTCTCCGATGTTGTGGAATTTGCCATCGGTGAAGAGCGCGTACTTTGCGTCGATGGTGTGGCAGGCTGCACAGTTGCCTTTTTGCGGATCTCTAAAGATGGCAAGACCCCGTATCTGACTCGGCGTGAGCGCTCTTTTATCTCCACCGAACTGGTATCGATCAAAGGCAGAGTCGCCGCTTAGGATCGTTCGTTCAAAGCTGGCGAGCGCTTTCTCAACCCTGCCGATGGTCATGTCCTCACTGCCAAATGCTTTGAGAAGCATGGCCTTGTACACGGGGTCGGCGCCGAGCTTCGAGACGGAGACCTCGTGGGTCTGATTCATCTCTACAGGGTCGGCGATGGGGCTGGCTGCCTGCTCCTCGAGGCTGATGGCACGGCCGTCCCAGAATTGGAGCGGCAGGTAAGCGGCGTTAGTCACGGTGGGAGCATTGCGAACTCCGATCATTCCGCCTACGCCCTTCGAGATTTCGAGGCCGTCCGTGAATCCCCGTTGCGGATTGTGACACGAGGCGCAAGCCAGAGAGTTGTCCTTGGAGAGCTTCTTGTCGTAGAACAATCTGCGACCGAGGGCGATGGCATCTGCGGTGGGCGGGTTGTCCGCGGGAAGGGGAACCGGGGGCAGTCCCAGGGGGGCGTTGATTTCAACGGTGGCGCCGAGGGGCCTTTCGTTGACCGGAGCTTTGCATCCGATGCCAAAGGCCAACGATCCGGTCACAAGAATCGCACTCAAGACGGTTTCACATCGTTTCAATATCATGCGGTTAAAGAAAGGATGATAGACGACCGGAATGGTACGCTTGAGGCTTGTCTTCCTGGATTTCAACGATGAGCCCATACTTCATTTTTCTCACAAAATCAGACCATTTTGACTCAGTAGACCAGATTCGGTGAGCCGATGCAGCGAGATGAGAGGGGGATGCGTGAAAAATGCGAATGACCTTGACATCAGTCCCACTGCATGGATAATATCCTCGCGAAATGAGACGTCTCATGATTAACGAAACTCAAGCTTAATTCATGGTTCTTATTTCGGGTTAACTCCCTTTGTTGACATGAGCGCATCAACAAGGACGATCTCTGGTTGGTGAGGTTTTAATTTTCTATGGATCTATGTAAATTCTCTCGAGCTGAAGTCGCACGAAGAGTACTTGGTTTGGTTTTCTTAGTTGGCTGCGGGTGTGTGACTCCATGGATGGGGACAGCGCAGGGGCAGACTGCCGGGGCGCCGGAGTGGACTACAAGCAGCTTCAACCCGCAGCGGGACGGGTGGCAAAGAAATGAAACGAAGATCACCCCAGAAAATGCCAAGAATCTTCAACTTCTCTGGAAGGTGAAGCTTGATATCAAGACAATGGGGATGCAGTCCTTCAGGGAACCCCTTATTGTTTCGGGTGTCGGCACGGCCGGTGGCGCTAAAACTCTGGCGATTTTGGCGGGCAGTTCGAATGAAGTTTATGGCGTCGATGCCGATAGCGGTGCGGTGGTATGGCAAAAGAAGCTGAAGTGGTCCTCACAGAAGCCGCAGGAGCCTGGAGAGGGCCGCGGGTTTATCTGTACGAATGCTTTGAGCGCAACACCGGTTGTTACGCCTGCGGGGACAGGGGAGAGATTTCTTTATGTGCTTTCCAGTGACGGCTACCTGCACAGCATGAACTTATCCACCGGGGAGGAGAAGGATGCTCCCGTTCAAGTGCTTGCCGCACCCTACGGAAAGCCCTACGGCTTGAACCTGGTGAACAACGTCATCTACACCATCACCGGCCAGGGATGTGCCGGCAATCCAAACGCCCTGTACGCGGTCAATTTAGCGAATAAAAAGGTGACAATCTCTTCTCCTCCTCAAGGAGGTCTATGGGGCGTCGCCGGCCCAGCGATCAGCTCCGATGGAACGATCTACTTTGAATCCGGCGATGGTCCGTACGACGCGAAAGAGGGACGGTTATCTACAAGCGTCGAAGCTTTCACGTTCTCGAACGACACGTTGACGCTCAAGGACTATTACACGCCATCTAACTATGAATGGTTGACGAAGCGCGACCTGGATATGAATGCCACTCCTGTTGTATTTCCATATAAAGGCGGGGATTTGCTGGTGGCCTCCGGCAAAGAAGGACGCTTCATCGTGCTGGACAGCAAGTCAATAGGGGGAGCGAATCACGAGACTCCAGCATCCCGGACGGAGTTGATTACGAATACAAATGCGAACTTTCAGACCGAGGGAACTTGGGGAAGCCACGCTGCGTGGAAGGGCAAGGATGGCACTCAATGGGTGCTGGCTCCTACTGGCTCGGAGGCAGCGGTGAAATTTCCGATTACGCAGGGAAAGACACCAAATGGCGGCATTATCGCGTTCAAGGTTGATGACAAAAGCGGCAAACCAAAGCTATCGCCGGCATGGGTGTCTCGGGACATGATTACTGCCGAGCCCCCCGTGATTGCCAATGGAGTGGTGTTCGCGCTTGCCGGTGGTGAGTTCACTGGCCAGGCGAACGATGCTGTGGGCGGCCTCTTCAGTTCAGAGGAGCGGATTCAAAAATCTGTTCCCGCAAAGCTCTATGCGCTTGATGCCATAACGGGCAAAGAATTGTATTCAAGTGGAGATCAGGTCACATCCTTTTTGCATCAGGCTGGTCTCTCCGTCGCCGGTGGCCGAGTGATCTTCGGTACCTTCGACGGAACGATCTACTGTTTCGGCGTCAAGTGACGCTCCAATTCAATGAGGGGATCGACCTTGAATTTTAAAAGGATTGATAGGAGAGCAAGCATTTTCAATGCTGGAAGCTCGGTTGAAACGGAGTCTAGGTCAGCTCTCTTAGTAGATAGGTTCATGGCACATCAAATCGAGGAAGTTCAGTGATGAAGAAAAATTTTATTCTGCCTGTGGCGCTGTTTCTGTCTGGTGCTCTTCCAGGTTCGAGAGTTGCTTTCGGTCAGCGCGCGACAATAGGGAACTGGAGCTCAGCGGGCAATGATGCGGGTCATAGCGGATGGCAGAAAGCCGAGACGAAGATCTCCAAGGAAAGTGCGGCGAAGGAGTTCAAATTTCTGTGGAAGATCAAGCTTGATCAGACGACGAAAGATACGCACTCGTTTACTGAGCCGCTTCTCGCTCTCCGCTTGATTAATGCGCAGGGGTTCAAGGATCTGGTGCTATGGGGTGGGACGAACACTGTATATGCCGTCGACTCCGAGCTGGGAACGTTGGTGTGGAAGAAGAGCTTCGATGTTCCCGCAGCAAGCGCGACAGGGGTGTGCGGTGCGAGGAATCTCGGCATCATTCTGGAGGCTCCGCAGGTTATTAATTTTGGTGCGAGGCGTGCTCCAGGTGCTCCTCCTCCGCCTCCTCCTGCCCCGCCATCGGCGGCCAGCGAGCGTCGCCTGGGAGTTCCGGCTGGCGGCGGCGGTTTTGGACTGAAGGGGATCTATGTGCTAACAGGCGATGGATACCTGCACGAGCAGGTGCTGACCACGGGAGTTGACTATGCTCCGGCAGTCAAATTTCTTCCGACTCCCAATGCAAATCCTGGTGGTTTGAGCATCAGCGGCAAGACTGTATTTACGATGACCGGCCACGGCTGCGGCGTCCAGAACGCCGTATGGGCCATCGATATTGCCTCTCATGACTACCCCGTCAGCAGTTACGCAATGCAGAAGGTTAGTCCGCTGGGCCTGGCTGGGCCCACGATTGGAGATGGTGTGGCGTATGTTGTCACGGGCAGCGGGACGGCGGACCCGTCGGCTGGGGTGTATGCCAATAGTGTGGTGTCGCTGACGGAGAAAGAGCTGAAGGTGAAGGATTGGTATACACCTTCCGGCGACGGTAAGCTGCAGGATGTCACGCCTGTTGCGTTTACCTTCAAGCAGAAGAAGCTTGTGGCTGCGCCCGGCAAAGATGGCAGCTTCGTTTTGCTCGACAACGAATCGCTGGGTGGAGCGGATCACCATACTCCGTTGGCACAAACGGCAAGCGTTTCCAAGACTAAAGGTGACAGCCGGAACAGCATGGCCAGCTGGCAAGATTCAAGCGGTCAAGTCTGGGTGCTGGCATCTGTTTCGGGGCCGGTAGATACAAATGCGAAGTTCGAAACTATCGATGGCCCTGCTCCACATGGCAGTATTGTTGCCTTCAAGGTGGACGAGAAAGATGGGCAGCCAGTATTGACGCCAAGCTGGGTCTCGCGCGATCTGGCTAGCCCTGCGTCGCCTGTGATTGCAAATGGAGTGGTGATTGCTCTTTCTGAGGGTGATGCCAAAACGCATGCCAAGCTATATGTTCTCGATGCCGCAACAGGAAAGGAACTTTATTCAAGTGGAGATGCAATCACCACCTATGCGCACTTGACCGGGGTATCCGTTGGTGACGGCCATGCGTTCTTTACTACGCACGATGGCACTCTGTATTCGTTTGGCATCGCCATAGAACATTGATCTGTCAGAGTGGCCCATCACGGATGCATGATCCATAAAATCCGGAAGGATAGTTCCAAATGTCGAAATTTGCGACTTCTTTTTTAACGTCTACCTACAAAGCAAAGGGATAATAATGCTGAACAGATCTCAAGTAAAAGAAGTAATAAACTCCGGCGCAGGGATTTTGAGATTGAAACCCTGCTGGGTGCCGCGTTCGTTCATGATCCCTGGAAGAAGATTGAAGCTTCATCCGGATGACTTATACGCATTCGGAGGGCATCGCGGTGGTATCAATGAACGCTGGTTCTCTTCGACGACAAAGGCTTCTAACGGGCCAGATGCGTTGCCCGACGAGGGGCTAAGCTATGTCCAGCCAAAGTCTGGCGAGAAGTTTCTGCTGAAAGAGGCTGTCGAAGCTGCTGGAGACCTGCTTCTGGGCGCGGACGTGATGGAGCGCGAAGGCGGATGGAATCTGCTCTGCAAGTTTTTTGACAATATGGGGCCAATTCCTCACCACATGCACCAGACCAACGAGTTCGCGAATCTGGTGGGGCAGAAGGGAAAGCCGGAGGCTTATTACTTTCCTCCGCAATACAACCAGATAGAGAATAATTTCCCGCATACCTACATGGGGCTCGAGCCTGGAACGACGAAGGATGACATCCGTCGTTGCCTGGAGAGATGGAGCAAGGGGGACAACGGAATTCTCGCTCATTCTCGCGCATACCGTCTTGTGCCGGGCACAGGCTGGCAGATCGATCCGGGAATCCTTCACGCTCCAGGATCGCTTGTGACTTACGAGCCGCAGGTGAACAGCGATGTCTTCGCTATGTTTCAGTCGGAGGTGGAAGGACGGATCGTTGATTGGGGCTTGCTTACGAAGGATGTTAAGCCCGAATTCAGTAAAGACATCGATTATCTGATAAGCATGCTGGATTGGGACGCTAACGTGAATCCGGATTTCGCGAAGACGAACAAGACCTTCCCGCATCCGGTCAAGCCTGTGGAGGATATGGAGGCGGAGGGGTACCGCGAGATGTGGATTACGTATGGAACGTCGGATTATTCAGCCAAAGAGCTGACGGTGTTGCCAGGTCGAAGCGTCACGATCAAAGACAGTGCAGCCTATGGCGTGATTCTTACTCAAGGTCATGGGCTGCTCGCGAAGCAGACCGTGGGAACACCATCCATGATTCGATTCGGCGAGATGACGGAAGATGAGCTGTTCGTCACTGCCGCTACTGCTAAAGAAGGATTGCTTGTGGAGAATGCAAGCTCATCCGATCCGCTTGTTCTCCTGAAGCATTTCGGACCTGGCAATCCTGATGCAGAGCCACTACGGAAGAGATAAACAGGGAAGGTGAGTACAGTGAATCAGCACAAGCGACCGGCTGTCCACAACGCGATGTGGCCTGGGCTCGTGGGAAAAGGCCCAGGCTCGGAGCCACCTATTGACCTTGAAACGATGCTGAATTTGACGGCGGCGGCGGAGGTAGACGGCCACAGGTTCGATGGTGTCGATCTGTTCCTGACGCTGCCGCATGTCGATATCGATTCAACCAAGGATGATCTGGTGCATCTTGCGGATGGCATTGCCGAACGCAACCTTGTCGTTGGTTCTTTGGTGGCTCCCGTCTGGCCTCCTACGGGAGGCGGCTCTGCGATGGGCTCCGAAGAGGATAGAAAGAATTTTCTTACCCAAGTTCGAAAGGCTTGCGCCATTGGAAAGACGCTTCGCGACATTGGCATTCGCCGCTACGGAATCGTGCGCATCGATTCGGCGTCGAGTCCGTTAGATTGGGCCAAGGATCCAGCTGGAAACACGAGGCGAATTGCGGAGACGTTTCGTGAGGCATGCGACATCGCCGAAGGGTATGGTGAGCGGCTCGCCGCAGAGGGCGAGATCTGTTGGGGCGCGATGCATAGCTGGAAGCGCATGGTCGAATTGCTTGAAATGGTAAACCGGCCTAAGGTGATCGGCTTTCAGGCCGATATGGCGCATTCTCTTTTGTACACGCTCGGCTATAACGCGCCGGAAGACCGGCTTCTGCCGGAGAATTTTGACTGGTCCAGTCAGGACGTGTTGATGGAGGCTCTCCGAAAACTGACCGATGCTCTGCGGCCATGGACGATCGATTTTCATGTAGCGCAGAATGATGGCACGGTGCATGGATCGGGCTCACACGATAAGACTGGCCGACATTGTCCTGCGAACGACCCGAATGGCAAGATGGACATTGTCAAAGTTGCCGGGTTGTGGATGCGCGATGAGAATGACGTTCCGACTCGTGCCTACCAGCATATCTGTTGGGACGGCTGCATGTTCCCCAATGCAACGATGCTGGCTCCAGAGACATGGCGCGATGTACTCGGTACCTTGATCGCTGTACGAAATGCCCATGGTTGGGATTGAGCGAGGAGACGCAGAATAGTTATGGCGAGGAAAAATCTCAATATCGCCCTGGTTGGGTATGGTTTTATGGGGCGTACGCATTCGAACGCGTTTCTCCAGGCGCCTCGTTTTTTCGATGTCCCTTATCAGCCGGTGCTGAAAGCAGTCTGCGCACGCAATGCGGATCGCGCTAAGGGCTTTGCAGAAAATTGGGGATATGAATCGGTAGAAACAGACTGGCGCGCTCTTATCGAGCGGAAGGATATCGACTTGATCGATATTGCCAGTCCTAACGATACACATGCGGAGATTGCCATTGCTGCCGCAAAGGCAGGGAAGATGGTGCTTTGCGAAAAACCTTTGGGACGCAATGCTGTCGAAAGCAAAGCAATGGTCGATGCGATTGAAGCGACTCATGTTCCTAACATGGTTTGGTATAACTACCGCCGGGTTCCGGCTCTCGTTTTGTTGAAGCAGCTATTGGACGAAGGGCGTTTTGGCCGCATCTTTCACTATCGTTCGCAGTTCTTGCAGGATTGGACGATTTCCAGTGACTTACCACAAGGTGGTGAGGGGCTTTGGCGTTTGGATGCCTCAGTGGCCGGGAGCGGCGTTACAGGGGATCTGCTTGCTCACAACATCGACATGGCGCTTTGGCTAAATGGGCCGATTTCAGAGGTCACAGGGATGACGGAGACCTTCGTCAAAGAGCGGAAGCATAACCTCAGCGGGCAGCTTGAGCCGGTTGGCATTGATGACGCTAGTTCGTTTCTGTGTCGCTTCAATAATGGGTCGACCGCTGTGTTCGAGGCTACGCGTTATGCGCGTGGGCACAAGGCGCTCTTCACGCTTGAAATCAATGGGGAGTTCGCTTCTGCTTCATGGGATCTGCATGATTTACATCGGCTTCAGTTT